>Ga0210114_1000228_pt1 | contig 14579 bp, 13 predicted proteins | sample MayberryNW_TuleA_FD_185524 | JGI IMG/M metagenome (GOLD analysis project Ga0210114, IMG submission 185524) | Wetland microbial communities from San Francisco Bay, California, USA, that impact long-term carbon sequestration - MayberryNW_TuleA_D2... | ecosystem: Environmental > Aquatic > Marine >...
CACGATCTCGGGAACCCCGGCCACGACCGCCGGCACCACGGTCATGCAGACCGAGGACGGATAGACCGCCCGTCCGCCCGGCACGTAGCAGCCGACCGACGCGAGCGGACGCACGACCTCTCCGAAGCGCACGCCGTCTCGCTCGTCCCACCATTCACGCGGGAGCTGCCGCGTGGCGAGGTCCCGCAGACGCTCGATGAGGTCATCGATCGCGGTCTTGAGCTCGGGTGGCGTCGTCTCGTCGACCGCTTCGAGCTCCTGCTCGGTCACGAGCACGCCGCCATCGCCGAGGTCGGCGCCGTCGAACCGGTGCGCGAGCTCGATCAGGACGTCGTCGCCCTCGACGAAGACACGTTGGAGGATGCCGGCGACCGTGTCGGCGACGGTGGGGTCGGTCTCGAGCCTCGTGGCGTCGAGACGCTCGCCCCGCTCACGCAGGTCGAGGAGCTCGAGCATCTCAGTGGGCCTCTGGAACCTCGGGATCGCTCGTCGCGGCGAGCGAGCTGCGCAGCTTCCGGTCGCGTGAGAGCAGGACCCAGCCGCTCAACCCGACCGCGAACGCGGCGACGGCGAGCATCACGATGGCGACGAGGAGCAGGGTCTCGCGATCCATTGGAGAGGTTCAGGGTACCGAAACCGATGGTGCGTCAGCCGTGGAGCCCGGCCGGCCCCGGGGATGGGAGCGGGCCGGCGCCTTCGGCGCCGGCCCGCGGTCGTGCGGAGAAGTGGGATCCGTCTTACTTCACGCTGCTCTTCAGGCGCGCGCCCGCGGTCACCTTGACCGTCGCGCTCGCCGGGATGTTGATCGTCTCGCCGGTGCGTGGGTTGCGTCCCGTGCGGGCGGCGCGACGCACCTTCTGGAACGAGATGAAGCCGGGGATCGAGATCTTGTCGCCCTTGGCGACCTCGGCCTCGACCGTCTCGGTCATCGCCTTGATGACCTCGTCGACCGTGGACTTCGCGATGCCGGACTTGTCGGCGATCGCGTCGACCAACTCTGCCTTGTTCATGCGAACACCTCCCCAGGTGTGGTGAGAACCCGGGAAGCGTACCGGGACTCCGCATGATTCCGCGGATTTCCGTCCGTTTCCTGGCATCGGCCCAGGTCAGACGCCGTCGAACGTGTCGTCTGCGTGGGGCGCATCGGGGTCCAGGCGGCCCGCGAGGACCTCGTCGGCGAGCCGGAACGCCCTCGCCGAAACGTCGAGATCCTCCCGGTTCGCGAGCACGATCACCGTCACACGCTCGCTCGGGAACCGCACCATCTTCGACTCCCAACCCGGGAAGTTCCCGCCGTGACTCACGATCGGCAGCCCTCGGTGGGCCCTGACCGATAGGCCCCAGGCGTAGTGGAACGGCGTGCCGTCGCCGAGCGTTCCTCGGGTCGTGAGTCGCTCGGGAAGCCACCCGTCGGTGATCCGGTCCTCGTCGAAGTTCGCGCTCCACGCCGCGAGATCGTCGACGGTCGTCCACAGGCCCCCGGCGCCCACCGCGTGGAAGCGCGCCGGTTCGACGTAGACGTTCCCGTCGTCGGCTTCGAAATGCCCTCGCAGCGCCCGCTCCGGCAGCGGCGACTCCCGATCGCGGAAGAACGTGTCGACCATATCCAGCGGCTCGAAGATGCGCTCTCGAGCGAGATCGCGGAGGCTGGACCCGCCGGCCGCGGCGACGACCTCGGCCAGCAACAGGTACCCGCGGTTCGAGTAGCCGTAGCGGGAGCCCGGATCGAAGTCGAGATCGGCGACCTCGCGGAGGGCGTCGAGCAGGTCCTCGTTCCCCCACGCGGGCACACCGTCGACCGGCACGCCGGGGCCGGTGCGCGATCGCTCCTTCACGCCGCCGGTGTGATGCACCAGGTGGCGGATCGTGACCCGATCGCCCCACGCCGGGAGCCGCGGCACGAACCGCGAGACCGGGTCGACGAGGGCGAGCGCTCCGTCTCGCTCGAGCAACGCGACGCACGCGGCCACGAACTGCTTGGCGATCGAACCCACGTACCAGACGTGATCGGCCGCGAGCCCCGGTTCTTCCGCCGAGGGATCGACCTCGACCTCGGTCGCGCTGCCGGGGCGCACGGCGGCGCTGACCGACCCTGCGAGCGTCACGCCTCGGTCGACCCTTCCCGCAGGGCCTTGCGCTTCAGCTCGGTGCGGCGCTCGGCCTCGAGACGCTCGAGGTCGACGTCGTCGTAGCTCACGTAGCCGAACATCTCGCCGATCGCCGGGTGCACGTCGGCGATCAGGCGGTGCATCTGTTGCGCGACCCTGCGGTACACGGGGTGGCCGGCCGGCTGCGATCGGAGCTCGGTGAGGTGCATCGCCTCGCGCGCGGTCATCTGCATCACGAACCGGATGCGATAGGCCATCGAGACCGCGTACTGCGCCTGTTCCACGAACCCGGCGTCGAGCAGGGAGCGCTCGGTCTCGGCGCTCGCCAGCATCACCCGCTCCCAGTGCGATCGCAGGCCTGCCTCGTCGATCTGCGGGGGGGTCTCGTAGCCGTGCTCGGTCGTGAGCCGCTGCCACTCGATCGTGAGCGGGCGGTGCCGCTGCAGGTCGCGGAACGCCCCGTAGTCGCAGAGCACGTCGAACCGGTAGCCGGTGCGTTCCCATGCGCGGCCGGGCTTGTGGCGCCGGTTCGACCGGTCGCCCACGCTCGCCCGTAGGATCTCACCCCGCTCCTCGTCGGACATGGTTCGTGCGAGCGCGAGCAGCTGATCGTCGGGCAGCGCCGACGACGCGTACAGCACGGCCGCCGCGATCTTCGTCTCGCCCTCGGGGTCGTAGTCGGTCAGGGTGACCTCGTCGCGATGCTCGGGCTTGATCTCGGCGTCGGCGAGCACACGCGCCGTGAGCTCGCCGACCTGCTTGCCGGTCGCCTGCCAATACCGCGACCACGCGATCCCGCGCTCCTCGACGTCGACGCGCTTGAGGAACTCGGGGATGACCTTGCGCAGCTCGGCCTTCATCAGCTCGCCGTACTCGCGCATCTCGGCGAGCGGGTGCACCGCCAGCCGCATCAGCAGCTGTTCGTAGCTCTGCCCCGTGGCGTAGATGCCCAGGTTCGACCGGGTGCCCGCCGGAAGCAGCACGCGCAGCGTGTCGCAGGTCTTCGCCATGATCGTCTGGCGGTAGACGAAGTCGCTGTCGCCTTCCTGCATGGGGTGGCGCTCGCGGAACCATGCCTCCATCGGCTCGTACATTCGACCGTAGGACGTGAACGCCTCGTCGAGGAACGTCGCGTACCGCTCGCCCGCCGGCGTCCCCTCGATCTCGGGCGGCACGGTCGACCGCCACGTGCCGCCGGGTTTGTCGTCGTAGCGCATGTATCGCGTCGATTGCTCGAGGTAGGCGGCCAGACGCCCCCACTCCAACGCCTTGGCCAGCAGCTGCGAGGACTGCTCGCACGCGAGGTGCACCCCGCCGAGTTGGGCGACCGAGTCGTCGCCGTACTCCACGAAGACCGAGTCGTACAGGCGCGCGGCGCGGTCGCTGCCGGCCGTCGACGTCGACCCGGCGTGGGCGCCCGAGATCTCGTCGATGTCGCCGGCGAACTCGTCGAGGAACAGGCGCCGCAGCGACTTCGTCGTGCGCGAGTAGCGCGCGAACATCGCGCCCTTGACCGCTTCGGGCAGGTCGACGAGCGCGAAGATGGGGCCCTCGAGGTTCGTGAAGTGACGGGCGAGCGCCGCCCGCTCCGCCGGGGTGAAGTCCTCGGTCACGTAGGCGATCGTCATCGCCTCACGCTACGCCGCAGGTCAGACGTCGCCACCGCCGCCCCGGAAGACCGTCACCGTCGAACCGGCCTCCACCACCGTGCCCGCCGCCGGCTCCTGGCCGAGGATGCGGCTCGGGTTCGGGCACTGCTCGGGGTTCGTCGGCACGGGCTCTCCATCCTCGAGCACCAGCCCCACGGCGGTCAGAGCCTGCCGGGCCGCGCCGAGCGCGAGGCACCCCGTGGAGACGTCGGGCACCTCGACCAACTCCGGGCCGGTCGAGACGACGACGTCGACGGCAGTCGCGGGGTCGACCTCGTCGCCGGCCGGCGGCTCCGAGCGGATGACCTGCCCGGCGGGGATATCGCCGCTGGCTTCCTGCAGCTGCGAGCCGAGCGTGAGCCCCTCGTCGCCCAGCGCAGATTGGGCCTGGGAGACCGTCAGTCCTTCGAGATCCGGCACGGCTACGGTGTCTGGCTCGACCGCCACGAAGATCGTGACGACGGACCCGCTCGCGACCTCTTCGCCCTCTTCGGGGTCCTGAGCCACGACCGTGCCGGGCTGTGTCTCCTCGGGATCGACCTCACGCCGCCGCACCTCGACCTCGAGTCGTCGCTCCTCGAGCAGCGCCTCGGCTTCGGCCCGCGGCTCGCCGACCACGTCCGGCACGATCACGGTGACCGTTCCCTGGTCGTCGCCGGTGAGGCTGTTCACGAGCAGGTAGCCGCCGGCGGCCAAGAGCCCCACGACGAGGACGCCGATGAGGATGCCGAGCCAGACCTTTCGGCCGGAGCCCTCGGGCTCCTCGGGTGGGGGCAGCACGGCGGTCTGCGTCGACGGCCGGGAGATCACCTGGGTCGCGTCGCCCATGCCGCCGGTCATCAATGGGGTCGCCTCGACCTCCTGCCCGGCGATCACCCGCCCCAGGTCCGACGAGAACTCCTGGGCCGTCTGGTAGCGGTTCGACGGATTCTTCGACAGCGCCTTCATCACGACCGCGTCGAGGCGGGCGGGCACATCCGGGTTGATCGACGACGGCAGGGCGGGGGTCTCGTTCACCTGCTTGTACGCGACCGCGACCGGAGTGTCGCCGATGAACGGCGGGCGACCTGTGAGCAGCTCGTACAGCACCGCTCCGAGGGAGTAGATGTCGGTGCGGGCGTCGACCGCCCCGCCCTGCGCCTGCTCCGGGGAGAGGTACGAGGCCGTGCCGAGCACGGCGCTCGTCTGCGGCGCGGTCTCCGGGCCGAGCACGCGCGCGATGCCGAAGTCCATGACCTTCACGGTGCCGTCGCGGGTCACCATCACGTTCCCGGGCTTGATGTCTCGATGGATCACGCCCTGGGCGTGCGCGGCCGCGATCGCGGCGGCGATCTTCTGGGCGATCTCGGCGGCCTGCACGGGCGTCGGACGGCGCCCCGTCGACATGAACTCCGCGAGGGTGCGGCCCTCGATGAACTCCATCACGATGTACTGGGTGCCGTCGTCGGAGCCGGTGTCATAGACGCCCACGATGTTCGGCTGGTTCAGCCGGGCCGCGGCCTGAGCCTCGCGACGGAAGCGCTGGACGAAGCTCGTGTCGCGCGCGAACTGCGAGTGCAGCACCTTGATCGCGACCGTGCGGTTCAGCACCGGGTCGAAGCCGCGATAGACCTCGGCCATGCCGCCGGAACCGATGCGTGCCTCGACCTGGTAGCGCTCGCCGAGCACGGAGTTCATCGCGTCAACGTCTCCCTCTGCTCATGCCTACAGATACGCATCGATGACCGCCCTGGCGATCGGGGCCGACACCTGTCCGCCCGTGGCCTCGTTCCCGAGGTCTCCGCCGTCGAGAACGATAACCGCCACGGCGATCTGGGCGACGTCACCCTGATCGGCCGGTGCGAACGCCGTGAACCACGCGTTGGGCGGCCGGTCTTCCCCGTTGGTCGCCGTGCCGGTCTTGCCGGCGACCGGGATCGGGAAGCCGGAGAACGCGCTCGAGGCCGTGCCGCCCGGCTGGGTGACCGAGAGCATCATCGCTCGCATCTCGCGCGCACTGCCGTCGCTGATCGGCTGTCCGTACTGCTCGGGTTCGAACTCCCGCACCACCCGGCCGGTCGGGTCGCGCACCTCGGCGATCAATCGAGGCTGCATCATCACGCCGTCGTTCGCGATCGCGGCCGAGATGAGCGCCAGGTGCAGCGGGTTCGTGAGCACGTTGTCGAGCCCGATCGCCGAGAACGCGAGCTGGGGCTGCCGGTCGGCGAAGTACGAGGGCACCGGGAAGCGACCGTTCGCCCACGGCAGCACGAACGGGATCGTCGGCGCCTCGCACTCGACCTGCTCCGGAGGGTCGGTGGCGCAGAACCCGTAGGCGCGCGCTTGCTCGCTCATCTCCCTCGCGCCGAGATCGAGGCCGATCTCGGCGAACGTGACGTTGCACGATTCCTGGAACGCGTCGGCCATCGAGACCATCTGCGAGCCCCCGTTGCAGTGGGAGTCGCCGAAGTTCGCCAAGGTGTTCGAGGTCTGTGGCAGATCGAGGAACCTCGGGTTCGGCCATCGGACGTCGTTCGGGTCGACCCCGGTCTCCAGCGCCGCCGACGCGGTCACGAGCTTGCCCGTCGACCCCGGCAGGAACAGCTCGTCCTTCGCGCGCGAGATCAAGGGCTGGTCGGGGTCGGTCCTGATCGCCTCCCATGCCTCGTTGATCGCCTCGTCGGTGCCCGACGAGATCGCGTTCGGGTCGTAGGTCGGGTTGGCGTAGAGCGCGAGTACGTCGCCGGTCGCGGGCTCCACGGCCACGATGGCGCCCGGAAGATCGCCGAGCGCGGTCGCCGCGGCCTCCTGCAGGTCGCCGCGGATCGTGGTAATCACCGCGCCACCCTTGCGCTGCCTCCCCAGGATCAGGTCGGTGAACGTCGAGACCGCGAGCTCGGGCGCGTCGCCCGACAGGAAGGGGTTCGCGGCCTGCTCGAGCTCGGCTCGCCCGTAGATCCGCGAGTAGTAGCCCGTGAGTCCCGCGAACAAGGGCCCGTCGGGGTAGAGGCGGCGGAACCGCAGCTCCGAACGCCGGTCGGGGTTCCGCTCGCTCCTGGCCAGCACGACGCCGTCGGCGGACAGGATCGGACCGCGCTCGACCCGGTACTCGGCGATGATCTGCCGCCGGGCGTTGGCCGGCCGTGCCTTGATGTAGTCGGCGTTGATCACCTGCACGTACGAGAGCTGGGCGAACAGCAGCCCGAACAGCACGACGAGGCCGATGCCGAGGCGGCGGATGCGTCTATCCACCCGCTCGCTCCATCGGTCCGGACGAGACGCGGATCAGCAACGCGAGCATGACGAACGTCGCGACCCGGCTCGAGCCTCCGTAGCTCACGAGCGGCAGGGGCACGCCTGTGAGGGGGATCAGCCGCGTCACCCCGGCCACGATCGCGAACGTCTGCAGCGCGAGGATCGTCGTCAACCCGGTGGCGAGCAGCTTCCCGAACGTGTCGAGGCGTTCCATCGCGACCCGCAACCCGCGCGCGATCAGGATCAGGTAGAGCAGCAGCAGCCCCACCGCGCCCGCCATGCCGAGCTCCTCGCCGAAGGCCGCGAAGATGAAGTCGCTGCCGACGTAGGGGATCAGCGTCGGCGAGCCCTGGCCGAGCCCGGTGCCGACGATGCCCCCGGTGGCCAACGCGAACCACCCTTGAGCGAGCTGGAAGTAGCCGAGGCCGTTGACCTTGTCGGGGTCGAGGGCGTTGAGCCACGTGTCGATGCGCATCTGCACGTGGTCGAACAGCAGGTAGCCGGTCGAGGCGCCGGCCGCGAAGAGCACGAGGCCGATCCACAGGTAAGCCGCCCGCCCGCTCGCGATCCAGAGCATCACCACGAAGACGCCGAAGAACAGCAGCGACGCGCCGAGGTCGCGCTCGAGGAACAGCACGGCGAGCGAGGCCCCCCAGGCGAGCAGCAACGGGCCCAGGTCCTTGGCCCGGGGAAGCCCGAACCGTCCGGCGCCGGCGGCCAGCAGCTCTTGTTTGTCGGTCAGGTACGACGCCAGGAAGACGACGATGAAGATCTTCCCGAACTCGGCGGGCTGGAACGTGAACGGCCCGATCTGGGCCCACAGGCGCGCACCGTTGATCTCGCGACCGATGCCGGGCACGACCGGCAGCAGCAGCAACACGACCCCGACCAGCCCGATCGTGTACGTGTAGGCGTTGAGCTGCCGGTCGTCGCGGACGAACCAGAGCGTCGCGCAGAACGCTGCGAGCCCGACCAGCAGCCAGATCGCCTGCTCACGGGCGATCGTCGATTCCCCGCGGGCGAGCATGATGCGATACAGCATCGCGATGCCGAGCCCGGCGAGGGCCGTCGCGGTCGGGTACAGCACGGGGTCGGTTCGAGGGGCGGTCCACCGAACGACCAGCCATCCGGCCACGAAGGCCCCGCTGAACACCAGGCCGTACACGACGAAGTCACGGGGAACGCGAGCCCGCAGCCCGAGGCCGGCGATCGCGTACGCCCCGAGCGAGATCGCGAGCGCGACGATCAGCAGGCCGAGCCCCGTGACTCGTCGACGCTCGGGGCTCGCTCCGGCCGAGAGCGCGACCTCGCTCACGTGCCGCCGCCGTTCCCGCCGCCGCCGTTCCCGCCGGCCTGGGCGCTGGCCCGTTCCTCGACGTCGGTCCGCATCTGGTCCACGATCGCGAAGGCGTCGTCACGGCTCTCGGCGCTGATGCCGTCCGGCAGATCCCGGTAGACCTCGAGAGTGGTCACCTCGCCGACCGGCAGCTCCGTCTGGGTGTCGACGTTCGAGAGCGAGATGCCGAGCGGACGCGCCGGGATGCCGCGGAACACCGCCACCCTGCCGTCGGCCTCCCCCACGTACCACTGCCGGTCCACGTAGGCGCGCGCGGCGAACACCGCGCCGACGAGGACGACGACCGCCACGAGCCCGCCCACGATCAGCCGCTTCGTGCTCGGCCGCCGCGACTCGTGCGGAAGCTCGCCCGGCGGTGGATCGCCTTCCTCGGCGTGCGCGTCGAGCACGACGGCGGTGATGTTGTCGACACCGCCCGCCCTGTTGGCCGCCTTCACGAGCCGGTCGGCCGCGCGCTGCGGGTCGGGCTCGGCCTCCAGGATCGCGAGGATCTGGTCCTCGGCCACCATGTCGGTGAGCCCGTCGCTGCACAGCAGCAGGCGGTCGCCGTCGAGAAGCGGAACGTCGTCCTCGTCGACCGCGACCGTCGGCTCGGTGCCGACCGAGCGGACGAGCACGTTGCGGTGCGGGTGCACGTCGGCTTCCTGCTTGCTGATCTCGCCGGTCTTGACCATGCGGGCCACGAGTGTGTGGTCGGCGGTGATCTGGCGCAGATCGCCGGCTCGCAGCAGGTAACCACGGCTGTCGCCGACGTGTACGACGTGAGCGATGCCGTCGTCGACGAGCACCGCGGTCAGCGTGGTGCCCATGCCGCTCACCTGCCGGTCCTGCTGCGAGCGATCGTGCACCACGCGGTTCGCTGCGCGCACCTGGTCGGCGAGCGAGCCGTCGCCGTCCCGGAACATCACCTCGATCGTCTCGAGGGCGAGCCGCGACGCGACCTCGCCGCCGCGGTGTCCGCCCATGCCGTCGGCGATCGCGAAGAGCGGCGTTTCGACCAGGAAGGAATCCTCGTTGCCCTCGCGGACCTGCCCGATGTCGGTGGTCGCACCGACGTCGATCCTCATCGCCGGAGCTCCAGCACGGTGGTGCCGACCCGCACGCGGTCTCCCGGTTGCACCATGGCCGGCGCCGCGAGGCGCTGGTCGTTCACGAACGTGCCGTTCGTGGAGCCGAGATCCTCGACGTACCACGAGCCGTTCTTCGCGAACAGGCGCGCATGCTGTTGCGAGACGAACGTGTCCTCGAGCTCCAGCTCGCACTCGGGAGCGCGGCCCATGACCATGTTGCCGCTCACCGGCACCGTGCGCGGCTTCGCGCTCTCCGCGTGGATCACCACCTTCGAGGGACCGGGCGGCAAGGCGGCCTCGGCTGCGGCGCCGCCCTTGCGGGAGCTCCGCCGTGACCGCGTGGCCGACTCGACCGACAGCCCGCGCACCGCCCATCGCATCGAGCGCCAGATGAACAGCAGGAGCAGGGCGAACAGGCCGTACTTCAGGGCCGAGAGAGCGAACGGGGTCACGCTCTGCGCCAGGAAGGCGTGCGGCACCGGTCAGCCCCTCCGGAAGACGAGGACGGTGGTGCCGATCGTGACGCGGTCGCCGTCGTCGAGGGTCGCGGTCTGCACGGCATGCCCGTTGACCTCGGTGCCGTTCGTCGAGCCGAGGTCGGTGAGGGTCGCGACGCCGTCCTTCAGCCGGATCTGGGCGTGTCGCCTCGACGCCCCTCGGTCCTTCAGCGTCACCTCGCATCCGGGGAGGCGGCCGATCGTCGCGATCTCCCCTCGCAGCTCGACGGTGCGTTCCCGCCCGTCCTCACGGACCAACAGCCAGGGCGCCGGCGCGGCCGATGGCTGCATCGATTCGGGGCCCTCGACGAGCGAGGCCATGCAGCGGAAGTCGCCCTTGCGCAGGTGCTCGTCGATCTCGAACTCCACCTCGGGGGGTCCGACCAGTCCCCAGCCCCGCTCGCTCGCGTTGTCGCGGATCACCGTGCCGAGCTCCCCGGCGATCGCGGCTTCCGCCTGCTCGAGCCGCTCGTGGTCATCGGTCGACAGGGCTATCCGGAAGTGGTTCGGCGCCCAGACCTTATTCACGCCGACGGTGCGCCCGGCGTCCATCTGCTTGATCACGCGCTTCGCGAGCTCGACCGGCTGCACGCCGGACCGGAACGTCTTGGAGAAGAGGCCTTCCACGAGGCCCCCCAGGCGTCGTTCGAAGTCACGGAGGTTGGGCACAGGTCGCGCACGGGGCGTGCGGGGCCCCGTTCCAGGCGCCTATGTTACGCCCGAGGGTGTTGCGAGCTCGTGACCGTCGCCGTTCCGTCTCCTTCCGCGGGTGGCCCAACGACCGGGGCGGCGGATCCATCCCTGGCGGAGCCGCGGCTGCGCTCCCACATCGGGTTCGTGAAGCCGAAACGTTCGTCGGGCGGCAGCTTGCTCCAGCGCCATTCGCGCAGCTCCCAGTACGTGCGTCGGGCGAACACCAGGATCAAGACGGCCAGCAGGAACCGCAGGGTCGCAGGGGGCGAGACCGCCACGTACCCCGAGATCACACCGACCGCCGAGGTGGCGACCCACGTCGTGAGCGCGACGAAGCCGGTGACCGTCAGCATGTGCATCAGGCCGTCGAAGTCGATGGGCTGGGCTCGCTCGGTCATCGTGACCAGGTATCGGCGGCTACCCGGTTCGAGGTAGATGGGCCGAAGGGCGGTTCTCGCGTTCACTCGTTCGGGGGACGGCTCGACGGACCCGCTTGTTACCATTCCGTTCCCACTCGGGCGAGTGGCGGAATTGGCAGACGCGCAGGATTCAGGTTCCTGTGTCCGAGAGGACGTGGGGGTTCAACTCCCCCCTCGCCCACCAGCTCCCAACGCCAAGGCGTACCGGCCCCCAGCTCGATCGGTACCGATCTCGGGGATTCCTCGCGCCGCCGCCCGCCCTAGCCTCGCGCTCACGGATCGGTACCTATCCGGTACCGAGGTGAGAGGAGGGAACCATGGGTACGAAAGCCGAAACGATCGGGGTCTCGGCCCGACCGGCGGGGTTCACGCTCTGGACCGCGGCCGTGTCAGCCTTGGCCGCTGCGGCGCTGATCATGAGCGCGATGGCGCTCACCGTGGCGTCGCGCGATCGCGCGGTCACCGGTGTGGCGCGCGGCGGCATCCACGAGGCGGCGAGCACCGAAGCGCCGATCTGGGACGCGGCCAAGCTCGAAGCCATGGAAGGTCGCATGCTCGCCGAGAGCGTTCGGATCGAAGGGGACGACCTGACCTGGGACGCGGCCAAGCTCGAAGCCATGGAAGGCCGCATGGCCGCCGGCTAGCTCCAGTCTCGGTCGACGTTCTTAGAATCCTGGCGGCAACAGAAGGGAATGATGCGTTGACGGAAGACGTCCTCGGTCGCGAGTCCGAACTCGCGATCCTCGCTCGCTTCCTGGACTCGGTCCCGACCGGCGCGGGCGCCCTGCTCCTGTTCGGTGAGCCCGGCATCGGGAAGACCACGGTATGGAGGCAAGGCCTGGCGAGCGCCCTGCAACGGGGCTACCGCACGCTGTCATGCGGCCCGGTCGAGGCGGAGACGCGTCTTTCCTACGCCGCCCTCGGGGACCTCCTCGAGCCGGTCCTCGAGGAGGCGCTTCCCACCCTGTCCGAGCCGCAGCGCCGGGCCCTCGAGGTGGCCCTCCTGCGGGCCCCGAGCTCGGGCGCCCGTGCCAACCAGCGGGCCGTCTCGCTGGCCGTCCTGGGATGCCTTCGGTCGGTGGCCTCCACCACTCCCGTCGTGGTGGCCATCGACGACATCCAGTGGATGGACGTTCCTTCCGTGAGGGTGCTCCAGTTCGTCGTGCGCCGCCTCAAGGACGACCCGGTCGGCCTGTTGTCCGCAGCTCGAGGCACCGATCCCGACGACGATCCCCTGGGCGTCGCGGTGGCCTTCCCCGATGATCGCGTGCATCGCCTCCACGTCGGGCCGCTCTCCGCCGAGGCGATCGAACTCGTGATCCGCGACAAGGTGGCCCAGGGGTTCCAGCGAACCACGCTCCTTCGTCTCCACGAGACCTCGGGAGGCAATCCCTTCTTCGCCCAGGAGATCGGTCGCGCGCTCCTGCGTCGTGGAGGTGAGATCGCGGTCGGCGAGCAGCCTCCGATCCCCGGGCGCCTTCAGGAACTCGTGGAGGATCGCCTCGAAGGGCTTCCCGCTCAGACCCTCGAAGCGCTCGAGGTCGTCTCGGCGCTGTCGACACCGACATTGGATGCCATCGCTGCCGCGACCGATCCTGCCGAGGTCGACCGTCGCCTGGATCCGGCGCTCGAGCACGGTGTCGTCGAGGTCGTCGGCGACCGCGTTCGATTCACCCACCCCCTCCTCGCGTCCTCCGTCCAACAGAAGATCCCGCCCGCCCGACGGCGCGAGCTGCATGCGAGGCTCGCGACGATCGTCCACGACCCGGAGGAACGAGCCCGCCACCTTGCCCTGTCCGTCGAGGGCCCGGACGCCGCCGTCGCCGCCGCCCTCGACGAAGCGGCTCTGCTGGCTTCCTCCCGCGGCGCGCCGCAATCCGCGGCCGAGCTCTGGGAGATGGCCCGCCGAACCACGCCGGACGACCGAGGCGAGGACCTGGTGCGTCGGACCCACCAGGCGGGTGTGGCCCACTACGAGTGCGGGGACACCTCGCTGGCGCGAAGCGTCCTGGAGCACGCGGTGGACCTCGCCGAGGCCGGGCCGGCTCGGGCCCGCGTGCTGCTGGACCTGGGGATGGGCCTCGCCGAGGCGGAAGGGTGGCGGGCGGCCTGGGCGGTGTTCGAGGCCGCTCGGGGCGAGGGGGGGAACGATCTCGCGCTGCGAGCGCTGATCGAGCAGAACCTCGGGTACGTTTGGCTGTTCAGGGGAGACCTCGCGGCATCGGAACGGCATGCTCTCGCCGCGCTGGAGCTGGCCGAGGAGCTGCAGGACCCACGCGTGATGGCCGAAGCGTTCCAGGCGTATCCGTTCGTGGAGTTCCTCCTCGGACGCGGAGTCGATCAGGAGCTGCTCGATCGCGGGATCGCCCTGGAAAGGCACATGGAGGGCGAGTTCAAGTCCCACGTCCTGCGTGCGAGCTTCGTCGTGGCGCAGCTCCTCAAGTTCACCGATCGCCTGGACGAGGCCCGCGGGACGTTCACCGAGCTCTTGGGTGATGCCGTGGCGCACGGCGTCACCGGCCCGATCCCGCAGATCCTGTACCACCTCGCCGAGCTGGAGTGCCGGGCGGGCAACTGGGATGCAGCCATGGAGCGGGCCCGTGAGAGCAGGGCGGCCGCCCTGCGGATCGGCATGGGGGCCCTGTCGTCGGAGGGCCACTTCGCTGCGGGTCTGGTGGAGGCCCATCTCGGGCGGGCCGACCCGGCGAGGCAGGAAGCCCTCGAGGGGCTGCGGGTGGCCGAGGAGGCGGGCGAAGTCCTGCTCCTGATCCCGAACCTGGCGGTCCTGGGGTTCCTCGAGCTCTCCCTGGACCACCCCGCCGAGGCCGACGCGCATCTGTCCAGGGCCCTCGAGCTCGAGCAGGCGATGGGCGTTCGAGAGCCCGCCTACTTCCGTCTCGTCCCGGACGAGGTCGAGGCGCTGGTGGCCCTCGGGCGGCTCGACGACGCCGAGGCGCTCCTCGTCCCCTTCGAGGAGGCCGGCAGGCACCTCGACCGGGCCTGGGCGATCGCGACCGGAGCCAGGTCCCGGGCGCTGGTGCTTGCGGCCCGAGGCGATCTCGCCGGTGCGTCGGCCGCGGCCGACGAGGCGGTGCGGGAACACGATCGCCTGCCCCTTCCGTTCGAGTTGGGGCGGACCCTCATGGTGCGCGGCGCGGTGGAGCGCCGCGCGAAGAGGAAGCGGGAGGCTCGGGACACGCTCACGAAGGCCGTGGAGGTCTTCGACGGGCTGGGCGCCGCGTTGTGGGCCGACAAGACACGTGCGGAGCTGGCGCGGATCGGCGGAAGGGCTCCCTCGTCGCTCGACCTGACCCCGACCGAGGACAGGGTGGCGGCGCTGGTGGCCGCAGGCAGCACCAACCGGGAGGCGGCCGATGCGCTGTTCGTCAGCATCCACACCGTAGAAGCCAACCTCAAGCGGATCTACCGCAAGCTGGGCGTTCGCTCGCGCACGGAACTGGCCTCGAAGTTCCGATCCGACACGTCGGGATCGCCCCGGAATCCTTGAGTGGTCAGGACATCGACCAACATCCAGCTGCGATCCAGCTCCCC
>Ga0210114_1000230_pt1 | contig 14532 bp, 15 predicted proteins | sample MayberryNW_TuleA_FD_185524 | JGI IMG/M metagenome (GOLD analysis project Ga0210114, IMG submission 185524) | Wetland microbial communities from San Francisco Bay, California, USA, that impact long-term carbon sequestration - MayberryNW_TuleA_D2... | ecosystem: Environmental > Aquatic > Marine >...
TAGATTCTGGTAATTAAAAATTTTCAACTTAAATAAGCAAAACAAAAAATATCAAAATTAGGTTGTATTATTTCTTATACAGATTCAATATGTTAAAGGATTTTAACCTTTCAGTTTCACTATAGTTTATTAGTCTCAAATTTATCCATAATTAATTCATTATTATATATTTTTTTCCTTTTATCTATCTGTAAGATATCATTTCATTCTTCAGAGGTAGTGTCTTCTTTTACATCTACTTTAATATTCGTACTTTTCTCTTCCTCTTCTTTGAGATTTGCTTGGTTTGCCTTTTTTAGAACGTATTCATCTCCTTTTACTCTTTCGGACGATGATGTCTCTTCATTTTCTGACATTTCTATGAAAATTATTGATATCATACTATTTAAGAATATCAAAAAAGTAAAAAGTGGTTCTGAGAATTTTCGAATTCTCATTCTACTAGGATTCGGTAACATAATAGATCAAGTTTATTATTAATGAAAGAAAAATATTGTAAATGAAATATATTTACTTTATTGTCAATTCCCATACACTATCAAAGTATCTAATAAAATGGTCTGATATTTCATCTGAAGTTATTAAAATTCTAGTAATGCTCTTCCAATCAATAACAAGAACTTTATCACGAAATATATCTAATGTTCCAGGGAGAGGGAAATCTACAAATCTTAGGTTTACATCTTTTGGTATTTGTTTGTAGTGTTTTGAACTCTTAAATTTTATGACACTTATTCCTCTTTCATCTATTTTTTTTGATTTTTGAAACTTGTAAAGTCTAGTATAAAAGGGAGAGGCACTTTCATGATAGTCATCATAGGGATAAAAATATCTAAGGGTTTCTCCTTTTTTGGCTTTATTTAATAGAATCTCATATGCTGTTCTAATGGCTTTTTGTCCAATAAAAATCTCAGAAGAACTTCTTTTATCAATGTTAGAAAATTTTGATAGTTCTGGTATGATTTCATCTAGTTTTTGTTTTTGTAAATAAAGTTGTTTTTCCTTTTTTTCAATATAATCATGAAGTCTAAAAGGTTCAATACATTGAAAGTATTTTATCTTTTCAAACATTTTGTAACTCACTAATCCTTTTAATGCAAGTCTTTCTAACACATCATAAATCTTGGAATAAGATACTCTTGATTCTCTTACTATAGGTCCTACCTTTGAAGAGCCTAACTTTAATAATGTAACATATACTCTTGCTTCTCCGTATGTTAAATCTAGTTTTATAAGATTTTGAATTAAAGTTATTTCAGCCATTAATTTTATCTCTCTAACTATTTACCCCTTAGGGGGAAACAAGAACTTATGGATTTACATATTAGATTATTACCATGGAATTATTGAAAAACGATAAAGAAAAATTGAAAAAAGTGATTGTTAAAATAATGACTGTTAACAGAAGTGTAGATAATGTGTTTGATTTCTTCAACAATCCAAAGAATATGGAATTGGGAGGAGCATTTAAATTTATTAATGTCATACTTGATGATAAAGACAATAAGATTGAGTGGTGGGTATTCGATCATAGTATTGCTGGAAGATCAAAGATCAAACATATTGCAGTTAGAGAATATGGAATTCTTGACCATGTATTTATAGGAGGGGGCTTTACATGGGAGGTATTTGTAAGAGTTATTCCAAATAATGACCATGGATCTACTATTACTTGGACTTTTATTAAACCAGACAATATTACTGACACACAATTTGAAGAACAACTGAAAGGTTTTGATCGAGAAATTGAATCTTGGTCCAATGTATTATAAACTTACATGTAGGCGCTCAAACAGAGGGCTTTGAACTCTCATTATAACAGGGTTCGGTAACATAATATAATAAGTTTTAATCAAAAAGAGAGAGTTATTAATTATATTAATAGAATAGTATTATTATTGTGATTTTTAAAAATGAAATTATTAAATTGGGCACTTATAATGCTTATCCAATAATATTTTATTAATTATTATTTTGTTACATGGATATAATTCATGTTCAATAGATGAAATACAATACTTTGATTGATTAAACTGTAATAAATATTAAGATTTTTAAATCTATATCTGTATCTTATTACATTTGACTGGCTCTCTTACTTTTGTAGTGATTCATAACCTCCTAATAGTATAAAAAAAGAAGGTTGTAGTCCACTATATCCTAGATGTTAATATAATTGCATTTTTTTTGTTAGTAACAATAAATTTTTGAAGTTAATAATAAATTCTAAAGAGGAGAGAAAAGATACTTATAATCTTTTATAGTTTGGATCGTATTTATTGAAATTTTACTTTACCATCATCCCAAGTAGAAAAATACAATGGAGAGATTTCTATTACTACTGATTCGCCTCTTTTAGCAAGATTAATTAATTCCTTTGCCATTGGATGCTCTAGACTTCCAAGATATTTCTTCATATTTCTTTCACATATTGGAACAATACTATCAATATCTTGAATAATGTTTACCTTTGCTTTTCCTCTTACCCCTTTATATGGAATATTTGGTTCATCTACACAAAAATATGCTATTTTATTATTTTCTAAATTCTTTTTTTTCTTTGAATATTTAGATGTTTCAATGTAGAATTTTTGATTTGATGAATCAAAATAATACCAGACAGGATGAATATTTGGTTCATTCTTATCATCTAAACTTGCAATGTAGATATTTCTTCTTCCAGAAGTAAGAAATGATATAGTTTCATCTTCTGTCATTGGTTGACTAAAACCTGGTCCAGCATTCAATATTTTCATATAATATCTTTTATGATAATATAATATTAAGATGCTGAATATAGATATTAGAGACTTATTCTTTCTACGATATACATTGAAATTAGATAATATCTACATTACTAACAGGATTTTTAATCTTGAAATAAATACTAAATAAAATTATACTAACTGTAACTAAATATTATTATTATGCTTAAAAGATAAAGTTATCTTCTTATCAAAGAGCAGTATCTGGAAAGATGTTATCGAATTTTACTAAGTATATGGGCTCGGAGATGTGTGAACTGATTTTGACACTATTTTGTACTTTCAATATAGGTGTCTATTTCTTTACGTATTTTCACATAGAAAATGTTAGTCAAATATTTTTCCTATCTTTACAACACTATTAAGGATCAACCAATTCACGAATTTGATTCTTTTTCTTTAATGGAAGATGAATCGCTTGATTATTGATATCTCTTATAGCGTCTACAAAAGATTCAGGAAGGGTAGGATGGGCATGTATAGTATTGAATATATCTTTAAGACTTAGTTTCATTTTGATTGCTAGTGCTGCTTCGCCTATTATTTCACCTGCATGTGAAGCAATAATATAAGTTCCTACAAGTTTTCCTTCCTTCTCGAAGACCTTAATGAGGCCTCTTGTATCTCCCAAACAATTGGCCTTTGCACTTGCTGCAAGTGGAAATTCTCCTGTCCTTCCTGTTAAATTTCCTACGTAAGCAATTTCTGGATAAGTGAATACACACACCGGTAACGATTGATAATCAATTTTATTGTTCTCTTTTATTGACATTATATTCTCAGCAGCAACTTCACCTTGCCTCGAGGCAACATGTGCAAGCTCATACATACCTGTTACATCACCAATTGCATATACATTATGAATGTTGGTCTGCATTTTTTCATTTACATAAATACCATGTTGATTAAATTTTATTCCAATATTACTTAGTTCATTAGGACATATATTTGGTCTTCTGCCTACACAAATAAGTATTTTTTCTGCTGCAATTTTTTCTCCATTAACAAAAGCTATGTTGTCACTGATTTTTTCTACTCTTGAATGTGTCATTACATTGACACCATCTAGTCTCATATATTTCTCAATTGTATTTCCGATTTCTTCTATTTGAGAAGGTATTAGATGATCTTCAGCCTCGATCAAAGATATCTTACATCCTAGCGCATTCAAGATAGAAGCAAATTCACATCCGCTATATCCACCTCCGATAATAGTAATGGACTTTGGCAGATCTTCTAATTCTAGAATTGAGGTAGTTGATAGTATGCTTTCTCCAAATTCATAACCAAGCAAACAAATAGGATAACTTCCAGTAGCAATAACAATATTTTTTGTTTCTATTATGTAATTATTAACTGCCACTTTATTTGCTGAAACTACATATGCTTGACCTTCTATTAGATTAACATTATTACTTTTGAGAAGGAGTTTGATACCTGACGCAAGTCTAGAAACTGTAGCCTTCATTTTGAACTTTAGAAGTTTGTAATTCAACTCAATTTGGATATTTAAACCATTTTTCTTTGCACCTTCTGCTCTTCTCATTATATCTCCTAATGAGTGAAGGTATTTAGTAGGAATACATCCTCTCTGAGTACAAGTTCCGCCTAATCCATTCTTTTCAATTAAGCAGACATTACCACCAAGTTGCGCTGCTCGGATGGCACAGGCATAACCGCCAGGACCACCTCCTATGACAACTATATCATACATATATATCCGTCTACTTCACTTTTAAATGCTTGACAAATAAGTCTTTTAATAAGTAAATTTACCTTTTCAGATTCCATTTGTCTGATGTATATTTTTCCTCAGTCAACTTTTTAATACTTTCCTCTTCTTTGGTAGTTAAATTATCAACAACAATCTCAGCACCGAATTTATCACTAAATGACTCTTCCAAATTGTACGCTACCTCGTCAAATGGCTTATTCAATCCCATTACTCTTTCTTTTGCATCATCGATCATCTTATCTTTGACTTTTTCTAAAGGAATCTTTAACACAGAGAACATCTTCTCAAGATTAACACTTAATAATATTGTTCCATGTTGTAGTAGTGTGCCATTCTTTCTAGTTTGAGCATTACCAGACACTTTTTTGCCATCTACAATTATATCATTTAACGGAGCAAATTTTGCATTAAATCCAAGCTTATTTATGCACCTAACTATTGGATCAGATAACAAATTGTAAGATTCCATTATATTTTTTGGATAAACATTTGTAATGAATGAATAAGTCAACTCCGATTCATGCAATACTGCTCCACCTCCTGTTATTCTCCTAACAACATCAATACCCATCTGTTTACATCTTTTTAAATCCACTTCTTCATCCATGCTCTGAAAGTATCCTATTGACACGGTTGGTGGTCGCCAACCATAAATTCTTAGAATTGGCATACTATGATAATTTATACAACTCATTAATGCCTCATCAAGAGCCATATTCCTTGGTCCTGAGTTGTATCCTGTTTCTAAAGTTCTGATTTTGCTAAACTTAAAACTCATAGTATCCCTCTCATTTTTCTTCTTCCTTTCCTTCATTCCTTCAAATTTCTTGTTCTTCCTTCAAACAACCAAGTATTGCATCTGTCAAAGATTCTGAATCAAAACCAAATGCTTCAGAGCCATTCAAACATTTCTCGATTTTTTGCTTAATATCATTTTTTCCTAATTTGGTACCAATAAGACTGATCTCAAGTTCATCCAAAGTTTCTTCTGGGTAAAGAAAAAAATCTCCTGTTATTGTTATTGAGTTAATTATTTTACTATATTCATCATATTCAAGCGAAACCTTGATCAATTTTTTTGATTTGTATATATTATGTGCCTTTTTCATTAGTCATTACTACTATTTCTTACAGATTTTTCACCATACAATTTTTTCTCACTATTTTCTTTTCCGTTAGATTGTGAAAGAGATGTCCACCTTAAATTAGGTTTTCGTGCTGCTGCAACTTCGTCTAATCTTCCAACTAATTTTGTATATGGAGCTCCTTTGACAAAATCTGGATTTTCTTTTATCTCATTTACTATGTTTTTTAATGCTGCTGCAAATCTATCCAATGTTTCTTTACTTTCTGTTTCCGTAGGTTCAATCATTAATGCTTCACGAACAATTAAAGGAAAGTAAATAGTTGGTGGATGAAAGCCGTAATCCAAAAGTCTCTTTGCAATATTCAAAGCGCTCTTTTCACCAAATTTCCTAGAAGATAAGACAAACTCATGAGTACATCTACGACTGTAAGGAAGTTCATAATCATCCTTTAACAAGGTTAGAAGATAATTGGCATTCAATATTGCATGCTCAGATACCTTTCTTATATTTGTGCCATATGATTTGATATAACAATAAGCCCTTACCACCATACCACAATTTCCATAAGAATATCTGACCTTCCCTATGGATTTTTGTTTCGTATAATCTAGGACAAATTTACTGTCATGTTCTTTTAGTATTCTTGGTAATGGCAAATACTCTGCCAAAAATGACTTTACTCCCACTACCCCTGCTCCGGGTCCTCCTCCACCATGAGGGGTTGAAAAGCTTTTGTGTAAATTCAAATGAATCATATCAAATCCTTGGTCACTTGGCCTAGTAATTCCAAATAGTGCATTCATATTTGCTCCATCGCAATACATCAACGTGCCTTTGATATGCGCAAGATCGCTAATCTCTAGAATATTTTCCTCAAAAAGTCCAAGGGTATTAGGATTTGTTAACATAACAAGTGCTACATCATCTTCAAGTACTTCCTTGAATTTGTAAATGTCCATGTTACCACGGGAATCAGAGGGAATAGTTATAGTTTCAAACTTACACATGGCTGCAGTTGCAGCATTTGAGCCATGAGCAGAATCGGGAATAATTATCTTTTTTCTTTTCTCATTCTTTTGCTTAAAGTAAGCCTTTGCTATCATGACACCTAAAAGTTCACCCTGTGCTCCAGCTGCAGGTTGCAATGAAAAAGCATCCATACCTGTAATTTTCTTCAAGTCTTGTTCCAATTCCCACATCAATTGTAGTGACCCTTGAAAACAACTTTCATGAGCAAGAGGATGTAAATTCTTAAAGCCATCTAGACTTGCCATATCTTCGTTTATCTTAGGATTGTATTTCATAGTACAAGAACCTAATGGATAAAATCCAAGATCAACTCCAAAATTCATTCTTGATATGTTAGTATAGTGTCTAACAACAGTGATCTCACTAACATTTGGAAGAGGAAGTTTTTTTCGCATCAGATTTTGTGGTAGTTCAATCGTAATGTCCTCTGCTGCTGCTTTTCCTCCTAGTTCTATCTCTTTATTATCGTCGACATCAGGTACTTGTTCTGTTATCTCTTCTTCGTATTCGAATATGAGCTTCATTTTATTATTTTGTATCCATTACTATAGAAATATATGATTCTATATCTTGCACTGTATTCAGTTCAGTACAGCAAATTAATATTTTATCTTCGTCTAAGTCAAGACCACCATGAATTCCATTTTTAAGCAGGTTTGAAGAAATAGTTTCCAAATACCCCGACGGCGCTTTCATATAGAATTCATTGTAAAAAGGTTTTTTATTCAGAGCTTCGAAGCCGATGCTCTTCAATTTGTTTTGCAACAAATGTGCTCTGCTATAAGAAAGTTTTGCAACATTGATTAGTCCCTTCCTTCCCATAAGTGCCAAATATATAGTCGAAGCTATTGCCATCAGTGCCACATTTGTTGTTATATTGCTTGTAGCTCTTTCTCTTCTGATATGTTGTTCCCGCGCTTGAAAAGTTAGCACAAAGCCTTTATTTCCATTTGAATCAGTAGTCATTCCACATATTCTTCCTGGAATTTTCTTTAATAAGAAACTCTTGACTGCCATAAATCCCAAGTATGGCCCTCCAAAGTTTACTGGAATACCAAAGGACTGTCCTTCACCAACTACTATATCTGCACCATAATTTCCTGGTGGTTCTAATATTGCAAGAGATGTTGGTTCGACAACACAAGTAATAAAGAGTGCACCAGCTTTATGTGCCTGTTCAGCAACATACTGTAAATTTTCAATATTTCCATAAAAATCAGGGTTCTGAGCAATCACACAAGCTGTGTTATCATCTATCTCATTTACAATTTTGAGATCTGCTCCTTCACAGTATGTTTTTAAAACTTCCAAATATTGAGGATTGAGCCCTTCCTTTATGAAAATACAATTCCTTCCATTATAAGATGAAGAGAGCAATACGGCTTCTGCCAATGCAGATGAACCTTCATACAAAGAAGCATTAGCTATATCCATGCCTGTAAGAAGACAGATGTATGACTGGAATTCGTACATTGTGTGTAGAGTTCCTTGGTTCATTTCTGCTTGGTAAGGGGTATATCCTGTAAGAAATTCTCCCCTCATTAGTAAATGATTTACTGCAGAGGGAATATAATGATAGTAAGCTCCCGCCCCAATAAAGTATTTCATGATCTTATTCTTTTGTGATATGTTTCTCAAATGTTCCACTAGTTCGAGCTCGCTCATTGGTTTAGAAAGATCCAGTTTTTCATTAATAGAGGGCTTTAAATCCATGATTAAATCATTTATCGATCTTACTCCAATGCGTTTTAACATCTCTTCTTTGTCATTTTCAGTTATTGGTGAATAATTCATTATAATTGATATCAGCCTCCGCTTTGATCCTTTTCTCTATTGTCTTCTGTTTCACCAATCAATTTGTAATATTGCTCATTGGTCATTAAATCGTGGAATTCCTCCATATTCGATGGTTTTAATTTTACAATCCAGCCTAATTCATATGGTGATTGATTTATCCATTCAGGATGTTCAAGTAACTCCTCGTTAACTTCTACAATTTCACCACTCATAACACAGTATATATCAGAAGAAGCCTTTACCGAATCAATTATTGCCATTGATTGCATACGTTTGAATATGCTACCAACCTTAGGCAATTCTATGGAAACTATATCACCAAGTTGTCTCTGAGCAAAGTCTGATATTCCAATAATTGCTATTACTTCCTTGATTACAATCCATTCATGTTCTTTTGTAAATCTTATATTCTCATCCACAAAGATCTATTTTTAATATTATTCAAGCCATAAAAAATTATTTATTTTCGCTTATAGAATCGTGTGCTACTAAGAACTTTAGCTTTATACAATTTACCACCAATATTAATTTCGATTAATTCATTGGGGTTGACATAAATTGGCACAAAACAAAAGCCAATAGACTTTTTTAAAGTAGGTGAAAAGGTTCCACTTGTTACAAAACCAATCTTTTTGTTATTTATAAATACTTCATTTCCATGTCTAGCTACCCTTTTTTCTATAACCTCGAATCCTACAAGCTTTCTATTTAGTTGCTGGGTTATCAAAGCCTTTTTTCCAATAAACTCCTTCTTTTCAAATTTTACTGTCCATTTGAGTGGGACCTCTAAAGGAATAGTATTTTCATCCATATCATTTCCATAAAGCATCAAACCAGCCTCTAGTCTGAGTGTATCTCTGGCTGCCAAGCCAGCTGGTTTAATATTAAATGTGGAACCTAGCTGTATGAGCTTGTTCCAAATCTCTATTTTTGAAGAATCAAAGAATAGCTCAAAACCATCTTCTCCTGTATAACCAGTCCTTGATATTATACATTCTATTCCAAAAATATTTGTGATAATAAAATTAAATGGTTTTAATTGATTTAGGTTTAAATCAACAAGTGCTGCTTTTTCTAGGATGTTTTGAGCAAGAGGACCCTGGAGTGCTAGAAGAGCAATTTTATCGGTGATATCTTCAACAATAGTTGTTGATTTCAAATGCTTAATAATCCATTCTAAATCCTTTTCTCTATTTGAAGCATTAACAACAATAAGGAATTTTTTCCTCTCAATCATATATATGATTAAATCATCTATTATTCCGCCATTATCATAACATATAGGAGAATATAGTGCCATATTGTTGTCTAATTTTGATAGGTCATTAGTAACTAAGGTTTGTAAGCAATCATAGGCATCAGTACCTTTAACTTCAAAGCGACCCATGTGTGAAACATCAAATAAACTAACGTTTGTTCTAGTATTGAGATGTTCATTGATGATTCCAGAAGAATATTGTAGAGGCATTTCCCATCCATGAAAGTTTAGCATTTTCGCTCCAAGGGATCTATGAATATCATAAAAAGGTGTTTTCATTAAGTCGGCAACAAATATAATAATCGATGAGTATTAACTTTTGTTATAAAAGATATTGTGGATGGTTCAAAGTACAAATGGAACTAATAAAAAAACCAGTATGGCTTAGAGTAAGACCACCTGCAGGAGAGAATTATACAAATGTTAAACAATCACTGAGATTGCTAAATCTTCATACCGTTTGTGAAGAAGCAAGATGCCCTAATATATCAGAGTGTTGGGAAACAGGAACGGCTACAATTATGATCATGGGAGACATATGTACTAGAGGCTGTAGATTTTGTGCTGTTAATAGCGGTAAACCATTTTTGCTTGATGCAGGTGAACCAGAAAGAGTAGCTAAGGCAATTAAAGAATGGGGTTTGAGGTATGTAGTAATTACTTCTGTATGCAGAGATGATTTAGAGGATGGAGGAGCAGAACACATTGCCAAGACAATAAAAGCAATTAAACTTTTATGCCCTACAACAATAGTGGAATCGCTAATCCCAGACTTTAGGGGAGATGAAAGTTCAATAAAAGAGGTAATTAAATCTGAACCAAAAGTCATAAGCCATAATATCGAAACCGTACATAGTCTTACTCCTAAAGTTAGAGATGCTAGAGCATCATATGAACAATCACTTCTAGTTCTAAAAAAAATTAAGGATATTAATTCACTGATTTATACCAAATCTTCTATAATGCTAGGTCTTGGAGAATCAGAAGATGAAGTTATTCAGACAATAAATGACCTAAAATCAGTTGGAGTGAGTATATTGACTATAGGCCAATATCTTCAACCAACTCCTAAGCATTTACCAGTTATCGAATTTATTACTCCAGAAAAATTCAATTGGTTTAGAGAAATTGCAGAACAAATGGGATTTGTTTATGTAGCCTCAGGTCCACTTATTAGAAGTTCATATAGAGCAGGAGAGTTTTTCTTGGAAAAAATTTGTAATTCAGTATAATGGTCTTGGGACGTTATTACAGTGATTACTAGAAAGCTATAGGTCAGTTCGGAGTAGAATCATGTATGCATATAATATGATTCTACCAATACTATCTTGCATTTGTTCCTATAATTTAGTAGTTTATTTGAGACTTTAATAATATACTTTATTCTATAGCAGTATTTCGATGGAGAGGATAATACTAATAATGATTCTAAAGTAAAAAAAGGCAATTAAAAATGGAACTTTAGAATCTTTAGGAGCTTGGAAATAATTTTTACTTGCAATCTTTATTGAATATTACTAGATTTCTACACAAAACATATATATGAATCAAGATAGAGTACTGACTCATAAGGCTTCGAATTCCCATTATATCAGGGTTATGTAACATAATAAATAAAGTTTTTGTATAAAAGCGAAAATTAATTTCTGTTCATAGTCAAAAGTTATCTGATTGATTCAATGGAGGAGAATAATATAGACCTAATCAAAAAATAGATTTTAGTAATATTAAGCCCAGTTTTGAATATTCATTTATTAGGGTACATATTATCTAGCATTCGATAACAACCAATTTACCTCAAATAATTGATTGTGAAAATCACTTTTTTCGTTATTAGTTGAAAAAGTACTACATGTTTATCCGTATTATTAGTTATAATACTAAAGAAAATACTAAAGAAACGATTTTTATCTATACCAATTAGCATAAGCATACTAACTTTATTTTACTATCAGATAATACGTTTTAGATATCTATTTGTAATAATTTAATTATAATTGAATTAAATTGTAATGATTATATTGATTATTTAAAATTTAAATAATTCTTTCACGTAATATATATTGACTTGTCGAGTGAACCAGCAGTTTACAATTGGGATAAAATAGTACTCAAACCTGTACGTACAAAAGATAATCAAGATGTTGGAAATGTCATTTGTGTAGAACAAGATACTGTTACAATACATGATGGTCGCTATGAATATAAAGTGTCAAAAAACGATGTTGAAGGATTTAATGGAGGAGAAGTATTTTTGCTCAAAGATTATGCAGATTTGCAGAAAACTAGAATTAAACCCTAATTTTTTATTTTGAAAAATTACAATTCCATACAAATATCAACATATAGATTTATTTTATAAATTGTTTCACAAAAAATAAAACCTTAATTCTATTTGATTTAAAATATGTATTAAAGGAAGATTTTTACAATTATTTTCAAAAATATTTTTTTATCGATATAAATTATTTTTTATTATTAAATTAAAAAATTTAAGATTTGTTCCAGTACATATTATTTTGATATCAAGATATATAGAAATTATTATACCAAAATAACGCACCTTTCATGAATATAAAATCTGTTAATAGAGAGTAGATCCCATAACTACAGATTTCGTAAATTTTCGTTAATAAAATCAACGACATATCCATCATCAGATATAGCAATTATAAAAAAGATAACGATGATAAAGATGAAATAAGCCAAGGAATGGATGTTGATAATCTTTTCTTAAGTATACCAATAAATATGCAGAAGGAGCAATTAATATTAAATCTAAAAGAGGGTACAAAAGGCTTGTTGCTAGGCGGGCTCGGAGGTTTGTGAACTACTTGATTTTGACACAATTTTGTAGTTCAAATACTTAGATGGAATTTAAAAGTAGATGAAAAGGTGGATAATTCCAGACTTTCTAACGTGAACAAATTAGAAATGCTATTTTGACGAATTGTACATTCTATATCTAACTTTATCTATAACTCTAGCGTATTTATTTACTCACCTACCTAAGTAATAAATGAACTATTCTCTTTTAGATGGAAACACCACTCTTGTTAGAATATGCTTGTATGCAGATTTAATCTTGATTATTATATTTTCAATTGGATATCAACAGATACATGTTAATCAAAAAAATTTATCATCTTTAATTATAGCATTAGCAGCAGTAGATTCTAACTATCCAGAGAGTGCTGTTCCTTTCTCCAAAGGCCCTACAATAAAAGATCCCGATCTAAAGACCGAAGTGGTTTACAAAGGATTATCATATCCTACAGGAATGGCATTTTTAGATGAAGATGATATTCTTGTTATAGAAAAAGACACAGGTATTGTAAGAAGAATTGTAAATGGTGTAATGGTAAACGAACCCATACTTGATGTTACTGTTGCAGCTCAAGGACATAGAGGACTGCTAGGTATTGCTGTTAGTAAGAATACATATTCATTTGCAGTAAGTTCCGAAAGTATTAACAATAATACTCAATCACAACATAATGATATAACTAAATATGTTTTCCTATATTATACAGCTGCTGCAACAACTGACGGAGATGATATTACTGAAGGAAAGAAACCGTTAGGTAACATGGTTTACAGATATGAATTTGTGAATAATAAGTTGATAAATCCTAAACTTCTATTGAACCTTCCTGCTAACCCTGGATCAATTGGTAATGGTGGTAAAATAGCGATTAGTCGAAATGATGAGAATCTGTATATCACAATTGGAGGAATTGGTATTGATGGTCATAAGACTAAGGCTCAAAACATACAGGGCGGTAAAGATCCAGATGGAACAAGTGGCATATTAGTTATTACACAGGAAGGCAATCAAGCCCGAAAAATAGTAGCTTTATTTTAGGAGATAAAGATCCAATAAATAAATACTATGCATATGGGGTATGGAATAGTTTTGGAATAGATTTTGATCCGGTAACAGGAAAGCTTTGGGATACAGAAAATGGAGTGGTATTTGGTGATGAGATAAATCTTGTTGAGCCCGGATTTAATAGTGGTTGGAATAAGATTGATGGTATTTGGCTAAGCGAATATCCAAGCGATGAGGCCGAGTCTCATATAGCTTCACAGGAGGATAATTTATTAGTCAATTTTGAGGGAAAAAGAAAATATAGTCTTCCAGAATTGACATGGTTTAATGACGTTGGTCCTACTGCAATTAAGTTCTTTAATTCTGACAATTTAGGTAAACAGTATGAAAACGATATATTTGTAGGAGATATTATCAATGGAAATATTTATCAGTTTGATTTAGATCAACAGAGAACTGAATTATTGCTTAATGGTTCACTTGCAGATAAAGTTATCGGCAGCAATGATGATATGGATGACATTATATTTGGTAAAGGATTTGGTGGGATTACTGATATAAATATAGGTCCTGAGGATGGATTTCTCTATATTCTTACATTTGACAAAATACAAGGAACCATATACAAAATAGTTCCTAACGCCAAAGTTGATTAGAAAATATATTATATATGTTATATGATTCAAATCCACACTAATTCAATCACTAATTATGATATGATTTGGATTACAGACAAAAATGACCGTCAAACCTCTACTATAAAAACAAAAGTGCTATCAAATTATCAAGATTTGTACTTTACAATAGACTTGAATATTACAAAAAACAATTACCACAATTTTTATAAATGTTCTATTACTAATTTTTTCAGCGCCTAAAAATTTTTACCAATATATTTATGTATTAAGATATATTAAATAAAATTACAAAATGGGCTCTGTAGAAACCATCATAGCTAGCAACATTCTATCATTAATTATTGAACAAACAACAGTCCAAATATGTCAGATTAGCAGATCAGCTATTAC
>Ga0210114_1000231_pt1 | contig 14512 bp, 16 predicted proteins | sample MayberryNW_TuleA_FD_185524 | JGI IMG/M metagenome (GOLD analysis project Ga0210114, IMG submission 185524) | Wetland microbial communities from San Francisco Bay, California, USA, that impact long-term carbon sequestration - MayberryNW_TuleA_D2... | ecosystem: Environmental > Aquatic > Marine >...
ACGAAGTACGCGCGGAACATCGCGTCGTGGATCGCATCGCCCCCCGGCTGCGTGTCGGCCCAGGCCGCGAGCTCCTGCGCGAGGCGGCTGTTGTAGGTCATGGTGCGCGTGCCGTAGGGCAGGCCCTCGGCCTGCATGCGCGCGCGCATCTGCGCCTGCATCTTCGGCACGTCGTAGCCGCGCCCGGCGAACAGGTCCTCGAGGCTGCGTCCCTCGGCCGGCGTCTCCGGGTGGAGCGGGAAGTGCACCCACTTCACCTTCACGCCGTGCTCCGCCTTGAGCCGCTCAATACGCACGGTACTGAGATAGCACCAGGGTCAGACGAAGTCGGAGAAGATCTCCAATGTCAGCGGTTCGGTCGTCATTTCTTTTCGGCAGCCTGCTTGTCGTAGAAGTTCACCAGTCTCACCACGTCGGCGGGATCGATGCGGCCGATGGGTCCCGAGCTGTAGGTCGACGCGCGCACCTTGCCGTCGGCCGCAACCAGGAACTCGGAGGGCTGGACGATGCTGCGCCGCTCCTCCCACCACGACCCGAGCTGGTCCGCCATGGCGCGCGTGACGCCGTAGCCGATCGGGAACGATACTTCGTCCGCCACGAGCTTCGCCTTGTCGATGGGGTCGATGCTCGCCGCGACGATTTTCACGCCGAGCGCATCGAGCTCGCTCTTGTGCTTCTCGAAGCCGGCCAACTGCCGGCGGCAGTACGGTCACCAGTGCCCGCGGTAGAACAGGATCACCTTGTAGCGCGCGTCGAGTCCCGCGGGCAGCTCGAGCTTCGTGCCGTCGACCAGGTCGAGCGTCAGGCGGGGGAAGATATCGCCGGTGTTGAGTTTTTCGGCCATGGCTGCCGATTCTAGGCGATTCCGTCCGCCTTGAGGCGTGCGATCTCTTCCGCGCTCAGTCCGAGCAGGCGCTGCAGCACCGCCGCGGTGTCCGCGCCCGGCACCGGCGCGGGCGCATCATGGTGCGCCGCGGAGCGGCTGAATTTCAGCGGCATGCCGGCCGCGGCGACCCCCGCGTCCGAGCCGTCCGAGCGCTTGAGCGCCTGCACCATGCCGCGCACCTTGAGCTGCTCCCACTCGATCGCCTCTTTCGCAGTGCGAACCGCACCGCAAGGCACGTCCGCCGCGCGCAGCCGCTCGATCGCTTCGCGCACGGTGCAGCGTGCAGTCCATTCGCCGACGATGCGGTCGACTTCCTCGTTGTGCGGGACGCGCCATTCGACGCGGCTGAAATCCGGGTGCTCGCGCAGATCCGCGCGGCCCATGACCTCGAGCAGCGCGAGCCAGTCCGCATTCGTCGCCGCGCCGAGCGTCACCCAGCCATCCTTCGCCCGGTAGGCGTTGAAGGGCGAGACGCGCATGATGCGGTTGCCCTGGCGCGCGGCGAGGCCGAGCTTTTCGTAGCTGTCCAGCGGCTCGTCCATCATCATGGAAAACAGGCAATCGACCATCGATACGTCTACGGCCTGCCCGCGGCCGCTGCGCTCGCGCTCGTTGAGCGCCGCGACGATGCCGAGCGCGGCGTAGCTGCCGGCGATCATGTCGGCGAGGGCGCCGCCGGTCTTCATCGGCGGGCCGCCGGGCTCGCCGGTGATGCTCATCAGGCCGGCTTCGGCCTGCGCCATCAGGTCGAAGGACTTGAGGCTCCGGTCGGGACCCGTGGCGCCGTAGCCCGAGAGCGCGCAGTAGACGAGGCGCGGGTTGCGCTGCTGGAGCACGGGATAGCCGATGCCGAGCCGCTCGGCGACGCCGGGGCGGAAGTTCTCCACGACGACGTCGGCCTTTTCGGCGAGGCGCAGGAACAGCTCGCGCCCGCGCGCGTGCTTGAGATTGAGCGTCGCCGACTGCTTGCCGCGCGCGCGCTTGAGATACGCGAGCCCGTAATCGGCCGGCGAGGCGCGCTCGAAGGACGGGCCCGAGAAAGGCGGCGCGAGGGCGGCGGGGTCGCCGCCGGCGGGCTCGTCGATCTTGATCACCTCCGCGCCGAGGCCCGCGAGCAGCAGCGTGCAGTGCGGCCCCGAGAGGTAGCGCGTGAGATCGAGGACCACGAGGCCCTCGAGCGTCCCGCTCATGAGGGATCGGGCTGCGTGCCGCGCAGGACGCCGACCACTTGCGCCAGGGCCTGCGCCGCGCGGCCGCGGATCTCCTCGTCGGAGAGCGAGGAGAGCGGATGCTGGATCACCACCGGCACGAGGCCCTGCATGCCGAGCGCCGCGCGCTGCACGCGCGCCTCGTGCAGGAACTCGGTGGTGACGATCACCGCCGTCGGCACGCCGAGCGATTCGAGACTGAAGCCGTCATGCATACAGCACGACGTGCAGGAGCCTCAATCGCCGATGGCGGTGACGACGATGTCGTTGTCGCGGCGGATTTCCTCGATCAGCTCGGGCGCGGCGAATTTCGAGAAGCTCTCCTTGCGGTAGTAATGCACGTCGGCGAGCGGGTGCGCGGCCTTGAGCTGGTCGCGCAGCTCGCGCAGGAGCTTGTTCGCGTTCCACTTGGTGTTGTCGAGGATGCCGAGCCGCAGGCCCTCGAGCGCCGGGATGCGCGCCGCGATGGCCCTGCTTTGCGCCCCGACCGCGCCGCGCGGGTCGTAGACCTGGGTCATGCGATGGACTCCTTGTTCACAGATAGCAGGTGCCGTCTACGCAGCGCGGGCCGCCCTGCATCGGCCCCGCGTTGCCCTCGATTTCGCGCAGCACGGGCGAGCTCATGTGGCCCCAGCCCGGGATGAAGGCCGAGAAGCGCCCGGCCCCGCCGCCGATGACGAAGAGATGAATGTGCTCCGCGCTCGGCACCACCGGGATGCGCGAGTCGAGCTCGCGCCCGTACCAGACCGGCAGGCTGCGGTTGTAGACCTTGCCGTAGCGGTGGTTGAACGCCACCTGGCCGAAGGTGTTATGGGCGTTGGTCCACAGATACTGCTTGACGTCGTGGCGCTTCCAGCCGGCCTTCGAGATCGTCGCCGCGTGCTCCGGCCCGAGCACCACGGCGCAGTGTCCGCTCGAGACCGCGTTGTTGTGCGCGAAGGTGCTCATCGCCGAGACGATCGAGTCGAGGATGCCCTGCGGGTCGTTGGCGACGTGGTTGGTGACGCTGTGCGGCGGCTCGGCCGCCATCACGAACACGGTGGAGTCCTCGGCCTTGAAGCCTTTCTCCACGTGGTAGGGCGCGAGCAATCCGAGCGCCTCGTTCTCCGCCACGGCGTAGGTGTACTTGCCGGGATGGCCGAGCGTCGACTTGTCCAGCTCGCCCGGCCAGCCGCCGCCTACGTTGAGCAGGACGAGGCGGATCGCGCGGCCGATCGTCGCGTTCGCGCGGTTGCCCGAGCCGAAAGCGTTGCAGCCGGCGTTCATGCCGATCTTCCTCGCGATCGGGCCGTTCACGACCAGCAGCGGCGCCGCCATGTGCGTGGTTGCCTGCACGCCGTTCAGGTTGAACGCGGTCTCGCACAGCGCGAGCATTGCCGCGCGCACCACGGGCGCGTACTCGGGCTTGCAGCCCGCCATCACCATGTTGACGGCGAGCACTTCGCGCGTCAGGCCGCCCCAGCGCGGCGGCACGCGCGCTTCGATTCTCGCCGGCTCGCCGCCGAGCGCCTCGAGCATCGCCGCGACCTTGGCGGGCGTGGGCGGCACCACCGGCAGGCCGTCGGCAAAGCCCTTCTCGTAATACCACTCGATGAGGTCGGTGCCTTCGGGCACCGCGGACGCTTCGGCCTGGCTGGCGGCGAGCTGCATACTCGCAAGAATATCGTACGATGGCGGCATGCGGCTCGCAGCCATCCCGTCGGTCGACCGGATCCTGCAGGATCCGCGCCTGGCACCGGCCATCGCCCGGCATGGGCGCCCCCTGGTGGTCGGGGAGCTGCGTGCGCTGCTCGCGGAGTACCGCAGCGCGATGAAAGCGGGCGCGGCGCTGCCGCCGAACGGGGACGCCATCGCGCTGGGACTGCTCAACCGGCTGGAGGCCGTCGCCGCGCCGTCGCTGCGGCCCGTGTTCAACCTCACCGGCACGGTGCTGCATACGAACCTGGGCCGGGCGCTCCTGCCCGAGAGCGCGATCGCGGCGAACGTCGCGGCGCTCGCCGCGCCGGCCAATCTCGAGTACGACCTCGAAGCCGGCGAGCGCGGCGAGCGCGACGCGCACCTCGAGGCGCTCCTGTGCCGCATCACGGGCGCCGAGGCCGCCACAGCGGTGAACAACAACGCGGGCGCCGTGCTGCTCGCGCTCAATACGCTCGCCGCAGGGCGCGAGGTCGTGGTATCGCGCGGCGAGCTGGTGGAGATCGGCGGCTCGTTCCGCATTCCCGAGATCCTCGAGGCCGCGGGCTGCACCTTGCGCGAGGTGGGCACCACCAACCGCACGCACCGCGCCGACTACGACAAGGCGATCGGCCCCGCGACGGCAGCATTGCTCAAGGTGCACACCAGCAACTACGCGGTGGTCGGCTTCACCGCCGCGCCGGCGGAAAGCGAGCTGGCGACGCTCGCGCACGCGCGCGGCCTGCCATTTGTCACCGATCTCGGCAGCGGCAGCCTCGTCGATCTCGCGCGCTACGGCCTGCCCGCCGAGCCCACGCCCATGCGCTCGCTCGCGGCGGGCGCCGACCTCGTCACCTTCAGCGGCGACAAGCTCCTCGGCGGCCCGCAGGCAGGCCTGGTGGTCGGCAAGCGCGAGCTGGTGGAGAAGCTGCGCAGGAACCCGATGAAGCGCGCCCTGCGCCTGGACAAGGGCCGCATCGCGGCGCTCGAAGCCGTGCTCCGGCTCTACCTCGATCCGGAGCGGCTGCGCGAACGGCTGCCGACGCTGCGCCTGCTGACGCGTCCCGAAGCCGAGATCGCCGCGCTCGCGGAGCGCCTGCGCCCGGTGCTTCAGGCCTGGTGCGGCAAGCGTGCCGAGGTCGGCGTCGCGCCCTGCGCGAGCCAGGTGGGGAGCGGCTCCCTTCCCGTGGACCGCCTGCCGAGCACGGCGCTGCGCATCGCCTCGAAGGAGCTCAAGCCCGTCGTAATCGCCAAGGCGCTGCGCGCGCTGCCGATCCCCGTGATCGCGCGCGTCCACGACGCCGCCGTGTGGCTCGACCTGCGCTGCCTGGAGGACGAGGCCGCGTTCGCGCGCCAGCTCGAGGGCCGCGCGCTTTGATCGTCGCCACCGCGGGCCACGTCGACCACGGCAAGACCGCGCTCGTGCGCGCGCTCACCGGCGTGGACACCGACCGCCTGCCCGAGGAAAAGCGCCGCGGCATGTCGATCGACCTCGGCTTCGCCTACTCGGGGCCGCTCGCCTTCGTCGACGTACCGGGGCACGAGCGCTTCGTGCGCAACATGGCCGCGGGCGTGGGCGGCATCGACCTCGCGCTCCTCGTGGTGGCGGCCGACGACGGGCCGATGCCGCAGACGCGCGAGCACCTCGCGATCCTCGAGCACCTGGGCGCGCCGCGGGTCCTCGGCGTGCTGTCGAAGATCGATCGCGTGGCGCCCGAGCGCCGGGCCGAGGCCGAGGCGGAGCTGCGCGCGCTCTTGCCGGATGCCGAGATCCTGAAGGTGTCGTCGGTGACGGGCGAGGGCGTCGATGCGCTGCGCGCGCGCCTGGAGGGCCTGGCGCGGGAGATTCCGCCGCGCGTTTCGGCGCAGCGCTTCCGCATGCACGTCGATCGCGCCTTCGTCATCGACGGGCTCGGCCTCGTCGCCACCGGCACCGTGGCCTCGGGGGCGGTCGCGGTGGGCGACGAAGTGCAGATACTGCCCGCGCGGCGCAAGTCGCGCGTGCGCAGCCTGCATGCGAACAACGGCGAGGCCGCGCGTGCCGCGGCCGGCCAGCGCTGTGCGCTCGCGCTGCACGGCCTCACGCGGGACGACGTCGCGCGCGGCGACGTGATCGCGGACGCGGGGCCCGTGCCGGTCTCGAAGCACCTGGACGTCGAGCTGACGTGGTTCGGGGCGCCGCGCACGCGCGTGGGCGCGGTCGGCGTGCACCTGGGTACCGCGATGCTGCAGGCGCGGCTTTCGCCCTTCGGGCGCTTCGCGCGCCTGGCCTTCCCGCACGCCGTGTCGGCATGGCACGGCGACCGGCTGCTGCTGCGCGACCCCGGCACGCAGAAGCTGCTCGGCGCGGGCGTGGTGTTCGACTCGCTGCCGCCGGAGCGCAGCGCGGCGCGCCGCGAGCAGATCGCGGGCCTCGATGCGGAACGGGCCCTTGAGCGCCTGCTCGGGGACGGGAGCGTGGACGTGGAGTGGTTCGAGAAGGTGTTCCATGTGCCGCGGCGCGATGACCCGGACCTGGTGGCGTTCGACCTGCGCGGCGTGCGCCACGCGATGCGGAGCGGGCGCTGGGACGCCGAGTGCGCGCGGCTGGAGCAGGCGGTGCGTGAATTCCACGCGGTGCATCCGGACGCGATCGGCCCGCGCGCGGCCGACCTCGGCAATCCGCCGCCGGCGATGATCGAAGGCGCCGGGCTGGTGCGGGACGGATCCTGCCTGCGGCTGCCTTCGCACCGGCCCGTCCTCTCGGCGCAGGACGAAGCGCTGTGGGTGAAATTCGCGCCGCTCCTCGAAGGCGAGGGCGCGAAGCCGCCGCGGGTGCACGAGCTGGCGACACGGCTGGAGATGACGCCGAAGGCCGTAACCGACTTCCTGCAGCGCGCGGCGCGCGCCGGGCGCGTGCACCGCGTGGCCGAGAACCGCTTCTTCCTGCCCGGCGCCGTCGAGCGGCTGGTCGATCTCGCGCTGTCGCTCGACGAGGAGACGGCACCGCGTGGCTTCGGCGCGGCGGCCTTCCGCGACCGCAGCGGCCTCGGCCGCAATCTGGCGATCGAGGTGCTCGAATACCTCGACAGCTCCGGCTACACTCGGCGCGCCGGCGACCTGCGCCGCGCGCGCAAGCTTTCCCAGGAAGAGAAACGTCCCCGGTGGGGCGCCCGGACTTCAAATCCGGAGAGAGGCGTCTGACGTCTCTGGTGGGTTCGACTCCTTCCTCTTCCGCCACCCCATCGCCCATGGCCGAGCCCGATCCGCGCGACTACCTGGCCGATCCCCTGAGCCCGATCGCGCGCGCCGAGCGCAGGAACCTGCTGCTCGCCGCCACGCTCGCCATCCTGATCGCGCACGTCAACCTGGTGCCGACGCGCATCAGCGCCCTGGGACTCGAGTTCGCGCCGCCCGCGCAGGCCTCGTTCCTCGTCGTCACCGCGCTCGTGGTGGGGTACTTCGTGGTCGCCTTCGGCATGTACGCCGTCGCCGACCTGTTCGTCTGGCGCAAGCGCTACTACGATTACCTCGCGGCGCTCGAGCGCGAGAGCAAGGACTGGACGCTCGCGGACCAGATCGAGCACGACGAGATCCACGCCAACCTGCCGAGCATCGACTGGTATTACCAGTGGTCGCCGCGGGTGGCGAACGTGCGCATGCTGTTCGAGTTCGTGCTGCCGCTGCTGGTCGGCGCGTATGCCGTTTCCGCGCTGGTCTGGAGAATGACGGCGCTGTCCTGAGGAGAAGAACGGTGCAGAAAACCTACGCCACGCTCGCTCTGAAAGAGGAGGGCGCGCACGTCCTCGTCGTCACCCTCAATCGTCCGGAGGTGCTGAACGCCATCAGCACGCAGATGGGGCGCGACTGGCTCGATCTGTTCAACGGCCTCGCCGCCGACCCGGGCGAGCTGCGCTGCATCGTGCTCACCGGCGCGGGCGAGCGCGCCTTCTGCGCCGGCGCGGACCTCAAGGAGCGCGACGGCATGTCGGTGGAGACCTGGCGCACGCAGCACGCGCAGTTCGAGCAGGCGTTCGTCGCGCTGATGGAGTGCCCGGTGCCGATGATCGCCGCGGTCAACGGCCACGCCTACGGCGGCGGGCTGGAGACGGCGCTCGCCTGCGATTTCATCTACGCGGCGAAGGGCGCGCGGCTCGCGCTGTCGGAGCTGCGCCTGGGCATCATGCCGGGCGGCTGCGGCACGCAGAACCTGCCGCGCGCCGTGGGCGAGCGCCGGGCGAAGGAGCTGATCCTCACGGCGCGCGCGTTCACCGCTGAAGAGGGCGCCGCGTGGGGCCTGGTGAACAAGGTGTGCGAGCCGGGGAAGACGCTGGCGGACGCGCTCGAAACGGCGCGGCAGATCGCCGACAACGCGCCCCTCGCGGTGCGCCAGGCGAAGAAGTCCATCCACTACGGCCTGCAGACGGACCTCCTCACCGGCTACCGCTTCGAGATCGAGGCCTACAACCGCCTCGTCGACACCGAGGATCGAAGGGAGGGCGTGCGCGCCTTCAACGAGAAGCGCAAGCCTGCGTTCAAGGGACGCTAGGCAGCTTTCCTCGCCCAGGCTTGCAGCTCTTCCCAGCCGCCGATGCGCGCGCCGTTGATGAACACCTGCGGCACGGTCTGCGCGCCGGCGATGGCGCCCACGACGCGCGTGCGCACCTTGTGGTCGAGGGGGATCTCGGCGTAGTCGTAGCCCATCTCGGCGAGCAGCGCCTTCGCCCTGGCGCAGAAGCCGCAGCCCGCGCGCGTCAGGATCGCGACCTGGTCGGGCTTCTTCGCCTGCGGGTTGATGTACGCCAGCATCGTGTCGGCGTCCGACACCTCGAACGGGTCGCCGGGCTTCTGCGGCTCTGCGAACATCTTCCGGATGACGCCGTCCTTCACCAGCATCGAGTAGCGCCAGGAGCGCTTGCCGAAGCCGAGGTCGGCCTTGTCGACGAGCATGCCCATCTTCTCGGTGAACTCGCCGTTGCCGTCGGGAATCAGGCGCACGTTGCCGGCTTCCTGGTCCTTCGCCCACTCGCTCATGACGAAGCCGTCGTTCACCGAGATGCACACGATCGCGTCCACGCCGTTGGCGCGAAACGCGGGCGCGAGCTCGTTGTAGCGCGGCAGGTGCGTGGACGAGCAGGTCGGGGTGAAGGCGCCCGGCAGCGAGAACACCACCACCGTGCGGCCCCTGAAAATCTCGTCGCTGGTCACGGTCTTCCACTCGCCGTCCTGGCGCGTGCGGAACGCGACCTGGGGTACCCTCTGTCCTTCGCGGTTCGAAAACATCTATCAAGCCCTCTTTGGTGATTGAGTAATGCTTGGACTGTACCGGCCGGGCCGCGCCCGATCCAATGACTTGTCCGCATCACGCCCATAGGCGATAGCTAAGCGCCGTGGACGAACGCAAGCACCTGGACGCAACGGCTTTTTCGGTCATGCTGGTGCTCACCGCGCTGTGGGGTTTCCAGCAGGTGGCGATCAAGCTGACGGCGCCCGACGTGTCGCTGGTCATGCAGGCGGCCCTGCGCACGTTCCTCGCCGCCGCGCTGCTGCTGGCGTGGGCGCGCGCGCGCGGCATCGCGCTCTTTTCACGCGACGGCACGCTCGCCGCCGGCATCGGCGCGGGGCTGCTGTTCGGCGGCGAGTTCGTGTTCATCTACGGCGGCCTTGCGCACACCGCCGCCTCGCGCATGGTGGTGTTCATCTACCTCGCGCCGATCGTCACCGCGCTCGGGCTGCATTGGCGGGTGCCGGGCGAACGGCTGGCGCGCGGGCAGTGGGCGGGCGTGCTGCTCGCCTTCGCCGGCGTGGCGCTCGCCTTCGGCGACGGCTTTCTCGGCGCGCGCGGCGCGACGCTGTTCGGCGATTTCTGCGGCCTGGTGGCGGCGGTGCTGTGGGGCGCGACCACGGTGCTGATCCGCGCCACGAAGCTCGCGCGCGCGAGCGCGGCGAAGACGCTGTTCTACCAGTTGGCGGTCGCCGCGCCGATGCTGCTCGCCACGTCGCTCGCGCTCGGCGAGCGCGGCGTCGTCGCGCTGACGCCGCTCGCGGCTGCGAGCCTCGCCTACCAGGGCGCGATCGTCGCCTTCGCCAGCTACCTGGCGTGGTTCTGGCTGCTCACGCGCTACCTCGCGGCGCGGCTCGCGGTGTTTTCCTTCATGACGCCGCTGTTCGGCGTGCTCGCCGGGGTGGCGGTCCTCGGCGAGCCGCTGCGGCCCTCGTTCGCCGCCGCGGCGCTGCTCGTCGGCGCGGGCATCGTGCTCGTCAACCGGCGCCCGGCCCCGACTCGCTCGTCAGCAGCTGCTCCAGGTTCTCGCGCTCCTTGAGCGAGAGCGCGATCAGCTGCTTGACGTCCTTGCGGAAGGGCGCGCTGCGCTCGAGCGAGGCCTCGTCGTAGCGGCGGAACTCCTCGGCGGCGCGGTGCGCCTCCGCCGGCGTGCGCCCGAGCAGCACCAGCGCCTGCTCCGAAGCCAGCAGAGCGGAGCCGAAGGTCTCGCGCACGCTCGGCACGCCGAGCTCGACGTACTCGTAGGCGTCGGTTCGGCTGCGCGCGCGCGCCAGGATCCTGAGGCGCGGGAAGTGCCGGCGCGCGAGGCGCACCGCGCGCATCGCCGCCTCCGGGTCGTCGATCGCCACCACGAGCAGCCGGGCATGCTCCGCGCCGGCCGCGCGCAGCAGGTCGAGGCGCGTGGCGTCGCCGTAGTAGGCCTTCCAGTGGAAGCGGCGCACGCGCTCGATCTGCGTCGGGTCGTGGTCGATCACCGTCGCGTTGATGCGATGGGTACGCAGTACCCGCGTCACCACTTGGCCGAAGCGTCCGAAGCCGGCGACGATCACCGGATTGCGCTCGTCGATCGCGTCGGCCGGGCGCGGCGCGGCGCGCGTGAGGCGCGGCGCGAGCACGCGCTCGTACAGCATCATGAGCAGGGGCGTGCTCAGCATGGAGGCGGCGACCGCGGCATTGAGGACGTCGAGCACCGGTGACGGCAGCAACTGCCCGGCGGCGCCGAACAGCACGAAGGCGAACTCGCCCACCTGCGACAGGCCGAGCGCGAAGAGGACCGCGTCGGCGCGCCCGCAGTAGCCGAAAGTCTTCGCCACCGGGTAGAGCAGCAGGACCTTCAGCGCCACCACGCCGGCGGCGAGGCCGAACACCAGCAGCGGCTGGCGCACGAACAGCCCCACGTCCACGGACATGCCCACGGCGATGAAGAACAGGCCGAGCAGCAGCCCCTTGAACGGCTCGATGTCGAGCTCGAGCTCGTGGCGGTACTCGGACTCGGCGAGGATCACGCCGGCGAGGAAGGCGCCGAGCGCCATCGACAGGCCCACGCGCTCCATCAGCGCCGCCACGCCCAGCACCAGCAGCAGCGAGAACGCGACGAACACCTCGCGCTGGCCGGCGCCGGCGATGACGCGCAGCAGCGGGCGCAGCGCGAAGCGCCCGGCGGCGATGAGCAGCGCGATCATGGCGAGCGCGCGCGCCACGGCGGCCCAGTCGAGGCTGCCGCGCGAGGCCTCCGGCGCGAGCAGGCCGAGCAGCAGCATGAGCGGGATCACGGCGAGGTCCTGGAACAGCAGCACCGAGAAGCTCGCCTGCCCGCCGGGCGTGTCGAGCAGGCGCTTTTCCTGCAGCGTGGCGAGGCCGATGGCGGTGGAGGACATGGCGAAGCCCATGCCCGCCACCAGCGACACGATCAAGGGCACGCCGAGAGCCCATCCGGCGCCGGTGACGGCGGCCGCCGTCCCCGCCACCTGCACCGCACCCATGCCGAAGATCGGCCGGCGCATCTGCCACAGCCGCCGCGGGTTGAGCTCGAGCCCGACGAGGAACAGCAGCATCACCACGCCGAACTCGGCGAACTGCAGGATCGCGCGCGGCCCCGAGACCAGCGCGAGGCCCCAGGGGCCGATCGCCATGCCCGCGGCGAGATAGCCGAGCACCGAGCCCAGGCCGAAACGCTTGAAGATCGGCACCGCCACCACGCCGGCGGCGAGATAGATCAGCACCAGGTACAGGACGTCGTGGTCGGACATGCGCTTCTCCAGGCGAGAGCCGCGGGGGCCGCGTGCAATAATCGCGTGCGTGGACAAGCCGGTCAACGTCGACCAGTTCAAGCTCGGCATGCGTTCGCTCGCGCACGCGGTGAACGTCATCACCGCGGCGCACGGCGCGCACCGCTACGGCATGACGGCGACCGCCGTGTGCTCCGCGACCGTCGAGCCGCCGACGGTGCTCGTCTGCCTCAACCGCAAGTCCGCGACCCACGGCGGCGTCACGAAGAGCAAGGCGTTCTGCGTGAACGTGCTGCGCGCCGAGGATTCCGACGTCTCCAACCTGTTCAGCGGCGCGCAGTCGGGCGAGGGGCGCTTCGGCTCGCGCGAGTGGTCGAAGCTGGCGACCGGCTCGCCCGTGCTGCTCGATGCGCTGGTGTCGTTCGACTGCCGCGTGGTGAAGAAGCTCGTGCACGGCGCGCACACCATATTCCTGGGGCAGGTGCAGCAGGTGGTGTTCGGCAAGAAGGGCCGGCCGCTTTTGTACGCCGAGGGCCAGTATTCGAAGCTCGCCTCGCTCGCGCACGGCGAGCCGCTGCCGGAGGGGCTGGATTACTGGGGGTTCTGAGGGGGTTCTGGTAAACTCTTCGCCCTCGCGCCCGTAGCTCAGATGGATAGAGTACTTGGCTACGAACCAAGGGGTCGTGGGTTCAAATCCTGCCGGGCGCGCCAATCACGAAGGGCCAGCGAGAGCTGGCCCTTTTTCGTTGGACTGCGTAAACAAAGTAGGATTGCCGCCATGCTCACCGCCCAAGTAAACGCCTTCGGCCAACCCGAAGCGGCAATCGAAGTCGTAGAACAACCCGACCCCGGCGAGCCCGGCGCCGACGAAGTGGTCGTGGAGACCGAGTTCTTCCCGATCAATCCCGCCGACGTCCTGAACATCGAAGGCAAGTACGGCGCGGTGCCGCCGGCGCTGCCGATGATCCCGGGCGCCGAAGGCGTCGGCCGCATCGCCAGGATCGGATCGAACGTCCGCCACGTGAAGCCGGGCGACCGCGTGCTGCTGCCCGGCCCGGGCTGCTGGCGCGAGCGCATCAAGGCGCCCGCCAAGGCCGTCTTCGCGCTGCCCGAAGGCGTGGACCCGAAGCAGCTCGCGATGCTGCGCGTGAATCCGCCGACCGCGTACCTGATGCTGCACCAGTTCGTCGCGCCCAAGCCCGGCCAGTGGGTCATCCAGAACGCGGCCAATTCGGGCGTTGGCCACTGCCTGATCCGGCTCGCTCGGCAAGCAGGCGTCAAGACGGTCAATGTCGTACGCCGCGAGGCGCTGGTGACGCCCCTGAAAGCATTCGGCGGCGACGTCGTGCAGACCGACGGCCCCGATCTGGACAAGCGCGTGCGCGCCGCGATTGGCGACGCGCCGCTGCCGCTCGCCATCGACGCCGTGGGCGGCTCGGCCACGCAGCGCCTCGCGCGTTGCGTGAGCGACGGCGGCACCGTGGTCAATTACGGAATCCTCAGCGGCGAGCCGTGCATGGTGGACGGCCGGGAAACGGTGTTTCGCGACGTGCGTCTCCAGGGCTTCTGGCTGCGCAAGTGGTTCGTCGACACGCCGCCCGCGCAGATCGCCGCCCTGTATCGCGAGCTCGCGGGCAAGGTGGCCGACGGCACCCTCGCGGTGGAGGTGGAAGCCGTCTACCCGATCCGCAAGATCAAGGAGGCGGTCGCGCACGCCGCGCGCGGCGGCCGCTCCGGCAAGATCCTGGTGTCCTTCGCGAAGAACTGACTTGCTGCGGGTCGCCATTTGCGGCGCCGGCCACTGGGGCACGCGCCTCATCGAGTCGGTGCAGGGCACAAGCGACAAGATCCGTTTCGTCGCCGCGGTGACCCGCGATCCGGCCGCCCGCAGACCGCTCGCCGAGCGCTTCGGCGTTGCGCTGACCTCGAACTTCGCCGACGTTCTAAAGGATCCCGCGATCAACGCGGTGGTGCTCGCGACGCCGCACTCGCAGCACGCCGACGAGATCGCGGCGGCGGCCGCGGCGCGCAAGCACGTGTTCGTGGAAAAGCCGTTCACGCTGACGCGCGCGAGCGCGGAGCGCGCGATCGAAGCCTGCCGCAAGGCCGGCATCACGCTGCAGGTCGGGTTCAACCGCCGCTACATGCCGGCCTACGCCGAGATGAAGCGGCGCGTCGCCGCCGGCGAGATCGGCGCGCTGCGCCACATCGAGGGCAACTTCTCCGGCCCGGCCAGCTACCAGACCGAGCCGGGCAACTGGCGCTCCAACCAGCTCGAGAGCCCCGGCGGATCCATGACCGCGCGCGGCTGCCATGTGCTCGATGCGATGGTGCATCTCGCCGGGCTCGCGACCGAGGTATTCGCCCTGAGCGAGCGGCTGCAGCACGAGATCGACGTCGACGACACGACCTCGTGCCTGCTGCGCTTCGCGGGCGGCGCGACCGGCACGCTCGCGACGCTGCACGCGGCAACGCGGTTCTACCGCCTGCACGCCTTCGGATCGGAGGGCGCGCTGGAATTGCGCGGCGACGCCGCGCTCGATCTTTCCGACCTCGAGGGCAACGTCCGGCGCCTGGGCTTCGACGCCATCGACAAGGAGCGCGCGGAGCTCGAAGCCTTCGCCGACGCTATCTCGAAGGGGGTGAACTTCGTGATCGCGCCCGAGGAGATCGTCAACGTGGTGGCGGGGACCGAGGCGGTGGCGGCCTCGGCGCGCAGCCGCCAGGCGGTCAGGATCGATTGAGCGCGGCG
>Ga0210114_1000232_pt1 | contig 14442 bp, 9 predicted proteins | sample MayberryNW_TuleA_FD_185524 | JGI IMG/M metagenome (GOLD analysis project Ga0210114, IMG submission 185524) | Wetland microbial communities from San Francisco Bay, California, USA, that impact long-term carbon sequestration - MayberryNW_TuleA_D2... | ecosystem: Environmental > Aquatic > Marine >...
ATCTCGTCCCGGCGCTCGCCGCGGCCGGCCACGAGCTGCGCTCGACGGTAGAGGGCTGCGACGCCGTCGTGCACCTCGCGAACATCGCGCACACCGCAGCGAGCCCGGCCGAACTGCACCGTGTCAACGTCGAGGGCACGATCGGGCAGGCGCAGGCCGCGCTCGCGGCCGGCGCGCGGCGCTTCGTGTACCTCAGCTCGATCAAGGCGGCGCGCCCCGACGACGCCTACGGCCGCGCCAAGTCCATCGCCGAGCAGGCGCTCGTGCAGCTCGAGGGCCTCGAGGCGGTGATCCTGCGCCCGTTGCTCGTCTACGGGCCGCGCGTGAAGGCCAATTTCCTCGCCCTGATGCGCGCCATCGATCGCGGCTGGCCGCTGCCCCTGGCGAGCATCCGCAATCGCCGCAGCCTCGTGTTCGTCGACAATCTCGTCGATGCGATCGTTCGCTGCGTCGAGGGGCCCGTAGTCCGGAAGACCTACGCGGTGAGCGACGGCGCGCCGCTGTCCACGCCCGAGCTGTGCCGCGCCCTTGGGCGCGCCCTCGGGCGTCCGGCACGCCTGTGGCCTTTCCCGCCCGCGCTGCTGCGGCTCGCGCCGGGCCTCGCTCGCCTCGCCGAGTCGCAGGAGGCCGATGACAGCGCGATCCGGGAGCAACTCGGCTGGCGGCCGCGCTTCACGTTCGAACAAGGCCTGCGCCTGACGGCGGAGTGGTACCGCGCCCGGGGCGGCTAGAATGCGCGCCATGCTCGCGCTGGCGCCGGTGGCCGCGTTTTTCGTCGCATTGCTGGTCGCGCGGCTGCTGCTCACGTCCGCCGGGCGGCGCATCGCGCTCGATACGCCGAACGAGCGCTCGCTGCATGCGCGGCCCGTGCCGCGCACCGGCGGCATCGCCATCGCCGCCGGCGTCGCCGCCGCCTGCTTTCTCGCCTGGCCCGGGCTGCCCGTGGTCCTCGGCGCGTCAGCGCTTCTTGCCGTGGCCTCCTTCGGCGACGACCTGGTCGGCCTGTCGACGCTGGCGCGCCTCGCCCTGCACGTCGGCGCGGCCGTCGCCGCGCTCGCTTTCGATCTGGAAATCACCGCGCCGCTCACCTTCGTCGTCTTCGCGCTGGCGCTGGCGTGGACGGCGAACCTCTACAACTTCATGGACGGCGCGGACGGGCTCGCGGGCGGCATGGCGGCGTTCGGCTTCGGCGCCTACGCGCTGGCCGCGTTTGTCTTCGGCGCGCAGACCCTCGCGGCGCTGTGCGCCTCGCTCGCCGCCGCGTCGGCGGCGTTTCTCGTCTTCAACTGGCATCCGGCGCGCCTTTTCATGGGCGATGCGGGCTCGGTGCCCCTCGGTTTCCTGGCGGGTGCCCTCGGGCTACAGGGTTGGGCGATCGGCGCCTGGCCGCTGTGGTTCCCGCTTCTGGTCTTCGCGCCGTTCGTGTGCGATGCGACGCTGACGCTCGTCAAGCGGTTGCTGCGCCGGGAGCGCGTGTGGCAGGCGCACCGCGAGCACTATTACCAGCGGCTCGTGCGCATGGGATTCGGGCACCGCGGCGCGGCATACATCGAGTACGGCGCCATGGCGGGCTGCGCGGCGCTGGCGCTCCTCGTGTTCCGCGAGTCGGCTGCGGTGCAAGGCATCGCGATCGCCTTGGCCGCGGTCGCGCTCGCCGGCGTCGCCGTCTGGGTCGACCGGCGCTGGGCGACGTACCTGCGCGCCGCGGGGGGTGTGGCGCCGTGATCACCGGACGCCAGTTCCTGGTCCGCTCGTCGCTCGCCTTCGCGCACGACGTGGTCGCCGCGGGCGTCGCCTGGCTGGCCGCCTTCTGGCTGCGCTTCGAGCTGCAGATGCCGCCGCCGGAGTTCGCGGACGTGGCGACGACCACGCTGCCGGCCGTGATCGCGGTGCACGCGGTGGCGTTCTGGGCGCTCGGCCTGTACCGGGGACTGTGGCGCTACGCCAGCCTGCCGGACCTGCAGCGCATTCTCGTTGCCGTGTCGGTGGCGGCGCTCGCGGTGCCGGCGCTCTTCACGCTGGCGGCGCTCGCCACGCCCGTGCCGCGCTCGGTATACCTGATCATGCCGGTGCTCCTCGTCGGCGTCATGTGCGGCAGCCGGCTGCTGTACCGCGCGTGGAAGGAGCGCACGCTGATCGGCATGGTGCGCCATCCGCAGGCGCAGCCGGTGCTGGTGCTCGGCGCCGGCTCCGCCGCCTCGAGCCTGCTGCGCGAGCTCGCCAACAGCAGCCAGTGGCGCGTCGTCGGCCTGCTCGACGACGACGCCGGCAAGCGCGGCAGCGCGATCCAGGGCGTGAAGATCCTCGGTGCGCTGCCCGGGATCGGCGCGGCGGCGGCGCGCTTCGGCGTCACGCAGGCGATCATCGCCATGCCCGGCGCGACGCATTCGCAGCGGCGGCGCGCGGTGGACCTGTGCGCCGCGGCGGGACTCGAGGTGATGACGGTGCCGTCCTACGCCGACCTCGTGTCGGGCAGGATGAGCGTGTCCGCGCTGCGCAACGTCGAGCTCGACGACCTGCTCGGGCGCGACCCGGTGGCGCTCGACGACGCGGGCCTGCGCGGCCTGATCGAAGGCAAGTGCGTGCTCGTCACCGGCGCCGGCGGCTCGATCGGCGCGGAGCTCTGCCGCCAGATCGCGCGCTACGCGCCTTCGCGCCTGGTGCTCTTTGAGCTCTCCGAGTTCGCGCTGTACACGATCGAGCAGGAGTTCCGCGACCGCTTTGCGCACGTCGCCGTCGTGGCGGTGATCGGCGACGCCAAGTCCGAGCCGCGCGTGCGCGAAGCCTTCGAGCGCTACCGGCCGCAGATCGTGTTCCATGCCGCCGCCTACAAGCACGTGCCGCTGATGGAGGGCGAGAACGCCTTCCAGGCCTTGTCCAACAACGTTCTGTCGACGGTGGTGACGGCGCGCGCCGCGCAGGCGGCCGGCGCGCGCAAGTTCGTTCTCGTCTCCACCGACAAGGCGGTGAATCCGACCAACGTCATGGGCGCCTCCAAGCGCCTCGCGGAGCTCGCCTGCCAGGCGCTGGCGGGCGCCGGCCGCACGCAGTTCGTGACGGTGCGCTTTGGCAACGTGCTCGGCTCCACCGGCAGCGTCATCCCGCGCTTTCGGGAGCAGATCGCGCGCGGCGGGCCGGTCACGGTGACGCACCCCGAGATCCAGCGCTACTTCATGTCCATCCCCGAGGCCGCGCAGCTCGTGCTGCAGGCGGCGCTCATGGGCGAGGGCGGCGAGATCTACGTGCTCGACATGGGCGAGCCGGTGAGAATCGCCGACCTGGCGCGCCAGCTGATCCGCCTGTCGGGCCTCGCCGAGGGCGACATCCGCATCGAGTACACGGGGCTGCGCCCGGGCGAGAAGCTCTACGAGGAGCTGCTCGCCGACGCCGAGAAAACGCTCCCCACGCCTCACCCCAAGCTGCGCGCGGCGCGCGCGCAAGGCGGCGGCGACGGCGTGCTGCTCGAGGAGGTCCTCGCCTGGATCGGTGCGGCCCGCGACCCGGGGCCGGACGCGGTGCGCGAGCGCCTGCGCGCCTGGGTGGCCGAATACGCGCCGGCGCCGGGCGATGGTGCTAGGAGCGGTGGTAGTCCTTGAACCACGCCGCGAAGCGCGCCAGCCCGTCCGCAAGCGGCGTTGACGGCGCGAAACCGACGGCCTCCTGCAGCGCCCTCGTGTCGGCGTAGGTCGCCGGCACATCCCCGGGCTGCATCGGCTTCATCTCCTTCACGGCCTCGCGGCCGAGCGCTTTTTCCAGCAGAGCGATGTACTCGAGCAGCGCCACCGGCTGGTGGTTGCCGACGTTCAGCAGGCGGTAAGGCGGCTTGTCCGCGGGCGGGCGATCGAGCACGCGCAGCGTGGCCTCCACGGCATCGTCGACATAGGTGAAGTCGCGTTTCATGTCGCCGTGGTTGAAGACCTGGATCGGCTTGCCCTCGAGGATGGCGCGCGCGAAGAGCATCGGCGACATGTCCGGCCGGCCCCACGGCCCGTACACGGTGAAATAGCGCAGCCCGGTCGCCGGCAAGCCGTGCAGATGGCTATGGACGTGCGCCATGAGCTCGTTCGCTTTCTTGGTCGCGGCATAGAGGCTGATCGGATGGTCGACGTTGTCGGTCTCCGACCACGGCAGCTTGGCGTTCGCGCCGTAGACGCTGGAGCTGGAGGCGTACACGAGGTGGCGCGGCGCATGGCGCCGGCAGGCTTCGAGCAGGTTGGCGAAGGCGACGAGATTCGAGCGGATGTAGGACGCGGGATTCTCGAGCGAGTAGCGCACCCCCGGCTGCGCGGCGAGGTGCAGCACGAGCTCGGGCCGCGCCGCCGCGAACGCGCGCTCGCAGGCGTCCGGCTCCGCGAGGTCGGCGCGCTCGAAGCGAAAGCCGGGCTGCTCCTGGAGCCGGCGCAGGCGGTTCTCCTTCAGTGCGACGGCATAGTAGGGCGTGAGGCAATCGACGCCCAGCACCGCGTCGCCGCGCGCGAGCAGGCGCAGCGCGCAGTGCATGCCGATGAAGCCGGCGCAGCCGGTAACGAGCACGCGCATGGTATCTCTTATCATAGGTCACCTTGCGACCGCTCTATACCTGGCTGCTCTACGCGGCGCTGCCGTGGATCCTGGCGCGCCTGTGGTGGCGCGGGCGGCGCGAGCCGGGCTATCGCGAGGCGATCGCCGAGCGCTTCGGCCACAGCGCGCTCGAGCCCAGGCCGCGGCTGCTGTGGGTGCACGCGGTCTCGGTGGGCGAGGCGCGCGCCTGCGCGCCGCTGGTGCGCGCGCTGCAGCGCGAATATCCCGACCACGACGTGCTCGTCACCTGCCTCACCGCCTCCGGGCGCGAGACGGTGAAGCAGGTGTTCGGCGAGTCGGTGCTGCTCGCCTACCTGCCGTACGACTACCCGCGCGCGGTGCAGCGCTTCCTCGAGCACTACCGCCCGCGCCTCGGCGTGCTGGTGGAAACCGAGATCTGGCCGAACCTGATGCACGCCTGCCGGCAGTACGCAGTGCCGGTGGTGCTCGCCAACGCGCGCATGTCGCAGCGCTCGACGCGCGGCTACCAGAGGATCGGGTGGCTGTCGCGGCCGGCGTTCGCCGCGCTCGCGGCAGTGTGCGCGCAGGGGCCGGCGGACGCGCGCCGCCTGGCGCGTCTGGGAGCACGCGAGGTCGTCGTCGCCGGCAACCTCAAGTTCGACATCGCGCCCGACGCCGCGAAGGCGCAGGAGGGGCGCGCGTTTCGCGCGGCGCTGCGGCAGCGCAAGGTGCTGCTGCTCGCGAGCACGCGCGAAGGCGAGGAAGAGCGCCTGCTCGAAGCGTGCGCCGACGAGACCGGCGACACGCTGCTCGTGCTCGTGCCGCGGCACCAGCAGCGCTTCGACGAGGTGGCGGCGCTCGCCGAGCGCATGGGATTCACGGTGGCGCGCAGGAGCCTCGGCGAGGCGCCGCACGAGGGGCGGCGCCTGTACCTCGGCGACACGATGGGCGAAATGGCCTTCTACTACGCGCTTTGCGACGTCGCCGTGATCGGCGGCAGCTTCGCGCCGCTCGGCGGGCAGAACCTGATCGAAGGCTGCGCGGCGGGCGTGCCCGTGATCGTGGGGCCCCACATGTTCAACTTCGCCGACGTCACGCGCCTCGCGGTGCGCGCGCAGGCCGCGCTCCAGGTGGCGGACGCCGCCGCGGCCGGGGGCGCGGCGCGCGCCCTGCTCGCCGACCCGGAGCGCTGCGCGCGCATGGGGATCGCGGGCAAGCGCCTGTGCGCGCGCCATCGCGGCGCCGCCGAGCGCCAGCTGGCGGTGTGCCGGAGGCTGCTTACTGCGCCAGGGCGCGGTTGACTTCCGCGAGATCTTCCTCGCGCAGGGCGCCCGCGGCGGCTTTGAGCTTCAGGAAATTGGTGATGGTGTTGTAGCGCGCCACGGCCAGGTCGCGCCGCGTCGAGAACACCTGCTGCTGCGCGTTCAGCACGTCGATGTTGATGCGCACGCCCACCTCGTAGCCGAGGCGGTTGGACTGCAGCGCGCTTTGCGACGACACGAGCGCCTGCTCGAGCGCGCTCACCTGCGCGATGCCGTTGATCACCGCGAGATACGCCTGGCGCGAGGCGAGCGCCGAGGTGCGGCGCGCGTTTTCGAGCTCCTGTTTCGCGCGCTCGAGGTTGTAAGCGGCCTCGCGCTCGCGCGAGCTGATGGCGCCGCCCTGGTACAGGGGCAGCGCGAACTGCAGCCCGACCGAGCTGGTATTGATGTCGCTGCCCGCGCTGGAGATCTGCGAGGCGGACTGCGAGGTGTAGTTGTGGCTCGCCACCAGGTCGAGGGTCGGGTGGTGGCCGGCGCTGGTGCGCTTCGCTTCGAGGCCGGCGATCTCGGCGGCCGCGTCCTGGACGAGCACGCTGTAGCTCTGCTTTTCGGCGAGGTCCACCCAGCTCTGCATGTCGTTCGGATCGGGCGGCGAGAGCTTGACGTCGGGGCGCAGTCCCTGCAGCTCGCCGTACGCCTTGCCGGTGAGCTGCTGCAGCGCGCGGCGGCGCACCTCGACGTCGTTCTGCGCCGAGATCTCCTGCGCCACGGCGAGGTCGTAGCGCGCCTGGGCCTCGTGCGTATCGGTGATGGTCGCCGTGCCCACTTCGAAGTTGCGCTTGGCCTGCGCCAGCTGCTCCGCGATGGCGATCTTCTGCGCGCGCACCAGGGCGAGCGTGTCGCGCGCCGCGAGCACGTCGAAGTAGGCCTGCGCCGCGCGCAGGATCAGGTCCTGGCGCGCCTGGCCGAACTGGAACTCGGCCTGCTTCGCCTGCACCTCGCCCTCGTCCGCCTGCAGCCAGTTCTGCCGGCGGTACAGCGGCTGCGTGAAGGTGAGCGCGTAGCCGTAGGAGTCGATGTCGCGCTCGAAGCTCGGCTGCACCGTTTCGTCCTTCGAGTCCGACCGGGTGCGCGAGCGCGAGGCGTTGGCCGAGAGGTTGAGGCTCGGCAGCAGCAGCGCGCGCCCCTGCGGCACGCGCTCGAGCCCCGCCCGCAGCGCCTCGCGCGCGGCGCCGAACTGGGCGTCGTAGGCGCGCGCGTCCTCGTAGACCTGGGTCAGGTTCTCCGCCGCGGCAGCGATCGGCGCACAGGCGAGAAGGGCGATGGCGAGCCGTCGTTTCATGTGGGCGTCGCTAGAACGTGAAGCGCGGGGGACGCTCCGCGTTGACCAGGGGCGCGAGGACGGTGTCGAACAGCCCCACGGTGCCGTAGGCGCCGGGCGCCGTGCAGGTCACGAGCTGCGCCACCATGACCGGCGGCTCGCCCACCACCGCGAACAGCCGCCCGCCGGGCGCGAGCTGCTCCTTCAGCACCGCGGGCAGCACCGGGGTCGAGCCGGTGAGCACGATGGCGTCGTAGGGCGCGCGCTTCGGGTCGCCGCGCGCGCCGTCGCCCACTTCGAGCGTGACGTTGTCGGCACCGAAGCGCTCGAGGTTCTCGCGGCCGAAAGCGGCGAGACCGGGGCGGATTTCGAGCGAATGGACGTGCGCCGCGCAGCGCGCGAGGAGCGCCGTGAGGTAGCCGCTGCCGGTGCCGACCTCGAGCACGCGGTCGGTCTTCCGGAGCGCCAGCGCCTGCAGCAGGCGCGCCTCGATCTTCGGCGCCATCATCGCCTCGCCTTCGCCGATGGGGATCTCCATGTCGGCGAACGCGAGCCGGCGGAACGCGGCGGGGACGAACTCCTCGCGCGGCACCGCGTACAGCAGGTCGAGCACGGCCTGGTCGAGCACCTCCCAGGGGCGGATCTGCTGCTCGACCATGTTGAAGCGGGCTTGCTCGAGGTTCATGGGCCGGTTCTCTGCGATGGAGCGGGATTATAAGGCGTTGGACGCATGGCGCCGCGACCGGTGCTCCGGCATCAGCGCCCAGTAGAGCAGCGGCATGGCAAAAAGCGTGAGAACGGTGGAAAAGCCGATCCCCCAGACGATCGAGGCCGCCATCGGGCCCCAGATGAGCGAATGCCCGCCCAGCCCCACGGCCAGCGAGAACAGCCCGGCGATGGTGGTCGTGCTGGTGATGATGATCGGCACCACGCGCCGGCGTGCCGCGTACACCGCGGCATGCAGCACGCTCATGCGCGCGCGGCGGCGCGCGTTGGCCGCGTCGATGAGGACGATGGCGGCGTTCACGGCGATCCCGGTCAGCGCGATGACGCCGTACATCGTGTAGAGCGACAGCGGGTTGCCGGACGCGAGCAGGCCGAACACGACGCCGGTGAAGGCGAGCGGCACGGTGACCAGGATCATCGCCGGCTGCCAGTAGCTGCGGAACTGCGCCGCGAGGATCAGATAGATCAGGCCCACGCCGAGCAGGAACAGCGCCGGCATCGCGTCGAGGCTTTCCTGGATGTCGTCGAGCTCCCCGGAGAAATCGAGCGACGTCGAGGGGAAACGGCCTTTCACCTTCTCCCAGGCGCCGCGGATGGCGTTGTTCGCGGCCACGGTGTCGATGCGCTCGCGGTCGAGATCCGCCTCGACGGTGATCGCGCGGCGCAGGTTGTAGTGCTTGATGACGCCCTTGCCGGTGCCGGTCTCGCTGCGCACCAGGGAGCCGAGCGTCGTGATGCCCCTGCCCGTCGGCAGCGCGACCGGATCGTCGAGCAGCCGGGCCACGTCGCCCGACGCGCGCGGCGCGGCGCGCACGCGCACCTCGACCTTCTCGCCCTGGTCGCGCATCTGCGTGACGATCTCGCCGTCGACGTGCAGCCGCGCGAGGCGTGCGACCAGCCCGGGGTTGAGGCCGCTCGCGCGGATCGCGGCGGGATCGAGCCGCAGGCGCAGCTCGGGGCGTCCCGGGACGTCGTCGTCGGTGACGTCCCGCGTGCCCGGGACCGCGCGCACGATGGCGAGCACCGCGTCGGCGGCGGCGCGCAATTCGGCCGGATCGTCGGTGCGTACACGCACGCGGATCGGCTTGGCGACCGGCGGCCCGCCCGCCAGCATCGTGAAGCTCAGCTTGCCGGTCCCGGGGAGCGATTCGATGTCCTGGCGCAGCGCCGCCACGATCTCGCCGACTTCGCGGCCGCCCTCGTGTCGCGGCTCGAGCGAGACCACCAGCTGGCCGTAGGCGTCGCCGTACACCGGCTCGGTATCGGTGAACTTGATGCCGGCGAGGGCGGTCAGCGCGCGCGCCTCGCCCTCGCGCAGGCGCGCGCGCACCGCGCGCTCCGCCTGCTCGACGCGCGCCAGCGTGGACTCGATCGGCGCGCTCGCCGGCATGTCGACGTTGACGTAGAACAGGCGGATCGGGTCGAAGGCGAAGAACTCCATGCGCACCAGGCCGCCCGCGACCGCGGCGAGCGCGGCGGCGAAGGTGAGCACGATGAGCGCCGCGAACGCCCTGGGCCAGCGCATGACGACGAGCAGCGCGCGCGAGTAGCGCACGCGCAGCTGGTGGGTGAAGCGGTGGCGCATGCGCTGCATGCGCGACGGCCGCGTCAGATCGAGCTGCAGCGCGACGATGTGCGTGGGCAGCATCCAGAAGGCCTCGGCCAGGCTGATGGCGAGCGTCACCGTCACCACGAAGGGAATGACGAACATGAACTTGCCGACGATGCCGGGCAGGAGCATGAGCGGCAGGAAGGCGGCGAGGGTGGTCAATACCGCGGACGTGACCGGCGCGGCGGTCTCGCGCAGCGCATCGAGCGAGGCGGGGAGCACCGGCTGGCCGCGCTGCACGCGGTAGTAGATCGCCTCCACGATCACCACGGCGTCGTCCACCAGCATGCCGAGCACGATCACCACGGCGAGCAGCACGGAGATGTTGAGCGTGGAGCCCGCGGCGTTGAGCGCCGCGAAGCCGCCGGCGAGCGAGAACGGGATGCCGAGCGCCACCAGCACCGAGACGCGCGTGCCGAGGAAGATCCAGCAGGTCGCGAGCACGAGCGCGAGGCCGAGCACCGCGTTCGATTCCATGATCGAGATCGCCCGGCGCGTCGGGATGGTCTGGTCGTCGGTGAGCGCGAGCTTCAGGCCGAGCGGGGCGAGCACGGCGTTCTTGCCGGCGACGTAGTCGCCGATCGTGCCGACCAGCTCGAGCGTGTTGGTATAGGCCTTCTTGGTCACCGACAGCAGCACCGCGGGGCGGCCGTTGGCCGAGGCGAGATGGCGCGGCGTGGCGCGCGCGCGCTCGACGCTCGCCACCTCCTCGAGCGGGATGCGCGTGCCCGCGCGCGGCACGGCGAGGGTCAGGCCGGCGAGGTATTCGGGGCTCGGATCCTGGCCGATGACGCGCACCAGCCACGCGTCGTCGCCGGCGCGCGCCTTGCCGGCAAAAGTGTCGCGGAACCACCCGCCCACGGCGTCGGCCACGTCGGCGGCGGTGAGGCCGCGCGCGGCGAGGCGCCGCGGATCGAACTCGACGCGCAGCTCGGCGTCATGCAGGCCGAGCGCGAACACCTGGTCGACGCCGGTCAGGCGCTCCAGGTCGGTGCGGATCTCGCGCGCGACGCGGCGCAGCGTCTCGTCGTCGGCGAGCCCGGATACCAGCACCTGCGCCGTGGGGAAGCCGTTCGAGGTGGTGATCTCGAGGATGCGCGGGTCGTCGCGCACCTCGACCGGCAGCTCGGCCTGCGCCTTGTTCTGCACCTCGCGCCGCAGATCGTTGACGCGCTTGTCGAATACGCGCGGCGCGATGTCGCGAAAGCGCACCAGGATCGAAGACACGTTCTCGCGGCTGGACGAGAGCACGAAGCGGATGTCGGTGACGTTCTTGATCGCGTCCTCGAGCGGCTGGGTGACGCGCTTCTCCACGTCCTCGGCCGAGGCGCCGGGCAGCGTGGTGGCGATGCTCACCCAGTTGAAGTTGATTTCCGGGTCCTGCTCGCGCGGCATCTGCAGGTAGGACAGCGTGCCCATCACCAGCACCACCGCGAACAGGATGTTCGCGAGCGGGTGATTGCGCAGCAGCAGCTCTACGAACTTCATCGCAGGCGCTGGCCGTCGCGCAGCGCAACCTGACCCTCGACGACGACGCGCGTGCCGGGGGGCAGGCCGGCGCGCGCCGGGCGGCCCTCCTGCGCATCGGGCAACACGTGAAAGCGCGCCGTGCCCGCGTCATCGAGGAACAGGCCGAGACGGCCCGCGCGGCGCACCACCAGCCCGGGCGGCACGTGCAGCTCGGCATCGCGCCAGACGATGCGTCCCGAGCTGCCGGGCGCCGCGGCCGGGCCGGTGAAGCGCAGCCGGGCGTCGCGCGTACGCGTCTGCGGGTCGACGGCGGGCGAGATGCGCTCGAGCGCGAGGGGCCGCTCGCCGCCGGGCCCTGCGAAGCGGATGCCGGCTGCGTGCTCGAGCGAGGCCGCATCCTTCGCCTGCACTTGCGCGGCGACCTCGATGCGGTCCGCATCCACCAGCACCGCGAGCGGCGTGCCGGGCGCGGCGAGCTCGCCCACCTGCCCGAGGCGCTCGCGCACGATGGCGGCGAAGGGGGCGCGCACCACGCACTTGCCGACGGCGCGCGCGGCCGCCGCGAGCTGCACCTCGGCCTGCGACAGATCGGCGCGCAGCACGTCGGCCTCGGTGGTGCGGGCCGCGAGCGCGTCCTCGGAGATGAAGCCTTGCGCGCTCAGCTCCCGGGCGCGGGCGAGCTGCTGCTCCGCAAGCGCCAGACGCGCGCGCACGGCGGCAAGCGCGGCGCCCGCGCGCCGGCGCGCGAGCGCGTGATCGCGGCAGTCGATGCGCGCGACCAGCGCCCCGCGCTCGAGGCGCTGGCCGACCTCGACCGGCACCGCCTCGAGACGGCCGGCAATCTCGGCCGCGATGCGCGATTCGTTGAGCGACACGACTTGCGCCGCGGCGTCGCGCTCGGGCTGGATCGCCACCGCCGCCAGTGGCTTCACGGTGACAGCGGGCGCCTGCTGCGCGGCGGCCGGCGAAAGCGCCAGCAAAAGGAGAAGGATCGGGAGACAACGCACGGGGCGCCCGGAATGGTAGCAGGCGCGTCGCGGGCTTTCTTGTTTTCCGGGGCGCTTTGCAGTAGCGTAGGCGCCTTACGCGGGGGTCCTGCACGCCGTTTGAAACGCCGGCGGCGCGGGTGAGAGAAACCCTTTGAACCTGATGCGGGTAATCCCGCCGAAGGAAGCGAGATGAACGCCAATCCGAAATTCCTGGCCGCCACCGCCCACGTCGACGATGCGGCGGTCAAGCCCCTGCCCAATTCGCGCAAGGTCTACGTGGGCGGCACGCGCGCGGATATCCGCGTGCCGATGCGCGAGATCTCGCAGGCCGACACGCCGACCCTGTTCGGCGGGGAGCAGAACCCGCCGGTCTTCGTCTACGACTGCTCCGGGCCCTACACCGACCCGGCGGCGCGCATCGACATCCGCGCGGGCCTCGCGCCGCTGCGCCAGGCGTGGATCGAGGAGCGCGGCGACACCGAGGTGCTGCCCGGCCCGTCGTCGCAGTACGGCGTCGAGCGGCTGCGCGATCCGAAGCTCGCCGAGCTGCGCTTCGACCTGAAGCGCGCGCCGCGGCGCGCCCGGCGCGGCCTGAACGTCTCGCAGATGCACTACGCGAGGCGCGGCATCGTCACCCCGGAGATGGAATTCATCGCCATCCGCGAGAACCTGGAGCGCGCGCGCTACGTCGAGAGCCTGAAGGCGACCGGCAAGACGGGCGAGAAGATGCTCGAGCTGCTGATGACCCAGCATCGGGGCGAAAGCTTCGGCGCCGCGATTCCCGAAGCGATCACGCCCGAATTCGTGCGCGCCGAGGTGGCGCGCGGGCGCGCCATCATTCCCGCCAACGTCAACCACCCGGAGAGCGAGCCGATGATCATCGGCCGCAATTTCCTGGTGAAGGTGAACGCCAACATCGGCAATTCGGCGGTCTCCTCGGGCATCGGCGAGGAGGTGGAGAAGATGACCTGGGCGATCCGCTGGGGCGCCGACACGGTGATGGACCTCTCGACCGGCAAGCACATTCACGAGACGCGTGAGTGGATCATCCGGAACGCTCCAGTGCCGATCGGCACCGTGCCGATCTACCAGGCGCTGGAGAAGGTGGACGGCAAGGCCGAGGCGCTGACCTGGGAGATCTACCGCGACACGCTGATCGAGCAGGCCGAGCAAGGGGTGGACTACTTCACCATCCACGCCGGGGTGCTTCTGCGCTACGTGCCGCTCACCGCGAAGCGCATGACGGGCATCGTCTCGCGCGGCGGCTCGATCATGGCCAAGTGGTGCCTCGCGCACCACGAGGAGAGCTTCCTCTATACGCATTTCGAGGACATCTGCGAGATCATGAAGGCCTACGACGTCAGCTTCTCCCTCGGCGACGGCCTGCGGCCCGGCTCCGGCTACGATGCGAACGACGAGGCGCAATTGTCGGAGCTGCGCACGCTCGGCGAGCTGACCCGGATCGCCTGGAAGCACGACGTGCAGGTGATGGTCGAGGGCCCCGGGCACGTTCCCATGCAGCTCATCAAGGAGAACATGGACATCCAGCTGAAGGAATGCGACGAGGCACCCTTCTACACGCTGGGACCGCTCACCACCGACATCGCGCCGGGCTACGACCACATCACGTCGGCGATCGGCGCCGCGCAGATCGGCTGGTACGGCACGGCGATGCTGTGCTACGTGACGCCCAAGGAGCATCTCGGGCTGCCGAACAAGAAGGACGTGAAGGACGGCATCATGGCCTACAAGATCGCGGCGCACGCCGCCGACCTCGCCAAGGGCCATCCGGGGGCGCAGATCCGCGACAACGCGGTTTCCAAGGCGCGCTTCGAGTTCCGCTGGGAGGACCAGTTCAACCTCGGGCTGGATCCCGATACCGCCAAGGACTTCCACGACGAGACGCTGCCCAAGGACTCGATGAAGGTGGCGCACTTCTGCTCGATGTGCGGGCCGCACTTCTGCTCGATGAAGATCACGCAGGACGTGCGCGACTACGTCGCGAAGGGCATGCAGGAGAAATCGGTCGAGTTCGTGCAGAAGGGCGGCGAGCTATACCACAAGAGCTGAGCGCGACGCTCCTCAAGATCGTCGCGGCGGTGGCGGTCGGCGTACCGCTCGTCGTCTACCTGGCGCAGGACTGGCTGATCTTCCTGCGCCAGCCGGTCTCCGAGGCGCGCCGTGCCGAGATCGCGCGCAGCGTGCCCCAGGCCGAGAGCGTGTTCCTTACCGCCGCGGACGGCGCCCGCATTCACGCCTGGCACCTGAAGTCCGGCCCGCGGCTCGTGCTCTATTTCGGCGGCAACGCCGAGGAAGTCTCCTGGATGCTGGAAGTGGCGCGCGCCGAGACGCCGTCGGTTTCCTGGCTGCTCATGGACTATCGCGGCTACGGCCTGAGCGAGGGCTCGCCTTCCGAGAAGGCGCTCGTCGCCGACGCGCTCGCGCTCCATGACTACGCGGCGAAGCTCCCGGGCGTGGACGCGACGCGCATCTACGCCTTCGGCCGCAGCCTCGGCAGCGGCGTCGCGGTGGCGCTCGCCGCGC
>Ga0210114_1000234_pt1 | contig 14364 bp, 11 predicted proteins | sample MayberryNW_TuleA_FD_185524 | JGI IMG/M metagenome (GOLD analysis project Ga0210114, IMG submission 185524) | Wetland microbial communities from San Francisco Bay, California, USA, that impact long-term carbon sequestration - MayberryNW_TuleA_D2... | ecosystem: Environmental > Aquatic > Marine >...
GCTCGGCCGGGTCTGACCCGGCCGGAGGGCGACCCGCATGAGCCTGAGCTGGATGGCGTGGACCTGGCAGACGGCGACGTTCTTCGGCGCCGTCCTGCTGCTGCTCGTCGGCATGGGCGTCTGGGAAAAGCTGTCGCCGGGCGGCGCGCCCCGGCGCGGCATCCTCGGATTGCACACGACGCGCGGGGACCGGCTGTTCATTTCGCTGCTGCTCGCGGCCTACATCCATCTCGTCTGGCTGGCGACGACGCGCCTGCCGCTTTGGGGGGCTTCGATCGTCGCGCTGATCGTCGCGGTGCTCGTGTTCCGCAAGGTCTGACCGGGTCTGGGTTTCCTCCTCCCCGACAGGGGTGCCCGGCGAACACTGTGGAACTCACGAGAACCGCGGCGACCGGATCGTGACCGGATCCGCCGGAGGGCCGCCGCGCCGATGCTAAACTTCGCGGCGCCATGCCACTGCCCGTTTCCGAAGTCGAGCGCGACCTCACCCACACGCGGCGCGTGCGCTACGAGGGCTACAAGCGCGCCGACGGCCTCTGGGACATCGAGGCCCACATCACCGACGTCAAGAACCACGATTTCACGCTGAAGACCGGCGTGCGCCGCGCCGGCCTGCCGGTGCACGACATGACCGTGCGTGTCACCATCGACCGCAAGTTCAACGTCGTGGACGCCGTCGCGGTCGCCGACGCGGTGCCCTATCCGGGCGGTTGCGAGGCCGCGGCGCCCGAATACCGGAAGTTGGTCGGCCTGAACCTGCTGAAGAAGTTCCGCGACGGGCTGAAGCAGCGCCTGGGCGGCGTGCAGGGCTGCACCCACATCACCGAGATGCTGGCCGCGCTGCCCACGGCCGCGATCCAGACCTTCGCCGGCGAGATGCGCGAGGACCGGCCCATGGGCAGGAAGCCGTTCCAGCTCGATCACTGCCTCGCCATGGATACCAGCGGCGAGACCGTGAAGAAGTGGTACCCGGAGTGGTACATGGCGAAGTCTGAGAAGGCGGACGCATGAAGATCCACGAATACCAGGGCAAGGAGATATTCCGCAGGTACGGCGTGCCGACGCCGCGGGGCGTGCCGGCGTTCAGCGTCGAAGAGGCAGTGCGCGCCGCCGGCGCGCTCGGCGGCAAGGTCTGGGTGGTGAAGGCGCAGATCCACGCCGGCGGGCGCGGCAAGGGCGGCGGCGTGAAGGTGGCGAAATCATCCGCGGATGTGGGCAAGCTCGCCAAGCAGATCCTCGGCATGCAGCTCGTCACCCACCAGACCGGGCCGCAGGGCCAGAAGGTGCGGCGCCTGCTGATCGAGGAGGGCGCGGACATTGCAAAGGAGCTCTACGTCGGCATGGTCGCCGACCGCGGTACGCAACGCGTGGTGCTGATGGCCTCTTCGGAGGGCGGCATGGACATCGAGGAAGTGGCGGCGAAGACGCCGCAGAAAATCCACAAGGTGTTCGTCGATCCGGCCGCGGGGCTCGCTGACGGCGAAGCGCGCGACGTCGCGCGCAAGATCGGCATACCGGAAGCCTCGCTCGGCCAGGCGGTCGAGCTGCTGAAGAACCTGTATCGCTGCTACTGGGAGACCGACGCCTCGCTCGTCGAGGTGAACCCGCTCGTCGTCACCGGGGACGGCCGCGTCGTGGCGCTCGATGCGAAGCTCACTTTCGACGACAACGCCCTTTTCCGGCACGAAGACATCGTCGCCCTGCGCGACCTTGACGAGGAAGACCCGCTCGAGATCGAGGCCTCGAAATACGACCTGTCCTACATTTCGCTGGACGGCAACATCGGCTGCATGGTGAACGGCGCGGGCCTTGCCATGGCGACCATGGACACCATCAAGCTCTTTGGCGGCACGCCGGCCAACTTCCTCGACGTCGGCGGCGGCGCCACCGCGGAGAAGGTCACCGCGGCGTTCAAGATCATGCTCTCCAACCCGAAGGTGAAGGCGATCCTGGTCAACATCTTCGGCGGCATCATGAAGTGCGACACCATCGCCGCCGGCGTGGTGGCGGCGGCGCGCGAGGTGCACCTCTCGGTGCCGCTGGTGGTGCGCATGAAGGGCACCAACGAGGAGCTCGGCAGGAAGATCCTCAAGGAATCCGGCCTGCCGATCATCTCCGCCGACAACATGGCGCAGGCCGGTCAGAAGGTGGTGGCGGCGATCAAGAAGAAGGCTAAGCCGAAACCGAAGCCCAAGCCGAAGCCCAAGCCCAAGCCCAAGCCCAGGCCAAGGAAGAAGGCGGCGAAGAAAAAGCCGGTGAAGAGGAAAAAGAAATGAGCATCCTCGTCAACAAGAACACGAAGGTGATGACCCAGGGCATCACCGGCAAGACCGGCATGTTCCATACGCAGACCAGCCGCGCCTACGCGAGCGGGCGCGAGTGCTACGTCGCCGGCGTGAACCCGAAGAAGGCGGGCGAGGATTTCGAGGGCATCCCGATCTTCGGCACGGTGCGCGACGCGAAGCAGAAAACCGGCGCGACGGTGTCGGTGATCTACGTGCCGCCGCCGTTCGCCGCGGCGGCGATCTGGGAGGCGGTCGAGGCCGACCTCGATCTCGCCATCTGCATCACCGAGGGCATCCCGGTACGCGACATGATCGAAGTGCGCGACCGCATGAAGAAGCAGAACCGCAGGACGCTGCTTCTCGGGCCGAACTGCCCGGGCGTCATCACGCCCGGCGAGCTGAAGATCGGCATCATGCCCGGCCACATCCACAAGAAGGGGCGCGTGGGCGTCGTCTCGCGCTCCGGCACGCTCACTTATGAAGCGGTGGCGCAGCTCACCGAGCTCGGCATCGGCCAGTCGACCGCGGTCGGCATCGGCGGCGACCCGGTCAACGGCCTGAAGCACGTCGACGTGCTGAAACTCTTCAACGACGATCCCGGCACCGACGCCGTGATCATGATCGGCGAGATCGGCGGCTCCGACGAGGAGACCGCGGCCGAGTGGGTGAAGCAGAACATGAAGAAGCCGGTGGTGGGCTTCATCGCCGGCGTCACCGCGCCGCCCGGCAAGCGCATGGGCCACGCCGGCGCCATCATCTCCGGCGGCAAGGGCACGGCGCAGGAGAAGCTCGCCGTGATGCAGGCCTGCGGCATGAAGGTGACGCGCAACCCGGCGGAGATGGGCCGGCTGCTGAAGTCGGTCCTCAAGTAGGTGCTGCGCCGGCTGCTCGCGGACGCGCTGATCGCGAGCGGCGCCCGTGCGGAGCGCGGCGGCCGCCTCGGCCGCGCCAGCCGGCGCTATCGCGCCGCCGTGGCCCTGGCGCCGCGCTACGCGGCGGCGCATCTCAATCTCGGTGCGGCGCTGGAAGCGGACGGCGACGCCGCCGGCGCCTTCGCCGCTTACCGGGCGGCTCTCGGCGCCGACGATGACAACCCCTTCGCCCATTACAACGTCGGACGACTGCACCGCGCGCGCGGCGAGCCGGAAGCGGCCGAAGCGCATCTGCGCCGCGCGCTGCAGCGCCAGCCGCGCTTCACCGAGGCCTTGATCACGCTGGCCGCGGTGCGCGATGCGCGGCGCGATGCCGCCGGCGCGGCGGCGCTCCTCGAGCAGGCGCTCGCGCTCGCGCCGCAGCACGGCGGCGCCTGGTTCAATTACGGCGAGTTGCTGTGGCGGCTCGCGCGCTACGACGAGGCCGAGGACGCGCTGCGGCGCGCGCTCGAGCTCGAGCCGCGCCTGATCCCGGCCTGGCACCTGCTCGGCAACCTGCTGCGCGGCACCTCGCGCGTCGCCGAGGCGCTGCAGGCCCTGGCGGTGGCGCGCCGGCTCGAGCCGCTGCGCTTCGACCTGGAATCGATGGAGCTGCTGTCGCTGACGCTGACCGACGCGCTGCCGGCGCCGGCGCTGTTCGAGCGCCAGCGCGCCTTCGGCGCGCGCCTCGAGTCCGCGGTGCCCGAGCGCCGCGCGCCGTACGCGCAGTCCGCCGACCCGGAGCGGCGCCTGCGCATCGGCTACGTATCGTGCGACTTCAACCGCCACCCCGTCGCCTGGTTCCTGCAGCCGCTGCTCGAGCGCCACGACCGCGCCCGCTACGAGGCAATCTGCTACTTCACCGGCGACAAGGCGGACGAGGTGACGGCGCAGCTGCGCGCGGCCGCCGACGGCTGGCGCGAGGCGACGGCGCTCACGGACGCGGAGCTTGCGCTGCAGGTCGAGCGCGACGGCATCGACGTGCTGGTCGATCTCACCGGGCACGCGGGCGCGCTGCGCCTGGGGGCGTTCGCGCTGCAGCCCGCGCCGGTGCAGGCGAGCTGGCTCGGCTACCTCGGCAGCACCGGGCTGCGGCGCATCCAGTACCGCATCAGCGACGCGCGCGCCGACCCCCCGGGCGACGCCGACCGCCTGCATACGGAGCAGCTCGTGCGCCTGCCGCACAGCCTGTGGTGTTATCGGCCGGTGCACAGTGAGCCGCACGCCGCCGAGCCGCCGGGCAAGGCCCGCGGCTTCCCCACTTTCGGTTCCTTCAACCACGCGCCGAAGCTCTCGGCCGCGGCGCGCCAGCTGTGGGCCCGGATCCTGTCGAGCGCGCCGGCCGCGCGGCTGCTGATCGTGGGCTTTCCCGAGGGCCGGGCACGCGACGGGCTGCTGCGGGAGTTCGCGCATGCGGGCGTGGATGCCGCGCGCCTCACGGTGCTGCCGCGGGTATCGTTCGGCGAGTACCTGCGCCAGTTCGACGCCGTGGACCTGGCGCTCGATTCGACGCCCTACGGCGGCGGCACCACGACCTTCGACACGCTGTGGATGGGTGTGCCGGTGCTGACGCTCGCCGGCGAGCGCTCCGCCGGGCGCAGCTCGGCGAGCATCCTCGGCGCGCTCGGCCTGCAGGACTGGATCGCGCGCTCGGCGGACGAGTACGTGCGCCTCGCCGTCGGGCACGCCGCGGACGCGGGGCGCCTCGCGGCGCTGCGCGCCACTCTGCGCGCGCGGCTGCGGGCGTCGCCGCTCATGGACGAAGCGCGCTTTGCGCGCGACATGGAGAGCGCTTACCGCGAAATGTGGCGCGCCTGGTGCGCTCGCCCCATGTCGTAGAATGGCGCCTCGATTTTCCAGCGAGGCGTCCATGTTCGGAAACTGGCTCAATACCAAGGAGGTCGACGAGGTGGCCGACGCGATCGTCGCCGACCTCGTGAAGCGCCTGCCGCCCGCGCCGGGCCCGCACACGCGCAAGACCGCCGACCGGCTGCGCAAGACGCACGACGTCATCTTCGCGCGCCTGGAGCAGTTCGCCCGCTCGCGCAGGCTCAACATCTACAAGAAGGCGCGCCTCGGCAACCGCGTGCGCTGGGCGTTGCGCGAGGCGGGCTACGCGCCGGAATTCACCGACGCGCTCAGCTACGAGCTGGTCACCGTCGCCACCCTGGCGTCGCGCCAAGCGGCCAAGACGAGCGGCTGACGCCGCCGATGCTCGGGTGGCTGTTTCGCAGGCGGCGCGCCGCCGCGGCGGCGGGCGGCACGCAGGCCCTGCTCGAGCAAGCCTATGCCCACCACCAGGCGGGCCGCCTGGACGAGGCGCAGGCGGGCTACCGCGCCCTGCTGGCGGTCGACCCGCGCCATTACTACGGCGAGTACCTCTCGGGCGTGGTCGCGCTGCAGCAAGCGCTGCCCGAGGCGGCGCTGGGGCATTTCGAGCGCGCGGTGGCGCTGGCGCCGCAAAACGCCGAGGCGCATAACAGCCTCGGCGAGACCTACCGGCGTCTCGGGCGGCCGGAGCAGGCGCTCGACAGTCTCAACCGCGCCGTCGCTCTCGATGGACGTCTGGTCGAGGCGCACTTCAACCTGGCCCACGTGCTGCGGCGCCTGGGGCGCAGCGGCGAAGCGATCCAGGCCTACCGGCGCGCGCTCGCGCTCAGCCCGGAAATGGCCGAGGCGCATTTGGGCCTTGGCCTGGCGCTGCGCGACGCGGGCGAGCTCGACGAGGCGCTCGCCTCCTGCCAGCGCGCGCTCGCGCTCGATTCCGCGTCGGCGCCGCTGCACCTCAATGTGGGCAACCTGCTGCGCGAAAAAGGCTTCCTCGACGAGGCGGCGGCCGCTTACCGCGCCGCGCTCGAGCGCGACGCGCATCTCGCGGAAGCCCATAACAATCTCGGCAGCGTGCTGCGGCACCAGGGACGCACCGAGGAGGCGCTCGCCTGCTACGAGCGCGCCCTCGCGGAGAACCCGAAATTCGCGGAGGCGCTGCTGAACGCGGCGCAGCTGATGCGCGAAAATCGACGCCTCGCCGACGCGGCGGCCGCGTACCGGACGCTGCTCGAGATGCGGCCCGACATGGCGGAGGCGCACTTCGACCTCGGCAATGCGCTCAAGGGGATGGGCGATACGCCTGGCGCGCTCGATTCCTATGCGCGCGCGCTCGAGCTCGATCCCGACTACGCCGAGGCGCGCTGGGCACTCGCCATGTCGCAGCTGCCCCTGCTGGCCGACGACGAGTCCGAGCTCGAGCGAAGCCGCGTCGCGTTCGACGCCCAGTTGGCCGCGCTCGAGCGCTGGTGCGACGGGCGCGGGCCCGAGAAGAGCGCGCGCGCGGTCGGCACGCAGCAGCCTTTCTATCTCGCCTACCAGGACGCGGACCATCGCACGCGCATGCAGCGCTACGGCGCGCTGTGCGCGCGGCTGATGCGCGGGTGGCAGGAGGCGACGGGGCTGCCGATGCCGGCGCGCATCACGCGCGCGCAGACCCGCGTCGGCATCGCGTCGGCGCACATCCGCGACCACTCGGTGTGGAACGCGATCGTCAAGGGCTGGCTGCAGCAGCTGGACCGGACGCGCTACGAGGTGCGGCTGTTCCACCTGGGCAACGCCAATGACGTGGAGACCGCGCTGGCGAAGACGCTGGCCACGCACTATACCTACGGCAGGAGCGACATCGTCGACTGGACGCAGCAGATACTCGGCCAGCAGCTCGACGTGCTCATCTTCCCGGAAATCGGCATGGATCCGGTCACCGCCAAGCTCGCGAGCCTGCGGCTCGCACCGGTGCAGGCCGCCGCCTGGGGGCATCCGCTCACGACCGGGCTGCCGACGATCGACTATTTCCTGTCGGCCGAGGCGCTCGAGCCGCCGCAGGCCGAGGCGCACTACAGCGAGCGGCTGGTGCGGCTGCCGGGGCTGGGCTGTTACCTGACGCCCCCGGGCCCGGCTGCAGCGGAGATCGAGCTCGGGGCGCTGGGTATCCGCGAAGGCATGCCGCTGCTGGTCTGCGCGGGCACGCCCTTCAAGTACACGCCGCGGCACGATGCGGTGCTCGTCGAGATCGCGCGGCGCCTCGGCGACTGCCAGTACGTATTCTTCACGCCCGAACCGCGGCAGCTCATGGATCGCCTGCGCGCCCGCATGGCGCGCGCCTTCGCCGCCGCCGGACTGGATTTCGAGGCCTGCGCGACGTTTGTTCCGTGGCAAAGCCGCCGCGGGTTCAATGCCGTGATGCAGCAGGCGGACGTGTTCCTCGACACCATGGGATTTTCCGGTTTCAACACCGCGCTGCAGGCCGTCGAATGCGGGTTGCCGGTCGTGGCTTACGAGGGGCGCTTCATGCGCGGACGTCTGGCGAGCGGCATCCTGCGCCGCATCGGCCTGCATGAGCTGGTCGCGACCTCGGACGCAGCCTACGCGGATTGCGTCGTGCGGCTGGCGCAGGATGCCGCGTACTGGGGCGAGGTGCGCGAGCGCATGATCGCGGCGCGCGCCGCGCTGTACGGCGACCAGGCGCCGGTGCGCGCGCTGGAGCGCTTTCTCGAGGACGCGGTCAGGTCCTAGCGTCGTCCCTGCCGACGGCGGGCGCGAGGTCGGGCTCGCCGCAATGCTTGAGGATCGCGGCGCGCGCGCGATCGCGCAGGCGCAGCGCGGCCGCCCAGTCGCCGCCGTCGGGCGCGATGGGCTCGCACACGGTCACCGCGATCGCGCCGCGGCGCGCGTACCACGTCCCGTCGCGCAGCACCGAGCGCACGCCGCGCAGCGCGACCGGCACCACCGGCACGCCCGCCTGCGCCGCCACCTGGAATGCGCCGGCGCGGAACGCCATCAGGCCGGTGTTGCGCGTCAGGGTGCCTTCCGGAAAGATGACCAGGGCGGCGCCGGCGCGCACCGCCTCGACCAGCACGTCGGCGTGCTCGGCGCTCTTCTGCACGTCGAAGCGCTCGACGAAGAGCGTGCCGAAGCCCCGGAGCAGGAGCCGCATCAGCGGATTGGCCTCGAACTCGCGCTTGGCGACGAACGCGTACACGCGCGGGCCGAGCACCGCGACCAGCACCACGGCGTCGAGGTAGCTGGTGTGATTCACGGCGAGCACCGCCGGACCGGCGGGCAGCCGCCCGGCGTCGCGCACCACGATCGGGATGCCGGCCGCGCGCAGGAACGCACGGCACACCGCGCCGCCGACGCGCCAGGTCGCGCGCGGCCCGGCGACGGCGGAGGTGGCGAGCGCGAGCGGGAACAGCAGCCCGAACGCGACGTACGCGCGCAGCGCGTACAGCGCGCCGCGCGCCGCGCGCCAGGTGCGGCGCATCTGCGGTGCCGCCCCCGCCAGCGCGAGGCGCAGGAATTGCAGCCACACCGCCTGCGGCTTCACCGCCGAAGGGCCGCGCTCGTAGAACTCGCGCGCCGCGACGCGGCGGATCTTGCCGCTCGAGGTCTTGGGCACGGTCGCCGGCGGCGCGAGCACGATGTCGTCGGCCGGCGCCCCCAGCAGGCCCACCGCCAGCTCGTTGATCATGCGCTTCAGGTCGTCGTGGCGCGACGCGTCGGCGTCGCGCATCTCGGCGAGCACCACGACGCGCTCGGTGCCGCTCGCCGGGTCGCGGCTGCCGAACACCGCGACGCAGCCGCGGCGCACGCCGGCCAGATCGCCCACCGCCTGCTCGAGCTCGTAGGGGCTGATGTTGCGCCCGCCGCGGATGATGATGTCCTTTTCGCGGCCCGTGATGTAGACCATGCCTTCCTTCAGGTAGGCGCGGTCGCCGGTATTCACCCATGCGCCGTCGAACAGGCCCCTGGTCGCCGCCGGATTGCGGTAGTAGCCCGAAGTGGCCGACGGCCCGCGGAACTGCAGCAGCCCCTCCTGGCCGTCGGGCAGCTCGAAGCCCGCGGCGTCCACCACGCGCAAGTCGTGGCCCTCGATGACATGGCCGCAGCCCACCACCTTGAGCGGCGAGGCGTCGCCGGGCGCCGCCGGCACCGCCTCGCCGGTGCGCGAAAAACGCTCCCGGTCGAGCGCATCCATGCGCCACGGCTCGCCCGGCGTGGTGAAGGCCAGGCCGACCGTGCATTCGGCGAGGCCGTAGCAGGGCGATATCGCGTTCTTGCGCAATCCCCAGCGGGAGAACTTGCCGGCGAACGCGTCGATCGTCTCCGGGCTCACCGGTTCGGCGCCGTTGAAGGCGAATCGCCAGCACGTCAGGTCGATGCCCTCCATCTCCTCGTCCGGGATGCGGCGCAGGCACAGCTCGTAGGAGAAATTCGGTCCGCCCGAGAGGGTGCCGCGATGGCGGTGGATGGCGCGCATCCAGCTCCCGGGGCGCGCGAGGAAAGCCAGCGGCGACATCAGCACCACCGGAAAGCCGAGGAACATGGTGGCGAAGCAGCCGCCGATCAGCCCCATGTCGTGGTAGAGCGGCAGCCAGCTCACGAACACGTCGTCGGGTCCCGCGCTCACCGCCTTGCCCATCGCCTGCACGTTGGCGAGCAGGTTCGCGTGGGACAGCACCACGCCCTTGGGGTTGCCGGTGCTGCCCGAGGTGTATTGCAGGAAGCCGATGTCGCCCGTCTTGCCACGCACCGGGGCGAAGCCGGCGCCGCTGCCCTGCAGGTCGGAGGGCATGAGCACGGCGCGCAGGCTCTCGACCTGCGCGCGCAGCAGGTAGGCGAGCGCCTTCGCCTCGGGGATGGTGATCATGATCGTCGCGCCGGCGCTCTTCAGGATGCCGACGTGGCGCGTCATGTGGTCTTCGATGGTCGTCAGCCGCGCCGGCGGGTACAGCGGCACCGGCACGCCGCCCGCAAGCAGCACGCCGTAGAACGAGTAGAGGTATTCCTTGCAGGTCGGCAGCATGATCGCCACCATCTGGCCGGGCTGCAGGCCGGCGGCCGCGAGCCGCGCGGCGTAGCCGAGCGCGCCGTCGTAGAGCTGGCGGTAGGTGATCGGCGTTTCGCGGCCTTCCTCGTACAGATGCACCGTCAGGCGATCGGGCTGGCGCTCGACGTGGTACTCGAGCGCCTCGGTGAGGGTCTGCGCCCGCTGCGGCGGACGCACGTCGGTGGACTGCGCGAGGCTCGCCACGCTGGTGTCCGCCGCGCGCGGCGCCTGGCCGGCGCTGGAGAGAAGAAAGCGCAGCAGGTCGCGCGGCGTTTCGCTCGTGGCGAGCGCCTGCTCCGGCAGGCTGGTGGCGAACACGCGCTCGAGGCGCAGCACCAGCTCGACGCGCGCCAGGCTGTCCAGGCCCAGCTCCTTTTCCAGCGAGCTGTCGAGCGCGACGTGGGGCTCGATGCTCGGGCGGGCTTCGCGCGCGACCGCCTGCACCACCGCCAGCACCTTGTTCGCGTCGATCGGGCCGTCGGCCGGGTTCATTGCCGGGCGAGTGTACACTCGGAAACGATGCCCGCCGGCGATGCGCCGCAGCCTTTTCTCGAGCGCCTGGATGACGCGGCGCGCAATCTGCTGCTGTCGGCCGCGCGGCCGGTGTCGTTTGCGCGCGGCGCGCGCCTGGTGCGCCACGGAGAAGCGACGCGCGGCGCCTACGTGCTGCGCGAGGGAGTCGCCGAAGCCTGCGTCGTCCTGCCGGGCGGCGATCGCCTGACCGTGGCCAGGCTCGGGCCGGGGAACCTGTTCGGCGAGATGGCGCTGTTCGAGCGCGGCACGGCCACCGCGACGGTCACCGCGACCGGCAGCGTCGACGGCTGGTTCCTCGATCGCGACGATTTCCGCGCCCTGGCCGCGCAGCGCTCGCCGGAAGCGCAGCGCGTGCAGCACGCGCTCACGCTCGTCCTGGCGCAGAAGCTGCGCGACATGAACGCGAAGGTACTGGACGTGGCGGCGCCGGAGGACCGGCCGCCGGCGAAATCCGCGGGCGCCGATCCGCTCGCCGGCGTGAAGCGCGCGAAGAAGAGCGCGTTCGACGTCGCGCCGTTCCTGCCGCTGCTGCCCGTGTTCGAAGGGTTCGACGACAGCGGGATCGCGCAGGTGCTCGGCGTCTCGCGCCTGCTCGAGCTGCCGCGCGGGCACGGCGTGTTCGCCGCCGGCCAGCCCTCGGCGGCAGCGTTCGTGGTGCTGCGCGGCGCGGTGGAGATCTGCGCCAGCCACGCCAAGCGCGTGCGGCGCATGGCGCTCCTCGGCCCGGGCCAGTTGTTCGGCTTCATGAGCCTGCTCGAGGACGGCACGCACGGCTCCTCGGCGCAGGCGCGCGAGGCGGCGCTGCTGCTGGAGCTTCCGCGCACCGCCTTCGAGGCGCTTTACTTCGGCGGCACGCCCGTCGCCACGAAGCTGCACCACGCCATCCAGCGCAGCCTGCTCGCGTCGCTCGCGCAGACCAACCGCCACCTCACGCGCCTCATCAGCCTGGCGCGCCTGCGCGGCGCGCGCCGCGAGGGCGACCGGCTGGAGACGGCGCTCGGCGGCCAGATCGTCGCCGCGCCCGAGTCTAGTCCAGCTCCCGGAGCGTGATCGCCGGCTGCCCGTTGCGGCGCACCGACGCGTGCAGCATGGCGTACTCCGGCACCTCGACCCAGGCCGAGACATCGCGCGTCAGCGGCTCCGAGGCGACCAGCACGGAATCGGCGTTCTCGCTGCCGCCGGTCATCTGCCACTCGCCGTCGTGCAGGCCATAGTCGCGGCCCGCCGTGTACCAGAGCGAGTAGTAGCTCAGGTGCCCGGGCAGGAATTCCGCGGGGTCCTGCGGGTAGCAGCCGAAATCGAAGGTGTAGCGCACCGCCGCGAGCTGCGTGCCGTCGGCGATGAACAGGTTCACGGGCGAAGCGAGCGCGATGCCGAGCTTCGCGCGCGCCGCGCGCAGGACGTCGAGCGTCTGCGCCACCGCGGCGTGCAGCTCGTCGCCCGCGGGCCGCGCGCCCGGGTCCTGCAGCCGCGACACGAGCAGCGCGTAGATCCATTCGCTGTCGGTGCTGCCGCGGATCTGCGCCGCGAACTCGGGCCGCACGTGCGGCAGAAGGAGCGGCTTCATCTCCGCGAAGCGCGCCAGATCGCCGTTGTGCGCCATCGCCAGCGGCACGCCCGGGAACTGGAACGGGTGCACGTTCTGCGTGGCGATCTCGACCTTCGTGTTGTAGGGCACGCCGCGCACGTGCGCGAGCAGGCAGCGCGCGCGGATCTTCTCGGCGAGCCCTTTCAGGTTGCGGTCGAACACCGGGATCGCGTCCGAGGCGTAGGCGAAGGGCTTCTCCGGCTCGTGCGACACCGCGTCCCAGGCGCGCATGCCGAAGCCGGCGAGGTTGAGCAGGTACAGCATCTTCGGCATGTAGCTCTGCTTGACCAGCGCGGAATCGGGGCGGAACAGGAAATCGTCCAGCGGCACCGGCTGGCCGAGGTAGAGCAGGGCGCGGCACATGGTTCGCCAATGGTCCCGAAGCCCTTGACCGCAGTCAAGAAAACGGGACGCCCGGCTGCCGGATAATGACTGCATGAAAGTCCGTCCGACCCCCAAGGGGCGCAGGGTCGATCCGCAGGCCCTGCAGGAAGTCAGGGCGCTCCTCGGCAAGGCACCCCGGCGCCGCGACCTGCTGATCGAGCACCTGCACCGCATCCAGGACGAGTACGGGCACCTGTCCGCCGTGCACCTCGCCGCGCTCGCCGAGGAGCTGAAGCTCTCGCTCACCGAAGTGTTCGAGGTGGCGACTTTCTACCACCACTTCGACGTCGTGAAGGAGGGCGACCCGGCGCCGCCCAAACTGACCGTGCGCGTGTGCGACTCCATCGCCTGCGAGCTGGCGGGCGCAAAGGACCTGTTGCAGAAGCTTCCCGGTATTCTCGGCAAGGACGTGCGCGTGATCCACGCGCCCTGCGTAGGGCGCTGCGAGGTCGCGCCGTGCGCCGTGGTGCACCAGAACCCGGTCGGCAACGCCACCGTGGAGAAAGTGAAGCAGGCGGTGAGCGGCAAGCGGCTGAAATGCCCCGAGCCCCCCTACGTCGACTACGCCAAGTACCGCCGGCTCGGCGGCTACCGCCTGATCGCCGACTGCCTCGCGGGCAGGCGCACGCGCGAGGAGATCACGAAGATCATGGAGGACTCGGGCCTGCGCGGCCTGGGCGGCGCCGGGTTCCCGGCCGGCCGCAAGTGGCGCCTGGTGGCCGCCGAGCCCGCGCCGCGCCTGATGGCGGTGAACATCGACGAAGGCGAGCCCGGCACCTTCAAGGACCGCTGGTACCTCGAGCGCGACCCGCACCGCTTCCTCGAGGGCATGCTGGTGGCGGCCTGGTGCGCGGGGGTCGGCGAGATCTACGTCTATCTGCGCGACGAGTACGCGGGCTGCCGCGCGGTGCTCGAGCGCGAGCTGGTGAAATTGCAGAAGAACCCGCCTTGCGCGCTGCCGCCGATCCACTTGCGCCGCGGCGCGGGCGCCTACATCTGCGGCGAGGAATCGGCGATGATCGAGTCGATCGAGGGCAAGCGCGGCATGCCGCGCCTGCGCCCGCCCTACGTCGCGCAGGTCGGCCTGTTCGGCTATCCGACCCTCGAGCACAACATGGAGACGGTGCACTGGGTGCGCCAGATCGTCGAGCAGGGCGCGGCCTGGTTCGCCGGCCACGGCCGCAACGGCCGCAAGGGCCTGCGCTCGTTCTCGGTGTCGGGGCGCGTGGCGCAGCCCGGCATGCATCTCGCGCCCGCCGGCATCAGCGCGCGCGAGCTGATCGACGAATACTGCGGCGGCATGCTGCCCGGGCACGAGTTCTACGCCTACCTGCCGGGCGGCGCCTCGGGCGGCATCCTGCCTGCGGCCCGGGGCGATGTGCCGCTCGACTTCGACACGCTGCAGCCGCACGGCTGCTTCATCGGCTCGGCGGCGATCGTCGTGCTCTCCGACAAGGACAAGGCGTCCTCGGCGGCGGTGAACCTGATGCAGTTCTTCCACGACGAATCCTGCGGCAAGTGCACGCCCTGCCGGGTCGGCACCGCCAAGGCCGTGACACTGATGAAGGAGAAGCGGTGGAACCAGCCGCTGCTCCAGGCGCTCTCACAGACGATGATGGACGCCTCGATCTGCGGCCTCGGCCAGGCGGCGCCGAACCCGGCCCTCAGCGTCATGAAGTACTTTCCCGACGAGGTGCAGTAATGGAACGCGTCACGAAGCAGCAGCTCGCCATGATGCCGATCGAGTTCAAGCTCAACGGCCAGACGGTGGTCGGCCGGCCCGAC
>Ga0210114_1000235_pt1 | contig 14362 bp, 11 predicted proteins | sample MayberryNW_TuleA_FD_185524 | JGI IMG/M metagenome (GOLD analysis project Ga0210114, IMG submission 185524) | Wetland microbial communities from San Francisco Bay, California, USA, that impact long-term carbon sequestration - MayberryNW_TuleA_D2... | ecosystem: Environmental > Aquatic > Marine >...
ATACTGCAATTCAGTATAATTCTATAGACTTTGTACATCTTGCATTAAATCAACTTGCTGAAAAAGGAAATGTACTAGGATTAATTTCAGAAATTGAAATAAATACCATCTACGATGGTAAAAGAAAGTACCCATTATTCAAAAAAATACCTTTTTCTAATAATGATAGTTTGGAAGATTACAAAAAATCTTCTCCAGAAGGACTAGTCATAGAATATAAAGACGAAACCTCTTTGAAGATACTCCAGAATTTTAGGAAAGAGTTTGATGGGCCAATATTGGTAGATGTAAGTGAAATTTTTCCGTTCCATATTAAAACTATACTAAGGGAGGGAGCAGATGGTATTATAGTAGATACAGAAAAGGTAACAAAAAATGAAAGATACAAAGGAAAACATGCAATAGCAGTGATTCACGATGCAAAGACCGCTATAGATGATTATTACAAAGAAAGAGAAGCAAATAATGATGATTATGATAATGATGAGAATGCAATATTGGTAATAGCAGGTGACGTTAACAGTGCAGGAAAGATTATAAAAGCAGCAGCATTAGGAGCAAATGTCATAGGATATTCTACAAGTATGTTGATAGCACATTCTCACATTTATTCTGGAAAAAACTCAAACTCTAGTTCAATTGTAGATGATGTGTATAGTCATATGATAGGAACAAAAGGTGAAATTAAAGGAATTCCTGCTGCTTTAGGATACAGTGATTTTCATAACCTGTCTCTTTCTGATTTGCGTACATCAAGTATAGATGCCAGTCTACAAGGTGACATTCAACTTGAAGGGATAGACAAAACCTATAAGGAGATGATCGAAGAGATTATTAACGAGTACGTAAACGATAAAGGGATACAAGAATTAGATTCATCCGAAACCCTAGAGGTTCTTCGATCCATAGTAGGGAAATAAACATGTGTGGAATATGTGCTATAATGATAGACAATCATAACAAGGATTTTCCTATTGGATGTCTTCTTTATAAAATGATGGAAAGCCAGCAAATTAGAGCTCAGGATAGTACAGGTGTGGCAATTTTTAAAAATGGAACAAATCAAGAGATATACAGAATAGATTATTTTAGGAAAATTGATAATATGTATAATCGATTTACAGAAAAGGTATCTCCAGAGAAATTGGATAAAACTTTGTATGAACTAACTCAAAATCCCAATATTGTAATCACGAGTGTTGCAAAAGAAATGACCCTTCTAAAAGATATTGGGCTGGCGAGGGACCTTGAAGCAAAATATAAAATAAGGTCTATTCAAGGGACACATGGGATAGGCCATTTGAGGATAGCAACAAGTAGCAGAGTTACTGCAGTTAATGCCCATCCATTCAGTACTATAGCAATGCCTGATATAGCAGTTGTACATAATGGCGAGATAACAAACTACTCCAAATTAAGATCGTCTCTAGAACTTCAAGGATACCGTTTATTTACTAGATGTGATTCTGAGGTGATTGCCGTTTTCATAGCTGATCAGCTTTTGAGACATGGTGATCTAGAAAAGGCTAATTATGAATTAATAAAAAATGCAGACGGCCCATTTACCTATATAGTTGCTACGCCAGAGTCTATTGCTATAGTGAGAGACAAGTTTGGAGCAAGAAAATGTATTTTCGGATATAACCCTGGAAATAATGACTATCCATCTTTCTGGGCAATGGCTACTGATTTATCTGCGTTGGATTCTGTAGGAGCAACATTTTATGTTGAAACTCCCCAGCCAGGAAAACCAAAAGTATTTTACAGAGATGAAAGTCAGATTCTTAACTGATTAACTCAAACAAATTTTTTTTTAAAACAAATTTTTACTATTACTGATAGAATATCATAATATCTGTTTTACAAACCTTGGGGAGTGTTCTATCAGAATTTAATGAAGGGGCAAAAACAATAATATTTTAATTATTATTTTTATGGAATTAAATTTACTAATTCTAGACTCATTTTATTGTGGCCATGATATAGGTATTTAAAAATTGATTATAATAAGAATGATGTCAATAATCTCATAACTCTCTAATTTTTTAAAATTCAAAGTGATTGTTAATTTCAGTTCATATTACAACTGAGATTTTACAGCTAAAATAATGATTCCACTGGACTGTTATCATGTTTTCATCTCATGAAGTAGACCATCAAAAATTTTTCCTCTACTTTCAGGATATCAGTAAAAAAGAATGAGATATAAAATACATTCAAGTCTTGTTGGTTTTTATATATCAATTATTGTTATAGAATAAAAGATATATCTATAACTTTAAAATATTGGAGATATATTGTATATTCTAGATATTGATGAAATAAGATCAATTGCTGATTCTATTGGCTCTAGTACATCGAATCCAGAAGAGCAATTTGAACGACTGAATAATGTATTATATAAAGAATTTAAAATAAATCTCCCTAAAGGACTAAAAAAGGCATCTTTAGAAAAATTTAGAGATATAGTCAGTTCACCATTGGTGTATGAAAGAGCAGTAAATTCCATTCTAAAAAGAAAAATAATTGAAGGTGAAAATAATATTACTATAAAAAATCCTAAAGCTCTTTACAGAATTGGAATTCTCAGTTTCAGAGAACCAGTAAAACTAGATTTAATAGTAGAGGGAAGTGTTGGAAATTTTTTTGCCGCTGGGTGCAATTTTAATGGAACTTGGACAGTAAAAGGTCATGCTGAAAATGGATTAGCTGATAAAGGTTATAGTGGAAAAATAATAGTTGATGGTTTGGCTACAGAACTTGCTGGACAGAACAATCAGGCTACTGAAGGTAGTAATGGTGTAGATATTTTAGTCAGAAAGGGATGTATGGAAAGAGCTATGGGTCAGGCAAGAGGAGGGAGTTTGATAACATTTGGAGCTGGATATAATTCTGGGCTATACATGTCTGGAGGAATATTACTAAATCTAGGAACACCTGGAAAAGCCTTTGGTCCAGGAATGGTTGGAGGTACTATTTATTCTCCTAACGGTACTACGGTTGGAGAAGGAGCTGCAATTAAAGATTTGAATAAAGTAGACTATAAAGTTATTTTATCTGTGTTAAAAAAATTTAAAACGGAATTGAGTATTGAAGGATTAGAAAGATTTTCCTCTGAAAATAATACTTTGTACATTACAAATAACGGCAATAGTGAAGAATATAATTTTAAAAATTTTATAAAAATTAACTCAACTGAATAAAATTAAAAGATTAAGAATCTTCTTAACAGATATATAATATAGCTATTGTAAAATTTTAAATGTGAATATATTATTTTAATTTGTTCTTTACCAGAATAATCAATATGTAATATATGACATAATTATTTATCATGATAACCAAAATAACAAGTAAAAAATTTATTTTATAAATTATGACATAAAGGGGGTTTATAATTATTACAAAGTTCTTTAAATATACGTACGATGTGATAGAACTTAATATTTTAATCATTATATACCTTAAAATGAATATTTTTCTCCTGAAGTTTCTTTTGGCTATTTGATGAGTAATTACTAAAAAGAGTCAACTAGCTGTATTTCAAGAGTCGAAAAAGTTCTAATTACAACAATAACTTTATAAAAAGAAAATTTAAACTACTCTTTTATCTATATTCAATTTTATAAGGAACATACACTATGATAACAAATCCTGGATTTGTAAAGTACGTAATATTCATTTCAAAAATAATGAATTCTATAAGTGGCATAACTACCAATTCGCTACTCTAGTAGAGAATGAATTATTTAATTATATCAAATCTAGTTAATCTTTTTGTCTTCTCGATGACAAGAGTATGATTAAGAATATTTTTGTACATCTATTATTACTAGTGATCTCCAACTGGTAATGCTGATAATCATATTCTCCTTACATGTAAAAAATTAAAATAAAGAAATTTTTTATTAGCTTATTTATTTGATTATTATAATGACTTCATTTTTTCCAGCAGAATTTATCTATCTTCTTACTGTATATTATACAGGTGCATTAATATAATATCATTAACAGATACAATTGAATTTATTTATAGAATTAACAAAAAGAAAATGATTTATAAAGAACTATGGTAAAGGTGGGAATATCATGCAAAAGGTATGATGACCATTCCAAAGTTTGAAAAAGTCTGGCTTGCAACAAAGAAATTTCATACACGTGATTTTGTTAATTTTATGGAATCATTATAACTTTCAAACTCAATAACTATCCGAAAATAAATGATGTGTTTTCTTTGTATTTCAAAACTAACTGTTTGAGTAGGCATATAATTGGAATAATAAATATGCAATATCATACCGTGATGAAAATATATTATAAGCATTTATTTCATAGATGTAATTAGTATAAAAATAATTTATTATGTTGCTTCTTCTTTGCTAATCAATATGAATCCAGTATTTATTATAAAATTTTTTTAATCATATAGCACTAAACTTTGAGAGAATGCGAGATTAAAATAATTTTAATATCAAGAATCTTAACATATTTTAGAAATAATAACTTTTTATTTGGATAGGGACTGAGTTTTTAAGGACTGATCCCTATCACCCTCGGAGGGTAATTAGTTAGAATATTTATTAATACATACCAGATAAATATAATCGAAAATCCTGAACAAACATATGAAGTAACTTTTTTAAATAAAGAAATATCGCTGTTATGTCCTTTGAACAAATTACTAGATCTTTCAATATATTTATTCTGCCATTTTTTTGCTTTCTGAATTATCAATACATTTATAATAGATTTCAAATATTTTAAAAAAGGTCTATTTATTTTTTCCTTTTGCATAATTTTTATTGATCTTTATAATATATTTGGTTTCTTTTAAATATTACGTATAAAATTAATTAATTTGATATAATTAATATAATATGGTAGATTTTTTGAATATTTTAAAGTATCCAACTCATTCAATATGTGATACCATGTAAAAGATTACCAATTTTAGAACATCTTTATGATCTAATTAGAATTAGAATTGACAAGAAATATCTAAAGATACCATTTGTTAATCTCTTTGAAGTATAATTATAATGAAAATTGATAATCATACTTTCGGCCATCTAAACATAAAGGATAATTAAGCTGATTGTTGAAATAATAATAGAATTAACAAGATTAGAAAAGGAATTGAAAATATTTTGAAATTAATAAAGTTTTATTCAATATAAAATTCTGAAAATGCATTTTGACCAATATTACAGTCAATTAATGATGATAATTCAATACATTAAAGCTATATATTTTTAGCAACATTAAGGATTACTTCATCCATCCTCTATCTTCTAAATATCTTACAAGCCTTATCATTTCTTCTATCCTAGTTCTTCCTCCTGTTTGATTTCGACACAACTCATAATGCTTTACAAGTTGTATTTCCTCCTCCTCAGATAAGGAGTGCTTCTCTAGTATCTTTTTGAAAAAGACATCTTCTTTACCAGTATGGTCGAAAACGAAGAGTGAATATGATTTTAGGAATCTGGCAACAGGTTCTTTACTTTTATTAATCCATTTTAATTCTCTAGTTTTGTTATATAGATCATGATCTATAAGGTTGTCCAATTCACGTCTCAGCATTTTTGCAATTCTTCTTGCAAACTCATGCTCAATAAGGAATTTTCTTATATCCTCTGAAAAACTATTCTTATACTTTGTAACTGGGAAATATGCTTTCTCCTCTTTACCATGATGAAATCCATCCACGAACTCTTCAATGACAACAGAAATTATTTGAATATCTTCGATAGGAATTTCCTGATTCATATACAGTACATCTGAGCATCTTTTTGCAATTCTTCCAAGTCTTCTTACAATCAAATGCTCCTGCAAGAGGTTTTCGGTAGAACTCATCATCTAACAAGTATGCATATTATCTCTAATATTATCTAATTAACAATTTCTTATTTGTATACATTGCGTCGATACGACCATTTGTAATTCCACAGATAATACAAAACCTTCTAACAATCTAATTAACGACTAGTATAAGAGTACATATTGATATATATTTTAAACATAATAGAAACCACGAATGTCATGAAAATACTCAATCTTCTAAAAAGCAGTAGCTGAAGATATGATCAATTTCAAAAAGGACGATAAGCAGAATTTTCAATCATCATCCTATCATCTTCAGTGAATACCACAATGACCATATATACAATTGTTAAATATTTACAGACCTTGTTTATAGGAATTGTAATATCTCTTATCTAATATCAGTAACAGTGTCTAAACTCCCCAATAATGTATCTTCTCAAGATTTATTTTTTGAATTCGGTTCATTAGATTTCAATACATTAAAAATATTCATAAAAGGACGATTATGATAGAATTAATAAAAACTTAATTATTGTTTGCATAATTTGATATATCTAGTAGATCTGTTAAGTTAATTGATAAAGTGAATTCAATTACCTACTATAAAAATTGAATCTAGTATTTAATATTCACAATTAAAAAACAATACGTACTATTTAAATAATCTTTATTAAGATACTAATAATAAATAAATAATTTTATAAGCAATATCCAATATTAGAACATATGAGATTTTTGTTTCATCAAGATTTTGTTATTATGTTAATAATAACATCAATTATATCTTATTTCATTCTATTTTCATCCAATTCTGTTTATGGACAAGCAATTTCACCACTATATACTTCAACCAGAAATTTCTTTGATACAAATACAGGTACTATATTACATAGCGGCTTGTCACCTGATCCTCTTGCATCTTCAATTTTTAATCAAGAATCTAATAATTGTCCCAATGAAATAGCCATTTATGTTCATGGTGTATGGGCTTCCGAAGGTAATGCTAAAGAACAAACTGAAAGGGTTAGTCTCTCTCTTGATAGTCTAAACTATACTATTCCGGTAATAGGATACACTTGGGATTCCGATACTTCTTTCAGTATAGATGATACTTCAATATCTCAGGAAGGTTGGAGTGTAGCTAAAATCATAGCAAATAAAAACGGACCTCTATTGGCAAAATATATTATAGATTTTAAAGATAACTGTCCTAATAGTGATATCAGAATAATAGCACATTCATTAGGATCTAGAGTAGTTCTTTCTTCTTTAGAATATCTTTCTACTCATCAGAATGCCTTTATTAATCAATCATCTAAAATAATAAAGTCGGTACATTTAATGGGAGCAGCAGTCGATAATGAGGAAGTATCCTTAAATTCTATTGCTGGTTTTAATAACCCATTTCCTTGGTTTGCTATCTCGTCTTGTACTATTGATACATCCGGTATAAAATTTGCTTATGGGAATGCTATTCAAAAAGTAGCAGAAGAATTTTATAATTTAGTAAATTCTGATGATAATGTCTTACAACTTTTCTATCCCTGCGCAGAGGGCGGCAACTATGCCTTAGGACAAAGTGGAAAAGATATTATTTTCTCAGTCCAGACACCAACAAATTATCATGATATTGAAGGGATCGAAGAAGAGATAAAACCTAATTTGGATGCTAATGCAGATGGTGAAGCCGACTTTGGTTTATGTTACTCAGCAGTTTGTGATCAAGGTCAAGGTGATAACCATGCAGGATATATGGGTTATAGGGATCTTCTCAAAGAAAATACAATTGATGATGATGGAGTAATGAACTTGGTTATAGATCACTGGTTATCCAAATAAAATTTTAATTAGAAAAGTAAGCGAAACAAAATTTGGGGATATTTTGTAGTAGTATTTTAACGATTTAAATTTTTTGATTAATATTATTGTCCAAAGTTTCTTTTGTTAGAATGATATTAAGGGCTTTTTATTGTCGAGAGAATTGAAAAATAGTTAGGAACAACATCTATAAGACTAAGTTATAGATAATTTAATTTAATTTTTATATTTAAATAGGTAATTGGATTGGTAATACAATCTGTTTAGTTTCATATGTATTTTTTATTATGGAGTGCTATTTCTTGGATATACAAGAATAACTTAATATTAAACATCTTTTAACTCTAATGGTAGTTCTGTATTTCTGTATGAGACGCGAGTGAATGACATATATAAAATATCATTCAAAAATTTCACAGGAATAAATCACAAATTATCAAAGACCTCCAATCTTATCTGATAATTAATCATTAAAAACTTTTTTATATATATTATTATTATGGATTTAGGATGTCACTTGCTATTGATAAAAAATTTGAATTTCCTGGAAGTATTATCCATTATTCACCAAGATTAAAATTTACAATTATTCATATGTATTTGAAAATAAATCCAAATTTTCAAACCAAACAACTTTTAAATTGTCACCAAAATTTAAAAATTAAAGCTTTACAGGATATCAAAGAAATAATCCTAGATGTTGCAGAATTAAATATTCATAAGGTTTCATCAGAGGATGTTCACATAAAAGAAAGTAGTATTTCTGAAAAAGAGGATAAATTTGTAATAAATTTCAAAAACATAGTAAAAGAAAAAACTGAATTTGAAGTTAAAATAGACTATTCCTGTGGGTATTATTTTAATAATGATAAAGGAGAGTTGTATTATAATAGTCCCAGAAGTGGATTTCATTTTATTCTTCCAAATAAGTTGGATCAAACTTCGTCTGCATTTCAATCCTGGACACAAGGTGAAACGATGGAATCAAGATACTGGTTTCCTTGTATTGATGATCCACAAGTGAAATTTACTAGAGAAATAGAAGTTATAGCACCAAATAATGATTACTCCGTAATTTCAAATGGAGCCTATGAAAGGATAGGGAATGTCTGGAAGTGGATAGAATCAATTCCTATTCCAGCCTATCTTACATCGGTTATAATAGGAAAATTCTCTAAACAAGAAGAGACACACGGAAAAGTTCCTCTTGAATATTATTGGCCTACAAATATACCTAAAACTTATGATCCAATGTTAACATTTGGAGAAACTAAACAAATTATGAAATTTTTTGAAAATTATTTGGATACAAAATATCCATATGAAAAATATTGGCAAATTGCAGTAGACAAGTTTGAATTTGGAGGAATGGAAAATACAACCTGTACTACCATTACAAGTGATATATTACATGACAAGAAAGCCTCATCAGATTATTCTAGAGATATTATTATAGTAGCCCACGAATTGGCACATCAATGGTTTGGAGACCTAATAACATGCAAAGATTGGTCACATATCTGGCTTAACGAAGGCTTTGCTACATATTTTGAGATACTTTATTGGAAACATAGACATAAATATAAAAATAAATACAATAAAAAAACACTAATCATGAGTTCTTATATAAAATAATTAAAACAATTGAAGATTATACTGATGAAGCAAATAAATTGTATAAAAGACCTTTAGTAACAAATCTTTACAAACATGCCGATGAATTGTTTGATAGCCATTCTTATGAAAAAGGTGGACTAGTATTATACATGCTTAGTAATTTAATTGGTGAGGAGAAATTTAAAGAAGTTATGAAAAAATATTTAGATGTATATAGAGAAAGTGTTGCCACAACGGGGGATTTTCAAAAAATTTGTGAAGATGTGTATAGAGAAGATTTGCAACAATTTTTCAAACAATGGTTATATACAGCTGGTCATCCCGAGCTTGAAATACAAATTTCTTTAATCGAGGAAAAAAATAATAAAGGAAATCAAATTAAAAAAATTAAAATCAAAATTAAGCAGGTACAAAAAGAAGGTTTTGAATTTAATTTCCCTCTAGAAGTAAGGATTGTTTGTAGTAAGAAAAATGATGATAAAGACAATATAATAATTGATATCATCGAAACTATAGAAATCACCAAAAAAGAATCTGACTATACATTTAAACAAGAAATACAAACTGATGCTACAATAATTAAATGGATATCAATTGATCCTCACTTGAAAATTCTTAAAGAAATAAAATCACTTACTGTAGTTAACCAAGATGAAAAGCTTAATTTAATAGATATATTAGGTAATCAACTTGAAAGTGATATTGCAACAATTTCAGAGAAAATTGGTTCCGTTCAGTTTTTGAAAGATTGTTATAGTAAAAAAACTATCGACTTGCTCAAAAACGTTATTTTGACCCAGCCATTTTATGGTGTATCGTAGAAGCAGCTAATGTTCTTGGTTCATATCATGACCAAAAAAATTACGCTAAGGATAATGATGCTTATAATGTCCTAAAAAAATGCATTACACATCATAATTTTGCAAAATTAGCTCCACAAACCAGAAGGGCAATAATAACAAATATAGGATTATTTGAAAGAGAAGCTACACTTGAATTAAAAAATGAAAATAGTGTACCATTACTTTTGACTTTATTAGATAATAAAAGTTATTTTGTAGAAAATGCTGCAGCAACTGCTATAGGGAAATGTATCAAAAATCTTCCTAAAGATCATTCTATAAAAGAAAAAATGATCAAAATTTTAAAAGATAAAGTTGACAATTCATTTACGTTTCAAGATCAACTAGCTCAGGGTGCAATTAATGGATTAAGAGAATTAGCTAATGATGAAAACATCGATTTAGTTGAAAATATTGCAGAATTATTGATACGTAAAAGCAGTAAATTTAATTCTAACACACGTGTTGCAAATAGATATTTTGTAAGATCGGCTGCAACCCTTGCATTAGGTAAATTTTTAACAACTCATAATGAACAAGTAATAAATGACAATATGAAGAAAAAAAGATAGATAAAACTAATCGACAGGTTCTTCTACACTTATTATCGTTGTTAAAAGATGAAAGACGAAGAGTCAAAATTAATGCTTGTACTGCTTTGGCAGATAAAGATGCAAAAGTAACTAAACCCAATGAACAAATTACAAAAAGCATAGAGGCACTACAATCTATAGCAGAGGAGGATGTAGATGGTTTTGTCAGAAGAACAGCTGAAATAAATCTAAATTTAATAAGAGGTTGGCTTAAAGAATGGACAGATATTCCACCAATATTGGAAATTAAAATTCGTAAAGATATTGTAAAAAGAGGAAGAGTTAGCAAAATGAAGGAAGAAGATTTAGAAAAAAGAAGAGAGAAAAGCAAAGATAAAGAAAAATTAACCAAAAACGATAACCAGTATGATGAAATTCAAAGAATAGCTAGAAAAGAAAGACTAGAATATTAACAGGTATTACAAAATTATCAGAAACACATTATAATTTCTGAAATATCAAAGATAATACAAAAGACAATACAAAATTATGAATTATGATAAAAAGTAAATTACTTTGTTAAAACTGGTAGTGTTTTGCTAAAAGCTTCATCAAGTTTTTTAACAACTTCAGTAAGGTTTTTTCTTATGCTCTTTGTTATATCAGTACTATTAGAGCCAGAGTCATTGGCATTTACTTTATTTGCTTCACTAGTTTGATTGACATCTTGTTGAATCTGTCCAGCAGTTTTGATTTGCTGATTGAGTCAAATTTGTGTTGTTCCGTTTGCTAAAATAACAGAATTATGTATGATTCAGTCATACTTTTTGCTTGTACAAATGCTGAAATAGTTACGGTAAGAGAAATAACTATCATTGCACTAAAAACTGTTGCTACTACTATTGAAGTCAATGATTGAATCTTTACTATATATCAATCAACACTCCTTTTTTTACTTTATTTTATCATTTAATCCTACATTTTCATATGTCTCAATTTTTATATCTTCCATTTCCGTTGTAATTGTTGTTATAAGAAATAATTTAAAGCAATTAAAATTATATAATATAGAATAATTTTATGTATCATTAATAGGAATAATAATATATTATAATATTCTATTGGATTTTACCGTTATAGTCTAATTACTGTATTAATGAGGTGTCTTTGGAAGAAACAAAATTATTATAATTGACTTTAAGGCTCAACATCTACTACTTTTTTACTTAACAAGAATATTAATATAAGTTATTGTATATTTAATGAATATGAAATATAGAAGCAGTACAGAAATAGTAGCAATGATATTGGATGCTGCAAATGGAGGAACCACCAAAACAAAAATAATGTACAAGGCTTATTTGGGTTATAATCAATTAAAAGAATATCTGACTATCTTGATCGAAAATAACTTGCTAGAATATATAGATGGCGTTCAATTATTCAAGACTACAGAAAAAGGATTACACTATCTTAAAAAGTATAACGCAATTGAAGAATTATTACCAAGTAAAATTAAAAATAATTAATTATTCTGGTAATTTTATTATTAATAGTACTATTGACTGAAGAATTGAGAGTATAAAGTTCGTACCAGTCTCTTGATCTTTATCTCAAGTAGATTTGATCATCAAAAAATTATTTATTATTATCTACCACTTCCAGGGAGTCCTATTCCTTTCAACGGAGAGCGGTAATCACTCTCCTTTTCTATTCCTTCGGTAGTAGTAACTTTTACTATACTTATATTAGTCTCGGGTTTAGGATAAAAGAAAAATGATTGGCCTGCTTCTAGTAAATCCATATTTTGAATATCTCCTTTTCCCAAGGTAACATTTATTCCTGTAAGAGGGTTTGTACCTGTATTGGTTACTTTGACTCTATACATAGTACCTGAAATATCTGTGCTATCTTTAATAGCATCGATTTCTAAAGAATATGGTTTTTTATTTTGTTCATTTAAAATAAAAAATAAACCTACTAGCATAATTATCGAGAATCCTATAGTTAAATAATAAATTGTTTTCAATTACTTGGTATATATGTTCCAAGTATTGATAAAAAGTATTTGATCCAGATAAATAAGTTTAATTAGTTATTTGTATGATATTTGAGAATAGCTTTAAAGAAAACTATCAAACATAATAAAAATTTCTATATTTATAAAATACTTCTTGCAATTGAATAAGAATAATATTTCTCATATTTGTCGTAACATCAATTTACTATCATTACATATAAAAAATACAATTTAAAAATTTTAATTTAATATAAAAATAAAAAAAGTCATGAGACTCTTTATATTAATCTGACTCAGTTACGAGATCAATTTCTAATCTACGTTGTACAAATTTCCATTTACTATTCGCATCCTTTTTTAATGTATCAATATAAGCACCAGATGCCACTACTTCAGGATTTTTTTTTGCTTCTGTCACTATTAGGTATGACTTGGCGGTCGTCATATTATTTGGAGCATCTTCGATTATTATGTTTGTTGATAAATGTCTTTTACCACTTGCAAATTCGTTAGTAACCTGGTTAATCATATTTTTTAGTTCTGTTTTCCCTTTTGCTTCTCCAAATGGTGTGCTCCATACGCCATCATCTGTCCAAGTGTTAGTCCACTCATCTATATTTTTATTATCAAGAGCAACGTTATATTTAGCAATTAACTCTTGAATATTTATTTTATCTTCGATAGTTATTGTTGAACTTGTTTGTTCAATCTTTGAGCTACTTTGTTCTTTCTGTTCGCTAGGAATTTCTTTTTTGGTAGTTGGTTGTTCCTTTTTCCATCCTTTGGGTAATGTCATAGAATTCAATTATTAGAACTACTATTTAATTTAAAAGGCTATATTACAAATCCTATTGGACAAATTGTGTTAAAAACCAAAGTCAAGGTGATTCTAACGCCAACATATAGAAGCTCAAAGTGAATATTGAGAAAATTACATACCCTAATTGACTAAAAAACTCAAATATATGCTATAAAATTATTATAGCGACTCTAATCCGACTCTTTGACAAAATAAAATGGTGGCTATATGTTTACGCAACTCGTTTGAGGCATTTAAACGATATATTTAAAAGTATAAGTTCTGATGGGAATGAAAAGAGGAACTGTATGTTAATGAAATGGAATGCATCATAGATACGTACGAGTTAGTAGACTTCAAGCAGCATTTTATGTTGATTCTAAAGCCAAAATCATAAGTTCTGAAGCCGACCTAGAGTGTGAAAATAAATAACTATTCAACTATCAAATATAAGAAATTCAATCAACTAATTAATTCTAAAAAAATGATTAGTCAAACACTTTGATAAATCATATTCCTTCCCTGCTCGATAAATAGAATAAAAATACTCGTCATGAAAAAATATTTCAATGATTGTATAGACAAAATATCCTTCTAAATTTTAAGATTGTATCGATAAAACGAGTTTTAATTTCCTTACTTGATTCTTCTATTCAACTTGTTTTTCTTATATTTGATATCTGTCTTATCTTTTATCCGTCAATGCAACAAAAACCGCATTCACAATTATTGTCTCCAAAGGATTCACAGGCACCTACTATTGTTTGTGTGTTATTATTATTGTTCATAATAAATTATATGATTGATTCTTATTAAAAGAGTGTTAAAGTATTTATGGAAAAATCATAGAAATTGTTGAAAATCAAGTATTTTCTTGTAAAATCTATATATAAGCTATATAGTATTT
>Ga0210114_1000239_pt1 | contig 14192 bp, 12 predicted proteins | sample MayberryNW_TuleA_FD_185524 | JGI IMG/M metagenome (GOLD analysis project Ga0210114, IMG submission 185524) | Wetland microbial communities from San Francisco Bay, California, USA, that impact long-term carbon sequestration - MayberryNW_TuleA_D2... | ecosystem: Environmental > Aquatic > Marine >...
CGGGCGAGACGCGCCCGCAGACGCGCACGACCTTCTCCAACTCGGCCATCAGGTTGTGCCTGGTGTGCAGCCGGCCGGCCGTGTCCACCAGCACGACGTCCGCCCCGCGCGCCTTCGCCGCGCTCAGCCCGTCGTGCACGACCGACGCCGGGTCGGCGCCGTCGCGCGCGCGCACGATCTCGACGCCCGCGCGTTCGGCCCACACGACGAGCTGCTCCGAGGCGGCCGCGCGGAAAGTGTCGGCGGCCACCAGCAGCGTCGAGCGCCCTTCGCGGGCGAAGCGCGCGGCGAGCTTGCCCGCGAACGTCGTCTTGCCGGCGCCGTTCACGCCCACGAGGAGCGCGACCCACGGGCGCTCGGGACCCGGCGTGAAGCGCACCGGCTCGCCCGCGCCGCGCAGCATCGCGCCCTGCACGCCGGCATCGTGCAGCGCCTTCGACACGGCCTCGGCCTCTTTCGCGTCGCGCACGGCGACCAGCACCGACTCGCCATGCGACGCTCGCCCGAGCGCGTCGGCCACCAGGGCGCGATGTCGCAATTCGGCGCGCGCGAACACGCGCACCGGGCAGCCCGCCGCCGCGGGTCGCGGGCGCGCGAGCACCGTGCGCAGCCCGTAGGTGCCCCAGAATTCGCCCTCCAGGCCGCGCGCGTCCGCGCACGCGCCGGCGAGCCGCAGATAGCGCCTGAAGAGCTCCGGAACCTGCAGCCGGCTGAGGATTTCGCGCCGGCCGGCGAAGGCCAGGCCTTCCTTGACTTCGAGCAGGCGCTGCAGCGCTTCCGCGGGCCGCGCGTCCTCCTCGCCGGCGGCGAAGCGCAGCGCGCCCTGCACCACCTCGTAGTCGCGCCCGCGCGCCATGACCTGCAGCGCGACGAGCGCGGCGGCGACCAGGTCCTCGCGGCTCTGCCGCGCCGCCCAGGCGCCGCCCAGCAGCACGCTCAGCTGCGCCAGCCGCTGCGAGCCGCGCCCGCTGAGCTGCGGCCCGTCGCCCTCGCGCAGGTAGTCCTCGCCCGGCTGCAGCGCGCGCGCCAGCTCCAGCGCCTGCTCGTACAGCAGGCGGTCCGCATTGCCGGCGACGTCGGCCGACACGATCAGCGGCATCAGCGCGTCGTCGAGGAGCACCAGGTCGGCATCCTCGACCAGCGCGCAGCGCAGGCCGCCCAGCATCAGCTGCGCGCCGTCCGGCGCATCGCCCGCCATCCGCTCCAGGCGGCCCTGCAGCGCGCGCTGGCGGCGCCCGAGGCGCAGGCGGTCGCGCAGGTAATCGAAGGCGATCGTGCGCAGCGTGCCGCAGACCACCTGTGCGCCGTAGGCCGCACGTCGCGCCGCGGCATCCATCGCCGGCACGGCGCAGCCGACGCTCAGACCGAGCGCGGCCAGCGGCGCGGCCAGCGCCGCGGCGGCCGCCCGCGCGCGCGCCTCGCTCGCGCAGTAGAGATGCACCGGCACCCCGCACAGCGCGAACGCCGTCGCGGCAAGCGCCAGCGCCTGCCAGCGCTCCGCCGGCGCCGACAGGTCCACGATTGCGCCGCCGATCAGCGCCTGCGCCGCAGCCAGCGCGGGCAGCGTCGGCTGCTCGGCGTCCGCGGGAAGCGCGGCGCAGTACGCGCCGAAGCATTCGGCGAGACGTTCTCCCGCCAGTCCGTCGCGCCGCAGCCGGTAGCGCAGCTGCGCCAGGTGCGCCCCCGGCTGCGCCCCGCGCAGCGGCGCGGCGTGGCGCGCCACGTCGTCGGCAAGCCGGGCATCGACGCGCAGGCGCCGGCGCAGCGCCGCGTGCAGGCCGTAGCCCAGCGCGGCGAGCGCGCGGTCGAGGGTCCCCTCGCGCGGCGCGTCGCGCTCCGGATAGAAGCCCGGATCGGCGCGCGCTCCCGGCCCCGCCCTCACACCGCGAGCCGCAGCAGGAACAGCTGGCGCAGCTTGCGCCAGACCTGCGCGGCGATGCTCTCGGTGCCGTGATCGAAGCGCACGTAGGCGCGTCCGCCGATCAGGAACGTCAGATCGCGCGGCAGCTCGACCTCGAACTCGAAGTACGTCTGCAGGGCGCGCGGATCGTTGCCGGCGCGCGGGTCGAGCGCGGCCTCGCCGCCGCCGGCCTGGGTGAGCGCCGCGCTGGGCAGGCGGTCGCTCGCGCGCGGCACCTCGCGCACGACGCGCGACACGATCGTCTCCTCGAGCCGCTCGGCGACCTTCACGCTCACGCGCTCGGTGCGCAGGCGCACCTGATCCACCGACGTCTGCGGCACCACGACGCGCACCGTGAGCCCGGAATCCGCCACCACGTGGCCGATCGCCGTGCCCTGCTTGAGGTAGCGGCCCGGCAGGTCCGGCGCCGCCGCCAGCGAGAACACGCCGTCCACGGGGCTGCGCAGCACCAGGTCGCGCCCCTGGTCCCGCGAGCGCTGCAGCTCGGCTTCCACGCCGCGCATGCGATCGAGCGTCATCTGGGCGCGCACCTCGCTGTCCACGCGCTCCGCGTCGTAGCGCGCCTGCAGCTCCGCCACCTGCCCTTCCAGGCCGCGGATGCGCGCCGCGAGCACGCTGTCCGTCATCTCGACGAGCGGCGCGCCGCGATGCACGAACGCGCCGGGCCGCGCCAGCACCCGCGACACGAAGCCGTCCGCGCCGGCGCGCACCATCGACTGCTCGGGTATCGAGACCACGCCCTGCGCGTTGGTCCACGCGGCCACCGGCGCGAAGAAGACCAGGCCGAGCAGGACGGCGGCCAGCACCGCGGCGGTGAATACGGCGCGCAGCCGGTAGGAGCCGAGGCGGGGGCTGAACGCCAGATAGGACACCAGCGCGAACAGCGGCACCACCGTCGCCGAGATCACCGCCCAGATGGCGAGCGCCGTGCCGACGATGAAGTACACGCCGGAGATGAACAGCGCGATCGCCAGCATGATGGCGATGCGGTAGATGAACGAAGCGACGAAGAACGTCAGCAGCAGCGTCTTCTCGCTCAGGCTGGCGTCGGTCGGCGGCAGCGGCAGGCCGAACAGGTGGCGCTGGAACAGCGTCGCCGCGAACTGCTGCGCGCGCTGCCGCAGGTTCGGAATCTCCAGCAGGTCCATGAGGATGTAGTAGCCGTCGAAGCGCAGCAGCGGGTTGGCGTTGAACAGCACCGTCGACACGCCGGCGATCAGCATGACGTTGAACAGCGCGGCGCGCACCAGTCCCGGCTGCATCTCCATCCAGACCATCAGCGCGAGCGAAGCGACGAACAGCTCGACCAGCATGCCGGCCGCGCCCACGACGACGCGCCGGCGCTTTTCGGAAAACGCGTTGGCCGCCGAGGCATCCACGTACGGCACCGGCATCAGCACCAGCAGCATGATGCCCATTTCGTGCACCTCGCCGCCCCAGGCCTTGACCGCGCAGGCGTGGCCGAACTCGTGCAGCGCCTTCACCGCGGGAAACACGAGGCCGAGGACCAGCAGGTTGCTCGGCTCGAGCACGCGGTGGCCCAGGTCCTGGGTGAGCGCCCCCCAGTTCTGCGCGGCGGTGAACACGCCCCAGCCCACCACCGCCAGCCAGAGCAGCGCGCCGAGGCTGCCGAACAGCGGCCGGTACCACGGCAGCCAGCGCTCGAGCAGCCGGTCCGGGTCGAGCAGCGGAAAGCGGATCGCGAGCGGCGACATCACTTTCCCCAGCCAGGTGCGCTGCGCGATGCGCCGCGAGCGCCGCAGCAGCTCCTCGACGTCGGGCGTGACGTCGCACTGCAGCAGGTCGGCGGCGTGCAGCTGGCCGAGCAGCCGGATCGCGTCGTCCTGCGTCGGCGCCTCGTCGCCGAAGCGCTCCACCGCCGCGTCCCATACCTCCTGCATGCGCCGCCGCCCGTTCAGCAGGCCGACCAGGAAATACGCCGCCGGGTTCACGCGATGCGAGCGCCGCGAGATGCGGTCGGCCAGCACGTACCAGCGCTCGCCGCGGTACTGGTGGCGATTGACGCGCACGTGCGAGCGCAGCCGCGGGCGCAGGTCCGCCACCCGGTACCACACGCCGCTCAGCAGCTCCTGCGCCATGCGCGCCTCAGGGCGTCCAGGCCCAGGCCTTGAGCCGCAGCCAGTTGACGAGCTCGCGCGTCCAGATCCACGCCAGGTGCCGCTCGTCCACCGTGACCTTGGCCACCCCTTCCATGCCCGGGCGCAAGCGCGGATCGGGCCCCGCTTCGAGCTGCGCCTCGACGCGGAAGTAGTTGCGCCCCTCGCGCGCGGTGCTCACCGGCGTGATCTTCTGCACCAGGATCGGGAAGTGCTGGCCGGGATCGGACGACAGCACCAGCTCGCCGCGCTGCTCCACACGCACGTCGCCGACGCGGTGCTCGTCCACCTCCAGCACCACGCGGTACGCGTCCAGCGGCGCGATCTCGAACAGCGCCTGGCCGCGCTCGAGCGGCGCGCCGAGCAGCTGCGTCAGGTCGCCGCTCACCAGCACGCCGTCGAAGGGCGCCACGACTTCGGTGCGCGCCAGATGCTCTTCGACGAGCGACAGCTGCGCCTGCGACTGCTCGAGCTGCGCGCTCACGATGCGCGCCTGCGCGCGGTCGCGCTTGGCCATCGCCTCGCGGTACTGGCGGCCCAGCTGGTCCCGCTGCGCCGCGAGGCGCGCCTGCTCGAGCCGCAGGTCGCGGTCGTCCAGGCGCGCCAGGACTTCCCCCTGGCGCACCGTGTCGCCGGCCCGGTGCAGCGCCTCCTTGACGTAGCCCTGGAACGGGGCGGTGAGCGTGCGCTGCACCTTGCCCTCGATGCGCGCCTCGGCGCCTACCCGGTAATCGCCGGTGGCGAAGGCGAGAAACAGCACCGCCGCCGCGAGCACGCCGACGCCGAGCTTGAGCCCCGCGTGCCGCGGCCCGACGAGGCGCGCCCAGAATCCCTGCGCGCGCGCCGCCGCCTGCGAGGCGAGGCCGCGGCCCTGCTCGAGCCGCAGCGCGAGCATCGGCCCGAGCATCGATGCGAGGCTCTCCAGCAGCTCGAGCGTCGCCGCGTCGAAGCGCAGGCCGGCGCCGCGCTCCAGGGTGATCGCGCCCAGCGCGCGGCCCTCGCGCATGAGCGGCACGGTCGCGATGCCCTCGGCGCCGGAAAGCTGCGCCAGCTCGGCGTGCGCCAGCGTCACCACCGGCCGCGCGTCGCGGTCCTGCGGGTAGACGATGGCCTCGCGCTGGTCGAGCGCCTCGATCATCGCCGCGGCCGCCGCGCCGATCAGGTTGGCGTGGCGGTCGAACTGCCCGGTGTGCGATACCGCCTCGATGCGCACCGAGTTGCCGTGCGTCAAGCCCACCAGGACGCGGTCGCAGCCGAGCCGGGTGGCGGTCTCGGTCGCCAGATCCGTGAGCGCCTCGCGCAGCTGCCCGCGCTCGAGAAAGATCGCCAGCAGCTGCAGCGTGAGCTTGGTGCGCTGGCGCGCCGCCTCCACCGGGTCGGCGCGCCGGCGCAGCAGCACTTCCAGCCAGCCCGCGCCCCACTGCAGCTGCCGCATCGCCGCCTGCAGCTGGGGCGCCTCGCGCCAGGCGATGTCCAGCCCGACGACGCCGCGCACGCGGCCGTCGACGCGGATCGGATAGGCGATCTGGTAGTCGGGCTGCTCGGGCAGCGTCGCGCCGGCGCCGCCGCTGCCGACGGGCTGCACGATGCCGCGCCCCTCGCGCAGCGCGCGCTCGATGACCTCGGTCAGGCTCGAGCGCGATACCCGCTCCTCGGGCCACGAGGCGAGCGGCGCGAACGTGTCGCTGCCGGGCTGCTGCAGCACGACGAGCGCGCGCTGCACCTCCGCGATGGCGTGGCATTGCAGCGCGAGCCAGTGCCGGCAGAACTCCTCGGCGCTCGATGCGGCGCCGAACTGGCGCCAGGCGACGTCGATCTCGGTCCGTTGGACCTGCGGCGCGGCGGCCTCGCGGGCCGCGGTCCCCGCCAGCGACGAATCGGTCGCGGACACGCCTCAGTCCCCTGCGCGGCGCGCCGGGCTCACTGGCGCGGCGTCGGCCCTTCGACGTTGAGCGCGCCGAAGCGCTTCTCGTATTCCTTCACCACGCCGTCGAGCAGCATGACCAGGCGCTTGGCCGCGTACGGGCTGATGATGATGCGGTCGGTGAGCTGGATGGTCACTTCCTTCTGCCCGCGGTTCCAGGCCTGGTTGACGCCGAAGAGCATCACCACCTCCTCGCGCGTGCTGGTGACGTTGCACACGTTGGCGTAGGAGCTCTTCATCGCCGAGTCGTCCCACTTGAGCCGGGTCTGCGCCTGCTCCTGCGCCTTGTCCTTGCCCGTGTCTTCGGATCCCTTGCCGGTTGTCGCCACATGCCCTCCTTCAGAAATTGTCAGGAAATGGTGCTGCGCGTAAGGGGCTGATTAGAGCACAGGTGCCTTGGCATTCGCCATCGGCCGCGCCAGCTCCGCCCCCGGCCACTGGTCGTAGCGCGCGCGCCAGTACTGCGGCGGGTAGTCGAGCTTGACGCCGAAGCGCTCGGCCGCGTGCCACACCCAGCGCGGATCGTCCAGCATGCCGCGCGCCAGCGCCACCATGTCGGCGCGCCCCGCGGCCAGGATGTCCTCGGCCTGCTGCGGCTCCACGATCATGCCCACCGCCATGACGGGCAGCTGCGCGCCGCGCTTGACGGCTTCCGCGAATCCCACCTGGTAGCCGGGCACCACCTTGATTCTCTGCTGCGGCACGTTGCCGCCGCTCGACACGCACACATAGTCGAAGCCGAGCGCCTTGAGCGCTCTTGCGTAGGCCACCGCGTCCTGCGCCTCGAAGCCGCCGGGCGCCCACTCGCTCGCCGTGATGCGCGCGCCGAGCGCGCGCTCGCGCGGCCAGGCTTCGCGCAGCGCGCTCGCGATCTCGAGCGGAGCGCGCATGCGGTTCTCGAGGCTGCCGCCGTAGCGGTCGGTGCGCTGGTTGGAGTTCGGCGACAGGAACTGGTGCAGCAGGTAGCCGTGCGCGGAGTGCAGCTCGACGAGATCGAGGCCGACGCGCAGCGCGCGCGCGGCAGCCGCCGCGAAGGCGTCGGCCACGCCGCGGATCTCGTCCGCCGACAGCGCGTGCGGCGTGTGCCAGCCTTCCGCGTACGGCAGCGCCGAGGGCGCCACCGTCTGCCAGGGCGATTCGCCGGCACCGAGCGGCTTGCCGCCCAGAAACGGCGGCTGTGTGGAAGCCTTGCGGCCGGCGTGCGCGAGCTGCACGCCGATCGGCGCGCTCGTGATGCCGCGGTAGACCTCCACCACGCGCTTCATCGCCGCCTCGTTCAGGTCGCTGTACAGGCCGGTGCAGGCGTGCGTGATGCGGCCTTCGCGCGTGACGCCGGTGGCCTCGATGATCATGAGGCCCGCGCGCGACACGGCGAAGCTGCCGACGTGCACCGTGTGCCAGTCGCTCATGGCGCCGTCGGCGGCGCTGTACTGGCACATCGGCGAGACGACGATGCGGTTGGGCAGGGTGACGCCGCCCAGCTGGATGGGCGTGAAGAGTTTCGCGGTCATCAGGATTTCCTGGCTTTGGGGATCTTGGGGACGGCGACGCCGATCAGGCAGTCGCGCGTGACGAGGGCGGCAAGCCGCGCCTCGTCCCAGCCGCCGGTTCCGGCGGGGCGCATCGGCAGCACCATGTAGCGCATGTCGGCGTTCGAGTCGTGCACGCGGATCGGCAGCTTCGCGGGCAACCTGAGGCCGAACTCGGCGAGCACCTTTCTCGGCTCGCGCACCACGCGGCTGCGGTAGGGCTTCGACTTGTACCACTCGGGCGGCAGGCCGAGCAGCATGCGCGGATAGCACGAGCACAGCGTGCAGACGATCACGTTGTGCGCCTGCGGCGTGTTCTCGACGACGATGAGCCGCAGGCCCGGCACCTCGAAGCCGAGCTCTTCGGCGGCGCGGCTGCCGTTCTCGAGCAGGCGCGCCTTGTAGGCCGGGTCGGTCCAGGCGCGCGCCACCATCGCCGCGCCGCGCTCGGGCCCGCGCGCGCGCATCGCCGCCATCGCGCCGGCGATCGCGTCCTCGGTGACGATGCCCCTTTCCACCAGCAGCTCGCGCAGGCTCACTTCCATGAGCTGGAAATAGTTGTACGGCTCGTAGCGCCCCGCTTCCGGCTTCACGGCTCGATCCAGTGCTGGAAGATCTCCAGCTCGAGCACGTCCGCCGCGCTTCCGCGGTAGGCCGGCCACACGTCCTTCTGCTTGAAGCGCACGCGGTAGAGCGGCTGCGCCGGCAGGCCGTCGCGCTGCTGCGCGAGCTCCTCGGGATTGGGGAACGCGCCGCAGATGCGCTCCACCACTCCGGCGTGGCCGCGGATGTAGAACGGCGTGCGGATGTGGCCCAGGGGCGCGGCCTTGCGCACGCGCACGCGGTCGCCAGGCTTGTAAATGGTGACAGTCACCATTTAGCTCCCACCGTCAGCTCCCCTTCGTGCGCTTGCGCCGAGAAAATGGGGACAGTCCCCTTTTCTCAACGTCCGCCAGCTTGCGCGCCAGCTCGTCGGTGGTGATCACGCCGCGCTGGATCATCGTTTGCGTCAGCGAGATCACCCAGCGGTCGTAGTAGCCCATGCTGTCGTAGTCCGCGGGCGGCAGCGCCTCGATGTTCTTCCTCAGCTCGTCCACCGTCATGCGCTTCGCCGCGCCGACGACGCCGGTGAGCAGCATCATCAGCGCGTCCACGCGCAGCTGCCAGTCGTCGTAGCCGTGCTCGGTCTTCCGCACCTTGCCGGCGGGCAAGCCCCCCATGTCGTGGTGGCTGCGTTCGATCACCGCCCAATCCTACTTCAGCAGGTCGCGGCGCACCATGGCGTGGACGCCCTTGTTGCCGTCGACGAGCTGGGTGACGTGCAGGTCGCAGGCGAGGCTGCAGAAGACGTAGGCCTCGGCGGGCTTCCAGCCCTTCAACTCGACCAGCCAGGCGATCATGTCCCGAAGCGCCTGCTTCGCCGCGTCGTCGAGGTCGTCGTTCAGGCCGATCGTGATGTAGTGCGTAGGCGTGATCGCGCGCGGCATGGCGAGCCGCATCTTCTTGTGCAGCACCAGCTCGAAGGTGCCCTTGAGGCAGGTCTCGAGCGCGGTGAGGCAGACTTCGCCGTCGCCCTGCACCGCGTGGCCGTCCCCGCAGGAAAAGCCCCCGCCCGGCACGAACACCGGCAGGAAGAGCGACGTGCCCGGCACGTACTCCTTGCAGTCCACGTTGCCGCCGTACTCGCGCGGCTCGACCGAGGAGACGCGCCCGTACTCGGGCCGCGGCGCCGTGGCGAGGATGCCGAAGAACGGCTGCAGGGGAATGGTCGGCCCCCAGGGCAGCTTCGCCGTCATCTTCTGGCGGTCGATCGGGATGACGCGCGCCTGGAACTCGGGGAAGTCCTCGGGCAGCGTGCCGCGCAAGGGGCGGATGATGTTCCAGCCCCAGTCGGCGGTGAGCTCGATCGCCTTGATCTTCACCTCCAGCGTATCGCCCGGCATCGCGCCCTTCACCGCGATGGGGCCGGTGAGGATGTGCGGCCCGAGTTGGGGCTTGAGCTTCGAGACGATCTCCTGGTGCACGGGCGTGAAGGCGGGCGCGCCGGGCGCCACGTCGGCCCAGCCCGAGACGGTGTCCACCACCACCGTGTCGCCGCTCGCCACTTCCAGCCGCGGCGGCAGCTTGGCGTCAAAATACCCCCAGTGCACGTTCTCGAGCGAGGGGTTCAGCGTGTGTTGTGCCATTGAAGCTCCCTTCAGTGCGCGCGCGCGACGCCCAGGTGCTGGTCGAGGATCTCGGGCGCGCGCTCGAGCTCGCCGGGCGTGCCGTGGAACACGAAGCGCCCCGCCGATACGACATGAATGTAGTCCGCGACCGCCATCGCCAGCGCGAAGTTCTGCTCGACGAGCAGCACCGCGTGGCCGTGCTCGCGCATGCTCTGCATGATGCGCTCGACCTGCTGCACGAGCTTGGGCGACAGGCCCTCCGAGGGCTCGTCCATCAGGATGAGGTCCGGGTTCGCCATCAGCGCCCGGCCCACGGCGAGCATCTGCTGCTCGCCGCCCGAGAGCGCGCCGCCCGGATGGTGGATGCGCTCGGCGAGCTGCGGGAACTGCCCGAGCACGGCGCCCAGGTTCCAGCGCCCGGCGCGCGGCCGCGCCAGGCCGCTGGTCGGCAGCAGCAGGTTCTCGCGCACCGAGAGCGAGCGGAAGATCCTGCGGCCCTGCGGCACGAGCGCGATGCCGCGCTGCGCGATCTCGTACGGCGGCCGGCCGGTGAGCGGCCTGCCGTTGAAGCGCACCTCGCCCTCGCGCGGCGGCGTCAGGCCCGCGACCGAGCGGATGAAGGTGGTCTTGCCCATGCCGTTGCGGCCGAGGATGGCGACGATCGTGCCGGCACGCTGCTCGAGCGACAGCCCCTGCAGCACGTAGCTGTCGCCGTAGTACGTGTGGATTTCGCGGACCGAGAGGAGCGCGTCAGGCATGGCCGAAATAGACGTCGCGCACTTCGGGGTTGGCGCGCACCTCCTCGGGCGAGCCTTCGAGGATCACGCGGCCCTGGTGCAGCACGGTGACGCGGTCGGCAAGCCCGAGCGCCACGTCCATGTCGTGCTCGATCATCAGCAGCGTGATGTCTCTCGGCAGCCCGGCGATCATCTGCGAGATGCGCTGGCGCTCGGCGGGCGAGAGGCCGGCGCAGGGCTCGTCGAGGAACAGCACCTTCGGCTTCGTGTTCAGCGCCAGCGCCAGCTCGAGCTGGCGCCGCTCGCCGTAGGAGACGGCCTTCGCCGGCTGGTCGGCGCGGCCCTCGAGCCCCACGCGCTCCAGGCTTTCCAGGGCCTTGCGCCTGATGTCGTCGTACGCCGCCACCGGCCGGTGCAGCACCCACTTGCGGCGCTCGGTGCCGACGATGGCGAGCGCCAGGTTCTCGGCGAGCGTCAGGTCGGGAAAGACGTTGGTGATCTGGAACGTGCGGCCCATGCCGAGCGCCGTGCGGCGGTACTCCGCGAGCCGCGTCACGTCGCGGCCAAAGAGCGCCACCTGGCCGCTCGTCGGCTTGAGCGTTCCGGTGATGCAGTGAAACAGCGTCGTCTTGCCGGCGCCGTTCGGTCCGATGAGCACGCGCCGCTCGCCGGCGGCGACGCTGAGCGACACGCCGTCGACCGCGGCGAGCCCGCCGAAGACCTTGGCGAGCGCAGCGATGCGCAGGGCGTCGTCAGCCATGGCGGCCCTTGCCCAGCCGCGCGCGGATGCGCGCCGCGATGCCGACCAGCCCCTGCGGCGCCCACAGCACCGTGGCGATGAACACGGCGCCCATGATCGCCGCGTGCAGCTCGAAAAAGCTCGACACCCAGTTGCGCAAGCCCAGCACCACCGCCGCGCCGAGGAACGGGCCGACGATCGTGCCGGTGCCGCCGACGATCGCCATCAGCGCCGCCTCCACCGACACCGGGAACGACGCCGCCACCGGGTTGACGAACTTGTTGTAGTAGACGTAGAGCACGCCGGCGAAGCTCGCCAGCGCCCCCGAGAGCACGAACGCCGCGTACAGGTGCGCGCTGGTGCGAAAGCCCAGGCTCTGCATGCGCGACTCGCTCGCCTTGATGCCGCGCAAGGCGAGCCCGAACGGCGAGCGCATGAACAGCCGATAGCCCAGGCCGCAGAGAATCACGGCGCCGAGCACGAGGTAGTAGTACTGCGTATGCGAGGCGATGGCGGCGGCGCCGACGGCGGGAAACGGCACGTTGGTGACGCCGTTGTCGCCGCCCGTGAACGAGGACCAGCGGTGCGCCACGCCCCACACGACGTAGCCGAAGGCGATGGTGATGAGGATGAAGTACACGCCGCGCGTGCGCACCGCGAGGCCGAAGACGAGCGCGAGCGCCGTGCCCATCAGGATGCCGGCCGGCGCGGCGAGCGCGGTCGGCACGGCGTAGCGCACCTGCAGGATCGCCACGGTATAGGCGGACACGGCGAAGAACGACGCGTGCGTGAGCGAGAACAGGCCCGCGTGGCCGAGCAGCAGGTCGACCGACAGCGCGAGCAGGCCGAAGATGTACATCTGCGTCACCAGCCCGGTCCAGAACGGGCCCGCGGCGAACGGCAGCGCGAGCGCGGCGGCGAGCGCCACCACGGCGAGGATGGCGCGCGGGCGGTCCACGCTCAGGCCTCCCGGCCGAACAGGCCGCGCGGCCGGAACAGCATCAGCAGCGCGATCGGGCCGAACAGCACGAAGTACGAGAACTCGGGCAGCAGCCAGCGCCCGTAGGCGTCGAGCAGCCCGACGATGAGCGCGCCGATCATCGCGCCCTCGAGGCTGCCCAGCCCCCCGACGATCACCACGACGAGCGCGTAGACCAGGATCTCCCACTCCGCGCCCGGGTAGAGCGTGAGGAACGCGCCGCCCGCCACGCCCGCCATGCCGGCGAGGAACGAAGCGAGCGCGGAGACCATGACGAACAGGCGGTCGACGTTGATGCCGGTCGCGTTCACCTGCTCGCGGTCGTCCACGCCCGCGCGCACCACCGCGCCGAGCTGGGTCTTGCGGTAGAGGACCCAGAGCAGCGCGCCCACCGCCGCGCCGAGGAAGATCAGCACGAAGCGGTACTTCGGGTAGTAGATGTCGCCCGGCAGCACCACCGCGCCCTTGAGGAACGCGGGCGCGGGCACCATCAGGTTATCGCCGCCCCAGATCGAGAGCGACACGTCGCCGATGACGAACGCGACACCCACCGTGAGCAGCACCTGCGCGAGGTGGTTCTCGCCCGTGCGCCGGATGAGGAAGCGGTCGATGACATAGCCGACGACGATGATCGCGGCGCCGCCGCCGGCGAGCGCGAGCGCGAAGCTGCCCGTCTTCTCGGCGAGCGTGAGGCCGATGTAGCCGCCCAGCAGGTAATAGGCGCCGTGCGCCATGTTGACCACGCGCATCAGGCCGAAGGACAGCGTGAAGCCGCTCGCCAGCAGAAACAGCAGCGCCGCGAGCGACACGCCGTTGATCGCCTGCAGGATCGCGCTGGTCATCGGCGTGCGGGCAAGAAAAAGGGCGGGCGTCGCCGCCCGCCCCTCATCGGGCTCATGCCGCTAGCGCTTGTACGGGCCGCGCGCGAGGAACTCCTTCGGGTCGAAGGTCCAGAACTGCGACACGCCCTCGTAGGTCTTGAACGGGACGTTGGTCAGCACCTCGCCGAGCACCGGGTGCTTGATCTTCTGGATCCTCGAGATGTACACGTTCTGGATCGGGTTGCCGTAGTCGTCCATCCTGAGCGGTCCGCGCGGTCCCTTGATGCTCACCGTGCGCATCGCGTTCAGGAACGCGGCGCGATCCTCGACCTTGCCGCCGATCTTGTCGATCGCGGTCTTCACCCACAGGCCCGCCGAGTAGGCCGACTCGCCGAACCACGACGGCAGCCGCTTGGTGCGCTTGGCGAATTCCGTGGTGAAGGCGATGTTCTCGGGCGTCTGCAGGCCGGCGGCGTAATTGAGCGAGTTGCCGATCAGGCCGATGGCGCGGTCGTCCATCTGCGGCAGCACGTCCTGGTGCATCCAGTAGCCGCCGTAGATCTTCTTCTTCTTGTCCATGCCGAAGTTGAACCAGGCCTCGAACAGGCGCACGCGGTCCGGGCCCACCACCACGGCCGAGACGCCGTCGGTGTCCTCGGGGATCGCGGCGATGGTCGGGCCGTAGTCCTTGGTGCCGATCGGGTTCCAGATCATCTTCGCCACCTTGCCGCCGAGCGCGGTGAAGGTGCGCACCGCGCCGAGCGTCACTTCATGCCCCCAGGTGTAGTCCTGGCCGATGAAGGTGACGTTCCTCAGGCCGAGCTCCTTGTACATGTACTCGCCCCAGGGATGGCCGATCTGGCTCGCCGAGACCGCGGTGCGCACCACGGTCGGCGTGCGCTGCCACTTGGTGATGACGTCGGCGCCCGCCGCGTCCATGACCAGCGGCACGCCGGTCTCCTTGCTCACCTGCGCCACCGCCGGGCCTTCGTGGCCGCAGAGCGGCCCCACCATGAAGTGCACCTTCTCCTGGTGCACGAGGCGCCGCGCCTGCGTGAGCGCCTGGTCGGGGTTGCAGGTGGTGTCGGCGATCACGTACTCGACCTTGCGCCCGCCCGCCTTGTGGCCCGCCTGGTCCCAGAACATCTTCCAGCCCTCGATCATGTCCTTGCCGGGCGTGGCGAGCGGCCCGGTCACGGGGGCGAGCACGCCGATCTTGATCGGGCCGGTCTCGGCGTGCGCGGCGGCGGCGAGGCC
>Ga0210114_1000240_pt1 | contig 14157 bp, 11 predicted proteins | sample MayberryNW_TuleA_FD_185524 | JGI IMG/M metagenome (GOLD analysis project Ga0210114, IMG submission 185524) | Wetland microbial communities from San Francisco Bay, California, USA, that impact long-term carbon sequestration - MayberryNW_TuleA_D2... | ecosystem: Environmental > Aquatic > Marine >...
CCGAGTCCGATACCCGACCTCCGTCCCGATGTACACCACCCGCCGCGGCGACGGCTCCAGCACCCGGCCGAAGGCCCCGTTCAGCGTCACCGACCCGATGTACTGCCGATCCCACAAGTTGTTCACGCCGAGAAACGGCGAGAGCTGCACCGCGCCCACGTCCCCCTGCCATCCGAGCCTCGCGTTGGTGACCCCCGCGCCCCACGAGTCCACGATCCCCTCCGGCGTGTTCTCGTCGTCCGAGGCGACCGAGGAGCTGAGCGTGTGGTCGGCATCGAAGTACAGGCCGCTCGGGAGCCCGGCCCGCAGCCCGAACCGCCAGAAGTGCTCCGGCACCCCGGGAAGACGATTGCCGTCGAGCCCGGTGCCCTCCGGCTCCTCCACGAACCGGTACCGCGCGTAGGTGTACGCGCCGCGCAGCGTCAGCCCTGCCACCGGCGTGACGCTGAGCCCGACCTCGGCCCCGTCGTTGTGCGTCTTCTGGGCGTTGCGGAAGAAGGCACGCCCGCCGATTTCCTCCGCCTGCACGATGGCGTCGCTCACCCGGGCGAGGAACAGGGCGACCGAGTAGGTCACGCTCGGGCTCGGCCTCCCGCGCGCGCCCACTTCGTAGGTGACCGCGCGCTGCGGCCCCAGCTCCTGATTGAACCCGGCCGAGCCGTCCGGCTGGTTCACCAGCTCGGTCGTGGTCGGCGTCTCGAACGAGGTGGACACGTTGACGTAGGGAATGAACCGATCCTCGAACGACCAGCTCGCCCCGATGTTGCCGCTCAGCGCGGACATGTCGCGATCACCGCTGTCGTCGCCGTCGGAGAGGTAGTTGTCGTCGAGCGTGAACGTGACCCAGTCGAACCGGGCCCCGCCGCTGATGAGCAGCCGTTCGTTCGGGGCCCACTGCAGCTGCGCGAACGGTCCCAGCTCGGTCACCTGCTCCCGCTGGTCGAGGAAGATCGTCGAGGTCGGCTGGCCGCCATCCGACACCAGGTTCTGCCGGTCGTCGCGCATGCGCTGGGCATCCACCCCCGCGGTGAGCCGCGGTGCCTGCGCTACGCTGCCGAGCGCGCGCGCCATGGTGAGCCGGAGGCCCCCCGCCGCGCGGTCGATCCGCACGTAGGTGCCGTTGGTCGGGCCGCCGCCGATGTCCGGCGGGGCGGCGATCGGGTTCTCGAGATCGCGCAGCAGGCCGAACACGGTGGCGTTGTACTCGTTCCCCGCCGCGTCGAAGTGCTTCAGGCCAAGCGCGAGCTGCTGCTGCTGCACGTCCTTGTCCGCGCCTCGGATGATGTTGTTCTGGGCGGCGGAATCGGGATTGATGTCGTATTCCGCCCTGGTGAGCGCGCCGGGGTTCTCCGCCTCCGGATTGTCGGCCAGGCTGAGCCGGACGGTTCCGACGGTCGAGCCGCTCATCACCCAGTCGCCGCCGGCATTGAGCTGCCGGGACTCGCCCGCGCTGTGCTGCCGGAACCCGTCGGCCTTGAACTGGGAGATCGAGAGCGTGCCGCTCACGTCGCCCGAGCGGCCCGAGGTCCAGCTCTGCCACTTGTAGAAGCCGTCGCCCGCGCGCTTCCCATCGCCGCCCTGCACTCGCACCCGTTGGGCGAACGGCCCCTCGTCCGCGCGCTGGCTCTGGAAGGAGATGACCCCGCCCGAGGCGTTGCCGTACAGCGACGAGCTCGAGCCGCGCAGCACTTCGGCCCGCTCCAGGTTGGCGAAGTCCACGTTGGTGAGCTGGCTCTGACCGTCCGGCAGGGTCTGCGGGATCCCGTCCACCAGGACCTTGAGACCGCGCACCCCGAAGTTCGAGCGGCTGCCGAAGCCGCGGATCGAGATCCGCTGGTCGAGAGAGAAGTTGTAGCGGTTCGCGACCATGACGCCCGGCAGGTTGTTGAGCGCCTCGTCGATGCCTACCGTCTGCTGGCCCCGGACCAGCTCGTCGCGACCCAGGACGCCGACCGCGAAAGGCACCCGCTCGAGGGGCTCGGTGGTCCTGGTCACGGTGACGTTGAGCTCGGGAAGCTGGGTGACGCGCGTGGTGTCCCGCCCAACAGTGTCTACCGGCTCCTGGGCGGCGGTCGCGATGGGGACGCTGAGGATGGCGATGGCGAACGGGGGGACGAGTCGGCGCATGGACCTCTCCTGGGTTGCATGGATACTAATCCGTCTCACGCGTGGCGCATCCTTGAAAGCCTCCGACACTCCCCCTATCCTTCCAGCCGCGTATGTCCCCAAGCCCCTACACGTTGCCCGATTTCGGCCAGCCACCGTTCGCCGGCTCGCCCGAGGCCCGTTTCGAGCCTTTGCCCGCCGATGGCGTGCTGCCTGAGGGCTTCTTCTCGACCTCGAACCTCCCCACCTACGTCCACGTGGGCGGCGGCTGGCTCGCGCCGACCCGGCCCCGCATGGACTGCGTGATCGTGAAGCGGGGGACGGCCCTGGAGACGATCGAGCCGCGCCGCCTCCTGAAGGGCGAGCTGGTGGCCATGGGCGAGGCGGAGGATGGGACCGAGGGGATCGTGGTCTACGCCCAGGGCTTCCTCGGCGGCGCCCACGGCGCCAACGAGTTCCGTTTCATGTCCACCGAGGTGAGCCGCGAGCGGCCGGTCAACTACGAGGAGCTCGCCGCGCGGGTGGGGGAGGAGAAGCGCCGCGGCGGCTACCTCGTCTGGGTCATCGGACCGGCGCTGGTGCACTCGCGCGCCCGGGCGGACTTCGAGTGGTTCATCCGCAACGGGTACGTCCAGGCGGTGCTGGCGGGAAACGCGGTCGCGGTGCACGACATCGAGGCGGCGATCTTCGGCACCACCCTGGGCATGAGCAACACCGGCCACCCCACCGAGGGCGGGCACGGCCTCCACATGCGGGCGATCAACCAGGTGCGGGCCGTCGGCTCCATCGAGCGCGCGGTCGAGACCGGGCTCATCAAGAGCGGCATCATGCACGCGCTGGTCAGCAACAAGGTGCCCTACGTCCTCGCCGGGTCGATCCGCGACGACGGCCCGCTGCCGGGCGTCTACAGCGACACGCTCGAGGCGCAGGACGCGATGCGGGAGCATACGGTGAAGGCCACGGGCGCTGTCTTCGTGGCCACCGCGCTGCACGCGATCGCGGTCGGCAACATGCTGCCAGCGTTCTATCTCTGCGACGGCGCTGCGTCCCCGCTCATGACGATCTGCGTGGACCAGACCGAGTTCGTGGTGAACAAGCTGAAGGACCGCGGGACCCACCAGGCCTACGGCGTGGTGACCAACGCGCAGGACTTCATGCACGTGCTCCGGTTCTACACCGAGCGGTGGGAGCAGCCCAACCCGTGACCGCGGCGCCCGACACCGGCTGGGCCCGGCTCGCCGGCGCGGTGGCGGAAGTGTTGCCGCCCGCCGAAGTGGACGGCGTGTGGGTCTTCAGCCCGCTGCGGCGCGAGGGCAGGGAATGGGGCACCGCGGTGCTGAGCCGCGTGGATGGCGATCGCCGGCGGATCTACACCGCGCGCTACGTGCTGGCGATCAAGGGCAAGGAGCGCGGGAAGTTCGAGGCGTCGGTCCAGGAGGTCGGCAGCGGGCCCCTCACCGCGCTCGCGCAGCTGCTGCAGGACACCCGCAAACGCATCGACGACGAGCAGCCGCCCACGCCGGTGCCGCCGGAGACCTGGTTCCCCGACGTGAAGCCCGCCGAGGATGGCGATGCCCCCCCTCGCTAGGACGGAGGGAGCCGCGCTCCTCGACCGTTTCCGCCGCTACCTCCGCGATCACCGCCAGCCGATCACCCGACAGCGGGACCTCATCGCCCAGATCGTCTTCCTCTCCGAGGACCATCCCTCGGTGGACGCCATCATCCGCCGCCTGAGAGAGCGGAACGAAGCCGTCGGCACCGCCACCGTCTACCGCACGCTCGAGGTGCTGGTGGAGAGCGGCCTCGTGCGCGCGCACGACTTCGGCGAAGGCTTCAAGCGCTACGAGCCGATGTCGGCGCAGGCGCACCACGAGCACCTGATCTGCGAGCGGTGCGGCAACGTGGTCGAGTTCCAGAACGAGCGGCTGGAGCGGATGTTGCCGATCATCGCCGACGAGCACGCCTTCCAGCATTCGCGCCACCGGGTGGAGATCTACGGCGTCTGCCGCGACTGCCTCCGGCGGGAGCTGGTGGTGCCCGCGGCGGGGACCGGATGAGCGAGCCAGCGGCACTGGGCATCGCGGTGGCGTTCGCCGCCGGCCTCCTGAGCTTTCTCTCCCCCTGCGTACTGCCGCTGGTTCCATCCTATGTCGGCTTCCTGACCGGGATGACGCTGGGTGAGCTGGAGGGCCGGCGGCGAGTGGCGCTGCTGCACGCGCTCCTCTTCGTGGCCGGCTTCTCCCTGGTGTTCATCCTGCTCGGTGCCAGCGCCACTGCGCTCGGCCGGGCGCTCAACTACTACCAGGTCTGGCTGCAGCGTGTCGGCGGCCTCCTCATCATCGCCTTCGGGCTGGTCTGCCTGGGCGCGTTCAAGCCGGCGTGGCTGGTGCAGGAGCGCCGGCTTCACCTGGAGCAGAAGCCCGTGGGGTTCCTCGGCTCCGCGCTGGTCGGCATGGCCTTCGGCGCGGGATGGACGCCCTGCATCGGCCCGGTGCTCGGGGCGATCCTCGGGCTCGCCGCCACGTCCGCCGATCTCTCGCGCGGCATGCTGCTCCTCGCCGTATACTCCGCCGGGCTCGCCGTGCCGTTCCTCCTCGCGGCCGTCGCGGTGGAGCGCTTCCTCGACTGGTTCCAGCGCTTCCGAAAGTACCTGCCGTGGGTGATGCGGGTGAGCGGCGCGCTGCTGGTGGTCGTGGGCGTGCTGCTGCTGACGGGCGAGTTCACCCGGATGGCGGGATGGTTGCAGACGCTGACCCCTGAGGCGCTCAAGGGTAGGTTGTAGGAATTTGATGTATCGCGTGAATTGTGAAGCGTAAAGGGCGCCAAGTCAAAGGGTTAACCGTCTCGTTTCACGTTTCGCCTTCATGGCCCTTCTCATCGCTCCACGTATCTGACCGCATAATCCATGACACAGATCTGCCGATAGTCCCGGTGCGGGCCGCAGGCAGCTCCCTCCGCGCCCCATCGGCTATCCAGGATGTTGTCGCGGTGTCCGCGATCCGGGATGCCGTCGTCCACCAAGAGCTGAATCACCACCTGCCGAGCCGGGTTGTCACCGAACGCGATGTTCTCGGCCATGGCGGTGACCCAGCGGCCGCGACGCTCCGCGCGACGCGCGGGGTTGCTGCCGTCGGTGCCGCGATGCTCCAGGCCGCCGATCGGCCCCTGATCCTTCACATGGTCTGCGGCCGCCCCGGCGAGTCCCTTCGACCAGCGCAGCTGCTGCATGGGCTGTCGTGCCCGCAGCGCGGCGATCGCTTCGCGCACGGCGGCGGCGCCTTCCTCAGTGCGGAGCGTGGGGCGGCCGGGACGCTCCAGCATCCTGCCCTCGAAGCCGGGGAGCATCGCCTCGAGGTGCTTTGCGTACGCGGCGGGGTCACGGCGGACGAGGTTGGTCTCGGTGTGGATGTTCTTGGCGAGGCGGGTCCAGTCGGGGCTGTCAGCGACCTCGTCAACCCGAGCTCCCCTGTCATCCCGAGCTTCCCTGTCATCCCGAGCGGAGCGAGGGATCTGCTCAGCCGGGCAAGATCCCTCGCTCCGCTCGGGATGACAGTAGGGCCAGGCCAATACCACCGCGAGCGCGAGCAGCCTACCCCCCACTCACTCCCTCCTCCTCCAACTCCTCCTCCAGCTGCTGCCGCCGGAGCAGCTCCCAGTATCGTCCCCCACGCGCGATGAGGTCCGCGTGTACGCCCTCCTCCACGATCCGGCCATCGTCCAGCACCAGGATCCAGTCCGCGTCGCGCACGGCCGCGAGGCGGTGGGAGACGATGATGCTGGTGCGTCCCCTGAGCGCGCCCCGCAACGCGGTGAGGATACGCGCCTCGGTGTGCGCATCCACGGCGCTCAGCGCGTCGTCGAGCACGAACACCGGTGGGTCCTGCGCCAGCGCCCGCGCGATCGCCGTGCGTTGCTTCTGTCCGCCGGAGAGATTGATGCCGCGCTCGCCGAGCAGCGTGTCGAAACCGTTCGGAAGCGCGGGAAGCGCCTCCGCCAGCTGGCTGACCTCCGCCACCCGCTCCAGCCTGCCGTCGTCCGGCGCGCCGAGCAGGACGTTGTCCCGCAGCGTCTCTCCAAAGAGAAACGTCTCCTGCGGGACGAAGCCCACCTCTCGGCGGAGCTCCGCCAGGTTCAGCTGCCGCACGTCCACCCCGTCGAGACGCACGCTCCCGCTGGTGGGGTCGTGTGCCCGCACGAGCAGGTCCACCAGGGTGGACTTGCCGGAGCCGGTCGCCCCTACGATCGCCAGCGAGCGTCCCGGACTCACCGTGAAGCTCACGTCCTCGAGCACCCATCCACGATCGTGCGAGCCGGGGTAGCGGAACCACACGCGATCGAGCTCCACGGCCCTCCCGCCTCGCGCGGGCGGCAGGTGCGTGGGGCTCGCCGGGCTCGCGATCCCCGGCTGCTCCCGGAACAGCTGGTTGATCCGGGCCATGGAGGCGGCGCCTCGCTGCACCAGGTTCACCGCCCAACCGAGGGCGATCATGGGCCACACCAGCATGCCGAGGTAGACGCCGAACGCCACGAACTCGCCGACCGTCACCTGACCGGCCATCACCTGACTGCCGCCGACGTACAGCACCACTACGGCGCTGAGCCCGCCCATGGTGGTGAGCAGGGGGAAGAAGAGTCCTTGCACCCGGGCCAGGCTCAGGTTCTTCCGCAGGTACTCCTCGCTCAGCTCCCTGAAGTGGCCGGTCTCCGCGGCCTCCTGCCGGTAGGCGCGGACCACCCGTACCCCGGAGAGGTTCTCGTGCGCGTGGCTGGTCAGGTCGCTGAAGTGGGCCTGGATGGCCTGGGACCTGCGGTGCACCACACCGCCAAGCGTGATCATGATCACCGGGAGTCCCAGGAGGGGAAGAAACGCGAGCAAGGTCAGCCGGGGGCTGATGTTCAGCATCGCGGGTGCAACCAACAGGGTCCGGATGCTAGTATCCACCAGATACATGAGCGCCGGGCCCGCGACCATCCGCACCGCGAGCAGATCGTTGGTGGTGCGGGCCATCACATCTCCGGTAGGGTATCGGTCATAGAATTCGGCCGACATCCGCTGAAGATGACGGTAGAGCCGGTCCCTCAGGTCCGTTTCGACACGGCGGCTGCCGCTGTTGAGGAGTTGGCGCATCCCGTAGCGGGCCACGCCGCCGGCGAGTGCGACGGCGAGCAGCAGCCCTATCGCGATCTGGACCTGGCGGAACGGTTCGTGCAGACGGAGGGCGTCGATGCCGTGTTGCAGGAACCGCGGCCCCAGGGTGGCGAAGAAGTTGGAGATGACGACCAGGACGAGCCCGAGGGCGTACGTTCGGAGGTAGGGCCTCAGGAAGGGCAGCAGTGACCGCAGTTCGCGCATAAGCCTGGTGCAATGTCACCGGCCCAGGATACCGGGGCAAGCCACACTCGAAGGAGGAAGGGATGACGAGAACGCTTCTGACGATGCTGGCGCTGGCCGGCCTAGCCGCGTGCGGGGGCGGCGGCGACCGCAAGGACCTCGCGACCGCCGACAGCTTGAGCCGCGACCTTCAGCTCGCGCCGGTGGACACTTCGGCCGATCTGAACGATCAGCCGGTTCCCGATACGGCGGCGACACCGGCTCCCGCTCCCGCCCCGGCCCCCAAGCCGGCTCCGCCGAAGCGGACCCCGCAGCCGGCCGCCCCCGCGCCGGCGCCGGCGGCTGCACCGGCCCCGGCTCCCACACCGGCCCCCGCCGCGGCGCCGACCCTCGCCGCGGGGACCTCGATCACGGCCGCGACGGACGCGGACATCACCTCCAAGACCAACAAGCCGGGTGACGAGGTCACCGCGACCATCGGCGCCGACATCAAGGACGCGAGCGGGCGGGTGGTGATTCCGAAGGGCTCGAAGGTCGTCCTCAGGGTCACGGCCATCAAACCCTCGGACAGCAAGAGCGACACGACCGGTACCCTCACGCTCGACGCGGTCGGCGTGGATGTGAACGGCGACGAGCGTCCGATCGTGGCGACGATCTCCGGGGTGAAGACCCATCTGCAGGGCAGGGGCACCGACGCGACCGACGCGGCCAAGGTGGCGGGCGGCGCAGCCGCCGGCGCCATCGTGGGTCGGGTCCTCGGGGGCGGCAGCAAGGGCACCATCATCGGCGGAATCATCGGCGGCGCCGTCGGCACCCAGCGCGCGATCGAGACCAAGGACCGCGACGTGGTCCTGCCGCAGGGGACGGCGATCACCATCAAGCTGGATCAGACGCTGGCGATGAGCAGCACCGGTAGCTGAGGCGTTGTCACCCTGAACGAAGTGAAGGGGGCCATATCGAGCCTGGCCCCCTTCGCTGCGCTCAGGGTGACAGGTTGCTCAGTATCCCGCTCCTCCGCCTCCCCGTCTCGGATCGCTCACCCCCTGCCACCCGTTTGCGGTCCGGATGATCGCCTCGACATCGCCCCATCGCCCGCCTTCCTCGATGGCGTGCCCCCGGCCCCGCAAGCTGTCCAGCGCCGTGCGGGTGAACCCGCCTTCCTCCACCCGGATGCTGTCGGGCAGCGCCTGGTGGTGCATCCGCGGCGCTGTCACCGCATCCGGGAGCGGCATCCGGTGATCGATCACGTTGGAGATGGTGTGGTACACCATCGTGATGATGCGAGGTCCGCCCGGGGTGCCCGTCACCATGAACAGCTGTCCCGTGGTGTCGAGCACGATGCTCGGCGTCATCGCGGACAGCATCCGCTTCCCCGGCGCGATCGCGTTGGCCTCGCCCTGCACCAGGCCGTACATGTTGGGCTTCCCTGGCGACGTCGCGAAGTCGTCCATCTCGTCGTTGAGCAGGAACCCTGCTCCCGTCACCGTGACCGCGCTGCCGTAGCTCTCGTTGAGCGTGGTGGTGCAGCTCACCGCGTTGCCCTCCGAATCCACGACCGAGTAGTGCGTCGTGGACGACCCTCCCGCGGCCGCGGCCTCGAAGTGCGGCGTCGGCGTGGCCCGCTCTCCGATCTGCGTCCGCAGCTGGGCCGCGTACTCTTTCGAAAGCAGGCGCTCGACCGGGTTCTGCACGAAGGCCGGATCGCCGAGGTAGCGGTTGCGGTCGGTGAAGGCGCGCCGCATCGCCTCCGCCTCCCGATGCAGCAAGGCCGGCGAACCGAACGGCGGCAGCGGGTCGTACCCCTCCATGATGTTGAGGATCTCGCCCATCGTCACGCCGCCCGACGATGCCGGGGGCATGGAGTAGATCGTGCGGCCCCGGTACCGGATGGTGATCGGCTCCCGCCAGACCGCGCGGTAGGCGGCGAGGTCGTCACGGCTGATGAGCCCGCCGCCGCGCTCCATCTCGGCCACGATCAGGTCCGCCACGAGGCCGCCGTAGAACCCGTCGGCGCCGTGACGGCGGATCGCGTCGAGCGTGGCGGCGAGCTCGGGCTGCAGCAGCCGGCTGCCGGGCGCGGGCGGACGTCCGCCCGGGAGCAAGGTGGCGGCCGAGGCGGGGAAGGTCGAGAGCCGCGCGCTGTCGCTGCGAATGGACTCGCTCCGATAGTCGTCGATCTCGAAGCCGTCGCGGGCCAGTCGGACGGCGGGCATGATGACCGAGTCGAACGGCAGCTTGCCGTAGGTCCGATGCGCCTCGACCAGGCCCGCCGGCGATCCGGGCACGCCCGCCGACAGATGTCCCGTCACGCTCAGCTCGGTGGGCTCGCCGTCCGCGTCGAGGTACATGTCGCGCGACGCGCGGCCCGGCGCGGTCTCCCGGTAGTCGAGCGTGCGCACCTGGCCATCGGCGGTGCGGATCACCATGAACCCGCCGCCCCCGATGTTGCCCGCCTCGGGGTGCACCACGGCGAGCGCGAAGCCCACCGCGACCGCCGCATCCACCGCGTTGCCGCCGGCGCGGAGCACGTCGCGCCCGATCGCGCTGGCGAGTGGATGACCCGACACCACCATCGCCGACGGCGCTTCCGTGACCCGCGCCTTGCCCGCGAGATCCCAGTCGCGCGCGATTCCCGCGGCCGGCTCGGGCGCCTCCGTGGCGCGGCCGGCGCAGCCGATCAGCAGGGCTAGGGCGAGGGGAACGACGGACGGTCGGCGGAAGGGCACGGAGACCTCATTCGAGTGGATGACAGGGTTCGGGATGACAGGGTGCTGAGCAGTCGTTAATTTAGCTACCGGCCGACGGTTGGAAACCATCATCCATTCCCCGCGTGGCTGACGACAACTACCTCGACGCGCGCCTGACCGAGCGGCGCAATCCACGCACCGCAGCAATAGACACCGCCTCCGCGCTGGAGATCGTGGATCTCATCGGCGCCGAGGACGCCACCGTGCCCGCGGCGGTCGCCCGGGCGCGCGAGGACATCGCCCGCGCCGTGGACCTGATCGAGCAGGCCTTCCGCGCCGGCGGCCGGCTGATCTACGTCGGCGCCGGCACCAGCGGTCGGCTCGGCGTGCTCGATGCGGCCGAGTGTCCGCCGACCTTCGGCACGCCGCCGGAGATGGTGGTCGGCGTGATCGCCGGCGGCTATCCGGCGCTGGTGAAGTCCGTGGAAGGCGCCGAGGACGACGTGAACGCCGCCATCGGTGAGATGGACGCGAGGCGGGTCGGCCCCGACGACGTGGTGGTCGGCATCGCGGCGAGCGGGACCACGCCGTTCGTCCGCGCCGCGCTCTCCCGGGCGCAGACCCTGGGCGCGCGCACGGCGATCGTCACCTGTTCCGAGCCGCCCAAGCTGCTGCGCGATACCTGCGACGCCACCATCCTGGTGCTCGTGGGCCCCGAGGTCGTCACCGGCTCGACCCGGATGAAGGCGGGAACCGCCACCAAGCTGGTGCTCAACAGCCTCACCACCGCGGCGATGATCCGGCTGGGCAAGACCTACGGCAACCTGATGGTGGATCTTCGCGCCTGGAACGACAAGCTGATCGATCGGAGCGAGCGCATCGTCATGGAGACCACGGGCCTTCCCCGGACCGAGGCGCGCGGCGTCATCGATGCGGCGGACGGCAAGGTGAAGACCGCGATCGTCATGGCGCGCCGCCGGGTCTCACGCGACGAGGCCGAGCGGCTGCTGGAGGAGCACGAGGGACGCCTGCGGTCCATCGTGGGCGACCCGCCGCCGGTGGGCGGCGCGTGACCGAGCGGCCCATGGTGGGCATCGGCCTCATGTCGGGCACCTCGCTCGACGGCGTGGACGCCGCCCTGGTCAGGATCGCGGGGCCCACCCACGCGACGCTGCTCGACTTCGTCACCCGTCCCTACGACGCCGCCGAGCGCGCCGAGCTCCTCTCGGCGCTCGCGCCCGGCGCACAGGCCGACGCCGCGTCCTTCGCCCGGCTGCACGTGCGCATCGCGGACTGGGCGGCCGACGCCATCCAGGTCCTCCTCGCCCAGACCCGCACCCCCGCGAGCGACCTCGGCTTCATCGCCTTTCCCGGCCAGACGGTCTGGCACGAGCCGCCCACGGTCACCTGGCAGCTCGGCGAGCCCGCGATCCTGGCTGAGCGGTTCGGCGTGCGGGTGGTGAGCAACTTCCGCCCGCGCGACGTCGCCGCGGGAGGGCAGGGGGCGCCGCTGGTGCCGATGGCCGACGTGCTCCTCTTCGCCGCGGCCGATCGTCCCCGGGTGCTGCTCAATCTGGGCGGGATGGCCAACATCACCTACGTCCCTCGGCGGGCCCAGGAGGAGGGCGTGTTCGCCTTCGACACCGGACCGGGCGTGGCCATCATCGATCGTGTGGCCAGTTTGGTGGACGGGCGCCGCTCCTACGACCGCGACGGGCTCATCGCCGCGAAGGGCGAGCCGGACGACGCGGTGCTCGCCGAGCTGCTGGGCGATCCCTTCTTCGCCGCGCCTCCCCCCAAGAGCACCGGCCGCGAACGGTTCGGCGACGCCTACGCCCGCGAGCTCCACGCCCGAGTGCCGGGCGCCGACGGCGTTGCGACGGCGGTCGACCTCACGGCCCGGAGCGTCGCGGACGCGGTGGGCCGCTGGGTGCCGGGCGACGCCGAAGTCGTAGCGAGCGGCGGCGGCTGTCACCACCCCGGACTCATGGCCGCGCTTGCCCGCGGCCTCGACGCGCTCCCGGGAAAACATCCGTTGCGACGCTTCGACGAGCTGTTCTTCCCCGGCGACGCGAAGGAAGCGGTCGCCTTCGCGCTGCTCGGCTACCTCACGCTGCACGGACAGCCCGGCAACGTGCCCTCCGCGACCGGCGCGTCGGGCTCGAGGGTGCTCGGCTCGGTGACCCCCGCCTGATGGCCGGCGATCTCCAGCCCGGCCGGCTCATCATCCCCGCGCTCCGCGCAGGGGCCAACGGCAGCTTCCGCCACGAGGCTGCCGCGATCGCCGACGCGCTGGAGCTCGGCGTGGGCGGCTTCATCATCTTCGGCGGGAACGTCGAGAGCGTCCGCCGGCTCACCACGGATCTGACCCGGCGCGCCGAGCGTCCGCTCCTCTTGGCCTCGGACCTCGAGCGCGGGGCGGGGCAGCAGGTCGAGGGACTCACCGAGTTCCCGCCGCCGCTCGCGCTCGCCGCGCTGGGCGACCCGGCGGTGGCCCGATGGGCCGGAGCGGTCACGGCGCAGGAGGCCCGCGCGGTGGGCATCAACTGGGTGTTCGCGCCGGTCGCCGACCTCGACGTGCTTCCCGAGAATCCGATCGTGCAGACCCGCGCCTTCGGCGACGATCCCCAGCGCGTGGCGACGCTGGTCCGCGGCTGGATCGAGGGCTGCCAGGGGGCGGGTGCCCTCGCCTGCGCGAAGCACTATCCGGGACACGGGCGCACCGCGCTCGACAGCCACGTCACCCTGCCCGTCGTGGACGCCGACCGCGAGACGCTGCAGGGAAGCGACCTGGTGCCGTTCACCGTCGCGGTGGAGAGCGGGGTCGCGGCGATGATGACCGCCCACGTAGCGTTTCCCGCCCTCGACGCCAGCGGCACCGCGGCCACGCTCTCGGCCCCGATCCTGGAGGGCCTGCGCCGCACCCTCCGCTTCGACGGGCTCGTGGTCACCGACGCGCTGATCATGGACGGCGCGCTGACCGGACGCCGCGAGTCGGACGCCGGGATCCAGGCGCTTCAGTCCGGGGTGGACCTGCTGCTCTACCCCAAGGACCCGCGACGCATGCTCGAGGCCGTCACCGCCGCGGTCGAGAGCGGCGCCCTGACTCGCGAGCGCCTCGAGCACTCGCTCCGCCGCTACGAGCGCGCGCTCGCCGTCGCGACCCGCCCTACACCGCCGGTCCGCCGCGGTCCCTTCGACTCCGCCAGCGCGCTGGCCGATGCGCTGGTGGGCCAGGGCATGGTGCGCGGCGACGCGCCCGCGCTCACCGGCCCCTTGGATCTCGTGGTCGTGGACGACGATGTGGGTGGTCCGTACCCGCCGAGCCCGAGCGACTGGGCCGCCCGAGCCCTCGGCCCCGAGCTGGTGGGACGGTACACCGGCGGAAGCAGGGTGGTGCTGGTGTTCGCGGAGCCGCGGGCTTGGAAGGGCAGGGCAGGGCTCGGCGCGGCGTCCCTCGAGGCGCTCGCGACCCGGGCCGCAGACACCGATCTCGTGGTGCTGTTCGGTCACCCGAGAATGGTGGAGCAGATCCCGAGCGACGCCCCGGTGCTCCTAGCCTGGCACCGCCAGCGGCTGCTGCAGGAGGCGGTGGCGCGTTGGCTGCGGAGGAGGATAAAGGTGTAGAAAGGTGTCTTGTCACCCTGAGCGAAGCGAAGGGGACAAGAGCATCAAGGCCGCAGATGAACGCAGAAAGAGCCGCAGATTGCTCCTGTTGCAGTGCGGCCTTCCGCTGGCCTCATCAAGTGTGGTAGATGATGGTCGACAGCACACCCACATATTCCCGACGGAACAAGATGATGAGCCACCGCCGCGCGTCGGAGCAATCGGCGGCCCTTCTGCGTTCATCTGCGGCCCTCCCCCTCCGACGCCACGCCAGCCCCCCGAATCCACGGCAGCAGCCCGTAGGCCGGCACCCCCATCGCAAACGTGAGCAGAAAGTAGTGCGCGAACCCGAGCTCCTCAGCCAGCACGCCTGACACAAGCCCCACCGCCCAGCGGCTGAGCGCGTAGATAGCGGTGAGCAGCGCG
>Ga0210114_1000241_pt1 | contig 14143 bp, 11 predicted proteins | sample MayberryNW_TuleA_FD_185524 | JGI IMG/M metagenome (GOLD analysis project Ga0210114, IMG submission 185524) | Wetland microbial communities from San Francisco Bay, California, USA, that impact long-term carbon sequestration - MayberryNW_TuleA_D2... | ecosystem: Environmental > Aquatic > Marine >...
CAGCACGAACACCAGACCCGCCTGGCCGCTGGAGGCTCGTTCCTGGTACGACTGGCCGCTGTAGGCGTAGCCCACACCCTGGTCCGCGTAGCGCGCGAGCAGGCGCTCGACCGCGTCGAGCTGCTGGCCCGAGCTCACACCCGGCGGCGCGGTCGACGTCACCAGCGCGGAAGGGAAGCCGTTGAACCGGCTGAGAACGCTGGGCGCTCCGCGGAACTCCACCCGGGTCAGTGCGGAGAGTGGGATCATCTCCGAGCTGTCGGAGCGCACGTACAGCCGCCCGATGTCCTCCGGGCGCTGGCGGAAACGCGCCTGCGCTTCGGCCTGCACCCGGTAGGTCCGCCCGTAGATGTTGAAATCGTTGATGTAGAGCGACGACAGCATCGCCTGCAGAGTGGCGAAGAGGTCGTCCAGCTCCACGCCGCGGGCCTTGGCGGTTTCCCGATCCACCTGCACGAAGACCTGGGGCACATTGGCACGGAAGGTCGTCGCCGCGCCCGGTGTCTCCGGAAGCTGGTTCATGTCGGCCAGCGCCGCCTGCACCTGACGGGCGAAGGTCGGGACGTCCTGGCCCTGCCGCGCCTGCAGGTTGAGCTCGAGCCCCGCCGTCGTGCCGAGGCCGGGGATCTCGGGGAAGTTGAATCCGAAGGCGAGCGCGTCCTTCATCCCGAACAGCTGCCCGTTGATCCGGCCAAGGATCGCGTCCACCGTATTGTCATTGTTCCGCTCGTCCCACGGCTTGAGCAGCACGAACATGGTGGCGCCGTTCGACTGGTTCGCCTGCGCCAGCAGGTTGAACCCCACCAGCGCGGCGAAGGTTCGGACGCCGGGCTCCTTCCGCAGCATGCTCTCCACCCGCTCGACCACCCTATCGGTCCGCTGTCGTGAGGCGCCGTCGGGCAACTGGATGGCGATCACGAAGAATCCCTTGTCCTCGGTGGGAATGAACGCGGCGGGCACCCGCTGGTAGAGCACGAAGGCCAGTGCCAGGATCACGCCGAACGCGGCCAGCCAGGCACGGGGCCGTCCCAGCATGGCACCGACCCGGCTGACGTAGCCACCGGTGGTCCGGTCGAACCAGTCGTTGAACCGGCGGAAGAAGCGATTGTGGGTGTCGTGCGGCGTCTCCTTGAGGAGCATCGCGCAGAGCGCCGGCGTCAGGGTGAGCGCCACCATGCCCGAGAGCACCACCGCGAACACCAGGGTCACCGCGAACTGCCGCAGCATGGTGCCGGTGATCCCGCCGAGGAACGCCACCGGGATGAACACCGAGCAGAGCACCAGCACGATTGCGACGAGGGCGCCGCCCACCTGGCCCATCGCCTTGTCGGCGGCGACCCTGGCCGTGACCTTCTCCTCGTCCATGATACGCTCGACGTTCTCGATCACCACGATGGCGTCGTCCACCACGATGCCGATGGCCAGCACCAGGGCGAAGAGCGTCAGCAGGTTCACCGAGTACCCCAGGGCCGAGAGGCCCAGGAAGGTGCCGATGATGCTGACCGGCACCGCGAGAATGGGGATCAGGGTGGCACGCCAGCTCTGGAGGAAGAGGAAGACCACCAGCGTCACCAGCGCCATCGCCTCCAGCAGCGTCTTCACCACTTCCTCGATCGAGGCGGTGACGAAGGGCGTGGTGTCGAACGGGATGGTCCAGGTCACCCCCGACGGAAAGGCCTTGGCCAGCTCGCTCATCCGCGCGCTGAACGCCTCCTTCACCTGGAGCTGGTTCGCGCCGGGGCGCAGATAGATCAGGATGTTGGCCGTGGGCTGGCCGTTCATCCGGCCGACCAGGTCGAGGTTCTGGGAGGTGAGCTCGACGGTCCCGATGTCGCGCACCCGCACGAAGGAGCCGTCTTCCCGGGCCCGCACGATCACGTCGGCGAACTGCTCGGCGGTCGTGAGCCGGCCCAGGGTGGTCACCGGCAGGGTGAGCTGGGTGCCCTTCGGCGCCGGCTCCCGCCCGAGCGTCCCGGCGGGATTGGTGGCGTTCTGCTCCTGCACCGCGTCGCGGACGTCGCCCACCGTGATGCCGAGCTGGGTCATGCGGTCGGGGTCCAGCCGGATCGTCATGGCGAAGTCGAGTCCGCCGAAGACGGTGGCATCGCCCACGCCGTTGAGCCGCTTGAGCTCGTCCACCACGTAGAGCTTGGCGTAGTTGGCGAGATAGGTCGCATCGTAGCGCGGATCGGCGCTGGTGACCGACGCTACCAGCAGGATGTCGGTCTGCGCCTTCTTGATCACCACGCCCTGCCGGCGCACCTCCTCCGGCAGCTGCGGCTCGGCCACCTTGATGGCGTTCTGCACGTCCACCGCGGCGATGTCCTGATCCCGGCCGATGTCGAAGTACACCTGCAAGTTCATCACGCCGTTACTGGAGTTGGACGAGCGGTAGTAGAGCAGGCCGTCGAGACCGGAGAGCTGCTGCTCGATCGGCGCCGCGACGGCCTGGGCCACGTCTTCGGCGGTCGCACCGGGGTAGGTGGCGCTCACCTGCACCGACGGAGGCGTGATCTGCGGGTAGCGCGCCACCGGCAGGCCGATCAGGGCGAACGTGCCCAACAGCACGATCACGATGGAGATCACGGCGGCCAGGACCGGTCGCCGGACGAAGAAGTAGAGCTGCTTGCCTGCGCTCTCCTGGGTCACACTCACTGCGAGCCTCCCTGCGCGCTATCCGCGGTGGTGCTATCCGCGGCGGTCCTATCCGCGACGGCGCTATCCGCCAGCACCACCGGCCGTACCGGCTGTCCCGGCGCCGCCTTCTGGACTCCCTCCACTACGACCCGCTCACCGGCCTGGAGCCCGCTCTCGATGATCCACCAGTCGCCACTCCAGGTGCCGGTCTCGATGTTGCGCGCCTGGACGGTGTCGCCCTTGCCGACGACGAGCACGAACTGCCTGTCGAGCGACTGCTGCACCGCGCGTCGCGGCACTGCGAGCGCGCTGTCGCGCTCGAAGCCGCGGAGCCGGACCCGGACGAACTGGCCCGCGATCAGCGAGCGATCGCGGTTGTCGAACGACGCGCGCAGCTCCAACGTGCCGGTGCCCGGATCCACCGACGGACTCACGTAGTCGAGCCGCCCGCCGCGGGGAGCCTCGGTGCCGTCCGGCCTGACCACCTTCACCTCGAGATCGCTCCCCGGCTGAATCAGGCGGCGGCTGCGCTCGTCGCTCCGCCACTCCTGCTGGTCCTGCGCGGAGGGCCGGAAGGTGACGTACACCGGCCTCACCTGCTCGATGGTGGTGAGGAGATCCTCCGGTCCGGTGACGCGGGCGCCGACCTCGAGCTGGGTGCGACCGATCAGGCCGTCGATCTCGGCGCGGACCACGGCGTCGTCCCGGTCCTTCCGGGCCTCGTCGAAGGCCGCCTGTGCCGCCTCCAGCTCGGTGCGGGCGTCGTCCACGTCCTGCTGCGCGACCGCCTTCCGCGCCAGCAGCGGCTCCAGCCGCTCCACCAGCCGCTTCGCGTTGGCGAGTCGAGCGGCGGCGCTCCGGTACGCGGCCTCGTAGCGCACCCGCTCCAGGCGATAGAGCACCTGGCCCCGTTTGACCAGCGAGCCTTCGGTGAAAGGCCGCTCCTCGATGACGCCATCCACCCGGGCGCGGACCTCGACTCGCTTGATCGGCTGCACCTCGCCGACGAACTCGTATTCGAGCGGCAGGGTGCGGGGCTCGACCGCGACGACCCCGACCTCCGCGGGCGGCGGCGCCGGTGGGGTCGCATCGCCGTTGCTGCACGCGGCGGCCACGATCGCCAGCATCGCGATGTTCAGTCTCTGGGAGATCACTGCGCTTCTCCTTGCGGGACGAGGACGCCGTGGTCGAGGAAGGCGACGAGGGCGCTCCACAACTCTTCCGGGGAGGGGGCCGGCGACTCGACGGTGCTGAAGCACCGGCTCGCCTCGGCGAGGCCCATCACCATGGCGGTGATGACCCGGGCCATGTGAGGGCCCGACACGCCGAATTCCCCCTGCTGCCGTCCGGCTTCCAGGACGCCTTCGATCAGCCGACGCCAGCGAGCGCCGACCTGCGACACCGTGCGGACGCACTCGGGGAATTCGGCCCGCTCGGCTTTCACGATGACCGCCAGCTCGATGCTCCCCGGCTCCCACAGGTATTCCCAGAAGCGTCGCAGGAGGCGGTGAAGCAGCTCGCGGTAACTGCCCCGATGGGAGGCCAGCAGCGCCTCCTCGGCGGCGATGAAGCTGCCGAAACGGTCCTGGATGACCGCCGCGAAGAGCTCGGCCTTGGTGCCGAAGTAGTGCACCACGAGGGCCGGGCTCACGCCCGCGCGCTTGCCGACGTCGGCGATCGTGGTGCGGTCGTAGCCGGCCTCGGTGAAGACCGCGAACGCCGCCTTGAGGATCTCGGCGGGCCGGGACTCGGGCCGCCGGCTCCAGCGGCGGCGGTCCTCTTCGGTGTCGGGGGACAGCGGGGGTGTCTTGGTCAAAGCGGCCCTCTTGCACACTATTTGTACGGCCAATCAACAAGCCGCGGAATGTAGCCACCTATGAGCCGGGTGCAAGCCGGCCGAGGGAATTGAACAAGTCGTTACTTAAACAAATCGTTACTTATTTTGGAGGGGTCCGCAGGAGAGGGAACGGCCCTGCAGGTCAGCGGCGCAGGAGGGCCAGGAGGAGGCAGGCCCAGCCGGCGAGAAAAGCCACGCCCCCGAGGGGCGTGACGGCGCCCAGCCATCGCATCCCACTCAGCGCCAGCGCGTAGAGGCTCCCCGAAAAGAGCAGCGTACCCACCGCGAAGAGCCATCCCGCCCGGACCGGCCAGGGGCCAGGCCAGCGGGTCACCGCCCAGCCCACCGCGAGCAGCGCGAGCGCGTGGTACATCTGGTAGCGCGCCGCGGTTTCGAACACCGCCAGGAGGTCGGGCGAGAGCCGGGCACGGAGACCGTGCGCTCCGAAGGCGCCTGCGGCCACCGCGACCAGCGCGGATGCCGAGCCGAGGGCGAAGAAGAGCCGGTCCACGGGCTAGCGGGGCTTCACCCGGGCAGCGGCCAGCTCGGCGGGAGTGGCGCGGCGGTCGGCCCAGGCGGCAAGGACGACGAGCAGCAACAGGCCCACGATGTCGGCCACGGCAATGGCGGTGACGCTCGGTGGCGGCGGGCCGAAGAAGTTGAGCAGGTAGATGGCGGCCAGCAGCATGACCAGGCCCGCCAGGCGGCCCGGCCGCACCGGGTGTCGCGTCGAGCGAAGCGCGACGTAGACCGCCATCCCGGCCGCGAAGCTCGCCAGCTCCACCAGCAGGGTGGCCACAGGGTGATTCCACAGCCCGAGCCCGAGGCGGACCGGGCTGTCGCCCCAGAGCGGCAGGTCGGGCACGTGGACGACCAGGTCCAGCGGAAAGTGAGAGAGGACGGCGAGGCCTACCAGGGCCGCGGCCTGCCAGTGCCGGCTGGTATCGCGGGTGGGCCAGGAGTAGTAGACGGCTGCCAGGGCGACGGACCAGCCCGCTATGCCGAGCAGGCTGTGCGAGATCGGATAGTGGATGAACTGCAGCGGCGTGACGGCGGTGTAGCCGGGGTCGATGCGGACCTCCTCCCACCCGCGCAGCAGGAACGCGCCCCAGAGGATGTCCGGCAGCTGCACCGCGAAGAAGAGCGTGCCCAGGGACAGCTTGGGCTCGAGCCGCTTGAAGGCGAATGCCGCTCCGAAGTGTCCCAGAAACATCGCAGTCTCCTATCCCCGTCCCCCGGCCAGCCACGTCCCTCCATCCACCACGAAGATCGCGCCCGTGATCCACTCGCCGGCCGGACTGGCGAGGAAGGTGACCAGGTGCCCGACGTCCTCCGGCGTTCCCCACCTGCCGAGCGGGATCGCGCGGGTCGCGTACTCGTCCATGGCCGGCACGTTGGGCGCGCCGCCGGGCGGCGTGAAGGCCTGCTTGACTCCATCAGTGGGGATCGGGCCCGGCGCGACCGCGTTGACGGTGATGCGGTCCCCCGCCCACTCGAGCGCCAGGGTGCGCGTGAGCGCGTCCACGCCCGCCTTCGCGGCCGTGGCGTGCGCCATGAGCGGCCAGCCGCGGTAATGCAGGGTCATGGAGATCGAGACGATCCTCCCACCGCCCTGGGCCTTCATCACCGGATACACGGCCTGACAGCAGTAGAAGGTACCGTAGAGATCGGTCTCCACCACCGCGCGCCAGGCGTTGGGCGAGAGTCCCGCGGACGGCGCGTAGAAGTTGCCGGCGGCGTTGTTCACCAGGAGATCGATCCGGCCGTGCTCGCCCGCGACCCGCTCCACCGTGCTCCGCACGGCCTCGGGCTCGCGCACGTTGGTCTCCACCGTCATCACGGTGGCGCCCCGCGCGCGCAGGGCCTCCGCGCCGGCGGTGAGATGCTCCGGCTTCCGGCTCGCGATGGCGACGGTCGCGCCCGCGGCGGCGAGGCAGGAGGCGATGCCGAGGCCGATCCCGGTGCCCCCTCCGGTGACGAGCGCGACGCGCCCCGCCAGCAGATCGGGGGCGAAGACTCGCGACGGCGGCGAGGTCATCGGTTGACGAAGGCCTCGAGCCGGCGCTGAAACTCCACGCTCTGGAGCGACTGGATCTGGGCCGCGCCCTCGGCGGAGAGGGCCTGCTCCAGCGCGCCGAGCTCGTCGGCTCGCACCAACCGCTTGACGGCGCGCACGCTCCCCGGAGCGGCGGCGGCGATCGCCTTCGCGGTCGAAGCGACGGCGGCCTCCAGCTCGCCGTCGGGCATCACCTCGTCCACCAGGCCGAGGGCGCAGGCGCGCTCCGCGCTCACCGTCTCGCCGGTCATCATTAACCGCAGCGCGTGACCCAGGCCCACCAGCCGGGGCAGGGTGAACGTGGACCCGCCGTCGGGGACCAGGCCCATCCGCGAGAAAGCCGAGGTCAGCGTCGCGCCCGACTGGGCAAAGCGCATGTCGCAGGCGAGCGCGAGGTCGAGGCCGAACCCCGCCGCGGATCCGTGGATCTCCGCGATCACGGGCAGCTGGCAGCGGACGATGGCGATGACGGCGGACTGGAACGCGGCGAGTCCGCGCTGCAGCTGGGCCACGGGCGGGACCGCACCCAGCGAGCGCAGCCAGCGGAGGTCGAGGCCGGCACAGAAGTGACCGCCGGCGCCTGTGAGCACGATCACATGAGCGGCGCCGCGATCCTCGATCAGGTCCAGCTCCCGGGCAACGGCGGCGGCGAGCTCGGGTGTCAGCGCGTTGCGTCGCTCGGGGCGATTGAGCGTCAGCCGGTGGACCGGACCGTCCTCGCGCGAGAGCAGCTCTTCCGCCATGCGGGTCACCTCATGCCTGCGGCGCGACCGCCATCCCCATCGCATGATACCCGTTGTCGACGTAGACCACGCTCCCGGTGATCGCGCCCGCGAGCGGGCTGGAGAGGAACGCGGCCGTGTGGCCCACGTCGGTGGCCTGGATCGGGCGAGCCAGCGGCGCGTTCGCGCTGGTGTACGCGATCATCGTGTCGATGAACCCGATCGCGGAAGCGGCTCTCGAGGCCCACGGCCCGGCCGAGATCGCGTTCACCCGCACGCCCCAGCGCCGGCCCGCCTCGTATGCGAGGGTGCGGGTGTCGGCCTCGAGGGCGGCCTTCGCGGAGGACATGCCGCCGCCGTAGCCGGGGATGACCCGCTCGCTGGCCATGTAGGTGAGTGAGAGAAACGCGCCGTTCTGGCGCATCAGCGGCGAGAGACACCGCACCAGCGCCACGTTGCTGTACGCGCTCACGCTCACCGCGGTCAGGTACCCCGCCCGTGACGTGTCCACGAGTGGCGACTTCACCTCCGGACCATTGGCCAGGCTGTGGACCACGATGTCGAGGCTGCCCTCGCCGAAATCCTCGCGCAATCGCCGGGTGAGCCCCTCGATCGTGAAGTCGCCCTGGTCTTTGTAGCGCTTGTTCTCGCGCACGTCCTCGGGCACGTCGCCCATCGTATCGTACGCCGCGTCCAACGGGTAGATTCTCTCGAACTCGAGCTTCCGCCCGCTCGACAGGCGCAATGAATCCTCGATCTTGCCCCGCTCGAGCAGCTTGGTGAAGATGCCTAGCGCCGGCGGCCAGCTGCCGAGACAGATCGTGGCGCCCGCCTCGGCGAGCGACTTGGCGATGGCGAAGCCGAAGCCGGCGTCGTCCGACACTCCGGCGACGAGAGCGCGCTTGCCACTGAGGTCTATGGAGAGCATGGGCAATAGTATAGCCGGAGGCCGCGCCCGGTGGGCAGGCGGGGCTGGTGCGCGCCGACCCCGGAGATGGAGGCACAGGTGAGAGCAGGTGGCGCCTGGCTGCGGGGTGTGTCGGCTCCAGCCGTCGCGGTGGGGCTACTCCTCGCGTATGGGTGCTCCGAAGGGGCCGCGGCGCCCGAGCCCGTGCCGGCCGCGCCAGAAGCCCCCGCACCCCCGGAGCCCGAGGCGCCTCCCGAGCCGCCACCGACCGAGTCTCCGCCACCGCCCCCGTCGCCACCGGTACCACCGCCACCGGCGTCCAAGATCGCGCTGGCCGCCGGCGACATCGCCGGCTGCACCGAGCGCTTCCACGACGAGGCCACCGCCGACCTGCTCGATCACCTCAGGGGCCCCATCTTCGCCCTCGGAGACAACGTGCAGGGCCCCGGAACTCCCGAGGACTTCGCCAACTGTTTCGAGCCGAGCTGGGGCCGCCACAAGCACCGGATCCGGCCCGCCGTGGGGAACCACGAGTACAACGTCCCCGGGGCCGTCCCCCACTTCGAGTACTGGGGCGCGCGCGCCGGACCAGCGGGCAAGGGCTACTACAGCTTCGACCTGGGCGAGTGGCACGTCGTGGTGCTCAACAGCAACGTGCTGTTCGCGGAGCAGAACGAGTGGCTCGCGGCCGACCTCGCGGCCAACCCCCGGCAGTGCACGCTCGCCTACTGGCATCATCCCTGGTTCACCTCCAGCTCGTACCGCGGCCCGGAGGAGCTCAAGCGCTTCGTCGAGATTCTCGAGGAGGGGGGTGTCGACGTGGTGCTGACCGGACATGCCCACGGGTACGAGCGCTTCGCGCCCCAGACGTCCGATGGAGAGCCGGATGAGGAGCGCGGCATCCGGCACTTCGTGGTGGGCACCGGAGGCGCGCCATTCCACCCGTTCAGACGGATCGTGCCCAACAGCGAGGTGCGGGTGCATGTCTACGGACTGCTGAGGCTGGAGCTGTTCGAGGACCGCTACACGTGGGAGTTCGTGCCGGTGGAAGGAGAGACCTTCACCGACGAGGGCCGGGGGCGTTGCCACTGAGCGCGCAGCAAGACGCTACTCCCCGCGGAGCACTTCGAGCGGCGTCCGGCGGATGACCTCGCGGCTGTTGAGCAGACCCACCACCACGGTGAGGCTCACCACGCCCAGCACCAGTGCGGCCAGCGACATGGGCTGAGGCGAGAAGCGGCCCTCGAACACCCATTTCGCGAGGGCCCAGGCCGCGGCCAGGGACAGCAGCGCGGCGACCGCTGCGGCCATGGCGCCGAGGGCGAAGTACTCGGCCAGCACGATCCGGAAGATCTGCGAGCGTGTGGCGCCAAGGGTCCGGAGCAACGCGCCCTCCCGGATGCGCTGGAAGCGGCTGGTCGCGAGCGCGCCCACCAGCACCAGCGTGCCGGTGGCGAGGGTGAATCCCGCCATGAACCGGATCGCGAGCACCACCCGGTCCACCAGCCGCTCGAGCGCCTCCTGCACCACCGACAGGTCCAGCGTGGTCACGTTCGGCAGCCGTTCCGCCAGGCGGCGCTGGAACGCGCCGCGATCAGTGGGCCGCTCGATACGGGTGAGCGTCACCAGCGTGTGCGGCGCACCCCCCAGCGAGCCGGGCTCGAACACGACGAAGAAGTTGGGCTCGAATCGCGCCCAGTCCACCTCGCGCAGGCTCGCCACCCGGGTCGGGATCCTGATCCCTTGTACGTCCCACACGATCTCATCGCCGACCCCGACGCCGATCTCCTCGGCGAGCCCGGTCTCCACCGAGATCCGGTACCCGTCGCCGCCCGCCGCGCGAGGTGTCCACCAGACCCCGGCGGCGAGTCGCTCGGAGCTTACCAGGGAGTCGCGATAGGTAGAGCGGTACTCGCGGCGCAGGGCCCAGGCCGCATTCTGGCCGGTGTCGGCGAGCATGCGCTGGACCGGACGCCCTTTCACCGACGCGATGCGCATCGGCACGATCGGCACCGGGTCCGACGCCGAGAGGCCCGCCGTGCGGAGGGAACCTTCCACCGTGGGGAGCTGATCGGGCTGGATGTCGAACAGCACCAGGTTGGGCCGGGCCGGCCCACCCGTGAGTCGCAGCTGGTCCAGCAGGTTCAGCTGGACCAGGATCAGCGTTCCGAGAAGGAAGGCGCCGAAGCCGATCGCGAGCACCACGGTGACGGTCTGATTCGACGGCCGCTGCAGGTTGGAGAGGCCCTGGCGCCAGAGATAGGGCAGACCGCTCGGCAGCCAGCGTCGCGCGGCGCGGACCAGCGCCCAGGACGAGGCCCAGAGCACGAGTAGCGCGACCGCGACGCCTCCGGCGAAGACCGTGCCCTGCCTGCCGCTCCCCACCTGAAGCGACGCGAGGGCGACCGTGCTGGCCGCAAGCGCCAGCGCCACCAGCCACCGCCAGGGATCGCGCGCCCGCGGCCCGGTCTCGTAATCCCTTCGGAGCGCGGCGAGGGGCGGCACCCGCCGGACCGCGAGCAGCGGAAAGAGCGCGAACACCGAGGCCACCCAGAGTCCCATCCCCACCCCGAGGGCGATCGCGCTCCACGAGACCGAAGTCTCGACGTCCACCGGCAGCAGATCCGAGAGGAGGCCGGGCAAGGCCTGCTGGAAGAGCACGCCGGCAACCGCCCCGAGCAGGCTCCCCGCGAGTGCCATGCCCGCGGCCTCGGCCCCGTAGACCCCGAGCACGCGCCCGCCGGTGGCGCCGAGGCAGCGGAGCACCGCGATCGTGTCCATGCGCTGGCGGATGAAGACGACCACCGCGCTCGCCACGCCGATCCCGCCGAGCAGGAGCGCGATGAGGGCGACGAGACCGAGATAGCCGGTGAGGCGCGACAGGGTCTCGTTGAGCCGCTCGCGGTGGTCCTCGACCGTGCGCACCCGAACCCGCTCGGCGCGCAGCGTCGGCCCGCGCTCTCTGGCGATCGGCTGCGCGGCGATGCTCCCCGGCAACCGAAGGTAGGCCTCGAACTCCGCCCGCGCGCCGAAGCCGAGCAGCCCGGTCTCCTGGAGGTACTCCGCCGGGATGTAGACCCGCGGCCCGAACGCAGCGCGGAGGCCCACGTTGCCGGGGGCGCTCACGACGGCTCCGGTGATGACGAATCGCGCCTCGCCCAGCGCGAGCGTATCTCCCACGCGCGACCGGAGCGCCGCGAGCAATGCCGGATCCACCACCGCATGACGCCCGCGTTGCAGCGCGGACCAGGCGGACTCGGGATCGGTCCTGATCTCGCCGTAGAAGGGATAGCCGCCCCGGATCGCCGCCACCTGCACCAGGCGGGTCCCATCAGTGCGCGGGACATAGCCCATCGCGGAGAAGCTGGTGACCCGCGCTTCCTTCGCGCCGCGGCTCACCAGCGTGTCGATCAGCCGCTCGGCGACCGCCGGCAACGGCTGCCGGCTCTCGAGGGAGAGGTCGGCGCCGAGCAGGCCCTGGGCCTGCCGCCGCACCGAGTCGCGCAGGTTCGCGGTGAAGGAGTTGATCGCCACCAGGGCGGCGACGCCGACGGCGACCGACGCGGTGAGCAGGAGCAGCCGCCGCGGCGAGGCGCGGACCTCGCGCGCCGCCATCCGGAGCACGAAGCCGAGGGAGGTCACGCCACGCTGTCGGCCACGATCCGGCCGTCCGCCAGGCGGATGGTGCGGCGGGCGCGGGCGGCGAGATCGAGATCGTGGGTGACGAGCACGAGGGTGGTGCCGAGGTCCCGGTTCAGGTCCACCATCAGATCGATGATGCCCGCGCCGGTGCGGGCGTCGAGGTTGCCGGTGGGCTCGTCGGCGAAGAGGACCTTGGGACCGGTGCTGAAGGCCCGGGCCAGCGCCACCCGCTGCTGCTCGCCGCCGGAGAGCTGGGCCGGATAGTGGTGGCCGCGGTCGCCGAGGCCGACGCGCTCGAGCAGGTCAGCGGCACGCTCGCCCCCTTCCTCGCCCCTGAGCTCCAGCGGGACCTGGATGTTCTCCCTCGCGGTGAGCGTCGGAATCAGCTGGAACGACTGGAAGACGAATCCGATCTTTGCCCCTCGCATCCGGGCTCGGGCATCCTCGTCCAGCGCGCCCAGCTCCTGGCCGTCGAGATGCACGGTCCCGGCCGTCGGGCGATCCAGTCCGGCGAGCAGGCCCAGCAGGGTGGTCTTGCCGCTGCCGGAGGGGCCGACGATCGCGGCGAAACCGCCCGGCTCCACCGAGAAGGTGATATCGTTCAGCACCGTGAGGTCACGGCCGCCGGAGCGATAGGTCTTGGTCAGTGCGCTGCATCGGAGCATGGCCTGAATGATATCCAGGTACGGATGGTGGGGTGCGCTGCTTGCGATCGCGCTCGCGGGTTGCGCCGCGGACGACGGCGCGCGCGGGGATGAGGCGCCGGCGCCGCCGGCGGAGGGCGCCCGGGCACGGATCGTGTTCCTGGGGACCAGTCTGACCGCAGGGCTGGGCCTGGATCCGGAGCAGGCCTATCCTGCGGTGATCCAGCGCAGGATCGACTCCGCCGGGCTTTCGTTCGAGGCGGTGAACGCGGGGGTGAGCGGCGAGACGTCCGCCGGGGCCCGACGGCGGATCGACTGGCTCCTGCGGCAGCCGGTCTCGGTGCTGGTGATCGAGACCGGCGCGAACGACGCGCTTCGTGGCCTGGAACCGGACTCGCTGCGCTCCAACATCCAGTTCATCATCGACGAGGCCCACAAGCTGTCCCCACCGCCGGCGATCGTGCTGCTGGGCATGCGCGCGCCGCCGAACCTGGGCTTCGGCTACGCCCGCCGGTTCAGGGAGGTCTACTCCGACCTGGCCGAGAAAAACGACCTGCCGCTGGTGCCGTTCCTGCTCGAGGGAGTGGCCGGAGTCGGCTCGCTCAACCAATCGGACATGATCCATCCGACCGCGAAGGGCCAGGAGCGGATGGCGGACGTCGTCTGGAAGGTGCTGGAGCCGGTCCTCAGGCGCGCCGCGTAGGAGCGATCGCTCCGACCACCTCCGCCAGGGCCGCGAGCGCGCGGTCGATCTCGTCGGCGGTGTTGTAGTAGTGGGGAGAGAACCGGATCGCGGATGCCGCCCGCTTCTCGTCCATGTCGATGACGGCATCCTCGCGCAACGGGGAGCTGGTGTTGATACCGCGCGCCCGCAAGGCGAGCTTCACCTGCTCCGCGTTTCGTCCACCCAGCTCCGCGGTGGCGATGGCACACAGTGAGGGACCGCGGTCGAGCACGCGGATGCCGTCCATCTCCGCCAGCCGCTCCCGGACGGAAGCCGCGAGCGCCCAGCTCCGCTCACGCGCCTTCCCGATCCCCACCTCGAGGGCATACCCCGCGGCCGCTCCCGCGCCGAGCACGAGCGCGTGCGATATCTCCCACTGCTCGAAGCGACGCGCATCGGGCTTCAGCGCGAATGTCTCGGGATCGGTCCAATCGGCGCCGTGCATGTCCACCGTGAGGGGATAGGCGCCGGCCTCCAAGGCCCGGTCCGACACGTACAGAAAGCCGACGCCACGCGGGCCGCGCATGAACTTCCTGGCCGCGGCGGCGAGGTAGTCGCAGTGCAGCCGGCCGACGTCGACCGGGATCTGGCCCACTGCCTGGCAGGCGTCCAGGATGTAGGGGATGTCTGCTTCCCGGCAGATCTCCCCGATCGACTCGGCGGGCTGGACCAGTCCCGAATTGGTCGGGATCCAGCTGAGTGCCACCAGCGTCGGGCGCCTGCGCCGGATCAACTCGCGCACCGCCTGCGGGTCGATCCCGCCCTCGGGTGCGTCCGGGGCCCGCGCCACTTCCACGCCGACTCGGCGCGAGAGCGCCAGATACATGATCTGGTTGGAAGCGTAATCGCCGCGGCTGGTGAGGATCAGATCGCCGCGGCGGAGGTCGAACGCCGCGAATGCTTGAGCAAAGGCGACGGTGGAGTTCTGCTGCATCGCCAAGTTACGTCCGGAGGCTCCTATCAGGCGACCGACG
>Ga0210114_1000244_pt1 | contig 14100 bp, 6 predicted proteins | sample MayberryNW_TuleA_FD_185524 | JGI IMG/M metagenome (GOLD analysis project Ga0210114, IMG submission 185524) | Wetland microbial communities from San Francisco Bay, California, USA, that impact long-term carbon sequestration - MayberryNW_TuleA_D2... | ecosystem: Environmental > Aquatic > Marine >...
ACGGATGCGTCAACGACATCACCCTGATGGGCAAAATTCTCAAGGAGAACTTCGGGTTCCCCGCCGAGAACCTGGTTTGCCTTGCCGACGGCGAGGCCACCCGCGAAGCCATCCTTGCCGCGATGGACGATCTGGTGGAGTGGACTCGGCCCGACGACATCGTCGTCATGCATTACGCCGGTCACGGCTCCCAAATGACCGACCGGGAAGGGAACGAGCCGGACGGCATGGACGAGACGATCATGCCCTTCGATAGTCAGGGGCGGGCCGGGATCAACCGCGACATCACCGACGACGAGATCCACCTGCGGCTGGTCCGGCTGGGGGAGAAGACCTCCTACATCACGCTGATCTTCGACTCCTGCCACTCGGGAACCGTCACCCGAGACTCATTCGGCGTGGCCTCGCGGTTCATGGAGCCTGATACCCGGCCGGTGGCCCAGCTGCCGCCGTCCCCGATCCCACCCGACTTCCGTCGAACAAGCGCCGAGCGCGGCCCGAGCGGATGGATGCCGCTCGCCGAGCAGTATGTCCTGCTGGCAGGGTGTCGGGACGAGGAGACCTCCTACGAGTATCGGCCACCGGAGGGCGGCGGTGCGCTGGTCCACGGAGCGCTGACCTATTTCCTCGCCCGGGAACTGAGCCAGGCAGGGCGTGGAACCAGCTATCGTGACGTGTTCGAGCGGGCGGCGGCCGGCGTCAATGCCGTGCATCCCAACCAGCATCCGCAGATGGAGGGGCGTTCGGACCGTGAAGTCTTCGGGGTCGACGACGTGGTGCCGATGAGATTCGTGCCAGTGCGTGAGAGGGCGGGTGACCTGGTCGTGCTGGGTGCGGGGGCAGCCCACGGCATGACGGTCGGGTCGATGTGGGATGTCTACCCCCAGGGGACCAAGCGGACCCAAGACGCCACGCCGCTGGGGCGGGTGGAGATCACCCGCGTACGGGCGGTGACGGCGGAGGCGCGGGTCTCCGGGGAGTCCGCGGCCGGCACCATGGCCCGCGACGCAAGGGCAGTCGAGGCGGTGCACGACTACGGCGAGCTCCGGCTCGCGGTCCAACTCAGCGCCCCGAGCGGGTACGCCGAAGACGTGATGGTCATGCGCAAAGTGCTGGAGGAGTCGCGGCTGCTCAGAGAGGCGGGTGCCGGCCAGCCCGCCGACGCCAGGATCTACCTGCTTCCACCGCGGACCCGCGTCCAGGAAGGAGATCCAGTGCCCCAGCTCGGCGCCCTGGACGCACCGGCGTGGTGCGTGATCGGGCCGAATGGACAGCCGCTGATGCCCACCGCTGGCCTGAGCCGTCAGGCGGCCATGAGCGAGAATCTTGAGAAGCTCGCGCGCCAGCGACAGGCCCTTCAGCTGGACAATCCGGACCCTGTCAGCGCGCTGCGCGGAAAGTTCTCGCTCGAATTGCTACGGCGCGCCGGGGACCGGAGCTGGGTCGTGGCCAGGCCGGAGGACTCGGGCGGGGAGGTCGTGTATGAAGAGGGCGAGTCGATCGCGTTCCGGATCACCAGCCGGCACACTGCACCGGTGTTCGTGTACCTGTTGGACTTCGACCTCAACGGGGCGGTCTCTCTGGTCCACCCAGCTCCGGGTGGCCATGAGAAGCTGGAGCCAGGTCGCGGTTTCGAGCTAGGCACCGGGTTGAACGAGGACTTCGTCCTCCATTTGCCGCAGAGATTCGGGGCGGAGGCGTCGGGGCTGGAGACGGTCAAGCTCTTTGTGACTAACAGCGAGTCCGACTTCGGCTTCCTGATGCAGGACGGATTCAAGGTCGATTCGACCCGCACCGCGCCCACGCCTCTGATGCTTCTCTGGCAGACCGCGACGGGCGCCATCGCACGCGGCATACAGAAAGTGATGGTGGGCGAGGAAGACTGGGCGACCGTGCGGGCGAGCTTCGTGCTTCGAAAGCGGCGCGCGGCCTCACTGGACCCGAGTGGTGCGCCGCTGGCCCTCGGCGACGCGACTATCCGCACGCCCGGGCTCACGGGCAGCGCGGAACTGCACGTCGGGCGGAGCGGCCGCGCCGAGGCGGACGAGCTGACCCGAGAGACCCTGACCTCCGCGCTGGGGAGCGCCGGCGTGACTGTGCAAGAGACAATCGAGCTCGGCGCAACGCGTGAGGCGGCACCAGGCTCGCGCGCGGGAGGGGCGGACGAGATCGAGCTCACCGTTCCCGACCCCGGCCTGGAACGCGGGCAAGTGGTGCTCGCCACCGACGAGCTTGGCGTGGTTACCTGGCACTTCGCACCGATGCCCGAGGGGAAGGGCCGCGGCGCAGGGGATGCAAAGTCGGTGCGGACGTACAGGCTGCCGGTAGGCGTCCGGGAAGCACAACCACCTAGTGGGGCAGCCAGCAGGAGCCTGGTCGGCGCTGTCGGCCGAAAGTTCCTGAAGGTGCTGGTCTTTCCGCGAATCGAGCCGGGGATCGGGGCAGTCAGCGAGTCCTTCGCCCAACGCTGGGAGGAGAAGCACCGGCCTTATCGGCTCCGCCACTTTGGGCCAGACAACTTCGAGCGTGAAGACGCCCCCCCAGTCGCGATCGAGGACTGGACTCGGCTTGGGTCGGGCCGCGCCTTGCTCATGATCCACGGTACCTTCAGCCGCACCCACACCGCTTTCGGTGCCCTGCCCCGGGAGTACGTGCAGGAGCTGCACCACCGCTACGACACGCGAGTGTTCGCCTTCGACCACTTCACATTGTCACACGATCCCCGGCAAAACGTGGAGTGGTTGTTGGAGCGGGTGCCTGACGGCTGCGAGCTGGACCTCGACATCATCTGCCACTCGCGTGGCGGGCTCGTGGCCCGGATGCTGAGTGAGAAGCAGGGTGAGCTATCCGTAGGCTCGCGACGGCTCCGGGTGAACCGTATCGTCTTTGTGGGGGCACCGAATGCGGGGACGATCCTGGCGAACACGGAGCATGTGGGGGACTTCCTCGACAGCTATACCAACCTGCTGAATTTCGTTCCCGACGTGGGAGTCAGCGATATCCTGGCCGGGATCATTACCGTGGCCAAGCAACTGGCGGTGGGAGCCGTGAAGGGGCTGCGCGGACTGCAGTCGATGCGGCCGGGCGGCGAATTCGGGGAATGGCTCAACAGGGGACCGCGTGCGGGGCAGGCCCGGTACTTCGCGCTGGCGTCGGACTACACGCCGGGCACGCCCGGGCTGAAGGACCTCGCGGCGGACCGTTTGATGGACAGGATTTTCAGGGTGCGGAACGATCTCGTGGTGCCGACCGACGGCGTCTTCGGCGCGAACGGCTCCGGCTTCTTCCCGATCGAGGACAAGGTCGTATTCCAAGGCGGCGATGGCGTGGGGCACACCGGGTACTTCGCGAGCCCGGTGGTGCGGGAGAAAATCGCGGAGTGGCTCGGGGCCCCCGTGGGGGTGCCGGTCAGTACGGGATGACGGTACAGCAGGATGAAGCAGGGAGGCCGGCGGATGGTCCGTTCGTGTGGGCTCCGTTGCCTGCACGACGCCGAGGGTGAGTGGCTAGCGCAAACAATTGGGCTCCCGATCATCGTCGAGCCCTGTCCATCCTCCCTGCGCGGCTCGGCGACGCGCTGCTCAGGAGCCGGTCCTGATTCACCTCGTCAGTCGTCAGGGTCGAGCAGTGCGTCGAACGGCGGGTAACCCCGGAGTGGAGCGAGCAGCGGATCGGCGTGAAAGACGTGACACGACTATTGGGGCTACGGTGGAGTCGTGAACCACCTGGGTGAGTTGGAGCCGAACGGCACGCTGCTGGTCGATCTACCGGTGAGCAACATCTGGTCCGGAGGGGATCCCTACTGGTATCGCTTCTACCTGGAGGACGTGCCAAGCGCCTGCAGGGCTGACGACCCCAACCCGTCTCAGGGGGGATTCACTATCGCGTATGGCGACACACTGCAGGTCGAATTCGAGGTGAGGTGCTCGCCATAGAGCGCGTCACAGGTTGACGCAGGCCCCGCCGGGTGAGACGTTGGTCCGATGGATCTCCAACACCACGTCGGTCTCCGCCCCGACGGCTCCGTCTGGCTCCCCGACCGCCGTGCCGCCGCCGGCTCCATCCTGCTCAAGCTGGCGGCCATGGGGATCGAGATCCCCGCCGACGTCGCCGGTGACGAGGACGTGTTCCATCTCGCCGGCAACCTGTTCGCCCGCTACCGGGAGCAGGCCCGCCTCCTGGCCGACCATCTCTGCCCCGCCGACCGCCGGATCCAGCACTACCTCGACGAGCTGCCGGGGACGGCCGGCAGGGTCCGGCTCCCCGCCGAGACCCTAATCCTCGACCAGTACGGCCTCGCCCGCGAGCTGAGTCTCCCGCTCGACGGCGACCGCTACGAGAACGAGCTGGTCTCCAGCTACCGGCTCGACAATGGCGTGCTGCACAACCCCGTGAACGACCGGCGCACCACCCAAGGCGTGTTCCACATCGCCGAGGGTGGGCTGCCGATCCCGGGGGACAAGATCCGAGTGCCGCTGGCGGTATTTCTCAGACTGTTGGAGGAGGCGCTTCGGCCTCCGGCGGAGCTGCTGCGGCTGCCATTCACGGCGAATTGGAAGCGGCCGGTGGAGACGATGGTGAGCCTGCTGCTCCGGCCGCTGGTCTGTCCCGCGGTGCCGAAGGTGACGCCCGAGAAGCGGCTCGAGGTCCGGTTCTTCGCCCCCGGCGGGCTGGTGAGCAACCTCGATTTCGTGGAAAGCATCTTCGGCAACGCCGGCGACCCGCACCTGCCCGCGAACAACGCGGGACTCGACGTGGACGGCTGGACCGGGAACAGCGGCTGCGTGATCCTCGCGCCGCACCTCACCCGGGTGCGGAAGAAGGACGTCGGCCTGCCCTACGATCGCGAGGACGAGGTCTACAACGACGGCCGTTCCTTCAAGCTCACCTCGCGCGGCCCCCAGGGTGTGATCGTCACCCTGATCGCCGACAACTACTTCGGCTACTGCAAGAAGGAAGTGAAGACCCAGATCGGCTACAGCGCCAACCTCCACGGTCTGGCGGAGGAGGAACACGCGGGCGGAGCGCTCGCCTTCCCCACGTTCAACCTCGGCGATCGGTTCACCCTGGACCAGGTGCGGGTGGTGACCGCCGGTCACCGGCTCACCGAGGTGCTCCACCTGCTCGGCGATCGTGCGCGGCGGCATCCGTCCGGCTACGCGACCGATGCGCTCTGGCCCTCGATCCACTACATGCCGGAGGACATGGAGATCGACATCCATCGCCAGGACATCACCTGGATCAAGGGTGGCGAGACCCAGCACCTCAAGCTCCTTCCCGGCCGGATCTACATCCACCCGAGCGGCTACAAGATCCGGATGGAGAAGCACCACGCCGCGCCGAGCTGGCGCCTCGTGGGCACGGTCCCCGAGGGCGCCTTCTGCCACAAGCCCTGCACCGTCTCCGGCGGCGGGAAGTCGGAGATCAGCAAGAGCCTGGTGGACGCCGTGCTGCCGGGATCGTTCTTCGTGCGGAGCTTCGACGAGGACATGGAGCTGGTGGCGGAAGTCCTTCGGCGGAGCTATGACGACGCCCGGATCACCGGGGAGCGCGGCCCCGGGCGACCGCTCCTCTCGCCCGAGCGCTCGCTCGGCTCGGTGGTGAAGCTGTTGACGCCGAGCCCGGCCGACTTCACCCCGGAGTACAACGCCTGGCTGGAGAGCATCCCCAACCACATCCGGGCGCTGGTCTTCATCATCAAGCGGTTCTACCGGCCGGAATGGGGCGACGACTGGGTGTCGCACTTCGGCGTGGACATCATCAACGGGGCGCCCGGGCACGAGCTCAAGCACGAGGGACGGAAGCTGGTCGCCAACTACCTCCGCATCGGGCGCGACGGTCACGGGGCGTGGCGGACCTACAAGCTGCGGCAGGATTTCGTCGCGGCCGACAAGGTGCAGATGGAAGACGACATCACCGCCTCGGTCGTGGTTCCCGCGCGCCGGCTGATCGGCCTCCCCGGCGAATACGACGGGCATCCGAGCCTCAAGCTGGCGCAGAATTGCGAGTTCCGACTGTTCCAGCGGCCCGACGATGCGGTCCACCCCGGGCTCGACCGTCAGGCGGAGAAGGACATGGCCTCGGCCGGGCTCTTCTGCTCCAACTTCCAGCCGCTCGACGCGAGCGACATGGGCGTCATCCGCGAGGACGTCGCGATCCACGACGGGTTCACGCCGCCGATGCGGGAGCACGTGGACCGGAACGCCGCTCGCGAAATCGCGGGCTGGTCGATCTGCTCGGCGCGGCCGCGGATCATCGACGGCAAGCCGACCAAGAACCCGCGCTACCTCCAGCTCCGCCCGGACATGGCACGACCGCGCGACCGGTACGTCGCGGAGATGGGCGCGAGGCTGAGCCGCCGGCTGCCGCTGAGCGCGCCGGTGCACTTCCCGGTGATCGCGGTGATGTCGGGCAGGCGCAACAACCCGCCGGAGCCCGGGATGCGCCCGCTGTGCGTGTACGGGCCGATCCATTACCAGGAGCTGCCCGAACTGTTCATGGACTACGTCTGCTCGCTCACGGGCACGTCGCCGAGCACGACAGGCGCAGGCTCCGAGGGCGCGCTCACCAAAGGACCGTTCAACGCGCTCGCCGCCACCGCCGACCTGAACAACGCCCTGGTCTCCTTCCTCCTCACCGGATACGCCGGGTTCAGCTCGGCCGCGGGATTCGTGGGGCCGCATTATCGGGTGGACCACGACATCAGCCTGTTGATCCCGGAGATCTGGTGCCGGCTCTACCCTCACGAGCGCGATCCGCGGCACCTGATCGAGGCGGGACACCTCGAGCGGCTCACGGACTACGAGCACGACGGGAAGCAGGTGCTGGCGAGCCGCCTCGGCTGGCGGATCACGGCGAAGTTCGTGCACACGTACTTCGGGAGGGTGTTCGACAACCCGACCGCGGTGTTCACCGAGGACATCCTCAAGCCCGAGCTGCAGGACCCGGCGGTGTTCGCCGATGGCGTCGCCAACATCGTGGAGTCGCAGAAGCGCGTCGCGTCGATGTACTTCGAGGACGGCACCATCGAGGACTGCTGTCCGCCGCTCCGGGCACTGATCCACATCATGGCCCACGGACACTTCGAGGGCCGCGACGCGAGCGACCCCGCGATCCGGGGGATGTTCACCCGGGAGTCCCTGTTGACGAGCGAGTGGTACGCCGAGCGGCTGACGGTGAAGCAGCGGCGGGACGTGGAGCTCTGGGAGCGGCACGTGCGGAACCTGACGGAGTTCCTGGCGAGTCCCGGGCACCGGGAGGAGGCGGTCCGCCTCGGCATCCCGCGACGGCTGGAGCACGCGCGTTCCGAGCTGGAGCGGGTGCGGTCGCCGGAGTACGTGCGGTCGCTGTTGGGGACGATCGGGGCGGACCCGTTGCATCGGCCCCTTCGCTTCGCTCAGGGTGACAGAGCGGCGGTCGGTTCGGTAGCTGCGGGTGTGTCACCCTGAGCCGAGCGAAGGGGGCGACGGCGAGGGTTCCTGCTGCCGGCACACCACCCGATCTCCGCCCTGCGAGCAGAGGGAACCTGCTCCAGGTCCTCGGCGTCTCTTTCGGCGTCGCCGTGCTCATCGGCAACACCATTCTCGTCGGCATCCTGCGCACCCCCGGCGACGTGGCCGCTCGCCTGCCGAACCCTGCGCTGTTCCTCGGCGTCTGGATCGTCGGCGGGCTCTTTGCCCTCCTCGCAACACTGTCGATCGCCGAGCCCGGCGCGATGCTGGCCCAGTCCGGGGGGCAGTACGTCATCGTCCGCCGCGGGCTCGGCGTCTACCCCGGCTTCGTGGTCGGCTGGACCGACTGGATCTCCACCTGCGGCACCATCGCGCTCGGCGCGATGGTGTTCACCGAGTACCTCGAGCCGCTGGTGCCCGCGGTGAGGGGGCACCGGGTGCCCGCGGCGGTCGCGCTGGCGCTCGCCTTCGGGCTCCTGCTCTGGCGCGGGATCCGGATCGGCGACCTCTCGCAACAGGTCCTGAGCGCGCTCAAGGCGGCCGCGTTCGGACTGCTGATCGGAGTCTGCCTCGTGGCCCCCCTGCCTCCCACCGGAGCGATCGCACCGGCGGCGCTCCCCGGCGGGATGGCCCTCATCACCGCTGCCGTGCTCGCCATTCAGGCTGTGATCTACACCTACGACGGCTGGAACGGGCCACTCTACTTCGGCGAGGAGGTGAAGGACGGCGGCCGGGGCATCCCGCGCGCGATGGTGATCGGCGTGCTCCTGGTCATGCTGATCTACGTCCTGCTCAACGTCGCTTTCCTCCGCGTGCTCGGCCTCGGCCGGATGGCGGGGGAGCCGTTCGTCGCCGCGGCCGCCGGCAAGGCCCTGTTCGGCGCCCAGGGCGACCTGGTCATCCGCTCGCTGGTGCTGCTCTCGATCCTGAGCGGGATCAACGCCACCTGCCTGATGGCACCGCGCGTGGTGTTCGCGATGAGCCGTGACCGGCTGCTGCCCCGCGGGTTCGAGACGGTGAACCCCGGCGGCACGCCGACCGTGGGGCACTGGGCGAGCATCGGCGTCGCCGTGGGTTTCATCGTCTCAGGCACCTTCGACACGGTCCTCGCCGTATGCGCTTTCTTCTTCGTGCTGCAGTACACCCTTTCGCTGGTGAGCTTGTTCGCACTCCGGCGCAACGAGCCGGACGCGCCGAGGCCGTTCCGCGTTCCGGGCTATCCCTTCACTCCCGGGCTGGCGCTGGCGGCATCGCTCGCGTTCCTCGGGGGATCGGTGGTGACCGACTGGAGCAACAGCTGGAAGTCGCTGGTTCTCCTGGCGATCAGTTACCCGATCTACCGCCTGGTCGTGGCCTGGAGGGGGCCGGAGGCCTGACCCGTTGTCCCGGCCGAATCGCCGGCAGGACCAGGTGCCGCTGGATCAGGCGGTGGGGGATGATACCTGCGCCCGGCGCGCGTGTTCCAACCTGCCGCCGGTCTCCACCAAACGCGCCAGCAATGGCGCGGGTATCCAGAAGCCGGGATCCCCATGCGGGTTCCGGGCGAACTCCTTCACCCGTCGCAATACCCGATCCAGCCCTAGCTGGTCGGCGTAGAACATCGGCCCGCCTCGTGCGCGCGGGAAGCCGTAGCCGGTGAGATACACGACGTCGATATCGCTCGACCGCGCGGCGATCCCTTCGTCGAGAATCCGCGCTCCCTCGTTCACCAGCGCATACACCAGACGATCCACGATCTCGGCGTCATCCACCGGGCGCGGCACCACACCGATCTCCGCGCGGTGCGCCTCGACCAGTTGCGCGGCCACCGGCGAAGGGACCGCGCGTCGCGGCCCTTCGGGATAGTCGTACCAGCCGCCTCCGGTCTTCTGGCCGAGTCGCCCGAGGGCGCAAAGCTTGTCCGGCAGGGTTGAGACGCGATAGTCCGGGCGGCTCGCCCGGCGGTGCTGCCGGATCGCCTGGCTGACGTCATGCCCGACCAGGTCGCCGACCCGGAACGGGCCCATCGCGAAGCCGAACCCCTCGATGGCCCGGTCCACCTGCTCCGGAGTCGCTCCTTCTTCGACCAGCCACCAGGCCTGCCTGATGTAGGCGTCGAGCATGCGATTGCCGATGAAGCCGTCGCAGACGCCCGAGACCACGGCCACCTTGCGCAGCCGCCTGGCCAGAGCGAGCGCGCCGGCGAGCACATCGGGCGAGGTCTCGCGCCCGCGGACGATCTCCAGCAGCCGCATCACGTTTGCCGGACTGAAGAAGTGGAGACCCAGCACGTCGGCGGGGCGCCGGGTGACGCCGGCGATCGCATCCACGTCGAGCGTCGAGGTGTTGGTGGCGAGGATGGCCCCCGGTTTCATCACCCGGTCGAGCGTGAGAAACACGTCGCGCTTCACCTCGAGCGACTCGAAGACCGCCTCGATCACCAAATCGGCGCGGCCCATGTCGTCGTGGGAAAGGGTCGGGTGCAGGAGCGCCAGGCGGCGATCCCGTTCCCCGGCCGTCATCCTCCCCTTCTTCACCTGCCCCTCGTAGATGCCGGCGATGCGTGCGAGCCCGCGGTCCAGCGCCGCCTGGTCGGCCTCGAGGAGCCTGACCGGAATCCCGGCGTCGAGCAACGCGACCGTGATCCCTGCACCCATGGTGCCGGCGCCGATCACCGCGGCCTCCTCGAGGGGGCGCACAGTCGTGGACGCCGTGACGCCCTCCACCTTTCCGGCGGTGCGCTCCGCGAAGAACGCGTGCCTGAGGCCCTTCGACTCGGGGGTCTCCATCAGCTCGACGAAAGCCTGCCGCTCGATCGTCAGGCCTTCGTCGAACGGTCCGGCCGCCGCCTCGATCGCCTCCACCGCGCGCAGTGGGGCCGGCAGCACGGGTCGTTGCTCACGCAACTGTGCCCGAGTCTCCTCGCACAGCACCGCGAGCCGAGGCTCGACCAGCCTGAGGTCACGGGCTCTGGGGTGGGGCGCCTCCGCCGTGGCCGCGAGCTCCAGGGCCCCGGGTAGCGGGTCGACGGCGACGACGCGATCGACGAGCCGGGTTCCCACAAGGTCGGCCGCTCGTACCGGCTCGCCGCCTACGATCATCTCGATCGCCCGCGCCACGCCGACCAGGCGCGGCAGTCGCTGGGTGCCGCCCGCGCCCGGCAGGAGGCCGAGCTTCACCTCGGGCAGGCCGAGCTTTGCGTCGGCGCTGGCCACTCGATGGTGCGCGGCCATGGCCAGCTCGAGGCCGCCGCCGAGACAGGCACCGGTGATCGCGGCGACGACAGGCTTGGGGCTGGTCTCGATGAGCTCGATCAGCTGACGGAGGGTCGGATTCGCGGTGCTCGCAGGCGTGGCGAACTCGCGGATGTCGGCGCCGCCGGAGAAGAGCCCGTTCGCGCCGGTCAGGACGATCCCACAGGCGGAGTCGTCGGACTGAGCGCGGGCGAGAGCGTCCGCGATGCCCATGCGCAGGGCGTGGGAGAGGCCGTTCACGGGGGGATTGCCGAACGTGACGACGGCAACGTTGTGCTCGAGGCGGTAGACGATCTCAGGCATACCTGTCATCCCGAGCGAAGCAAGGGATGACAGATCACTGGGTCGCTCTCAGCTTCCCTCGGTCCACCTTCCCCAGGTGCGTGGTCGGCAGCGAGTCCACGAAGATCACCTCGCGCGGGCACTTGTAGTGCTCCAGCCGCTCGCACACGAACGCCTTGAGCTCCTCCGCCAGCCCCTCGCGCCGCTCGCGCGGGATGACCCACGCGTGCGGCTTCACCAGCCCGTTGGGGTCGGCCACGCCGACAACCGCCACCTGCGACACCGCGGGATGCTGCAGCAGGCAGCCTTCTACCTCGGTCGCGCTGAGCCACTTGCCCGACACCTTCAGCAGCTCGTCGGCGCGGCCGCCGTAGGTGTAGTAGCCGTCGGCGTCACGCTTCACCAGGTCGCCGGTCACCACCCACTCGCCGCGGAAGCAGGTCTGGCTCTTGTCGAGCTGCTGCCAGTAGCCCAGCGCCCGCGAGCCGCCGCGCACCCAGAGATGGCCCATCGTGCCGTCCGGCACTTCCCTGCCCTCCTCGTCCATCACCTTGATCTCGAACCCCGGCACCACCTCGCCGAGCGTCCCGCGACGGACGCGGCCCACGCGGTTGGAGAGGAAGATGTGCCACTGCTCCGCGGTGCCGAGTCCGTCGAGGAGAGGAACGCCGAACGTCCGATCCCACCTCGCGTGCAGCTCCTCGGGCAGGCCCTCGCCGGCGGACGTGGCCAACCGGAGGCAGGAGAGGTCCTGACGGTCGGCCTCCGGGTGGCTCACCATCTGGTTGACCATGGTGGGCACGGTGATGAGGACCGTCGGTCGGTACCGCGCGATGCGGTTGAAGATGGCGTCGGCGGTACAGCGTTCGTCGAACAGCACGGCGCTCGCGCCCGCCGCGAAGGGGAACAGAAGGTTGGATCCCATCGCGTAGCCGAAATAGAGCTTCGGCACCGAGAGCGTCACGTCGTCCTCGCCATAGCAGAGGACGTGGCGGGCATAGCACTGCGCGGTATTGACGTAGGACCGGTGCGGCTGCACCGCGGCCTTGGGACGGCCTGTCGTGCCGCCGGAGAAGAGCCAGATGGCCGGATCGTCGCGGTGGGTGGGAAAGTTCTGCCAGCCCCCCGGCGCCGCGGAGAGTCGGGACTCCCAGGCGCTCGTCCCCACGACCAGCAGCGTCGGCGCGTGGGCCACCCGGGTGGCCGCGGCGCGAAACGCATCCGCGCGCTCCGCCGCGACAAGGGCGACAACGGCGCGACTGTACTCGAAGAAGTACTCGATCGCGTCGGGCTTGAGCTCCGGGTTGACCATCACTACCACGGCGCCGATCTTCAAGATGCCGAACAGCGCAGCAACGAAGTCGGGGCCGTCGGGCAGGGCGATGATCACGCGCTGCTCCGGCGCCACGCCCGCCGAGCCGAGCACGTAGGCGTAGCGGTTGGCCAGCGCCTGAACCTCGCCGTAGGTGAAGCGGCGCGCGTCGGTGATCAGCGCGGTCCGGTCTCCCCGCCCTTCACGCACCCGGGCGTCGAGGAACCAGTCGGCGATGTTGAGCTGGGTGGGAAGCTCGTCCGCCATGGTGTGGTGTCCGGTGTCTGTCATCCTGAGCGAAGCGAAGGAGCCATGGTGACACAGCCCAGGATGACACGATAACCATGCAGCCGCTCGCCGCAATGACCTGGGAAGAAGCGCGGGATGCCGCCGGCCCGGGCTCCGTCGCCATCCTGCCGGTCGGAGCGATCGAGGCACACGGCCCCCACCTGCCGCTGGAGACCGACGTCATCATTGCCCAGGCGATGGCGCGCACCGGCGCCGCGCGACTGGCCGCCCGTGGGCTGCGAGTCCTGGTGCTCCCTCCCCTGACCTACACGTCGGCGGGCTTCGCGCGGGGCTTCGCCGGAACGGTCTCGCTCCGTCCCGAGACCGTCGTGGCGACGGTGGTGGACATCGCCGGCAGTCTGAGGCAGCACGGCTACACGATGCTGGCGATCGCCAACGCGCATCTCGACCCCGACCACCTCGCGTCGATCGAGGCCGCCGTGAACCAGATCCGCCGCGGCCTGCGCCTCCGCGTGGCGTTCCCCAACCTCGTCATCAAGCCGTGGGCACTCCGGCTCAGCGACGAGTTCAAGAGCGGCGCCTGCCACGCCGGACAGTTCGAGACTTCGATCGTGCTGGCCGAGCGGCCCGACCTGGTGCGGGAAGCCACGATGGCTGCGCTGCCGCCGAATCCGGCGTCGCTCTCCCTCGCGATCCGCGAGGGCAAGATGGAGTTCGAGGCGGCCGGTGGCCCCCGGGCCTACTTCGGCTACCCCGCGCAGGCGACGGCGGAGGAAGGCCACGCGACGATCGAGGCCCTCGGCGCGATCCTCGACGAGGCCGTCCAGGCGGAGTTGGCGTGAGCGCCGCGGGCCGCCGGGTGGCGGTGGTCACCGGCGCCGGTCGCGGGATCGGCGCCGCCACGGCGCGCGCGCTTGCCGACGCCGGGCTCGACGTGGTGCTCGCGGCGCGTACGCGGGAGCAGGTCGAGCGGCAGGCGGCCGAGCTGGGCGCGAAAGGCCGCCGGGCGAAGGCGGTGGTCTGCGATGTCACCAACGAGTCGAGCGTCGAGGCGCTCTCGCGCGAGGCCGCCGAGCTGGGAGCGGTCGGTGTGCTGGTCAACAACGCGGGCGCGGCCGGCTCGATGCCGCTTGCGCGGACCTCGCTCGACGATTGGAATCGCCTCCTGGCGGCCAACGCGACAGGCGCATTCCTCTGCACCCGGGCCTTCCTGCCCGGCATGCTGGAGCGGCAATGGGGTCGCGTGGTGAACGTCGCTTCGACCGCGGGGCTCGTCGGGGCCAAGTATCTCGCCGCGTATTCCGCGGCGAAGCACGCGCTCGTGGGCCTCACCCGGTCTGTGGCGGCGGAGGTGGCCGGCACCGGCGTCACGGCCAACGCGGTGTGCCCGGGGTTCGTCGATACCGACATGACCGTGGAGACGGTGAACCGGATCGTCGCGAAGACCGGGCGCACCCGGGAGGAGGCGCTGGCGGCCGCGCTCGCCTCGGCGGGCCAGCGCCGGCTGATCTCCGCCGAGGAGGTCGCCGCCGCCGTGGTCGCACTCGCGACGGGACAGCAGAATCCACCCAAC
>Ga0210114_1000245_pt1 | contig 14091 bp, 14 predicted proteins | sample MayberryNW_TuleA_FD_185524 | JGI IMG/M metagenome (GOLD analysis project Ga0210114, IMG submission 185524) | Wetland microbial communities from San Francisco Bay, California, USA, that impact long-term carbon sequestration - MayberryNW_TuleA_D2... | ecosystem: Environmental > Aquatic > Marine >...
CACGACGCGCGCTGTCCGGCGAGCGTGGCGCGTTCCTGCTCGAGCGCCGCGATTTCTTCCGCCAGGGCCGCGGCATGCGCGTGCGCTTCGGCCGCGGCCGCGCCAGCGCGCTCGGCGCGCTCGCGGGAATCCTGGTCGCGCCGATCACCTTCACCGCGTGGGACGTGGGCGTGATGCTCGGGCTGAAGGGCTTCGCCGCGGCGATGCTCGGCGGCCTGGGCAGCGGGCCGGGCGCCGTGCTCGGCGGGCTGCTGCTCGGCCTCGCCGAGTCGCTCTCGGCGGGCTACCTGTCCTCGGCCTACAAGGACGTGATCGCCTTCGGCATCATCCTCGCCGTCCTCGTGCTGATGCCGAGCGGGCTGCTCGGGCGGCGCTCCTCCGACCGCGTCTAGGACGCCGGGCGCGCCATGTGGGCCTCGCTCCGCAGCGCGCGCACCGGCGGGCTGCTCGCGCTCGCCGCGATCATCGCGCTGCTGCCGCTCGCGCTGGTCAACAACTATTTCTACGACGTCGCCATCCTGGTCGGGCTGAACGCCATCGTGTGCATCGGGCTCAACCTGCTGATCGGCTACGCCGGGCAGGTGAGCCTCGGCCACGCCGGCTTCTTCGGCCTGGGCGCGTATGGCTCGGCGATCCTCGCGGCGCGCTACGGCTGGCCGCCGCTCGCGGCGCTCGCCGCCGCGACCGCCGGCGTCGCGCTGCTCGCCTACGGGGTGGGCCGGCCGATCCTGCGCCTGAAGGGCCACTACCTGGCGATGGCGACGCTCGGCCTGGGCGTGATCATCTCCATCGTGGTGGCCAACGAGGACGGCTACACCGGCGGCCCCGACGGCATGAGCGTGCCGCCGCTCGCGCTCTTCGGCCACGCGCTTTCCGGGGAGAAGAGCTGGTATGCGCTCGTCGGCGCGCTGCTCCTCGGCGCGGTGTGGCTGGCGCTCAACCTGATCGAGTCGCCGCGCGGCCGCGCGCTGCGCGCGCTGCACGGCTCCGAAGTCGCCGCCGAGGTGATCGGCATCGACAGCACGCGCCAGAAGGTGGGGGTGTTCGTGCTGTCGGCGGTGTTCGCGGCGCTCGCCGGGGCGCTTACGGCGCACTACTCGGGCTTCATCACGCCCGGGAAGGTGACGTTCCTGCATTCGATCGAGCTGGTGGTGATGGTGGTGTTCGGCGGCATGGCCTCGACCTTCGGTGCCGTGGTGGGCGCCGCGGTGCTGACGGCGCTGCCGCAGCTGCTCACCGTGTTCAAGGAATACGAGATGGTGGTGTTCGGCGGCGTCATGGTGCTGACCATGGTGCTCATGCCCAGGGGCCTGGTACCCACGCTCGCCGAGCGGCTCGCGCGCGCCCCGGACAAGGCATGAGCCTGCTGCGCGCCGAGGGCCTGAGCAAGCAGTTCGGCGGCCTGCACGCGCTGCAGGCGCTCGATTTCGAGATCGCGCCGGGCGCCGTGTTCTCGATCATCGGCCCGAACGGCGCCGGCAAGACCACGCTCCTGAACGTCCTCACCGGCATCTACCGGCCGAGCGCCGGCCGCATCTGGATGGACGGCCGCGAGCTGCGCGGCCGCGCGCCGCACGAGTTCGCCGCGGCGGGCATCGGCCGCACGTTCCAGAACCTGCAGATCTTCTTCAACATGAGCGCGCTCGAGAACGTGATGGCCGGGCGCCACCTGCACGAGCGCTGCAGCCTGGCATCGGCGCTCCTGTGCACCCCGCGCCTGGCGCGCGCCGAGCGCGCGTGCCGCGCGCGCGCCGCGGAGCTGCTCGCCTTCGTCGGCCTCGAGGGCTACGCCGGCGCGCGCGCCGACGCCCTGCCCTACGGCGCGCTCAAGCGCCTGGAGATCGCGCGCGCGCTCGCCGCCGAGCCGCGCCTGCTGCTGCTCGACGAGCCGGCGGCCGGCCTCAACCCCTCGGAGATCCGCGAGATCGGCGGCTTGATCCAGCGACTGGTCGCGCTCGACATCACGCTGGTGCTGGTCGAGCACAACATGAAGCTGGTGATGGGCGTCTCGGACCGCGTGCTGGTGCTCGACTACGGCCGCAAGCTGGCCGAGGGCGACGCCGCGACGGTGCGCCGGGACCCGCGCGTCATCGAGGCCTACCTGGGACCGGGCGCGGACTGAGATGCTGCGCGTCGCCGCCCTCGAGAGCCGCTACGGCCGCATCCCGGTGCTCAAGGGGATCGACCTGCGCGTCGCGGCGGGCGAGCTGGTGGCGCTGGTCGGCGCCAACGGCGCCGGCAAGACCACGCTGCTGCGCGCGATCTCCGGGGTGCAGCCGACCGCGGCGGGCCGCGTCGAATTCTGCGGCGAGGACGTGACCGCGGCGCCGGCCGAGGCGCGCGTGCGCCGCGGCATCGTCCAGGTGCCCGAGGGGCGGCAGGTGTTCGGCCCGCTCTCGGTCGAGGACAACCTGCGCCTGGGCGCCTACCGGCGCGGCCGCGCCGAATCGCCGGCGAGCCTCGAGCGCGTCTACGCCCTGTTTCCCGACCTCGCCGAGCGCCGCCGGCAGAGCGCCGGCACGCTCTCCGGCGGCCAGCAGCAGATGCTCGCCGTGGGGCGAGCGCTGATGGCGCGCCCGCGGCTGCTGCTGCTCGACGAGCCGAGCATGGGGCTCGCGCCGCGCCTCGTCGCCCAGATCTTCGCCTGCGTGGCGCAGCTGCGCGCCGCCGACACCGCGCTGTTCCTCGTCGACCAGAACGCGCGCGCCGCGCTCGCCATCGCCGACCGCGGCTACGTGCTCGAGACCGGCCGCATCGTGCTCGCCGGCACCGGCGCCGAGCTGCTCGCCGACGCGGGCGTGCGCAGCGCCTACCTCGGTCTTTAACCTGGATCAAACCCGCCCGCCCCGAATGGGAGAAGGATTGGCCCGATGAAACCCACCCTCGCCCCCGGCATCACCGCGACGCGCGCCTACCCCGTCGACCGCGAACGCACCATCGACTTCATGGGCGAAGACGCCCGCGTCTACGCCACGCCCATGCTGGTGCGCGACATCGAGGTCACCTGCCGCGAGCTGCTGCTCGCGCACCTCGAGCCCGGCGAGGATTCCGTGGGCACGCGCGTCGAGATCGACCACCTCGCGGCGACGCTGATGGGCATGAAGGTGTCGATCACCGCCACGCTCGCCGAGCTCAAGGGGCGCGCGGCGATCTTCGACGTGACCGCCACCGACGGCCTGGACACCATCTGCCGCGGGCGGCACGCGCGCTTCATCGCCAACGTCGCGCAGGTGAAGGAGCGCTTGAAGCAGAAGCAGGCCAGGGCCGCTGCCGCATGAAGCGCGTCCCCACCTACTGCTACCAGTGCGTGGCGGGGCCCGACCTGCTCACCGTCAAGGTGGAGGACGGCATCGCGCGCGAGGTGGAGCCCAATTTCGCGGCGGCGGCGATACACCCGGGCGGCGGCAAGGTGTGCGTGAAGGCCTACGGCCTGGTGCAGAAGACCTATCACCCGGACCGCATCCTGCAGCCGATGAAGCGCACCAACCCGAGGAAGGGCCACGACGAGGACCCCGGCTGGGTGCCGATCTCCTGGGACGAGGCGCTCGGCCTCATTTCGGACAAGCTCCTCGGCATCCGCGCGCGCGGGCTCCTGGACGAGTCCGGCTACCCGCGCGTGGCGGCGAGCTTCGGCGGCGGCGGCACGCCGCAGTTCTACATGGGCAGCTTCCCTGCGTTCCTCGCCGCCTGGGGCCCGGTGGACATGGGCTTCGGTTCCGGGCAAGGGGTGAAGTGCTACCACTCGGAGCATCTCTACGGCGAGCTGTGGCAGCGCGGCTTCACCGTGTCGCCCGACACGCCGCTCACCAACTACCTCATCTCCTGCGGCGCGAACGTCGAGGCCTCGGGCGGCGTCGCCGGCGTCTGGCGCCACGCCAACGCGCGCGCGCGCGGCATGAAGCGCGTACAGGTCGAGCCGCACCTCTCGGTGACCGGCGCCTGCTCCGCGGAATGGGTACCGATCAAGCCCAAGACCGACGCCGCGTTCCTCTACGCCCTGGTGCACGTGCTGCTGCACGAGTCGCCGCGCGAGCGGCTGGATGTCCCGTTCCTCACCCGGCACACCTCGTCACCCTACCTCGTGGGCGCGCACGGCTTCTACCTGCGCGAGCCGACGAGCGGTGCGCCGATCGTCGCCGGTGCGCTCGAGGCGAAGGAAACGCACGTGGCGCTCGAGACCGGCGCCGACGGCGAGGTACTCGGCGAAGGCCGGCTGGAGGGCGAAACGGCGTTCGCGAAGCTCGTGGCGCACATGAAGCCCTATACGCCCGAATGGGCGGCAGGCATCTGCGACGTGCCCGCGGCGCGCATCCGGCGCATTGCGAACGAGTACCTCGAAGCGGCGTGCGTGGGCGAGACCATCGAGATCGAAGGCAAGCGCCTGCCGTTCAGGCCGGTGGCGGTGAGCCTCGGCAAGACGGTGACCAACGGCTGGGGCGGCTTCGAATGCTGCTGGGCGCGCACGCTGCTCGCGGCGCTGGTCGGCGCGCTGGAGACGCCGGGCGGCATCCTCGGCACCACCGTGCGCCTGAACCGCCCGATGTCCGAGCGCCACAAGAGCGTGCGCGCGGACGCCGACGGCCTCATGGCCTACCCGTTCAACCCGACGGACAAGGCGCACTGGAGCGCGCAGCCCAACATCCGCAACGCCTACCGCTCGATGGTGCCGCTCGCCGCCGACGGCCCGTGGAGCCAGGCGCTCGGGCCCACGCATTTCTCGTGGATGTTCCTCGACGGCACGCCGCCGGGCCTGCCGCGCGTGACGCTGCCCGAGGTGTGGTTCCTGTACCGCACCAACCCCGCGATCTCGTTCTGGGACACCGCGAAGCTCGAAGAGCGCATGGCGCGCTTTCCGTTCGTCGTCGCCTTCGCCTTCACGCGCGACGAGACCAACCACTACGCCGACGTGCTGCTGCCCGACGCCTCCGACCTCGAGAGCCTGCAGCTGATCCGCATCGGCGGCTCGAAGTACATCGAGCAGTTCTGGGACCACGAGGGCTTCGCGCTGCGCCAGCCCGCGATCGCGCCGCGCGGCGCCGCGCGCGACTTCACCGACATCGCCACCGCGCTCGCCGCACGCACGGGCCTGCTCGAGCCGTACAACGCCGCCATCAACCGCGGCACGCTGGGCGTGCGGCTCGGGGACTTCGCGCTCGATGCGCAGGCGGCGCATCGCGCCGAGGACATCTGGGACGCGGTGTGCAAGGCGGCCAGCCGCGAGCTGACGAACGGCGCCGAGTCGAACGGCCTGGCGTGGTGGAAGGAGCACGGCCTGGCGACGAAACCCTTCCCGCGCACCGCCTGGTACCTGTTCCCGACGCTCGCGGCGAAGGGGCTGCGCTTCGAGATGCCCTACCAGGAGCGGCTGCTCAGGATCGGCACCGAGCTCGGCCGGCGCCTGCACGAGCACGGCATGACCTGGTGGGACAAGCAGCTCGCCGAGTACCAGGCGCTGCCGGCGTGGAAGGATTTCCCGGGCATCTGGGACAGCGGCGAGGATTTTCCGTTCTGGCTGCTCACCTCGCGCTCGATGCAGTACGCCTGGGGCGGCAACGTCGGCATGCAGATGATCAAGGAGGTCGCCGACAACATCGCCGGCCACGGCGGCGTGATCCTGAACAAGTCGAAGGCGCGTCAACTCGGGGTCGAGGAAGGCGACTGGCTGGAGATCGCGACCGCGAAGCACTCGGTGCGCGCCAAGGCCGTGCTGCGCCAGGGCATCCGCCCCGACACGCTGCTGCTGCTGGGCCAGTTCGGGCACTGGGCGACGCCGGTGGCGAAGGACTTCGGCATGCCGTCGATGAACCCGCTGGTGCCGATGTCGCTCGAGCTGACCGACGCCACCGGCTCGGGCGCCGATATCGTGCGCGTCGCCTTGAGGAAAGCGGCATGACGCGCTGGGCGATGGTCGCCGATCTCAGGCGCTGCGTCGGCTGCCAGACCTGCACCGCCGCCTGCAAGCAGGCGAACGACACGCCGCCCGGCGTGCAGTGGCGGCGCGTGCTCGACATGGAGGTGGGCGAATACCCCGACGTGCAGCGCGCCTTCGTGCCGGTGGGCTGCATGCACTGCGACGACCCGCCCTGCATGCACGTGTGCCCGAGCACGGCGACGAAGAAGCGCGCCGACGGCATCGTCACCATCGATTACGACCTGTGCATCGGCTGCGCCTACTGCGCCGTGGCCTGCCCCTACCAGGCGCGCTACAAGTCGAGCGCGGACGCGAAGCGCCCCGACGTCGCCACCAAGTGCACTTTCTGCGTCGAGCGCATCGACGCGGGGCTCGAGAAGGGCCTCAAGCCCGGCGTCGATCCCGAGGCGACGCCGGCTTGCGTCAACTCGTGCATCGCGCAGGCGCTGCACTTCGGCGACGTCGAGGATCCGGCCAGCAACATTTCGCAGCTGCTCGCCGAGAACCAGCACTTCCGCATGCACGAAGAGCTCGGCACCGGGCCGCGCTTCTACTACCTCTGGGACAAGGCGCCATGAGCCAGCTGCAAAAGCACTGGGACGCGCGCGCGGCGCTCAACTTCATGCTCGGCGGCACGGGCGCGGGCCTGATGATCGCCGCGGCGCTCGCCCACCCGGCGGGCCCGGCGCCGGTCGCGCTGGCGCTCGCGCTGGTCGCCGCGGGGCTCGGCGCCGTGTGGCTCGAGATCGGCCGCAAGCTGCGCGCGCTCAACGTCTTCTTCAATCCGTTCACCTCCTGGATGACGCGCGAGTCGCTCGCCGCGCTCGCCTTCTTCGCCCTCGGCGGCGCCGCGCTGTGGCGGCCCGCGTTGCTGCCCGCCGCGGCGCTCGCCGCGCTCGCCTTCGTCTTCTGCCAGGGCCGCATCCTGTACGCCGCGAAAGGCATTCCCGCCTGGCGCGCGCCGCAGGTCGTGCTGCTCGTCGTCGCCGCGTCGCTCGCCGAAGGCGCGGGCCTGGCGCTGCTGTTCGCGGCCGGGCCGCTGCCCTTGAGCTGGTTCGCGCTCGCGCTCGTGCTGCGCGCCCTCGCCTGGACGCGCTATGCGGCGGCCGCGCCGGCGAAGGCGCTCGAGGCGCCGGGCAAGATGCTGCTGCAGGTCGGCACCGTGGGCCCGCTGCTGCTCGTGCTGGTCGCGAGCGAGGTCGCCGGCGCTCCGCAGCTCGCGGGCGCCGTGGCGCTCGGCACCGGGCTGTGGCTCAAGTTCGCGCTGGTGACGCGCGCCGCCGCCAACCAGGGCTACGCCCTGCCCCGGCTGCCGGTGCGCGGCGCACGCCCGGGGAGCCAGCCATGAGCGGCGCCCTGCAGCGCCAGATCAGCCGCAAGCTGCACGACGAGCACGTCGCCATCATCGACCTGCTCGGCCGCTTCGGGCGCGCGCTCGAGCGCCCCGGCGCCGGCGCGCCGGCCGCCGACGACGCCGGCTGGCGCGTGCTGCTCGCGCAGCTCGGCGGCGCGCTCGAATACGAGGTCACGCGCCATTTCGACCTCGAGGAGACGCAGCTCTTTCCGCGCCTGCACGCGCGCGGCGAGGGCGACCTGGCGGAGCTGCTGCTCGAGGACCACGAGGCGATCCGCGAGGTGACGCGCCCGCTGCTCGGGCTGGTGGCGCAGGCGCAGGCGGCCAAGCTCGACGCCGCGGGCTGGCGCGCGCTGAAGGCGCTCGGGCTGGAGCTCGTGGAGCGCCTCGGCGCGCACGCGGAAAAGGAGCAGGGCGCGCTGGTGCCGCTGGTCGACGAGCTGCTGGACGAAGCCACCGACGAGGAACTATGGACGCAGTACACGAGCTGAAGCTGCGGCGCCTCGCGCCGGGCGATCTCGACGCGGTGGTGGCGCTCGACGCCGGGCTCGCGGGCCGCACGCGGCGCGCGTACTTCGAGCGGCGCCTCGCCGCGGCGCTGCGCCAGCCCGAGCTGCACCTGCAGTTCGCGGCGGAAAGCGCCGGCGCGCTCGTCGGCCACGCGCTGGCGCGCGTGCTCGAGGGCGAGTTCGGGCTCGCCGCGCCCGCGCTGCGCCTCGAGGTGATCAGCGTGTCGCGGCGCGAGCAGCGCCGCGGCGTCGGCCGCGCGCTGCACGCGGCGCTCGAGGCGGAGGCGCGCACGCGCGCGCTCGCCGAGCTGCGCACCGTGGCCGCCTGGCGCGACCACGACATGCTGCGCTTTCTCGACGGCATGGGCTACGCGCTCGCCGCGAGCCAGGTGCTCGACTGCGCGCTGCGCGAGAGCCCGCTGCTGCGCCCGCAGCCGGCGCCCGCGCCGCCCGCGCACGGCGACGCCAACGACTACGGCGCGCCCGCGCGCGACCCCGCGCAGCTCGCGCGCGACGCCGTCGACGTGCGCCTGCTGACGCTGAAGGACCTCGGCGACGTGGTGCGCATCGACCGCCAGATCACGGGACGCGAGCGGCGCGCCTACGTGCAGCGCGCGCTCGACGAGGCGCTGCGCGAGTCGGGCGTGCGCATCTCGCTCGCCGCGCGCCTCGACGGCGTGCTGGCGGGCTTCGTCATGGCGCGCGCCGACCTCGGCGATTTCGGCCGCACCGAGCCGGTGGCGGTGATCGACCTGCTGGGCGTGTCGCCGGACTACGCGCAGCGCGGCGTCGGCCGCGCGCTGCTCGAGCAGCTGTTCCTCAACCTCGATGCGCTGCGCATCGAGCGCGTCGAGACGCTGGTCGAGGCGCGCGCGCCCGGGCTGGCGGGATTCTTCCACGGCGCGGGGCTCGCGCCGGCGCAGCGCCTCGCCTTCGTCAAGCGCGTGGCATGAGCGGCGCGAGCGCGGCCCCGGCCATCGAGTGGAGCGCGCGCCACGAGGTCGGCATCGCCGTGATCGACGGCCAGCACCGCGAGATGTTCGCGCTCGCCAACCGCCTGCTCGAGGGCCTGCAGGCCGGCCGCGATGCCGACGAGCTGGTCGAGATGCTGCGCGCGCTGGTGCGCGCGGCCGAGCACAACGTCGCCACCGAGGAGCGGCTGATGGCCGAGCTCGGCCTGGACGCGGCGCATCACCGCGGCGAGCACCGGCGCATGCTCGACGCCGTGCGCAACTTCCACATCCGCCTCGAGCCGCAGGCGCTCGGCGAGAGCTCGCGCTTCCTGCGCGAGTGGCTGCTCGGGCACATCGACGAGGACGACCGGCCGTTCGCCGAGCAGCTGCGCGCGCGCGGCGTGCGCTGAGCAAACCCGAGGAGACGCTCATGAAGCTCGAAGGCAAGACCGCGGTCGTCACCGGCGCCGCCTCCGGCATCGGCCGCGCGAGCGCCGAGACGCTCGCCGCCGCGGGCGCGCACGTGCTCCTCGGCGACCTGAACGCCGAGGCCGGCGAAGCCGCGGCCGCGGCGATCCGCGCGCGCGGCCAGGGCGCCGACTTCCTGCGCCTCGACGTCACCGACCCGGCCTCGATCGAGGCGTTCCGCCGCGCGGCGCTCGCGCGCCGGCCGCAGGTCGACATCGTCGCCAACGTCGCCGGCTGGGGCCGGACCGAGCCGTTCGTGCAGAACACGCCGGAATTCTGGGACCGGCTCGTCGCGCTCAACCTGATGGGCCCGGTGCGCGTGAGCCGCGCCTTCCTCGAGCCGATGATCGCGCGCGGCGCGGGCCGCATCGTCAACGTGGCGAGCGACGCGGGCCGCGTCGGCAGCCTCGGCGAGACCGTGTACGCGGCCGCCAAGGGCGGCGCCATCGCTTTCACCAAGTCGCTCGCGCGCGAGGTCGCGCGCTACGGCATCACGGTCAATTGCGTCTGCCCCGGCCCCACCGACACGCCGCTGATGGCGGCGGTGCCCGACAAGATCAAGGAGGCCTTCACGCGCGTGACGCCGATGCGCCGCCTGGCGCAGCCGGGCGAGATCGCCGACGCGATCCTGTTCTTCGCCAGCGGCCGCGCCCGCTTCGTCACCGGGCAGGTGCTCTCGGTGAGCGGCGGCCTTACCATGGCCGGCTGAATTCCCAACCCAGGAGACCCCTCGCATGTACAAGCTCAAGGCGGCGGAATGGCGGCCGCAGCATTTCGGCTGGCAGGTCAAGGCGCGCGTCGCCACCATCACGCTGAACCGGCCCGAGCGCAAGAACCCGCTCACCTTCGAGAGCTACGCCGAATTGCGCGACACCTTCCACAAGCTGCAGTACGCCGAGGACGTGCGCGCGGTGGTGTTCACGGGCGAAGGCGGCAACTTCTGCTCGGGCGGCGACGTGCACGAGATCATCGGCCCGCTGGTGAAGATGGACATGCCGGACCTGATGCGCTTCACGCGCATGACCGGCAACTTCGTCAAGGAGATGCGCAACTGCCCGCAGCCGATCATCGCCGCGGTCGACGGGGTGTGCGCGGGCGCGGGCGCCATCATCTCGATGGCGAGCGACCTGCGCTACGCCACGCCCGCGGCCAGGACCGCGTTCCTGTTCGTGCGCGTGGGGCTCGCGGGCTGCGACATGGGCGCCTGCGCGCTGCTGCCGCGCATCATCGGCCAGGGCCGCGCTGCGGAATTGCTCTACACCGGGCGCGCGCTCGGCGCCGAGGAAGGCCTCGCCTGGGGCTACTTCAACGAGATCGTGCCCGCCGAGCGGCTGCTCGCGCGCGCCACCGAGATGGCGCAGTCGCTCGCCGACGGCCCCGCGTTCGCGCACGCCATGACCAAGAAGTGCCTGCACCAGGAATGGAGCCTGTCGATCGAGCAGGCGCTCGAGACCGAGGCCGAGGCGCAAGCGATCTGCATGCAGACGCGCGATTTCGAGCGCGCCTACAACGCCTTCGTCGCGAAGCAAAAGCCGCAGTTCGAGGGCGACTGACCCCTCATGCCCCGGCTCGTTCTCGACCGGGAACGGCTGGAGGCGGAGCGCCGGCGCGGCCGGTGGCCGGATCGCGTGATCACCGATGCGCTCGACCGCTGGGTCGCCGAGAAGCCCGAGGCCCTGGCGCTCGTCTCCTGGCGCGAGGAGACGGGCACCTGCGAGCAGCTCAGCTACCGCGATCTCGCCGGGCGCACGGCGCGCGCGGCGCGCGCGCTCGCCGCGCGCGGCATCGGGCACGGCGACGTGGTCGCGTTCCAGCTGCCGAACTGCTGGCAGTTCGTGGCCGCGCACCTCGCCTGCGTGCGCCTGGGCGCGGTGAGCAACTGCCTGATGCCGATCTTCCGCCACCGCGAGCTCTCGTTCATGCTGCGCCACGGCGAGGCGCGCCTGTTCATCGCGCCCGCGCGCTACCGCGGCTTCGACCACGCCGCGCTCGCGCGCCGGCTCGGCCGGGAGCTGCCCGGCCTCGCGCACGTGCTGCTCACCGACGACGACAGCGCGGATTCCTTCGAGGCCGCGCTGGCGGCGGCGGACGCGCCCGCCGCGCCCGGCGCGCGCCTGCAGCCCGACGACCTCATGCAGCTGCTGTTCACCTCCGGCACGACCGGCGAGCCGAAGGGCGTGCTGCATACCTCGAACACGCTGCTCAGCGCGGTGCGCGAGTTCGCGCGGCGCATGCGCATCGGCGGCGACGACGTCATCTTCATGCCCTCGCCGCTCGGCCACCAGCTCGGCTTCTGCTACGGCATGCTGATGGCGCTCGAGCTCGGCATCCCGCTCGTGCTCGCCGACATCTGGAATCCGCGGCGCGCGCTCGAGCTGATGCGCGCGCACGGCGCCACGTTCTCCTTCGGCGCGACGCCGTTCCTCGCCGACCTCGCGGGGCAGCTCGACATCGAGACGCAGCGCCCGCCGCGCCTGCGCCTTTTTGCCAGCTCCGGCGCGCCGATCCCGCCGGCGGTGGTGGACGCGGCGCGCACGCGGCTCGGCGTCGAGGTCGCCGCCTGCTGGGGCATGACCGAGTGCGCGAGCGTCACCATCACCCCGCCCGACGGCTACAAGGTGCTGCAGTCCGACGGCTGCGCGCTGCCGAACGGCGAAGTGCGCATCGTCGGCGCCGACGGGGGCGAGGCGCCGCGCGGCGCCGTGGGCGCGCTGCAGGTGCGCGGCAGCTCGCTGTTCGTCGGCTACCTGAAGCGCCCCGCGCTCTCGCGCCTGGACGAAGGCGGCTGGTTCGACACCGGCGACCTGGCGCGCATGGACGACGAGGGCTACATCCGCATCTGCGGCCGCAGCAAGGACGTGATCATCCGCGGCGGCGAGAACGTGCCGGTGATCGAGATCGAGAGCGCGCTGTACCGCATGCGCGCAGTCGGCGACGTCGCCATCGTCGCCATGCCCGATGCGCGGCTGCAGGAGCGCGCCTGCGCCTTCGTCACCCTGCACCCGGACTGCACGCTGACGCTCGAGGACGTGCGCCGGCACCTGGAAGCCGAGGGGATTTCCAGGCACTTCTGGCCGGAGCGGCTCGAGATCCTCGACGCGATGCCGCGCACGGCGACCGGCAAGATCCAGAAGTTCGTGCTGCGCGAGCGCGCGCAGCAGCTCGCGGCGCAGGCCGCGGACGCCGTCAGGCGCGCGGGCGCGTGAGGCTGACGAACAGGCCCAGGTTGGGGCAGCCCGCGGGCGTGCCCTCGCCGGCCGCGATGCGCCGCTGGCACTGCGCGCCGTAGGCGCAGAACGCGCAGCGCCGCGCCGCGTAGGCGAGCCTTTGCACGCCGAGCTCGTCGGTCGCCTCGCCCGGGGTGAGGCCCTGGTGCCTGAGCATGCCGTAGAGCGGCAGCGGGTCGCCGTCGGCCAGCACGCGCTGCCAGGCGGCCGCGAGACCGTAGGCCACCGCGGCGACGGCCGCGAGCAGCAGCACGGCGAGCAGGACGCTGAGGGGGGTCATCGAAATACTCCTTTTCTTTCCGGCACATTACGCCGGGCGCGGCGGCGGGGGTTGATCTAGCGCAAGCTAGAATCGCGGCGAGCGTGAGAGTTCTCTCCTGAACTGGTCGATTCCCGCGCGCGCCGTCCTCGCGGCGCTGGCGATCCATACCCTGTGGGGCGGAAACCCGGTGGCCGTCAAGCTGGGGCTGGAGGCGTTCCCGCCGCTCTGGAGCGGGTTCCTGCGCTTCGCCCTGGGGAGCCTGTGCGTCTACGCATGGGCGCGGGTGGCGCGCATTTCCATTGCGCCGGAGCAAGGGGAGTGGCTGCCGCTCGCGGCGATAGGCGTGCTGTTTACGGTGCAGATCGCTTTGCTGAACTACGGCTTCGGCGGCACCACGGCGGCGAACGGGGCGGTACTCATCTCCACCAATCCGCTGTTCGGCGTTCTGTTCGCGCACTTTCTCGTGCCGGGGGACCGGGTCGGGCCGGCGCGGGCCGCAGGGGTCGTCATTGCGTTTCTCGGCGTGGCGCTGGTGCTGACGCGCGGCGCCGGCTTGCAGGGCGCCGGGGCCGGGGACTGGATCGTGCTCTCGAGCGCGTGCCTGCTCGGCCTGCGGCTGGCGCTGGCCGCCGGCGAGTTCCTCGTCTACGGCCCCGTGCGCGACCAGCTCGGCCTGCGCCGGGCCCGCTGGGCGCTGACGGGCGGCGCGCCGCTCGGGCCCGACACCTTCCGCTTCTTCCTCGCCATGGGCGTGCCGCTGCGCCAGCTCTACGGCCAGACCGAGGCGGCCGGCGCCTACACCATCCAGAGCGGCGGCGAGCTCGACTTCGACAGCTCGGGCCTGCCCTTCGACGACACCGAGATCCGCATCCACGAGCCCGATGCGACCGGGCTCGGCGAGGTCTGGGTGCGCCATCGCGGCATGTTCAAGGGCTACTTCAAGCAGCCCGACGAGACCCGCAAGACGATGACCGAGGACGGCTGGCTCAAGACCGGCGATGCCGGCTATCTCGACGAGCGCGGCCGGCTGGTGGTGGTCGACCGGGTGCGCGACATCGCGACCACGTCGACCGGCGTGCGCTTCTCGCCGCAGTTCATCGAGAACAAGCTCAAGTTCTCGCCCTACATCGGCGAGTGCGTGGTGCTCGGCAACGGCCGCCCGGCGGTCACCGCGGTAGTGTGCGTGCGCTACTCGATGGTCGCCAGATGGGCCGAGGGCCGGGGCCTCGGCTTCACCACCTATACCCACCTCTCGGCCCGGCCGGAGATCTACGAGCTGCTCGCCGGCGAGATCGACAAAGTCAACGCCTCGCTGCCGCCGGCGCAGCGGATCACCCGCTTCCTTTTGCTCTACAAGGAGCTCGACGCCGACGACGGCGAGCTCACGCGCACCAACAAGGTCCGCCG
>Ga0210114_1000246_pt1 | contig 14054 bp, 19 predicted proteins | sample MayberryNW_TuleA_FD_185524 | JGI IMG/M metagenome (GOLD analysis project Ga0210114, IMG submission 185524) | Wetland microbial communities from San Francisco Bay, California, USA, that impact long-term carbon sequestration - MayberryNW_TuleA_D2... | ecosystem: Environmental > Aquatic > Marine >...
AAATGAGTTTCTAAAGACAAACATTCTATATACGGTAACACGTTCTTTAAAAGAACAATTGTTTTTGGTAGTTAATGAATGGATGGTAGACAGTTATTCAAACAATAAGATAGTTTTGACAACTATACGTCTGCTGCCTACCTACTAAAGATACACAAAAGATTTGGTAAATTTGGAATGTTTGTTGATAGAGTAAAATCACATTGTTGCAAGATTACCAGAAAATTTCTTGATGCAAATAAAGATACCAACAAACTAGAACATTTTCCTGTTGGTGCACCAAATTTAATCCAGAATAAGATTGCTGGAGGCCCGGAAAATACATAATACTTTCTTGTTATTATCCTATCCTTGATAATCTGAAAGATACAATCTGTACCTATTAAAGAAGTACAAGATGCAAACTGGATATTGTAAAATATCTAATGAGAACATAGACTGTATTTATGTTAGATACATCGTTATTGCAATTCTCATTATACCATAGAATTGTCCTGAATTATTCTCAAACATTTATGTTAAAAAAATACATCTAGTTTCATATATATTGAAATAGATTCAACTGCCATACTAATAATTATATGATTATTCAATAAGTCAAATTCAAAAAATCTTTCTTAATTAATCCTATTCCACCTGAAATTCATTTTATTCGCCGTTATCTAAGTTATTTAATTTATTTTTGTGAGATTTTCTCAATAAATGAAACAGCTGAAAAGTTATCTTTCGATGGTTCCTTGCAGATTCAAAATGGTCGTAATAGTACTTTCATCTCCAAATTGAACTTTTCAAATATAATTAATATTACAAACAATAAACTCGACTCTGCCTATGCTCAGATAGCAGCAATTGACAATAGTGTATAGATGATATGTAGAGTTATCTAAGAAGAAATTGTTATATTCATTGAATATAATTATGAAATATTTAGCTTTGAAGTTTATTGGCGTTTTTGATGATGACTGATCTAACATTCTTAAAATTGCTAACTATTCCATTAGTAAATGATATTCCTTCCTTTTCAAGCAACTCCTTCTTTTTGTCACTGCCATAAAAATAACCGCCCACTTTGCCATCAGACATCACTACCCTGTGACACGGCACTTTAATTGGGTTTGGATTCTTACCAAGTATTCGTCCTATTATTCTTGAAGATGAAGGATTTCCAAGAGCTTTTGCAACATCCCCATAAGTAGATACCTTCCCTGCAGGTATTTGTAACAGTAGGTCATAAACATCACTATCTTTTATCGATTTTTTGATTATATTCTTGCTATCCTTAGTTGTTCGCATAACCAGTAATAGTATCCATCTATATTTAAAATTACATAATATTTTCCACATAACAAGAAATTTTAAACCATCCGGTATATTATGACAATTATACTATTTCGTCCGAAACCATCATCCTAAAGATTAATCTTAGAACTTAAGACAACCTATTCCAATTCTAAATATTAAAAAAACTTTAATATTAATATTGATAGTTGTTAGAATATAGTACATTTATAGTTTTGATATGTTGTTATTATGTAGAATTCTTTAAGTGGCAATATTTCAAGGGAAACAATTGGTTTCGTCCTATAATGTGTCTTTATTTAGTATCGCGCTCTATCTAATATGGTTATAAAGATGTTTAATTATTATTCTTCTCATTCTAAAATGAAAGTAGAATTATTAAAGTTAGAAACAGAACATAACATTTTCGAAATAAATAATTTTAATATTAGTATTACAATAAACTATCTAATTCCTATAATTGTATGTACTTTTAGTATTAAATGATACATAATTAATAAATCTCATAGCATATTTAAAAACTTAATTATGAAAGTGCAGGTATATTTCTCTATAGAAGTTGTAGAAGAAATGTTAATTAGAAATAATAAAACGAGCGATCAAGTACTCTTTAGTCTCTATGTTCTAGTTTGGGAATTGAAATTTAAAAATATATTAAATGTAGGAAGGATTTTGGTTAAGTTAAAAAAAGAATAAACCTTGTAGAATTCCCATTAAACAAAAAAAACTCATTCTCAAATTTCCCCTAGAAACATTATTCAGATAAATGAGGAGTACTGTGTCATTGATAATACTGGAGCAAGAAAAATAACAATAATAAAGTAATTTTATGTTGACTTGAGCATGAAATCTAAAACAATTGCTAACAAAAAAATCAAAATGTGCTTTTAAGATCAAATTTGATTTACAAGTCGCTAATACGAATACAAAAATGTCTTAAATCCATTGATATCATAATACGAAATTGAAAATCAAAAATAAGGATAACATAAAAAATAGTAATTATTTTATATATTTGTCTTTATAAAAATTACAAGGCTGAATATACTACGTCTATTATTGTTCGACTGGATGATTTAACGAAAGCCAGAATAGTACATATGATTCTTGATAAAAAAACAGAAGAAGCGTTACAAAATCTGAGCAGATTCTATAAAGTTACACCACCTGGAATAACTGTTGGAACTATAAAAGGGAAAAGAAAGACGGTATATGCAGCGTATGTTCAAAGAGAAAGCAAGATTTATTGTATAAACTCCGAGGTGTTTTATAATCCATTTATAGTGCTACATGAGTTTTATCATCATATAAGAACAAGAAGCGGTATTCACAGAGGTTCGGAGAAGTATGCTAACATGTATGCAAAAAGTTTCATTGACTCTTATAAAAAAATAACAAATCAAATAACAAAACAAAATGAGAAATACTGAAGTATGTTCATATAATTGGCTTTAAAATTGTTATGAATTGACTGGCAAAATGGCTGACCTATTTTGATCGACCAATTCTAATTTCACTGCCATGTACAACGAAAAATTACAGGATAATAAAGGTATTTCAAAGTTTCAACTTCAAATATTGAATTTCTAGATTTATACAAGGAATATGAAAGTTTTGGATCCACCTAAAAATTTATTGCATATAATTCGTTAGTACATTAAAATCATCTAAATTTATTAAAATAAGTTCCTCTTTTATCTAGGAGTATAAAATATTATTATTGATCCCAAAACAGCTACAAATGAACCAATTATCTCATACCTATCAGGTCTCTTTTTTTCCACCGTCATACCCCATAAAATAGACGAGATGATAAAAATTCCTCCATATGCTGCATATACTCTCCCAAATTCAGCAGGTTGAAATGTCGGAACGATTCCGTATAGAAACATAATAATACCTCCAACTATACCTAGCAAATATGTTTTCTTTTTACGTAACCATAGCCATACTAGATATCCTCCTCCTATCTCAGCAATTGCTGCAATAATAAAAACTATGAAAGGAACTATGATGGAGGAAATTACTATGACTTGGTCCAAACTTGCTCACCTTTTCTAGGTGCATAATATATTATTATGACACCTACCAATGCAATAGAAGCACCTATTATATCGTACATATCTGGAGCTATTCCTTGAAAGAGCCATCCCCAAAGTAATGACATAACTATGAAGATTCCTCCATATGCTGCATAGATTCTATGAAAAAATGATGGTTGAAAAGTAGGAACAACTGCATACAAAAAAAGAATAAAGCCGCCTAAGGCTCCAAGTATCCAACTCATGCCATCTCTCAACCAAATCCAAATAAGATAACCTCCTCCTATCTCAAAAAGTCCAGCAAGAAAAAAGAAAAGTAAAGTTATCAAAATTTTATTAAATTTAATCACTTGAATCGTTGGTTTTGCTTGATTATTAAAAATTTGGTTATTTTATATGAATTTCTATATCAAAGAGATCATATGGTTTGTTCTATTTCAATTTTGCATATATTTCTACTACCGCAGCAAATTATTCCAAATAAAATTTGGATGATGATCAATAAAGCATTATTGATAAATAGAAATCAATATTGTCGTTACTGTGATTTTTATCTTTTATCGAGTCAGGAGATTATCGTGTAAAGAAATGGTTCATAAATTTTGAACTATATAAAAAAAGCAAAAAAAGCCGATTTTCAAAACAATAAAATGTTTATCGATACAAAAATTGATTATTGAAAGCGATCTTTAGACTTTCCATCTTTTCTTTTGCTATCTCGCTTTTTACGCTGCTTTCTACTACAAATTATGTTTACGGATTTAATATTATTACGGTAGGAGATGTTGATTGTAGATCTACTGCAATAGAATTAATAAACGATATTGTAAAAAAAGCAGCGGATTTTTATTTATGGTTAGGAGATCTTTCATATACAGAAACCCCTGAAGGTGATGAATGTTTTATAGATATGTTAAAAAACAAAGAAATACTAGATAAATCTTATATTGTTCTAGGAAATCATGACCTTTTGAATGAAAAAGATTATCTCACCACATTTAATCTAACCAAGCCATATTATTCTATAGATTTTAATTATAAAAAAAAGGATTATAAAAATATTTTAAATATACATTTGATAGTCATTAATACAGAAGAAGAGATTGTGAAGAATAGCGAACAATACGAATGGATAAAAAATGATCTTGATAAAGTATGGAATAACGGAAAGGAGCTTTATAATTATACAATGGTTGCTACTCATAGGCCATTATATGGCGCAAAGGATGTCAAACAAGAATTAGGGGAAGTTAAATCATCCTCGTTCCAGTCTCTTCATCCTTTATTCAAATCCAGGGGTGTTGATCTTGTCCTTTCAGGTCATCATCACGTATATTATCGCATGGTTCCTTTGGATGGAATACAATACGTAACCATAGGTACTGGTGGTGCACCTCAACATCATTTTTTTACAGCTCAGGAAAAACCGAAGAATATTGTGATCAGATTTGCAGGAATTCATGGATTTTTAAATATTGATTTTTCCGATAAAATTTATGGAACTTTTCTCGATATACCAGATAACAATGTATTGGACTCCTTCTATATTCGATCTAATTGAAAAATCATATATATTGCAACTGTTTTGATTGGTGATTTTTAGTTTAGTAGAATCCTATATTAATTTTTATCCAAACAATATTTTTGGACAATTAGTTATATTTTTATTTTGTAGTGTAATATTATATGCTAACTGTAAGGCAAACGTATATAATGTAATTGTCCTTGCATAATATAAACTGATAAATATGGTGAAAGAATCTGGAAATCTAAAAAGATCTTTGAAGATCTTGATAGAGAATTTGCGACAGCAGAACATATGTAAAATCAAATCTTCACAACAATAGGAGGAAGTAAGACGTCTGTAAAGCGAAATGTTATATATTATTATGGATATCAAATTATTGTCGGTCCAGACTGCAAACCTCACATCAGTGAATTTGGAAACGTAAAACCGAGTAAAAAAGCAGTAGTGGAAAGTGATATAAGAGAACCGTTAGTTGATACAACGTTTAATGAACAAGATATCACATATGTTGTAACTGCTGAAATGCCAGGAGTAACAAAGGAAGATATCAAGGTAAAAATTTCTTGAAAGACTGTAGTCATAAGTTCTGAACATTAGAAAAAAAATACCATAGTGAATTTCCATTGGACCTTGAATTGAATACAAATTCTGCAAAGGTAAGATACCAAAACGGGATATTAGAGATTAAGATAAAAACAAAGGAGCAACCCAAACCAAAGTCAACAGACGTTTAAGTTGAATAATTGTTCATTTTTTTCTTGAGTTTAAAAATAAAAGACCAAAAATATTAATGCAACACTTCAAGAGTTCTTTGGCTAAAATTATTGAAAAGAGTAGCAAATCAATAGTTAATAACAGTTGTATAGAGGGATCAGTATGCGCAGCGTATTAATATCCCAGATAATGAAACAATTAGAGAATTTTTTTAGCTGTATTTTAGTTTTAAACTAATTAGCATATTTTAACTGTTTTGATTTACCGCGGTAATCTTTGGAATAATTCTTCTTTATCTTCTTTATCCTTTCTAATCCAAGATCCCAGTAATCTATATAAACAAAATCAAGTAATATCTCTTCGTTTTTACCAGAGAATGGTTGTATTTCTTTCAGTTAATTGTATATTGTGACTAACAAGTAAGCTAATTGTGTTAGGAATAAAGAATCGTGCAAAAAAGGATTACGAATATCTTTAATTTTTTTGTTATTATTCTCTTTTTTTTGATAATTTATACATTTAATTGATTAAAGAATTAGGTTTTAAATTACTAGTTGCTTTTTTAGTCTCGTCATATATTATTTTTCCAATATACACATCTATTCCTAGCATTTCTGCAATTTGTGAGGGACCATATTCTAATATCTTTTCAACTGTAAAACCATTGCTCTGTAAAATTTCAATTAATCCTTTCGAAATTTTTATAAGATCTAATCTTTCGTCTTTTGTATTTGATATATTTGTATATGATGACTGTGAAGATGAAGATAGTTGCAGATTGGAATCTTTTACAATTATTAGAGGTTTACTACTTTTATTATCAATTAATAAGAAATTATAATGATTATTATTATTATTTTTTATTCTCTTCATATAGTAATATATGTGTTCCATAGTATATAAGTTAGATAGGTTTGTTATCTATAGATCTATGTCATTCTCTATCTTTCTAGCGATAAATACATCCATCATATTTTAGAAATCATAATATTACAATTTTCAAGGTCTTATAAGATAGTTGACTTATATATTGATTACACATGATATAGAAACAGTTATCTCCAATTATAGATAATGTCTAGAAAAATAGAGCACATGATATAGAAACAGTTATCTCCAATTATAGATAATGTCTAGAAAAATAGAGAATTTATTGTATTATCAAAACAGGTTTACTAATATGATTAATTATTTTTCTGACATCACTAAATAAGGATCTAAACCACGAATCTATATGAGCAGTTAACATAACTACCAAATCATAGTTATTATTGTTAATTTCATTCACTATTTCATCAACTATATTTCCGGTCAGAAATTTATAAGAAACTTTATTTTGACATCCAGCTTTTTGGCATTTATTTATTTTTTCTTCCATGGCATCTATTACATCAGCTTTGATTTTTCTATGGAAGTCTTGATTATCCACTTGCGATATCTCGTGAGAACCTTCTACAGAAATATTTCCAAATTTTTCAATATCTTCTAATATACGAAGAATAATTCTGCTCCAGTCGAATTAGATAAAGAAACAGCATAATTAAGTGCTTTATTTGATATATCTCTTCCATCGTCAGTAACCAATATTCTTTTAAAAGAAGCAAGATTATCTTTTGAAATATGATAGCTTCCTGTTTCTTCAGATTCGTGTTTTTCTGGATTGACTTCTGATATATTGTTTATCTCAGAACTTATTTCTTTAACATCATAAGATATAGGTGGATAGTTATCATTACTCATAATATAATCATTAATTACGAATATATAACTAGTACCTTAATTTAAGACAAATTTGTAATTGATATAATAATCAATATTTATTTTAAGCATATAATCGATTATATTCTGATCATGGTTTTTGTAATGTATTTAGATTTGAACACTATTTACGTACGCCTTTAGAGAAAAGTCTAACGAAACCAGTTAATCAATGTTTGAAGGATAGAATAGGAAGTTTTGATGATTACTATCCTACGTATGCAAAAGGAATGAGACCTGATTGATGTTTATAACTGTATACAATTCATTGTTGCTACATACAATGATAATATAAAAAATAATAATTTCAATTTTGAATTTGATTGGTAAGAACTTATCTTAAAATAAGAGTCTAATACCGTATGAAGTTTCGTATGCCTTCACCATGCGGTAGCATGATAGCATTTATGCGTAATGTTTATATCATGATATCATAATATCATGATATCATCGACATGAATCAAATAAACATAAGAAAAACGAAAAAAGAACAAGAAGAACAGATTGTAAATGGAATCAATGTAAGCAAACTCTTTGAAACAGTAAAAGTAATTAAGGAAAAACCTGAAATTGCAAAATTTAATTTTAAAGCAAAAGGTAAATGGATTGATGGAGCACATGGCCGTACAACCGTTAACGACTTTTATGGTGCATGTCAGACATTTAAAAGAAGTCAAGCCTTTGTCTTTGAAAAAGATGAGCCACCCGTTTTATTAGGAGGAGATCATGGTGCAAACCCTGTTGAATATGTATTTGCAGCGCTTGATGGTTGCTTAACAACAAGTCTTATTTATCATGCTGCAGCACAAGGGATAAAAATAGACGAAGTGGAAACATCATTTTCTGGAGACCTCGACTTACATGGCTTCCTTGGATTGGATGAAAATGTAAGAAACGGCTACGAAAAGATAAAGGTTGTATTTAAGATCAAGGCAGATGCGCCAAAAGAAAAATTACAGGAACTGGTATAACTCGCACAAAAGAGATCACCAGTATTTGATATTGTTTCTTGTCCAACTCCAGTAGAAGTTAGTTTGGAAGAAAATAAAATTTAATATTAAAAATAAGTAGAAGTGAATTGTTCAATACATTGGATCTGCAAGTTTTTTATTTGATCCAATACCTTTGTTTTTTCCAATAGGATTAATCTAAAAAAGCCTTATTCATTTTATATATACATTATTAGTAAGACACAGCTCACTTTAGAGATGAAATTATAGTATAAACAAAAATATAGATAATGCTCTTAGACGATCGCTTAACAATATATACGTTTATATAATGTTTGTCCACTATTTACTGAAACTAAATTCAAATTTTAAAAACCATAATTTAATTATATAAGAATTCTTTAGCTTCGAAAAATCCAGTAAGATCGTTGGAAAGCTGATCACAAAATATTCCTAACATTTCAAAATCAATTGTTGAAAATTTCTTTCGACTGCATATAGCCAAAACCGCAACTGCTTCCTGCTTATATAGAAGAGGATATGCCGCAAAAGACAACAGCTTTTCTTTTTTAACCCAATCTGGATGTCTTGTTAAGGGGTTATGGGGTAAATCATTAGTAACAAATGGTTTTTTTCTCCTGATGGCAGGTCCTAGTTGTAGGGAATCATGGAGAGATACTTTAGAAAACTCACCATCAATTCAAGTATATTTTCCAGCACTAAACCTCAAAATAAGATAAGATCTATTTGTATCAACAAACCAAATCCTTGCAAAATATGCATTAAAATATTTTATCATGTATTCTACAGTTTTTTGAAGTCGTTCATTTAGATTATGATATTTTTTTAATGAATTCAGAATTTGAAGCACTCTTGTCTTTCTTTCTATGTCTTCATGATTTTCGTAAACAGAATAAGTCGACAATTTTAAATTTACAGATTCAAATGTTCTAAAATCACTAAGTAGTTCACTAAATCGGTTAAGAAAATTTATGGATTCGATCTCCTATTGTTCAATAGAATCCAATACAAAATGATACATACAATCAAAGTCGCCATTTAATTTACTGGCATAAATACAAAATGAAGATTCTTGAATATATTCTCTTAAAAGCTTGACAAGATTTTCAGAATTTTTTGAAAATTTAAATTTTAAAAAGAATTGTACGATTTACTTTGTTATTTGTTGTTAGTTCAGGATTTAATATAGTTGAATAACCCAAGACATCTTTTTCTTTACAAGTCCAGCTATCCTATGTCTAACAGCTCTATCAGTTATAGCAAAGCCTAAATTATTAATCTCCTTTCTAATTTCAAGAGAAGAAATTCTTGAATTTTTAGTTAGGTAAGAAACGATTAATTTATCAATTTCATCTAGCATGTATGTAAAACAATAGCCATAAATATATCAATTTCCAATGTGGAAGAATAAAAGGATATCACGTGTATAAATCATTAAAATGATGTCCATAATGGAAATATAAAGGATTTTTTATTTCCGTCCTAAATAAAACGACGAATCGGCTATGTACTATATCATGTATAACACAACGAATTAATACATAAAAAGAGAATATATGAATGCTGAAAAATATTTTTTTAAAAATAAGCAATACTTACTTTTGAATAGAAGTATATTTACAGGAATAATATCAGCTGCTTTACTCTCTGCTTTGTCATCCCATCTGATGAGAGATCTAGAACACTATCTCAACATCTGCTACACAATAGCAATAAGTTATATGACACATTACACAGTCTTTGGACTATTATATTATAATGATAACAAAAAAGAATACCTTTTAGAGAATGGAAAATTAGATACTAAAAAGTTTGGAAAAAATATATTAAAAGTAATATTTTCTGTTGGTATTGCTGAAATTGTTTATGTAATAACGAGATGCTCAATACATTTTTATCTATTAACAAGCGGACATGAACATTATTTAGCATGTATTATATCACATATTTCTTCAGCTCTTATTTTTACCATTATAATGAATTTAGGTGTCAAGATAACTAAACTATTCAACAACAGACATGATCATACAGATAATAAAGTTAATTCAGAATTCAAAACAGTTTCATGAACTATTTTTATAGTTGTATTTTTTGTATCTTTTGGAAGTATCATAAAACAAGCTATTAGCATTTACTAATCTAAATATAATATTTGTTATCTTACAAGCCATATAACAGAAAACCATCAGGATTCTTTAGAAATAGAGAGCAGACCACGACGGAATATTTATATCAATAATATATATTAACATCTTAATGGTCCAACAAATAAAAAATAATATCAATGAATCCAAGATACATGAATTTATGAATAAAGCTATACAGGATATTGCTGGAAGCTCTACTGCCATGCTAGTGATTCTTGGAGAAAGACTTGGATTATATAAAGCCATGGCAAATGAAAACAGATATATCACTTTTCAAGAACTTGCTAAAAAAACTGAAACGAATGAAAGACTAGTTAAAGAATGGTTAGGAAATCAAGTTTCTAGTGGGTATATAGAATATGATCCTTCAACAGAAAAATACTTTTTACCTCCTGAACATGCACTTGCATTATCTGACCCTAATAGTCCTATCTATATCCAGGGTGCATTTAAAGCAATAAAATCTTACTTTAAAGATGAAGAAGAATTTATAAAAATGTTTAAAAATGAAAGAACTTTCTCGTGGTTGGATCATCATCCATGTATGGCAGAGGGTTTTGCCGAATTCTTTAAAGCTGGATATTTAGGTAACTTATTAAATTTATGGATACCATCGATAGAAAATGGAAAAATTCATGAAAAACTTAAGCAAGGGATCAAAGTGGCAGACGTAGGATGTGGTTATGGAATAAGTACAATACTGATGGCAAGAGCTTTTCCAAATTCCGAATTTACAGGATTTGATTTCCACAAAGAATCAATTGAAAAAGCAAATAATCTTGCAAAACAAGAGAATTTAAACAATGTAAAATTTGAGATATCTTCAGCATCAGAATTTCCAGGTACCAATTACGATTTTATAACATTCTTTGATTGTCTTCATGATATGGGAGACCCTCAAGGTGCATTGACTCATGTATTAAATACAATCAATAAAGAGGAAGGAGTTTGTATGATAGTTGAACCTTATTCACAAAATAAACTTGAAGATAATATAAATCCAATATCTAAAACATTTTATGCTGCCTCTACACTAATATGCGTACCAAATTCGCTAGCTTTTAATGGACCAGCCCTAGGTGCACAGGCAGGAGAAGAAAGGATCAGAGACATAGTAAGGAAGAGTGGTTTTTCACATTTTAAAAGAGCTATAGACACACCAATAAATATTGTATACGAAATTAAACCATAATTTTATAAAGTATTAACCTATCTACTTTTTATTATTAAAAAATTTCAAATAAAAAATTGCACATAATATTATGTTATTATATCATTGCACATAATTACTATATCAATTAAGACAAATTGCATATTGACCCTGCATATCTATCAGAAGAAATGTTGTAGAGCAGGTAATAAATAGATACATCTAAATTAGAAAAATTGCCTATAATGGATACAAGCAACTAAAAAAATACAGCACAGAGATGAACAGATGAAATTGTTTTCTCATTAAAATAAGTAGTGGGAAAACATTTACTATCAAGCAAATTCAGTATGAAATAGGCATAGACTTCAATAAGGTGATGATGTATAACGGTCTATTTCGCTGTAGCATAATTCGTTTGTAAATGAAGCTATCATTATTGAATTAAGCTAAACATTCATGTATCGTATACAATCTCCATAGAATGTAATATCTTGTTATTATGATACTGACTCTAGAGAACACTTTTTGTTATTTGTATTTAAATATATTTTTCGAATCAATATAGCAAGCAAAATGCAATAGGAAAACTAGTCAAAATCTTAAGGAACACAAATAGGAATATAATCAATGAAAAAATAAAGACATATACAATACAATAACGATTTTTTTAATGATCGAAATCATGATGGGTGTATTTTATAAAAAAGGTTAACGTGATCTTTACAGTTCGTAATTCATCTTATGAAAATTCAAGTTATAAGGTTTTTTCTATTTATTAATTTTAATAGAGTCTAGTATTTTTTCAGCTATGGGTAAATAAAGAATATATGAATTTGCATCAAAATTATACTTATACATTAATAGAAGATCATTTGTCTTATCGATTGTGTACAAGTTTAACACGCCTGTAGTATTTCCCAATGAATGTGAATGTCTAGACAAAATATCTGATGCTTGATGTCCGTCTATCAAATATTTGTCGGAGTGTTTTTCGACGAGTTGAAAAGTTGGATCATTATCTTGCATTTCAACCTCTAATTGATCTATCAAGGCGTTAGAATAAGAAGAATAAGAGTTGAATAATGGAAAACCATATTTGCCATTAATATCATCAAGCGGTATAACGTTTAACGATATTCGTACATTTGCAGAAATATCGAGATGCGATATTAAAACTTCATTATAGAAAGGAGGGTTTTCATTTTCTATCTTTTCAATTTTCCAGTCAGTTTCATCAGGAAATTCTAAAGTAAATAGACCTTCAGGATCATTATAATCAAGCCATTTGATATTTTCAGGAATTATAAAATGAATGGGGACTAAAGGAGACAAAAAAAGTAATGGGAAAAATAAAGTTACTAATTGTATTTTTACCATTTAAAATATTATTATTACTTTCCAATTTATCTCTAAGGATTCAAAGCCAGAGTTTAATTGAGTCAATAGTTTGTGAACCAAATTTGACCTAAAAGGAATTTCAATTGAAAACTTAAAATTTTATATAAAATGATACTTATAAATAATTGAAAACTAAATGACAGTACTAAAAATTTCGCAAATAGAAGTTGATGAGGAAAACCAGCAATGGTGGTTTGTGGAACCATATGATGAAATTTTCAAAGAATATGATAATATCGATGGTTACCCCGCTCATATAATAGATAAAGTAGAAGAAATAATTTCAAATAAAATTGGAAATAAAAAAGTAAAAGTTACTGTATTTTCTTATAAAGACATTATAGGCAATTATGATATATTAGATTAAAAATTAACAACTTGAAATATTTTAGGAATTTCTCTCGATTAAAGATTTCTTTATAGTCAGAAAATTTTTACATATATTGGTAGTAAATTACAATAATTAACCTGATCGATAATCAATGAATTGAACATTCCATGATGACATAGTTATATACTATAAAAAATCTTTTAATTTAAAATTTTTTAAATGTCTTAAGATTATATAATCATTATGAATCATGGTTATGTAATAGAACTTGACCAAATTGGAAAAGATGACATAAAAATAGCAGGAGGAAAGGGAGCAAACCTTGGTCAAATGATTAAATTTGGTATTCCTGTTCCTTCAGGTTTTATTGTAACTACCTCATCATTTGATTATTTGATACAGACAAATAATCTAGGAAACCAGATAGAACAAATCATAAAAAACATAGATGTAGAGAATACTACAGAATTGTTTATGGCTTCAAACACAATAAAAAAATTGATTCTTTCATGTAGAATGCCTTCTGAAATAGAATCAAAAATTATTGAATCCTACAAGAATTTATCAGAGAAAGATCGTGAATACGACAGAGATGTTAATCATCCAAATAAAGGAGATGTATTATGCGCAATAAGAAGTTCAGCTACTGCTGAAGATTTACCAACTGCTTCATTTGCAGGACAACAAGCTTCTTTTCTTAATGTAAATGGAAA
>Ga0210114_1000249_pt1 | contig 13942 bp, 11 predicted proteins | sample MayberryNW_TuleA_FD_185524 | JGI IMG/M metagenome (GOLD analysis project Ga0210114, IMG submission 185524) | Wetland microbial communities from San Francisco Bay, California, USA, that impact long-term carbon sequestration - MayberryNW_TuleA_D2... | ecosystem: Environmental > Aquatic > Marine >...
CCGAGATTCGAAGGAATCTCTCTCATGGCTGAGCAATAGAGGCGCCATGGATGCGATCGATATCCATCACCACTACGTCCCCGAGCAGGTGATTGAAGAAGCCCGCCGCCACGGTAAGACGCTCGGCGTGGAATTGTCGGAAGACAAGGACGGAACTTTTCGCTTCTCCTTCAACGGCGGTCCCAAGTATCCGTTGTTGCCGGGCTTGACGGATGTCGAGCCGCGGCTGGAAATGATGGACCAGGGCAAGATTGGGCTCGCGGCGCTCGATCCGAGCACGCAGCTGGTGGGCTATGATTTGAGAGGCGAACAGTCTGAGACCTGGTGCCGCATCTATAATCAATGCGTCGACGAGTTTGTGAAGCAATATCCCGATCGTTTCACGGCGATGGCAGCGGTGCCGATTCAGGAGCCTGCTCGCGCGGCGAAAGTTTTAGAGCATGCGGTAACCCAACTCCGTTTTCGCGGGGCCTACATCGCCACCAACGTCAATCATCGTTATTACGACAGTGAAGACTTTGATCCGTTCTGGTCGAAAGCTCAGGAGTTGGACGTGCTGGTCTTCATGCATCCGGATAACCCGGCAGGAACCGAGCTGATGGGTTCCTATGGTCTCCGTCTGGTCTGTGGTAACCCGGCCGACACCACGCTTTCACTCGGCATCCTTATTTACAGCGGCGTCTTCGACCGCTTTCCCGATTTAAAACTCTGCACCTGCCACGGCGGTGGATTTTTTCCCTACCACGCGAGCCGCTTCGATCGAGAATTTCTCACCGGCAAACAGGCGACCCGGCGCGCCGATCGGCCCGGCGCGCCCAAGTGCGCCTCGGTACCGAGCGCCTATCTCAAGAACCTGTACTTCGACACGCTCGTTTACGACGTGGAAACTCTAGAGTTTCTGCGCCGCAAAGTCGGCGCTGACCATTTACTGCTTGGCACCGACTTTCCGTACATTCTCGGCGACTGGGAATGCGTCGACAAAGTCAAAGCACTAGCCTGCTCGGAAACCGAGAAACAGGCTATTCTTAAAGGTAACGCGAAAAGGCTGTTGAAACTTTCGCCAAGTTGAGACGTCCGAGCCAGTGAACGCGAGGTTTTTTGGTCTTGACAACAATCGCAAGCTTTTCTACGATCCGCCCATGATTAAACTTCTAGATCAAATGCGGGAAGTAGTTGATAAGGCGCTGGCCAACGGGTGTCCGTGCATACTCGCTACGGCTTCACCGGACGGCGAGCCCGATATCGGCTACAAGGGTAGTATGATGATCTTTGATGACGAGTCCCTGGCCTATTGGGAACGCACCCGGCGGCAGCATTTGAAAAACGTGCTGGCCAACCCAAAGGTCGTGGTGCTATTTCGTGATCCCAAGGTGGGGATTAATTTCCGCTTTCACGGGGTTGCGACTGTCCATGACTCGGGACCGGTTAGGGATCAGGTCATGGCGCGCACTGTCGCTCCGGAGCTGGACAAGGACCCTGAGCGCAAAGGCTCAGCTGTCGTCATCAAGGTTGATAAAGTAACCAATCTGGCTGGCCAGGTTCTGCAATCCCGTTAGCATTTCGTTTGCCGTTAACGAGGTCGGGCCGGTAGAGCGGTCCGGCCTGGTGTCTTTTCGCTCGCTTTTGTGCTTCGCGACGCCTGCGTCTTTAAGATTTTTCCCCTTTCAGCCGTTTTAGAAATCCGCTTTCTCGCAGCTCGGTGAAAAATCGCGCATCGTAAAAGTCGTCGGCTTTGGCCGACGCTGCCTGGGGCACGGTTTTTCTGATCAATCCCAGAATGAGTTCGATTCCTTTGGGGTCGACTTGGAGGGACGGCTCCATCGCTTTTCCCTCAGCCGCCATGGAATGGCTGAGTATTTCCTGGTCTTCGACCTTGGTGTATTTCTGCACGACCTTGGCGGCAACTTCCGGCTGGGTCAGGAAAGTATGAATCGCTTCGGCGTAGGCGCGAGTGAACTTGGCGATCTCCGCCTGTTTGCGGGCGACGGTCGGCCGCGTCGACAGCAGCACGGTGGCGGCAAACGGAATTTTCAGCGCCGTGATATCCAAAATCACTTTAAAGCCCAATCTCTGGGCAAAAAGATCATAGGGCGGCGTGGTCGTGAATGCGTCGACGGAGCCCGCCTTCAGAGCAGGGATCCCTTGGGTCGTGCTGCCCATCTGCACATAACTCAAGTCTTTTAACGGATCGATTTGAAAACGCGCGAGCGCGGCTTGTGTGTACATATCCGGATTCGAACCGATGCGGTCGATGCCGAGCCGCTTGCCTTTGAGATCTTGCACGCCGGCGATTTCCTTTCTGCCGACGATCGCGCCGACCATGGCGTGTTTACTCTGGCCAATGATCACCAGGTTCTTGGCACCGCCAAGAATCGCCCGTATCGGAGCAAAGCCGCCAATGATGCCAATGTCCGCTTCTCCGGAAAGAATTGACGTGGTTCCGATCGGACCCGAACCGATGTAGACCAAACGAACGTCGGCTCCGTGTTTTTTGAAAAGCCCGGTCTCGTTGGCGATCCACATGGGTGACATAGAAACCACATGGGCGGTATAAAATGCCGTGATGGTGGAGGACTGCGCCGCGCTTTGTTTTGACGAGCCGAAAGACGCCGCGAGAACGATCCCGGTCAGGGCGATCAGCTTATAAGAAGTCATCATGTTGAACCTCCGTAGGGTCGATACAACGCCTCGAATACTTCAAGCCGGAGAGGATGTCCATAGGCAACTTTGGCGATTACCGAACCGGGGACCCCGCGGTTTATGTTGACAGGAACGTTGACGATCAAATACGTTTGTCCGCACGTGCAGAGGAATGTCGCAGGATTGTTGACGATGACTAATAATCGAACAAGGCAATGAATCGTACGGGTCCGGGGAACTGGCGCATCGACGTGCACCATCACGTTGTCCCGCCGGAGTTTGCCGACGATTCCATGCCGGTCAGGCTTCCGTCCAGCGAAGAACAGCTCCGCTCCATGGACAGCTGGCATATTCGCGCGGCGATCACGTCGCTTACGCCGCGCGTGCTGCTAAAGAATCTTCACCGCTTGCGTGAGGTGGCGCGCGCCTGCAATGAATTCCAAGCGCGGAGGGTGGGTGATAATCAAGCCCGCCTCGGCGCCTTTGCTTTATTGCCGCTGCCCGATGTCGACGGAGCGTTAGAGGAAATATCTTATGCGCTCAACGCTTTGCGTCTCGATGGCATCGGACTTTTTTCCAGCGTCAGCGGTCGGTATCTGGGTGATCCGCTATTCGAGCCTGTTTTCGACGAGCTGAATCGGCGTCAAGCCGTAGTGTTCATTCACCCGACTCACTGCGTGGCGCCGGAGCACTCGCATCTACACGCGCCGCCTTTCGTCGTCGAATACGTGTTCGACACCACCCGGGCGATCGTTAACCTAGCCTATTCCGGTACATTTAAACGGTGTCCGAATATCCGTTTCATCGTCGCTCACGGCGGCGGCGCCGTGCCCTTTCTGGCGCAACGAATCGCCATGATGGAGGGACACCGCGGTGCCCAAGGCGTCACCGATGTCATCCCGGCGTTGCGCGCGCTTTACTACGAGATTGCCAGCACTACCTCGGCATTCGCGCTCCGTTCTTTGCAAGAGCTCGCCGACGCGACCCATATACTTTGGGGCTCGGACCTGCCGTTTGTTTACGGCAAACGGCTGAAAGAAGAAATCGATCATTGGGAACATTACGACGGGTTTGACGCCGTGTCGCGCTCCGCCGTTGAAGAGGAAAATGCGTTGCGACTGTTCCCGCGGTTGACTCCGACGGAGGATGAATCGAAGGATCAACGGAAATGATATCGAGAGGTGAAACCATGACTCGACGCTATCAAAAGCTCTTCGGGATTGCTCCAACTCTTGTCCGGCTGACTTGTATGCTTATTGCGTTCGCAGCCCCAGCCCAGGTCGGCTGGTGCGCCGAGGGACGCTTTCTCGTAAGCTATGGCGGCACTGCCGGCTATCAGCTTCCGCTCTGGGTCAATAAGGAATTGGAGTTTAGCAAGAAACATGGCGTTGATCTGGAAATTATTTTGATTCAAGCCGGTTCGCCGAACATCCAGGCTCTTGTCGGCGGCAGCCTTCAGCTGACGCAAACGGCCGCGTCTTCCGCGATCTTGGGCGCGGTGCGCGGCGCGCCGGTGGTGATCGTCGCGACCCTGGAAAATAAGCTGCCGATGCTGCTCGTATCCCGCCCCGAGATCAAAGAGCCGCACCAGCTCCGCGGCAAAACCATCGGCATCAACCGCTTCGGCGGCTCTAATGACGCGGCGGTGTTGATGGCGGTCAAAGCATGGAAGATGGATCCCAGCGATATCAAGATGATCCAAACGGGTGGAACATCGGCGCGTATGGCGGCGCTGCTCAGTAAGAAAGTCGATGCGACGGTGCAGTCGTATCCGGAGATCTATCAAGCGCGCAAGCTCGGCATGAACGTGCTCGCCGACATCGGTGATTACGGTCTTTATACCAACACATCGAACATTGTGACGCGCGCGTACTTGCAACAGAACCGCGCCGCGATCAAAGGCTTCATCAAAGGGCAGATCGAAGGCATGCACTACGTCAAGACCAATAAGGAAGGAAGTCTCAAGATTTTGCGAAAGCACCTCCAAGTCACGGACCCTGAGGCGGTCGAGGGCACATACGAATTCTTCGCCAAGCGCTTGTCGCGCTCGCCGCGCACGGAGCTGGAGGGGATCAAGAATATCCTGGCATCGATCGACGCCGCTCAAAGAAAACCGGCGGAATTTATCGACATGAGCCTGATCGACGAAATCGAAAAGGAAGGATTTGTCCAGAAACTTTACGGGAGCTGAAGAATCGTCATTGGAGTAACGGGGCAATGGAGTTAAAGGGCCCGGAGTAATGGAGTACTGGAGTATTGGAGTGATGGGTCCGGAAATCACGCACCAGTACTCCAACACTCCATCACTCCATGCAGGAGAGGAGAGCACCCATGTCCGCTAAGGTGCGATTGTCGGTGGCAGTCGGGGACTACGAAATCATTCGCGCACTGAAAGAGGGCAACGTCGAGGCAGACGGTCTCGATCTCGTGGTTCTGACCGGTCATGGTCCGCGCGAGCGCCATTGGCGCATGGCGCGCAATCAGGAGTTCGATGTATGCGAGTTCAACGTCGGCGCCTATTTGCTGTCGCGCGACCATGGCGATGGCTTGGCGGCTATTCCGGTTTTTTTGCACCGCCGCTTCCGTCACGGCTTCGCTTTCGTGAATGTCCAGGCCGGTATCAAGACGCCAAAGGATTTAATCGGCAAACCAGTGGGCGGTACCAATTTCCAACCGGCCGGGAACATTTGGCTCCGCGGGATCTTCGAAGAACACTACGGCGTGCCGCACAAATCGATTACCTGGGTGGTGGACCGCAGCGAGGACGTTCCCTTCGAGGCTCCGCCGGGACTTAAAATCGAGATGATCCCGGCCGGCAAATCGATGGACACGATGCTCGCGGAGGGCGAAATTCCCGCGATGATCAATCCCTACATTCCCGAGCCGATCGTCACAGGCGACAAGCGCGTCGCGCGCCTATTCCCCGACTACAAGTCGGTCGAGCGCGAGTATTTTCGGCAAACCGGTATCTTCCCGATCATGCACGTGACCGTTATGAAACAGGAGATCGTCGACAAATACCCATGGGCAGCGGTCAGCTTGGTCAAGGCTTTCGAAAAGGCCAAGAATATCGCCTACAAGAGGCTCGCCAATCCGAGAATCACGCCGCTTGCCTGGGTGAGAACCGAGTACGAGGAAGAGCGTAAAATTCTCGGACCTGATCCATGGGCCTACGGCTTGGGCGAGGCGAATCGAAATAATGTCGAAACCGTCATTCGCTACTGTCATCAGCAGGGCTTGACGAAGCGAGCCATGTCGATCGACGAATTGTTCATCGACACCGATCCCGAAGACGGCGGCGATGTAGATCATGTATGAGCAAGAATAATCCGAACCAGCGATTTTTATGAATCTGTGCGCCTTGTGGAACGACACACCAAACAGGTTAACGCGATAGAAACCGAACATGGAGGGAAGCAGGATGATTGCGAGGGCACTTCAACTAGGGAAGCAGCTGCTGCTGGCGTTAATTTTTGTCCCGTGTCTGGTGAGGGTGTCGGACGCGGCGGAAGCGCTTGAGAAGCTCCGCGTTGCGTACGCTGCAGTCACGGCGGCTTTTTCGATCCCGTGGATCGCCAAAGAGGCGGGCATCTTCCAGCGCAACGGTCTCGACGTCGAGCTGGTTTACATCGCCGCAGGATCGCGCGCGGTGCAGACGTTGGTGGGTGGAAGCATCGATGTGGCTGCGATCGGCGGCCCTGCCGGCGTTGACGCCAGACTCGCCGGCGCCGATACGATTTATGTCGCCATCCCGGTAAACCGTGTCATCGTGTTCACTGTCGCAGGACCACAGGTGCAGCGAGTCGAGGAACTCCGCGGCAAGAGCATCGGTGTTACCCGCGTTGGCACCGTCACGGATTTTTTCACGCGGGTCTATCTCCGGCAGAATGGCCTCGTGCCGGATCGTGATGTAATGATTCGCGGGATGGGCGGTCTCCCTGAGATCGTAGCCGGCCTCAAGGCCGGACAAATCGAGGGCGGGACGTTCGGCTTTCCCGCTGTGTTGCACGCGAAGGCCGCGGGTTTTCGGGTCCTGGTCGATTACAATACCTTGGGATTCCGCTATCCGCTTTCGACGGTCATCGTCACGGAAAAATTATTGCGAACGCGCGAGTCGGCGATCCGCCGCTTTCTCCAGTCGCAGATCGAAGGGATCCATCGCTTCAAGACCGATCCGGCTTTCGCCATGAAAGTCATCGGCAAATATACCAACACTACGGATCAGAAGATGCTCGAGGAGACCCACCAGGTCTACACCGATGCTTTCCAGAGAGTTCCTTACCCCAACGTCGAAGACATGCGGCTCGGCATCACTCAGGTGAGCGAAACCAACCCGCGTGCCAAGGGCGTCGACCCTAATGACTTCGTCGACCCCCGCCTGTTGCGGGAAATCGAAGCGAGCGGGTTTGTCAAGAAGCTTTATGCTGAAGGAAAGTAAAGATTGGAGTACTGGAGTGATGGAGTATTGGAGCGCTGGGCCTTGATTTTCGGACCCAACACTCCAGCACCCATTACTCGTGTGCCTTGAATCATTACGCCAGCACTCCAGTTTTCTTGTGAAGATTAACATCGTCGGTGCAGGCCCCGCGGGCCTATTGTTCGCGCTGTTGATCAAGCGCCGCTACTCTGGGTGGCAGATTTCGGTGTTCGAGCAAAATCCGTCCGACGCCACTTTCGGCTTCGGTGTGGTCTTTTCGCTGAACGCGCTGGCCTTTCTCGAGCGCGATGTCCCGGACTTTCACCATCAACTCGTCGCGCGCTTGGAGTCATGGCCGATGCAGCGCATCGTGCACCGCGACGAGCGCGTCGATATCGACGGTAACGGCTTCTCCGCCATCGGCCGCCTCGAGCTCAACCAATTCCTGCAGGATCTCTGCGCCCGTGCCGGAGTCGACGTCGGGTACCGGCGAATTATCGTTTCTCTTGAAGAAGTCGATGGCTGTGATCTGCTCGTCGGCGCTGACGGCGCCAACTCGTTCGTGCGCCGCGCTCTCGATCGAGAATTCGAGCCGCAACTGGACTGGCTGACCAACCGCTTTGCCTGGTACGGGACGCGGCAATTATTCGACTGCCTGAGCTTGACTTTCCGCGCCAACGAGCATGGTTCGTTCGTCGCGCACCATTACCGTCATAGCCAAGAAATGAGCACCTTCGTCGTCGAGTGCGACATGGCTACATGGCACCGGGCCGGTCTGGATCAAATGTCCGACGAGGAAAGCCGCGCTTACTGCGAGCGCGTCTTCGAACGTGATTTAGCGGGTCATCCGCTGGTGTCGAACAAATCAATCTGGCGCCAGTTTCCTTTGCTGAAAACACGCCGGTGGTTTGTCGGCAACGCCTTGCTGATCGGCGACGCGCTGCGCACGGTGCATTTTTCCATCGGTTCGGGCACGCGGCTCGCGTTTGAGGACGCCATCGCGCTCGATCGCGCGTTCGGAGAAGCGGGCGCCGACGTGTCGCGAGCGCTGGGCGTGTTCGAGCGCGAGCGCCGGCCGGTAGTTGAAAAAATCATCGCCGCGGCGAATGCCAGTTCGTTTTGGTATGAACGTCTAGCCGAGAAGATGAAATTCCAGCCGTGGGAGTTGGCGTACGACTACATGACGCGCAGCGGGCGCATGACCGATGAGCGGTTGCGCGAGCTGTCGCCGAGATTCATGGCTCGGGTGGAGGCGGAGCGGAGGCAGGTCAAGTAGGATCATCTAGCTAGCTGGTGTCTCTGAAATTCGCAACGTAATTCGATCGTCATTCCGGGCAAGCTGGCGAAAGCAAGCGCGACCCGGAATGCAGGAATTTCAAAGACATCTGGATTCCCGTTTTCAGGGGAATGACGACTGAATCTGTGAACTGCTGATAGGCCACGAGCAGTTTGACGAAAACTCTGATTGCAGGCTGCTCAAAAAGATCTCAGAGGTGAGGCGCGGATGGAACGTGATCGTGTTCGTGAAATCGTGACCCGTGAAGTCCGTGCGAGCACGAACACGTCACACGAGCACGATTCATGCGAGGCGATAGCAGCGCAACGAAGCCTATGGGGCTTATTCAGCAGCCTGCTAGACTAGGGTTTGACTTCATACCGTTTCACTGTCGCTCGACCGCCCTGCAAGCCGCGGGCGTGGCGCTGTATCTCAGCATGGGCGTCGCTGCTGCGGTACTTGTCGATGCTTTCCTGGCTGTCCCACTCAGAATAGGAAATAAATTCTCCCGGTGCATCGACGCATTCCAGCAGTTTTTCCGATAAACATCCGGATTGCTGGATCATGAGAGGGGCGCAATGGTTTTTCCAAAGCTCGATCGCTTGCTTTACCTGATCCTCTTTGACCGTCACGTAAATCAGTCTTACGATTGGCATAATCCACCTCCCTATTTAGACTGCTACTGTTGACGCGTTACCGTTGAATTATTGCAGACGCTGGCCGGCTCTAGGTCACTCATACATGAGACGGCGCGGCCGCCAGTGGTGTTGCCGGTGCGCCTCCAGATAATCCGGACGAATAAACAATTTGATCAGCACGACGCCGGCGATAAACCCTCCCGCATGAGCCCAGAAAGCGACGCCGCCCTCGGCGCCGACACTCACTAGCCCACTGACGAGTTGGATAAAAAACCAATAACCCAACATCACCCACGCCGGCATACCCACGGAAGTGAAGAAAAATCCAAGAAAGATCAGCGCGTAGACCCTTATCCTAGGAAAAAGGATCAAGTAGCCACCCATCACGCCGCTAATGGCGCCTGAGGCTCCGACCATCGGAATAACCGAACTCGGGTTGGCGGCAATTTGCCCGAAGGCCGCGGCCAGGCCGCACACGAGGTAAAAAACGACAAACCGCAGATGCCCCATGGAATCTTCGATGTTGTTGCCGAAGATCCACAAAAACCACATATTGCCCAGTAAGTGCAGCCAAGATCCGTGCAGAAACATTGAAGTGATCAGGTTTGAAATCTGCCGGCCCGGATCAATAACGCAAACGAGATTCTCGCCCATGGGAAATTGCGTCCCGGGCTGGACTGAGAGCAGAAGCTCGCCCGGAATCAGGCCGAGCTCGCAAACGGATTTGGCGAGTGCGAAAGTCGATCCGGCACCTTGGAGAAATAGCCAAGCGAGGACGTTTAACGCGATGATCGCGACTGTGACGATGGACGTGTGCTGTGTCTGATTCTCGTCGCGGTACGGAAACATACATTTACGGGTTAATGCTCAGGGTCAAGATCGAGTTCCGTCCTGCTTAACAGCCTAACGGCCGCACCGGCGCCGGTCAATAGAGACGCTAAAAGATTTGGCAACATCACCGTCGGGCGGGCCGGAAATTAGGAAGTCTCATAAGTTTGCTGCGTGCGATCTGGATCGCGATAGGAGTGATAGTTAATCGATCCAAGCCCAACACCATAACGCGCCTATAGCTCAATCGCGCTTCGGTCGGCAACCTGCCCGATAGAACCGTGGTTTGACATGGGATTCGAGCGTCGGATAGGTTATCCATATTCGGGCGGGCTTGCTGAAGCTGTATTTTCTGCATCGATCCGGCCGGTTTTTTGGAGGTCAGTATGGCTGCTAAACCAGAAATAAGATCGGAAGCGGACGCGTTTCGCGCGGCCTTCCATGACCGCATGCACGCCAACAATATGTTCGGCTTGTGGGAGCTGGCGAGTCAGATGACGCCGCATCCCCAGCCCAAAATGATCCCGCATATGTGGCCGTGGTCGGTGACCGAATCGATCGTCGAGGAATCGGCTCGCGCGGTCCCGGTGGGTGACGAACGCCGCGCGCTGCAGCTTTTCAATCCTGGGCTCGGCGGCCGGTGGGCGACGACGAACAATTTGATCGCGGCTGTGCAGATTCTCCTGCCGGGCGAAGTTGCGCGCGCGCACCGGCACACGCCGACGGCAATCCGTTTCATCATCGAAGGCACCGGAGCATACACCGCCGTCGACGGCGAGCGCGTCTATATGGCGCCGGGAGATTTGATTTTGACGCCGAGCTGGGCATGGCATGACCACGGCAACGAGACCAAAGAGCGGGTCGTTTGGATGGACGGTTTGGATATTCCACTGATCGCCTCCTTGGAAGCGATGTTTTTCCAGTTTTATTCCGCGCCGCAGGTGCCGGTATCACGCCCACCCAACTCTTCAGGGAAAATGTACGGCCACGCCCATATCACGCCCACGTGGGTCAAGGAAAAACCGCAATCGTCGCCGCTGTTGCTTTACGCGTGGGACGAAGCATGGAAAGCCCTGGACTCGTTGCGCGAGCATGAGGGCAGCGCTCACGACGGCGTGCTGCTCGAATACCGCCATCCGCAAACCGGCGGACCGGTTTTGCCGACCATGGCGTGCATGATCCAACTGCTGCGGCCGAGCGAGCACACCAAAGCGCATCGCCATACCGGCAGCGCCGTTTATCACGTTGTCCAGGGCTCCGGTTTTACCGTGATCGACGGCCAGCGGTTCAATTGGCAGAAGGGCGACATCCTCGCCATTCCGCCCTGGACCTTGCATGAACACGCGAATGCATCGGCGAGCGCCGATGCAGTGCTGTTTTCAATCCAAGACCTGCCGGTGCTCCAGGCGCTCGGACTCTATTACGAGGAAGAGCTCAAAGAGAACGGCGGTCACCAGCAAGTGACGGCGACGTTTAAAGCGGCGTGAGTCGCATGATCACGTTGGCTCAATAGCAGCAAACGCTTCACCTAGAAGAAACAACGGCTGCACTGAATTGCTACGGTACGCTAACGGCACAAAATTATGCGCCAAGACCGCAGGAGTGAACCAACAGTTCGAGCCTGGAAGCAACGTTTACATCCGCTTGCCGCCGGAGAAGCTCAAAATCTTTCCGAAGTAGGATCGCGCAAACAGGCAAGAATCTGGCCGTTGAAAGGTTCGGCGGCTAATCCAACTTCACATCCACCACGACAAACTCATCTGACGCCAGCGCTTGTTGAAATACCGGCTTCAGCTCTTCTTTGCGCGTCACGCTGAAGCCTTTGGCGCCGTAAAGTTCCGCGAGCTTATGCAAATCGGGGATGAAGAGCTCGGTGCCGATGACGCGGCCTTGATAGGTTTTCATCTGGTCGCGCTTCATGCCGCCGTAGGCGTTGTTGCGCAGGACCAGGACGAATACCGGGATTTTGTGATAAGTCGCGGTGGCGAGCTCTTGCTGTTCCATCATGAATGAGCCGTCGCCGGTGACGCAGATCACGCGGGCGTCGGGACGGCCGAGCTTGACGCCCATGGCGGTCGCCAGCGCGGTGCCAATGGCGCGGAACTCGCCGGCATGAATGATTGGGTTCACTGCGTCGATGCCGCGCAAGGTGTCGCCCGTCATGCCCGAAGTCGTGAGAATTTCGTTGCCGGTGAGCAGGTCGTTGAGCGTGCTCATCACCGAAGCATAGGTCAAGCCATTGTTGGCTGGGTTCTGTTCGACTTCGTTTCTCCAGGCCTGCCTGGCTTGCCGGATCGCTTGGGCTCTTTCGCCATTTGCTGGGGCCTTCGGGTGGCGTTTTTTGACTTCGTCGATAATCCCGCGCAAAGCGATCTTGGCGTCGGCTTGGATTGACAACGCCGTCGGGTAGTTGCGTCCCAACTCATCGGGATCCGTATCGATCTGAACGATCTTGGCCTTCTCAGGAATGATCTCGTGGCCGAACCGCATGGTGGTGCCTTCGCTGAACGTTGCGCCCAGGGCGAGAATCAAGTCGGCCTCTTGGAAAAATTTGCGCGAATAGGGGCGGCTCCCGAACCCAAGACAGCCGAGCGCGAGCGGGTGGTTCTCGGGGAAAACGCCCTTGGCCGTATAGCTCACAGCAACCGGCAGCGATAACAGCTCGGCCAGCTCGCGAAGTTCGTCCCTTGCGCCGGCCCAGTCGACGCCGGTGCCGGCCAGGACTACCGGGGTTTTTGCTTGAAGCAAAAGATCTACTGCCGACTGCGCGGCACGGGTATCCATCGCCGGCGCGATGGGTTCGGCACTCGGCGTGAAGCTCAGTGGCTCGGGCAGATGGGCGTGCTGCAAATCTTCCGGCACGATAAGAAAAACCGGCCCCTGTCTGCCTCGCGTAGTTTGATGAAAGAGCGAATCGAGCAGAGAGCCGAGCTCTTCGACCCTTTCGAGCTTGACGCTCTGCTTGGTGATCGGTTGAAACAGCCGCACGTGCTCCATGCCGTGAAACGACGAGAACGCGCCCTTCGCCGAGGCGGCAGTATCGATGTCCGACGAGATGACGAAAAGGGGCACAGACTCTTTGTAGGCTTGCGCTACTGGCGTCACGATATTGGTTGCGCCCCCGCCCGCCGAGACCAAACAGACCGCGGGCTGCTTGGTCTCGCGCGCGTAGCCGAGCGCCATGTTTCCGGCGCCGCCCTCGTGCTGCGCGTTGATGAAACGCATGTGCGGCCGCTTGGCGATGGCATCGCCAATGGCGAAGGAAGTATGGGCGAGCACGCCGAAAATATTCCGCACGCCTCGTGAGCTTAAATATTCGACCAAAGCATCGGCAACGTTCGTTTTAGCCATCGTAAGCCTCCTGTTTCCTGAATGTTCTGGTTATTTCAACAGCCAGGGAAAAGCAATAAACGCGCGCCATATAGATTTTCTATGGCGTCGGTCCCAATGGGAGCTCGTCCTTGCCCGTCCGGTTCTGCGACTTGTGGGCCGTTCAGTCGAGGACTTCACGGACCAGGGCTGGCGGACCTGCTGTAAAGTCAGGCGGCGCGTTACGAGCGGAAGTGTCGTACGCCAGAGACAAAACGTTACGACGGCAAGCGAGGGGCTGAGAGTCTTAAGGCCGTTTGGGATCGTCTAGTGTCAACCCGGCGGAACGTAGCGCTTTTTGTATTGAAGCAACAACGCCGGGGCAGTGGCCAGCATACAGCAGCAGGTTCCGAGCTTCTGATTCATCACAGCTGAGCACGGTGTTGCTGCCGAAAAGGTTCAAGTGAACGGCATGCTCTATAACTAATTTCGAGTGCGATCCTGGAGGAATCGAATGCTTCAGGCAATGAAAGCTTTTGTCATCAAGAAAGATTTTTAAATGCAATGAAGCGCCTCCCTCTGGTCGCGGCAGTACAATCCACGAGCTCTCGGGCGGAATGAAAAATGGCGCTAGGGCAGGAAATTCCAATGAAGTGACATCAAAGTTGGTTCACGCTTTGCCAAGGAAGACCGTGAAAAAGTCGTGTTTCCGTGCCCCAGCAGGGATGTAAACGTAAGCACGGGTCGTGCCTGATTGCGGAGGGAACTTTGGGCGAAATGCGTCAACTTCCAGGCATCGCACGCTCCGAGTGCGGAGTGCAATCCTGCCCGTAA
>Ga0210114_1000250_pt1 | contig 13926 bp, 9 predicted proteins | sample MayberryNW_TuleA_FD_185524 | JGI IMG/M metagenome (GOLD analysis project Ga0210114, IMG submission 185524) | Wetland microbial communities from San Francisco Bay, California, USA, that impact long-term carbon sequestration - MayberryNW_TuleA_D2... | ecosystem: Environmental > Aquatic > Marine >...
GGAGAGCGATTTTTCTCCGGGGCCCCTGCCGGCGCTCGAGAACCACCTCGACCGTCCGGAGATCCGCGAGGCCCTCGACGGCCGGGTCGGCGTCGCCACCCGCCACAATGAGACGGTGGGGCGGGAGATGCTGTACGTCGCCGTCCCGGGCGGACCCGGCGCCATCCGGGTCGCTGCGGACCTGCGACAGGTCGACGAGATCGTTCGCCGAGCGCAGGCGGCGGTCGTCGGGGCGGCGCTCTTCGCGCTGCTGGTGGGCGCTCTCCTCGCGCTCATCGCCGGCCGCTCCATCGCCCGGCCCCTCACCCAGATCACCGCCGCCGCCCGCGCCATCGCCGCGGGATCCCCGCCCCGGTTTCCCCGCTCGGGCGTGCCCGACATCGACGCGCTGGTCCAGGCCCTGCGGCAGATGCACCGGCAGCTGGTCGACCGTTTCGAGGAGCTGCGCCGGGAGCAGGCGGAGACCGCGGCGCTGGTGGAGTCCATGGTGGAGGGCGTGGTCGCCGCGGACGAGCGGGGACGCATCGTCACCGCCAACCCCGCTGCGCGACGTCTCCTGGGCTACGATTCGCTCGACCCCCTGCCCGACCTGGCCGAGCTGTTCCGGGTGAAGGCGGCCCGCGAGGTGGTGAATGCCGTGCTGCAGGGGGAGGCGGTGCAGGACCGCGAGGTGGACCTCGACGGACGGTCGGTGTTGCTCAACGCCCGGCCGCTGCCTGCCGGGGGTGCGGTGCTCGTGATGCACAATCTCACCGAGCTCCGGCGGCTGGAGGCCGTACGACGCGACTTCGTGGCCAACGTGTCGCACGAGCTGAAGACCCCGCTCACCTCGATCTCGGGCTACGCCGAGACGCTGCTCTCCCTTCCGCCGGACCCGGAGATGGCACGGGTCTTCCTCGGCACCATCCTGGGGAACGCCCGCCGGATGCAGCGGCTGGTGGACGACCTGCTCGACCTCTCCCGAATCGAGTCCGGGCGCTGGCAGCCGACCCGCACCGAGATCGACGTGGCGAGCGCGGCGCGCGAGGCGTGGACCGAGGTGGGCGCCCGGCCGGAGTCGCGGCAGGTGGAGTTCGGTGTGCAGGTGGAGCCCGGCGCCGAGAAGCTTTGCGCCGACCACGACGCCGTGCGGCAGGTGCTCACCAACCTGCTGGAGAACTCGCTCCGCCACACGCCTGCCGGTGGGGGCATCACCTGCCTTGGCCGACGGCAGGGGAACGGGATTGCCCTCGTCGTGCACGACAACGGCACCGGCATCACCCGCGAGCACCTACCGAGGATCTTCGAGCGGTTCTACCGGGCGGATAGCTCGCGGTCTCGCGACGAAGGAGGCACCGGCCTGGGACTCGCCATCGTGAAGCACCTGGTAGAGGCGCATGGCGGCCGGGTCTCCGCCGAAAGCGAGCGGGGTATGGGCACGACGGTGACCTGTTGGTTCCCCGACGCCTGAGCACGTCAGAGGTTGACCACGGCCTCGCCCCGATCGGTTGAGCCTGCCGGCGCTGACCGCGCCACCACCTCGCGATAGCTCTGCTCCAGTCGCTCGATCTCCCGGTCCCAGCTCAGCGACTCCGCGGTGTGCCTGGCGCCTCGAGCCAGCCGCCGGCTCAGGCCCCACTCGGTCGCGATCCGGACCATCGCCAGCGCCATGCCCGGCACGTCGCCCGCGCGACACGCGATGCCGTTCCTGCCGTCCCGGAGATGGTCACGCACACCGCCCTCCGGCACCGCGATGACCGGCAGCCCGCTGGCCATCGCCTCCAGCACCACCAGGCCGAGCGTCTCCGTCACCGACGCGAACACGAAGGCGTCGCAGTTGGCGTAGAGGTCGGGCAGGCGGCTGCGCCGGTCGAGCATACCGAGAAAGGTCACGCCGGGGGGGGCCGCCGCGCGCAGCTCCGCCTCGCGGGGCCCGGCGCCGGCGATGACGAGGTGGATGACGCCCCGGGGAACCATCTCGCTCGCCACCCGGAAGGCGTCCACTACCTGGGCTACCCGCTTCTCCGAAGCGAGACGTCCCACGTACAGAAAGGTGTAGCGGCTCCCTATACCCAGCACCGCACGCATCGCCTCCGACCGGCGCCCCGGATGGAACGTCTCGGTGTCCACGCCCCTGCCCCACACCTCCACGTCTCTCAATCCAAGGCGCAGCAGGTCTCCGCGGGCGACGCTCGACGGGGTGAATACTCGGCGACTGGATCGGTGAAAGCTCGCGATGTAGCCCCGCACCGCGCGTTTGAGCCAGCCTGCGCCGTACGCATCCGCGTAGCGCGCGAAGTCGGTGTGATAGGACGACACCACGGGGATCCGGCGTCTGGCAGCCGCGGCCTTGCCCGCCCGACCGATGCCAAACTCCGTTTCGCAGTGCACCAGGTCGGGGCGGAAGTTTTCCATCAGCACGCCGATGTCAGCGCCGCGCGGCCGGGCCAGCCGGACCTCGGGATAGAACGGCATCGGCAGACTGGCGAAGTCGTGGACCTCGCCGGGCGGTATCTCGTAGCTCTCGCCCGTCTTGGGTGCCGCGGGATAGCGGGGCGCGGCCACCGCGCAGGTCCAACCAGCTCGACTGAGTCCCTCGACCGAGACTGCCGTTACGATCGAGACGCCGTTCATCTGGGGCAGATAGGTGTCAGTGCAATAGAGGACGCGCATGACGCTCCGGCGTGCTGGAGAGCGCAAGCTGAGGAGACCAGGTCACGGTCAGGTGAAGAACCGGTCTCGGTTCACGCGGGAGACAGCGTGAGTAACCGTTACGCCGGTGTGGCGGGCCGGCCGCGCCAAAGTGGCGCGCACCAATGACCTTCATCGCACATGACCGCACAACTGCTGGTCCGGCTCAGCAGCCACGACCGGGCGTTGATGCTGCGCTGCGCGATGTCGGCGGCGGCGCCGCGGGTCTCGCGTCTCGGCTGGACGGCCGTAACCCACCTGGGCGGGACGGTCCCGTCGCTCCTCGCCGCCGGTCTTCCGCTGCTGGCCTGCTGCGAGCTCTACCGGGCCGGTGAGCTGGCCATGACCAGTGTGGTGGTTTCCCACCTGTTGGTGCAGCTGGTGAAGCGGACGGTCGGCCGGGGGCGCCCCTCGCGGGGGTGCGACCTGAGCGCCGTCGTGCGGGAGCCCGACCGGTTCTCGTTCCCCTCCGGACACGCCACCGCCAGCTTCGCCGTCTCCCTCTCGTACGCAATGGTGTTTCCCCTATGGGCGGGGCCGGTGCTCCTGCTGGCCGTGCTGGTGGGCTTCTCCCGGATCCGCCTGGGCGTGCATTACCCCAGCGATGTCGTCGTGGGACAGGCCCTCGCCGCGATCACGGCATTGGGCATGTCCGGCTGGCTCTGACTCCCGCTCAGTCGAGCTTGTTCCCGTAGCTGACGAACTTGTAGACCCCGCCCCGCTCGACGATCAATCCGAACAGCCGGTCGCCCACCGTGTCCCCGGACGCGGTCACGCGGTGGATTACGCAGTGCCCGTGGATCCTGTTCTCCCCTTCCTGCCGTTGCGACGCGCAATCGTGTCCCAGGTAGCCGAGCGGTGCTCCCGCGCGCTCGGACAGCAGCAGCGATGCGCCTTTCTCCGTCTGGCCCTGCATCTGAAACCACAGCAGCGCCGGCGGCAGCTCGTAGGGGCGCCGGGTGAAGGCCGTAGTCGGGTAGTACAACCAGGCGAACTCGTCCTTCTGCAGCACCATATGCCGCAGCGCAGCGGTGTCCGAAGCCTCGAGCGCGGCGATGAACCGCCGCACCAGCTCCTCGCGGCTTGCGGCACCTCCGGAGAGTCCCGACGGGCGCGGCAGGTCCCGGCGGAACTGCTCCAGCGCGACCTCGATCGACACTGCACTGTCCACCACCGTCGCCCTGCCGCTCTCGGCCCGGACATCGCGGTCGGCGCAGCCGTTGCCCAGTACCACGGCGGCGAGCAACGCCGCCAGTCCGGCTATCCGCATCTAGGGATCTCTCTCCTTCTGGCCCGACATGCCGGAGGCGGCGGGGCAGGACCGCCCCCACCGCCTCCGGCATGACTCGGAACCGCTCAGTTGGTTGCGTAGTTGGTCCAGCCCTCGTACCAGGCCTCCCCGGCGGGATCCACCGCGCCGCAGTAGGCGGGCAATGTCAGGGTAGCGCCGAAGAAGTTGGTGACGTCGTACTCCGCCGGAATCGCGACGGTATTGCATCCGGTAGTGGCATCGCCGATCGGCGTCCAGTCGAAACTGCCGGCTGTCACGCTGGTGATCACGTCTGTCGCGGCCGCGGCCGTGCGATGATTGTCGCCGCCGAAGAGCGTGGCGAACTCGGCGTCGCTGAAGACCGGGTCGGTGGACGCCTCGTACGCCGCCCCGTTCCCCGCCAGGATCGCGTTCACGATGTTCGCGGAGTCCCGGATCGCCAGCGTCACCGAGGTGTCCCGCACGCTCACCGCGAAGTTGGCCCAGTCGGCGAGGATCAGGTTGGTCAGGAAGCCGAGGTGGCCGCGCCGCAGCACGATCCCTCGCCCGCCGGAGGTCTGCGGCTCGGCGGAATTCCCGACCAGGGTCACGTTCGCGAAGATCGGGTTGGTGAACGGCTCGCTCCGGGTCCCGGCGGCGCAGCCGCTGCCGGCGCAGCCGTCCATCTCGAAGCCCTGCGGGTCGCTTGCTACCTCGCCGGCGCCGGGTGCCGGTTCCAGGCGGGTGCTCTGGAACCCGATCAGGAACTGGTGCCGTCCGACGTGGCCTTCGGAGGTATCGAAGTGGTCGTCGCCGGACTCGTAGGACACCAGGAACCGGCTGTCCACTGCGCCACCCCAGAACTCGAAGGAATCGTCCAATCCGGCGAGCGCCTCGATGTATTCGTAGGTCGTGCCGCTGCCCACCGCGTAAGAGGAAAGCGCATTCAGCTCGGTATTGTTGCCGCCCGACACGTCGTAGCCCGCGAACTCGATCCTGGTGTACGTGATCGTCCCGCTGTTGTCGGTGTTGTCGGTCCCACCGCCGTAGTCCTCCGCCTCTTCGGTCGGGCCCTCGGTGAAGATGACGCCGGTGCGGTTGATGATGCCGTTCCCGACGATGATGAGCCCGCCCCAGTCGCCGGGCGCCCGCGAGCCCGCCGGGTTCGACGAGGTGAAGACGATCGGGGCCTCCGCCGTCCCCTGGGCGTCGATCTGGGCCCCACGCAGGATCCAGAGCGAGCTGCCGGGGGTCGCCGCATCACCCAGGATGGTCGTGCCGGCCTGGATGGTCAGGGTCGCCCCGTCGGTGACCTTGATGAAGCCCTGGAGGGTGTAGGTGGTATCCGCGAACAGCGTCCGGTCGGCGGTGACGTCCTCGCTGAGGGTGGCGACCGCCGGGCCCTCGGGAGTGACGGTCACCGGGGTGCTGAAGGCGCTGGAGCCGATCGCGTTCACCGCGGCCACGCGGTAGCCGTACTCCACCCCTTCGGTGATGTCGGTATCGGTGTAGCTCGTGGTGGTCAACGAGCCCCCGACCTGGGTGAAGTCGCCGCCGTCCTCGTTGCGCTCGAGACTGTAGCTGGTCGCGTCGGTCACCGCGTTCCAGGTGACCTCGACCGAGCCGTCGTCCTGCAGCTCCGCGACCAGACCGGTCGGGGTCGCGGGCTCGCTGGGGCCGTTCCCGTCGTCATCGTCGTCGCTGCAGGCCGCCGCGAAGCCGAGCGCCGCGGCCAGGGCGACGGTGCGGAAGAACACTCCCGTGACCTTCATGATTCCCTCACTGGGGGTAGTGGGTATAAAGCAGGTCTGCTCGCTGACGCGCTCTAAACAACGGTCCGGCATGACCAAGGCTTCACGTCCGTGTCACAGTCGCGTCAAGCGTCTCAGCGAAGCTCCCATTTCAAGCCGAACGTGAAGATGCGCCCGGTCTTGTACCGCAGTCGGGTCACCGGGCCCTGCAGGTACACCACCGGCTCGTCGAGCAGGTTCTCCCCATCGAGCTTGGCGCTCAGACCCTGCACCACCGGGAACTGCACCGAGACGTCGAGCAGGTGCCGCTCCTGTTCGTAGGTGTCGGGGAGGGGGAAGATTCCCGCCTCGGTCAGGCGCGGGCCTGCCACGTTGTACAGCACGGTGGCGTTCAGGCTGCCGTTATCCGCCGCGTAGCCCAGACCGGCGTTCACCACGTACTCCGATTGGCCCGCCATGGGCCGCGAGGGGTTGGTCAGGCTGGAGAGTCCCTCGTTGCCCACGTCGATCTCGCTCTGCATCAGGGTGACGTTGCCGAAGAGCGTGAACCGGCGGAGGCGTTCGCTCAGGAGGTCGAGCCGCTTGCGCACCTCGAGCTCCACGCCGTAGTTGTCCGCGCCATCGGCATTGGCAAAGGTGATGTCGGGGCTGAAGCCGTCGGCGTTCTGCACCAGGATGCGCTCGATCGGGTTCTTGAAATGCTTGTAGAACGCGCCCAGGCTGATCGTCTCGCCGGAACCGGGGTACCACTCCCACCGGGCGTCGTAATTCTGAATCAGCGCGCGCTCGAGATCGGGATTGCCGAATACCCGCTGGCCGCCGAGGATCTCGAAGTAGTTGGTGGGCGAGAGCTCGCGGTACTCGGGGCGGGAGAGGGTCTGCGTGGCCGAGACCCGGAACTGCTGGTTCTCGTTGACGAAGTAGGTGATGCCCAGCGCCGGGAGCACGTCGGTCGTCTCCAGGTTCGCCGGCACCAGGACCTCCTCTTGCCCCTGGATCACGAACGTGTTGACGTCGATCTGCGAATGCTCCAACCGGCCGCCACCCAGGATCCGGATCCGACTGGTGACGGGGATGTCCGACTGGAGGTAGCCTGCGACCAGCCGATCCTCCGCGGTGTACCGCCCATCGCGCCCGCGGTTGAGCCGCAGCCGGCCTTCGTCGGCATAGAAGCCGCTGAAGATGTCTTCCGCGGAAGCCCGGCGCTCCGCCTCCGTGAGGCTGGTCGACGTCAGATTGTAGATCAGGTTGTCGGCGTCGCGGTCGACCGCCCGCCCCATGCCCCCGAGCTTGATCCAGGTCGGCTGGTTGGGCGACCCGAGGGAGAGCCGGTAATTGAGGCTCCCTTCGTAGCCGTTCTCGTCGATGGTGCTGAACGTGCGGTCGGCCGAGCGGTTGGCCGCGAACCAGAAGTCGGGTACCAGATTCCCGCCGTCGTCCTCCGCGACGTAGACCAGGTCCGAGCGGTCGGGCTCGTTGCGGTTCACGCTGGTGGCGCTGGCGGACCAGTCGAGGAAGTGTCGCTCGCCCAACAGGTGCTCGCCCAGCAGCTGGTGGGACCTGATACTACGCTCCACGAAGGTCAGCCGAGTCAGCGCGAGATCGACGGCGTTTTGCTCGTAAAACCCGGCGAGCTCGGTCGCTTCGTTGTCGGAGGTGCGCGTATAGGAGTTGTTGAAGGACAGTTTCGACGAGTTGCTCACGCGGGTGCTCAGGTTCAGCAGGCCACCCCAGAGCACCGCTTCGCGGCCGGTGGCGCCGGTGTACTGGTTGACCGGCGTCGCCTGGTCGGGGGTCGGCCCCGGGAACGCGCTGGCGCGCAGCTCGTCGCGTCTCATCTCCTGATTGTAGGAGTAGCTGAAGGACCCGATGTAGCCGATCGGCTGCCCGAACACCGGGTCCTCGCCCCCGACCGAGAGACCCAGCGATCCGTTGAGTCCCGGGTCGCCCGCCCGACTGTTCCAGGCGTTGCGGAAGGAGTTGATGATGGGAATCCGGTCTGCCTGAGTCATACCCGCCATCGTACCGGCTTCGCGGGCGGCATCGGGCAGCTGGCGCTCGCTGCCCGCGAACCCCAGCCATTCGGTACCGGTTCGCGGTGCCCGCTGGGGGGTGTCGTCCCTGATCGCCGTGTTGACCCCAACGGAGCTCGTCAGGGTGGCCACCCGGCCGGTAGGAAACTCGCGGGTCCGCAGGTCCACCTGTGCCCCGCTGAAATCGCCGGGCTGATCCGGTGTGAACGTCTTCGAGGTCGTGATGCCCTGCAGCAGTCCGGCGGGGAAGACGTCGAGGGGCACGACCTTCCGATCCGGCTCCGTGCTCGGAATCCGGGCGCCGTTCAGCGAGGTCGTCGTGTAACGCTCCCCGAGGCCGCGCACGATCACGTAGCGCCCGTCCTGCACCGTCACGCCGGTGACCCGTTGGACCGCCTGGCCGGCGTCGCTGTCGGGGCTCCGGTCGATCTGCTCCGCCGATACGGCGGACACGATGTTGGCCGCGTTGCGCTGCTCCTCCAGCGCCCGGTTGACCGTCCCCCGCTCGGCCGCGGCGCTCACCGAGATCTCCGCGAGCTGGACGACCTCCGCGGCGATCGCCACGTCCTGCGCCACGGTGCCGCCCGGGAGTACTAGGATGCCCGTGACCACTTTCGGTCCGAAGCCGATCATCCTCACGCGGATCGATGCCGGACCTGTCGGCACGTCATCCAGCGTGTACCGGCCGTCGAGCGCGGTTACGACCGAGCGATCCGTCCCCACCAGCTCGACGGTGGCGCCCGCTACCGGGGCACCCTGCTGGCCTTCCACGACCCGGCCGATGATACGGCCGGTGTCTTGAGCCGAGGCGTGGACTGCCACCGTGAGGCTGAGGCAGAGAGACAGACCGAGGCGGGCCAGCAATCGTGTGGTCATCGGCGCAGTGAGTGGGGGATGGACGCGTCGCGATCACCGGCTCCGCGGCCGGGCAGCGACGAAGGTCGGCCGGTCACGTTTCGGAAAAGGCACGGAAATGCAACGGGAGTGTCACGCACCGGGGGTTTGGGTTCCGGGACCACCACTTTACCTGTTCGTTACAAGCCGGAGTGCGGTTCGTGACCGGCTTCGGACTTCTTCGGGCGGCCTAATCGGACCGCCGACTACTTCGAACCGAGGAAAGCAGAGGAAAGGGCGCATGCATGCTCTCGCTCGCGGGACCTTAGCTGTCACCCTCCTCCCCGTGGCGCTCGCGAGCCGCGCGGCGGCCCAGGCGAGCTATCCCAACGTGAAGGTCACGGGCCGGCTCCAGGAGCAGATTTACTACTTCGACAACGACTTCTATGCTCCGCTGGGTGTCGGTCCCAACAGCAACATCTTCATCCGCAGGGCCCGGATCGAGGCCCGGGGCGAGATCTCCGAGAACATCTCGATCTACATCCAGCCCTCGTTCGAGGGCGGGCGGAACCTCTCGAGCGTCACCACCACCTGCACCTCGTCCCCGGTGCCCGCAGGGGGCGGCACGCCGACCATCACCTGCCGCACGACGGGGCGGAGCGGTCTCCGTCTCCGCGACGCCTACATCGACGTCCGGCTCACCAAGGCGGTGGACAAGTCCGCGATCTACTTCCGCGCCGGCCAGGAGAAGCGGCCCTTCAGCCGCTACGAGCTCACATCCTCCACCAACCTTCCCTCGATCGAGCGGGGCGCAGGCCAGGGACTCCTCCCCCTCGCGTCGAACGACCTGTTCGGAGGCGCCGGCTTTCTCTCGCACGACGTGGGAGCGAGCATGCGTCTGGAGCACAAGCTCGACCAGGTCCGCCTGATCACGGTGAAGTTCGGGGCCTACAACGGGCAGGGTGAGAGCCTGAACGACACGAACAACAAGAAGAGCTTCGGCGCGCGGGCCACCGCCGCGGTGACCCAGAAGATCGACGTGGGCGCCTCCTGGTTCACTCATGATGGGATCGTCACGGTGGACGACATCCCCGACTCCAGCTTCACCAACACGGCGTTCGACGTCGACGCCCAGTACGGGAAGGTAGGGGACGAGGGCCTGTACGTTCTGGCCGAATACCTCGAGGGCGACAACGCCTCGGCCGCCAAGCTGAGGATGCGCGGCATGCAGGGCCTCGCCGCCTACAACTTCCGCACGAGCAGTCCCACGGCCTGGCTCTATGCGTTCGAGCCTTTCGCCCGGCTGGACCTGGCGGATCCGGACACGGACACCGACGACGACGGCGCCGCGGTCTTCACCGCCGGGATCGGCATCTACATGTCCAGCAAGGCCTGGTTCCGGATCGCCTACGAGCGGCAAAGCTTCCAGGCGGAGGGCCTGGAGGACATCAGCGGCGTGCGCAGCATGCTGGCGGTGAACTTCTAGCCTGTTCCCTGCCGCGGAGCTGGGCGGCAACTTTCTGACCTTGATGATCGGCCCCGCCGTCCAGGCCATGGCCGCCGAGCTACACTCTGCCCCGCTGCCGAAGGATGTCGTCGCTCTGGTAGAAGCTCGGCTTCCAACCCTGAAGGGCGACGGCAAGGCCATCGCCTCCAACTGAGGAGCTCTCATGTCCACTCGACTGCTGGCATGCATCGCCCTGGGACTGGTCGCCTCCGGCTGCGGGGGAGGCGACAGGCCATCTGGCGGGGCGGATACGACCGCCGGCGCCTCGGCGCCGGCCCGTGGTAGCGCCACACTGACCGGCGCCGGTGCCACATTCCCGAATCCGATCTACACCAAGTGGTTCGACGCCTATGCCAAGCAGACCGGCGTGCGCATCAACTACCAATCCATCGGGTCGGGTGGCGGCATCCGCCAGTTCGCTGAGGGGACGGTCGACTTCGGCGCGACCGACGGGCCAATGAACGATGAGCAGATCAAGGCGGTGAACGGCAACGTGGTCCACATTCCCACCGTCATCGGCTCGGTCGTGCTCACCTACAACCTGCCCAGTGTGGGCGGCACCAAGCTCCGACTGGACGCGCCCACCATCGCCGACATCTACCTCGGGCGTCTCACGAAGTGGAATGACCCCCGTCTCGCAAAGCTGAACCCCGGCGTCAAGCTGCCGGACAGCGATATCATCGTGGTCCATCGGTCGGACGGCTCCGGGACGACCTACGTCTTCGTGGATTATCTCAGCAAGGTTTCGCCGGAATGGCAGAAGAAGGTCGGTCGGGCCACTTCGGTGAACTGGCCCATCGGCCTCGGCGGCAAGGGAAACGAGGGAGTCACGCAGCAAGTCCGGCAGACCGAAGGCGCCGTCGGTTACGTAGAGCTGATCTACGCCATCTCCAACGACCTGCCCTACTCGATCGTGAAGAATGCGGCCGGGAATTACGTGGAGCCGACGCTGCAGACGGCGACCGCGGCAGCGAGCGGTGTGGACCTGCCTCCCAACACCGATTTCCGGGTGTCGATCACCAACGCCGCAGGGCCCAACGCCTATCCGATCACATCCTTTACCTGGCTGCTGATCCGCCAGGAAGGCCAGGACGCGGCCAAGTCCAAGGCGATCTGGAATTTCGTCGGCTGGATGACCGACCCGGAGGCGCAGCGACTCGCGGCCGATCTCCACTACGCGCCCTTGCCGATGCCGGTCATCGAGTTGGTGAAGAAGCGCATCCCCTCCTGACGTTTCCACCGGCGCGGGGCCCGCCCCGCGCCCGTGACACGTCCGTTACAATTCCGTGACGATCCCCCCGGGTGCTCTGGGTAACATCACCCCATGACCACCACCGTAGCGCCGGAGCCCGTAGCAGTCCCTGAGCCCGAGCGCCACGAACCCTCGTCGCTGGAGCTGGCCAGCTACGGCGACGTGCTCTTCCGCTGGCTCCTGACCCTCGCCGCCGCCGCCATTCCGGTCCTGCTCGGTTTTCTGGTATACGAGCTCTGGGTCGGATCGCGGCTCGCGATCGAGCGCTTCGGCCTCGACTTCGTCACCACCAGCAGGTGGGATCCGGTGGCTGAGGAATTCGGGGCCTTTCCACTGATCTTCGGGACGCTGGCGTCCTCGCTCCTCGCCCTGGTGATCGCCGTCCCGCTCTCGCTGGGCGTGGCCATCTATCTGACCGAGTTCGCGCCCAACGCGATCCGGCAGCCGGTCGCCTTTCTGATCGGGTTGCTGGCCGCGATTCCCAGCGTGGTCTACGGGCTCTGGGGCATCTTCGTTCTCATCCCCATTCTCCGGACCAGCCTCTTTCCCTTTCTGCGCGATACGCTTGGCTTCCTCCCCTTCTTCCAGGGGCCGATCTACGGCCCCTCCATGTTCTCGGCCGGGATCATCCTCGCCATCATGGTGATGCCGTACATCATGTCGGTCTCTCGGGAGGTGCTGATGGCGGTGCCGGACACCCAGCGTGAGGCGGCCCTGGCCCTGGGCGCCACCCGATGGGAGGCCGTGATTACGGCGGTGGTGCCCTACGCGCGCTCGGGCATCATCGGCGCCGTCATCCTCGGCCTCGGCAGGGCGCTGGGAGAGACGATGGCGGTGACCATGCTCATCGGAAACCGCCACGAGATCGCGGCGTCGCTGTTCGCGCCCAGCTACACCATGGCCGCCGCCATCGCGAACGAGTTCTCCGAGGCGGTGGGCGACATGCACCTCTCGGCCCTGGCCTACGTGGCCTTTCTCCTCTTCGTCGTCACCGTGGTGGTGAACGCGGGCGCTCGCCTCCTCATCTGGCGGGTGGCGCGCGGGTCGGGCGCGGGGAGCAAGGCGCTGTGAACCGCCGGGCCCTGCGCCGCGTCGTGAGCAACGCGATGGTCGGCCTCATGATCCTGGCCGTCGTGGTCGCCTTGCTGCCGCTCTTCTTCATCCTGTTCGACCTGGTGGTCCAGGGCGCCGGCAGCCTCTCGGTCGCGTTCTTCACCAGAATGCCTGCCCCGGCCGGCGAGACCGGCGGCGGGGTGGCCCACGCGATCGTGGGCACGCTCCTGATCGTGGGCGCCGCGAGCCTCATCGGCCTGCCGCTCGGCATCGCGGCGGGCATCTATTGCGCCGAGTACCCGGGCAGCCGGCTCACCTGGATCACCCGCTTCGTGGCCGACGTGCTCAACGGCACCCCTTCGATCGTGGTCGGTGTCTTTGCCTGGGCCTGGATCGTGGCGACGCAGAAGCACTTCTCCGCCCTGGCCGGCAGTGCCGCGCTGGCGATGCTCATGATTCCGATGGTGCTGCGCACGACCGAGGAGATGATCAAGCTGGTGCCGAACTCACTGCGCGAGGCGGCCCTGGCGCTCGGATACCCGCGCTGGCGGACCAGCCTCGCGATCATCGTGCGCACCACCATGCCCGGCATCGTCACCGGCAGCCTGCTGGCGGTGGCCCGCATTTCCGGGGAAACGGCGCCGCTCCTCTTCACCGCGCTCGGCAGCCAGTACATGAGCCTGGACCTCAACCAGCCCATGGCGGCCCTGCCGCTCACGGTCTTCACCTACGCGACCGGCCCCTTCGAGGAGTGGCACCGCTACGCCTGGGCCGCCGCCCTGGTGCTCATCCTGGTGGTCTTCGTGCTGAGCGTCGGCGCGCGGCTCGCCATCCGCCGGAGGTTCTCGCTCAATGGCTGACGCCACCCTGCGGATCGCGCCGCCCAAGGCGGCCGCGGCCTCGCCCGAGACCGCGGTCCGCATCGAGACCGACAAGCTGACCGCGATGTACGGCAAGTTCACGGCGGTGAAGGGCGTGTCGCTCCGCTTTCCGTCGAACCGGGTTCACGCCCTCATCGGCCCGTCGGGATGCGGCAAGTCCACCTTCCTGCGCACCCTCAATCGAATGCACGAGCTGGTGGAGGGTGGCTGGATCACGGGCCGGGTGCTGCTCGATGGCGAGGACATCTACGCGCCGAAGGTGAATGCCATGCAGCTGCGCCGGCGGATCGGGATGGTGTTTCAGCGGCCTACCCCGTTTCCCACGATGTCCATCTACGACAACGTGGCTGCCGGGCTTCGAGTACAGCAACCGTTGCCGAAGACGGAGATGGACGCGGTCGTCGAGCGCTCGCTCCGCCAGGCGGCGCTGTGGGACGAAGTGAAGGATCGGCTCCGTGCCAGTGCGGTCGCGCTCTCGGGCGGCCAGCAGCAGCGGCTCTGCATCGCGCGCACGGTGGCGCCCTCGCCCCATGTCGTCCTGCTGGACGAGCCGACGTCGTCGCTGGATCCCCAGGGCACCCAGCGGATCGAGGAGCTGCTCTTCGAGCTCAAGAAGGCGTTCACCATCATCATCGTCACCCACAACATGCAGCAGGCGGCACGGGTGTCCGACACCACCACGTTCTTCTATCTGGG
>Ga0210114_1000251_pt1 | contig 13922 bp, 13 predicted proteins | sample MayberryNW_TuleA_FD_185524 | JGI IMG/M metagenome (GOLD analysis project Ga0210114, IMG submission 185524) | Wetland microbial communities from San Francisco Bay, California, USA, that impact long-term carbon sequestration - MayberryNW_TuleA_D2... | ecosystem: Environmental > Aquatic > Marine >...
GCCGCGAGCGAAGGTCTGGAGGGAGTCCTCCAGCTCGCGGTAGCCGTACGGCTCTTCGCCCCGCACCAGGGCCACGTAGGGACTCAACGCGTAGCGCTCCTCGAGGAGGGGCAGAACGGACTCACCCCACACCGGGTCCAGCGCATGCCCGGCGAGGATCGCCTTGGGCGCATAGGGGCTGTCGGGCAGCCGCTCGACCAGGGTCCGGAAAAGGCTGACCGCCAGGGCCGGCGCGGCCAGGGAGTCCCGGGCGGTCTCCGCGGCGAGGAAGAGCTGGAGATCGGCCGGTGCGGCGCCGGCGGCGGCCGAATCGGACGCGGACAATACCTGGGACACGAAGGCGAGCACGATTCCCGCCTCCGACGCCGCCGTGGTCCGCGACGCCGCATGCGCCTGGAGCTGGGCCGTGAAGGGCCGCAGCTCGTCGACCGACGACACGCTCGCGATCCGCTGCCGGGTCAGTGCCAGACGCGCCCGCTCGACGTACTCCGGCGGCTCCGGGAGCGCGGCGACCTCGCGGAGCCGAGCCGAGGCTCGCGCGGTGTCGAGCGGCGCGAGGCGTACGCCGTCCTCGAAGAGCATCTGGGCCCGCGTCACCGGAGGCATATCCTTCCGGCCTTCCAGCCGGTCCACCAGCGCCGACGCGACGAGCGGCTCCACCCGCCCTACGGCGGCGGCGACCGTGTCCCAGCGAACCGTCGTATCCCTCACCGAGAGCAGGGAGTCCGCCAACGCGAGCGCGGCCTCACGGTGATGCGCGGCGGCCAGCGCGAGCAGCCGCTCCGACCGCGCGCGCGGCTCATCGATCCCTTCGAGCGACGCGATGGCCTCGTCGGGTCGGCTGGTGAGCCGCAGCGCTCGACCCCGGACCACCCTCGCCTCCGTGCGACGGACCGGATCCGCGCTCTGCGCCACGGGGGCGAGCACCGCCGCCGCGAGCGTCGGGTCGCCCAGCTCGAGGTGGCAGCGTCCCAGGGCGAGCGAGGCCTCCTCCCTTACCTCCGCGTCTTCCGGGAGCAGCGAGACATGGCCCAGCGGGACGACGGCGGTGTTGCATTGGCTCAGTCTCGAGAGCGCGAGGCCCTTGAGCACGAGCGCTTCGTCCACGTATTTGCTGTCCGGATGCCGGGTGATCAGCGTCTCCGCCCGGGTAACCACCTGGCCCCAGAGGTTGGTCGCCTCGAAGGTCCGGCCATCGCGCTCCGCCTTTCGCGCGGAGCCGGCGAGGCGCTTGGTGTTGTACATGCCGTTGTAGTACACGCAGCCGCCGAGCAGCAGGGCGACCGCCAGGCCGGTGAGCACGCGCGCCCTCCTCACCGGCCGCCTCCGGCTGCGGCTCCGCCGGTCTTGCGCTCGTAGTCCCGCAGATAATCCACGATGGCGTCGGCGATGGCGACCGACATGGCCCGCTGGCCCTTGCGCGAGGAGAGCAGGCGCCCGTCCCGCGGGTTGGTGCTGTAGCCCAGCTCGACGAGGATGGCCGGCCGACGGGCCGTCGTGAGCACCTTGAATCCCGCCTGCTTCACGCCGCGGTCCGTCCCGGTGTGCGCGGTGCCCAGCTTCTTGTGCACCAGCTCGGCGGCACGAGCGGACTCGCGGAGATACTCGTTCAGCTGGAGATCCTTGAGGATGAAATCGAGGCCCTCGGTCCTGGGCCCGTCGGACTCGCCGGTCTCGAAGCGGACCGCGTCGTTCTCCATCTGGGCCACCCGGGCGGCGTCCTCGGTGCGGGCCTCGGCCAGGAAGTAGGTCTCATAGCCGCTGACCTCGGTGTAGCCGCGACGGCGGGCCAGCGAGTTGACGTGCAGGCTCACGAACAAGTCGCAGGCCGCGGTGCACACGGGGCCGCGATCGCCGAGCGCGATCAGGGTGTCCGTGGTCCGCGTCATCCGGACGCCCACGCCCCGCTTCTGCAGCTCCTCGCGGAGCAGCGCGCCGATCTGCAACACCACGTCCTTCTCCCGGACGCCGCGGGGAAAGTAGATCCCCGGGTTGCCGGGGTCCACGCCCCCGTGACCGGGATCGATGGTGACGACGTGACCGGAGCGGAGGCCGTTGGGGAGGCGTGCCGCCGGCTTGGCCGTCTTCGCCGCCGACGGCCTGGCGGCGATGTCCTCGAGCCTCGCCGTGCGCGCGTCGTAGCGGTAGCGCTCGCCCAGGTAGTAGGGGATCACCTCGGCGACGAACTGGAAGGGCAGATAGAGCGTATCGCTCGAGAGCCACGCGCCGTTGGCGAGCGGATGGAGCTGGCTGCTGAACTGGAAGAGCGGAGCGCCGACGAGGAAGCGGAACGGCTGGCGGGCCACGACGACCTCGACCCATTCGTCCTGCATCCGTACCACACCCCCGAGCGCGGCGACGAGCTGCGGTGCCGAGACGACCGGAGCACCCCGAGGGTCGGTGCGGACGGCGAGGGTGGCCACGCCCGTCGCCCCCGCGACCGTGATCTGGCTCGGCGCGGCGGCCGCCGCCAGCGCGAGGGCGAGCGCCGTGAGCATCAGGCGTCCCTCGCGGCGCGGGAGAGTCCCCGCGACACGTCGCGCGCCGCCTCGCGCTCGGACACCCGGCGCTTGAGGGTCTCGCGCTTGTCGTGGAGCTTCTTGCCTCGACCGAGGGCCAGAACCACCTTGGCCCGCCCATTCCTGAAGTAGAGCTCGAGCGGGATCAGCGAGAGCCCCTTCTGCTCCACCGCGCCGATGAGCTTCTCGATCTCGCGGCGGTGGAGGAGGAGTTTCCGGGTGCGGACCGGATCGTGGTTGTAGCGGTTGCCCTGCTCGTATGGCGTGATGTTCATCCCCTCGAGGAAGACCTCCCCGTTCCGGACCCGGGCGTAGGCCTCTTTGATGGACGCCTTGCCGTTGCGGAGTGACTTCACCTCGGTGCCGGTGAGGACGATGCCGGACTCCCAGGTCTCCAGGATGTGGTAGTCGTGGGTCGCCTTGGGGTTCCTGGCGACCGACTTACGGCGCTCGGCCGGGGGGGTGGAATCGGGGCTCACGTGGGGATCCTAAGCAAAGGATAGGCCACCACTTCGGAGCGGTCAACGGCGCGGGTTGACCGGTCTATGCCGGGACGCTACCTTGCGCCACTTCGCCGAAGTGGTGGAACTGGTAGACGCGCTGCGTTCAGGGCGCAGTGGGCGCAAGCCCGTGCGGGTTCGAGTCCCGCCTTCGGCACTGCTGGCGGACGGGCGGACCCCCGCCATTGCCGCCCGGCGGACAGGCGGACCCCCACCACTGCCATTCGGCCCCGCCGCCAGACGGGCGGACGGTGTGCTCCGATGTACGATGACCCTCCAGTGTCCCATGACACCGGAGGGTCGTCGCTTCATGGGGACATGCGGTCCGTCTGTCCGCCGGGGGGCGTGGTGCGGCTGGGCGGGGGTCCGCCCGTCCGCCTAGTACCTCGCCATCCCGGGCTCGACCCTGCTCGCCCACGCGTCCACTCCGCCGGCCAGGCTCCGCACTTTCCCGAAGCCAGCGCCCCGCAGGATCTCCAGCGCCTTCATGCTGCGCACGCCCTTGTGACAGTAGGTGACGATCTCCGCGTGGCCGTCGAGCTCGCCGATGCGGTCCGGCAGCTGGCCCAAGGGGATCAGCCGGGCCCCATCGATGTGGGCGATCTCCCATTCGTGGGGCTCGCGCACGTCGATCAGGACCAGGTCCTCACCCTTCTCGTCCCGCTCCTCCTTGAGCTGCTCCGCCACCACCTCGGGCCCCTGGTAAGCCGGCGCGGCGCCGATGCCGCAGAAGGCCTCGTAGTCGATCAGCTCATGAATGGTGGGGTGGTTGCCGCAGATCGGGCAGCTCGGATCCTTGCGCAGCTTGAGCTCGCGGAAGCGGAGCTTGAGCGCGTCGAACAGCACCAGCCGGCCGATGAGCGAGTCACCCGCCCCGATGATGAGCTTGATCGTCTCCAGCGCCTGGATGCTGCCGATGATCCCCGGCAGCACGCCCAGCACGCCGCCCTCGGCGCAGCTCGGGACCAGTCCCGGAGGTGGTGGCTCGGAGTAGAGGCAGCGGTAGCAGGGCCCTTCCTTGGCGTAGAACACCGAGGCCTGTCCCTCGAACCGGAAGATGCTGCCGTACACGTTGGGCTTGTCGAGCAGGACACAGGCGTCGTTCACCAGGTAGCGGGTAGGGAAGTTGTCGGTCCCGTCCACCACGATGTCGTATTGGCGGATGATGTCGAGCGCGTTCTCGGCCGTGAGCCGGGACTCGTGGCTCTCGACGTTCAGGTTGGGGTTGAGATCGGTCAGCCTCGCCTTCGCCGACTCGAGCTTGGACCGGCCGAGGGTCGACGTCCCGTGGACGATCTGGCGCTGGAGGTTGGTGAGGTCCACCACGTCGAAGTCCACGATCCCGATCGTGCCCACGCCCGCAGCCGCGAGGTAGAGCGAGAGCGGCGAGCCGAGGCCCCCGGCCCCGATCGTGAGCACGCGGGCCGCCTTGAGCTTCCGCTGGCCCTCCACCCCGACTTCCGGCAGGAGCAGGTGCCGCGAATAGCGGAGCACCTCCGCGTGGGAGAGCCTGGGCAGCTCCTCCTTCGTCTCCACCGCCGGCCGACCGCCCGCGATGCTCGGCACGATGGTGAGCACGTCGCCCTCGCGCACCGGCGTGTCCGTGGAGTCGAGGTGGCGGATGTCGGTGTCGTTGAGGTACAGGTTGACGAAGTTCCTCAGGCGACCGTCCTCCTGAACCAGGTGGCGCTTGAGGCCGCCGTGGGTCGCGAGCAGTCCGTCGATGACCTCGCCCACGGTGGAGCCGGTGAGCTCGACGGCTTCGCGCCCTCCGGTGAAGCTGCGGAGGGGAGTGGGGATGCTCACAGTCACGGACATGTTCACACCTCGCTGAGCACTTCGAGTGACTCGGACCGCATGACCGGCCGCTCGTCGTCCAGCGTCCAGCTGGCCGCCTCGCGGCCGCGTCCGTCTTCCACCCGCACGATCAGATAGCTGTACCACGGCCAGGCATGCTCGGTGTCGAAGCCCGACGGTACCGCGGGGTGGTCCGGATGCGAATGATAATAGCCGACGATGTCGAGACCGTCGGCGCGGAGATCGGTCTCCAGCCGCCGAAGGTCGTCCGGGGCGATCAGATAGCGATGGGGATCGTCGGTGCGACGGTTCACCGCGGGCGCCAGCCGTACGACTTCCTTGTCGCCGTTGCCCTGCACCCGGCCGGCCAGCACGCCGCAGCACTCCGCCGGGTACGCCGATTCGCCCTGGCGACGGATCTCCTCCAGCAGGCCCTCCGAGATCCGCAGGGTCATCGGTCCGTCCAGCGGTGCGGCTCGCTGATGTACCGGGTCCCCGTGTCACAGCCGATCACGACCACCTGCGCCTCGGGCTCCGCCTTCAGCACGTCGATCGCCGCAGCCATCGCCGCACCCGCCGACCACCCGACCAGGATCCCCGATTCCCGCGCCAGCCACCGCGCGGTCCGGTCCGCCCTCTCGGTGGGAATCTCGGCCACCCGATCGGGCACCCCTGGATCGTAGAGCGCGGGAGGATTGGGCGTGGTCGCGAGGTGTTTCAGCCCCTCCAGGCCGTGAAACGGCGAATCCGGCTGGACCCCGACGAGCGTGATGCCGGCATTCTTCTCCTTCAAGAAGCGGCCGGTCCCCATCATGGTTCCCGTGGTCCCCATCGCGGCCACGAAATGGGTCAGGCGACCGCCGGTCTGCGCCCAGATCTCCGGGCCGGTCGTCTCCCGGTGCGCCTTCGGATTGGCGGTGTTGCTGTACTGGTCGGCATAGAAGTACGTGTCGGGCGCGGACTCGGCCAGCTCCAGCGCCTTGCGCGCCGCGCCTTCGGTGCCGTCCAGCCGGTCGGTCACCACCACCTCGGCGCCGTAGATCCGGAGCAGCGACCAGCGCTCGGGGCTCGCATTGCCGGGCAGGCAGATGGTCACCCTCACGCCCGCCGCCGCGCCGAGCATGGCGTAGGCGATGCCGGTGTTGCCGCTGGAGGCGTCCAGGAGCCGCTTCCGGGGCAGCTCGCCGCGGGCGAGCCCCTCGCGCAGGATGGCGCGCGCCGCGCGGTCCTTGACACTCCCCCCCGGGTTGAGCCACTCGGCCTTGAGCCAGAGTCGGCCGTGGCCCTCGCCTGGAAACCGCACCGGCAGGAGGGGGGTATTTCCCACCAGGCTCCATAGCGCGGGCTCCTGCGAAACGGACGGCTCTCGGACCGCAGTCATCGCCAGCCTCCAAAATGAAAAACCCGACCGGCCGGTCGGGCTCCAGCACACGCGAACGCGCGCGCGGCTAACTCGCCGATGAGATCCCGACCAACTCCTGAACCTGTGCCTCCTCCTTCATCAGGTCCGCCAGGGAGATGCCGGCCAGCAGGTCGTCCACCCGCTGCTGGAGGGCATGCCACACGGGCCTGATGCTGCAGGTGGATACCGGGCTACATCGCTCGGCGTCCACCGGGTGGCTGGCGCAGTTGACCTCGAACGTCTGGTGCTCGGACGCGGTCATGACGTCGCGGACGGAGATGGCCGATGGCTGTTTGGCCAGGAGATAGCCCCCCTTGGCGCCGCGAACGCTCTCGACCAGGCCCGCCCGACGGAGCCGTAGCAGGATCTGCTCGACGTAGTCGGCGGGTAGCCTCTCCGCGTCCGCCAGCTCGCGGGCCGCGACCGGGCCGGTGCCCGTGCGCCCCCGCTTGGCGAGGTGGAGGGAGATGATGAGGCTGTACTCGGTCCAGGTGGTAACCCGCATTATGGCTGGAATATCTACTTCTTCTCAGCGGACGTCCAGCGGGCCACCTCCTCGGGGGTGAGCTTCCCGTACGGGCGGATGCGAGCGTCGCGGAAGGAGCCTCCGAGCACGTCGCCGAGATACTGGGACCACGAGAGCAGGGTGCCGTAGCACACCGCCTCCTCGGAGTCGGGCGAATGGGTCTCCTTCGCGAGCCGCTCCGCCAGCTCCTCGATCACCTCGGCGGGCACCTTGGAGCGCTCGCTCGGATAGATGAAGCCGAACAGCACGAGGTGGGCGAACAACACGCGCCACTGGGGGCCGAACCGCTCGATCAGCCGGCGCCAGTCGAGCTGGTCACCGACCGCCAGAATGATGTGCGCGACGTCCGCGCCGTCGAACCGCTCCCGCTCCATCACGAAGGCCTTGGACCAGACGCTCTCCTCGGGCGGGGCCACCTGCACCCGGACGCCGAGGACCTCGCGCTCGGTGGCGTGCTCGAACCACCCGTCGTCGACGACCGCGACCCCGTTGCCCGAGCTGAAGATCACGTCCACGAAGCCCGACGGCGAGCGGATCTTCGCCAGCCAGTGAGAGAAGACCAGGTCCGCCTCGTACCCAGCCTCGGCGGACGCGCGCAGCAGCCGCTGGACGTCGGCGGGCCGGACGAAGATGTCGAGGTCCTTGGTGGACCGGTCGATACCGGCTTGATGCACGAAGGCGAACGTCCCGCCGACCAGGAACGGGATGCGGGCGTGCGAGAGGAACTCCATCGCCTCGCGAAAGAACTCGCGGGACGGGGTCTCGACCATGGCATGAGTGGGCGACAGCCCCATCCGGTGCTCCCTAGAGGGAACAGCTATCATAGGCACGACCGGGATGCCCGGTTGTGCCCGGGATCACCGCTGGCCAGGTCGAGGGAGGATTGATTGGGACCCCAATGGTCAAGACTCCTGGAGTAGTCCGGATCGCCGCGGTCGGCGACATCCATCTCGGCCGGGCGGCCTATGGGCCCCCGATACAGACCCTGTTCACGCAGGTCGCCGAGATGGCCGACGTGCTGGCCCTCTGTGGCGATCTCACCGATCGGGGAGAGCCGGAGGAGGGGCGCCAGCTCGCCCGGGCCCTCGCCAGCGTGGGAGTGCCGATCGTGGCCGTGCTCGGCAACCACGACTACGAGTCCACCAAGGTGCCCGAGCTGAGCCGGATCCTATGCGACGCGGGCGTCCAGGTGCTGGACGGCGGTGACGCGGTCGAGATCCACGGGGTCGGGTTCGCCGGCGTGAAGGGGTTCGCCGGAGGCTTCGGCCGCCGCGCACTCGGCCCCTGGGGTGAGACAACCATCAAGCTGTTCGTCCGCGAGGCGGTCGAGGAGGCGCTCAAGCTGGAGACTTCGCTCAGCAAGCTGCGGACGGACCGGCGCGTGGTCCTGCTGCACTATTCCCCCATCGCCGGCACGGTGGAGGGCGAGCCGAAGGAAATCTACCCCTACCTCGGCTCGAGCCGCCTGGAGGAGCCGCTGATCCGCTACCCGGTGGACGCCGTGTTCCACGGGCACGCGCATCACGGGACGCTGGAGGGGAAGACGGTAGGCGGGGTGAAGGTCTACAACGTGTCGCTGTCGCTGCTGCAGCGGAGCTTTCCGGATCAGCCGCCCTTTCGCGTGGTGGAGCTGCGGACGGATCGGGTCGAGCGGCGTGAGGACGGCGAGGTCGAGCGGCGGCAGGATCGGCAGAGCGACAGGAGAGCAGAGCCGCAGCCGGGGCGTCGGGCGGACCACCTGCACCTGTCATCCTGAGCAGTCTGTCATCCCGAGCGAAGCGAGGGATCCTGCCTGCCCCGGCAAGATCCCTCCGCTTCGCTCGGGATGACAGTGGCGCCTACCCTCCGGCCGGAATCCCCTTCCCCCCCGGCACCCCGATCTCGGTCATCGCCCGCAGATCGAGCACCTCCTCCAGCTCCTCCGGCGGGAGCAGCTTCTTCTTCTCCAGCAGCTGCTTGACCGTGAGCCCCGTCGCCACCGCCTCCTTGGCCAGCTTCGCCGCCTCCGCATAGCCGATCTTCGGGGCGAGCGCCGTCACCAGCGCGGGGCTCCGCTCCAGCCAGTGGGCGCACTGCGCCGCATCCGCCTCGATCCCGTCCACGCACCGCTCGGCGAGCACCCGACTGGCGTTCCCGACGATGACGAGCGCGAACACCATGTTGTGGGTGATGACCGGCATCATGACGTTCAGCTCGAGCTGCCCCGCCTCCGCCGCCATCGCCACGGTCAGATCGAGCCCCAGAGCCTGGAAGCAGACCTGGTTCACCATCTCGGCGATGGACGGGTTCACCTTGCCGGGCATGATGCTGGAGCCGGGCTGCACCGCGGGCAGGACGATCTCCGCGAGACCGGTGCGGGGACCGGAGGCGAGGAGCCGGATGTCGTTCGCGATCTTGTTGAGATCGAGCACGTAGGCGCGAAGGGCGCCGCTGAAGGAGGCGATGTCGCCCATGGACTGCATCAGCTGCACCCGGTCCTGTCCTTCGCGCAGCTCGAGGCCGCTCACCTGCTGGAGGTGCTTCACCATCAGTCCGGGATATTCCGGCTCCGCGTTGATGCCGGTGCCGACGGCCGTGCCGCCGATGTTCATCTCCCGCAGCCAGTCCGCCGCCTGGACCAGCTTGTCCCGGTGCCGCTGCACCGTGCGGCCGTAGGCGGTGAACTCCTGTCCCAACCGGATCGGGGTGGCGTCCTGGAGATGGGTCCGGCCCGACTTCACGATCCCGTCGAAGGCCACGCCCTTCGCGATCAGCGAGCGGGCCAGCTGCTCCAGCGCCAGCAGCATGGCCGGCAGCGTCGCCAGCGTGGCGAGGCGCATAGCGGTCGGGATCACGTCGTTGGTACTCTGCGCCATGTTGACGTGATCGTTGGGATGCACCGGCGAGTACGATCCGCGGGCCGAGCCCAGGATCTCGTTGGCCCGGTTGGCGAGCACCTCGTTGACGTTCATGTTGTGGCTGGTGCCCGCGCCGGCCTGGTACACGTCCACGATGAACTGGTCGCGATGCTGGCCGGTCAACACCTCGTCCGCGGCGCGGACGATCGCATCGGCCAGGCGCGCTTCGAGGCGGCCGGTCTCGCGGTGCGTCAGCGCCGCGGAGCGCTTGATCCAGACCACGGCGTCCACGAAGGCGGGGAGCGGCCGGAGTCCCGAGATCGGAAAGTTCTCCGCCGCGCGGAGGGTCTGGATGCCATAGAGGGCGGAGGCGGGAACCGCCTTTTCGCCCAGCGGGTCACGCTCGGTGCGGGTGTCGGTCATGGCGCTTATTCTAACACCGATGAGCGACTACTTCAGGAAGGTCGAGCGCAGCGCCACCTTCAGCCCGGACAAGGCAGCCAAGGCGGACCTGTTCGCGGGGGAACGGCTGTTCGTGGGGCTCAACTGCTTCGAGGCCGGCCAGACGCAGAAGGTTCACGCCCATTCGGCCGCCGACAAGTTCTACTACGTCTGCTCGGGACGGGCCAGGCTGACGGTGGGTGAGGAGACGCGGGAGGTGGGAGCCGGCGAGATCGTCTGGGCACCCGCCGGCGTACCGCACGGTGTCGAGCAGGCGCTCGAGCGGACGGTGCTCCTAGTCGGGATCGCTCCACCGCCGCGCCAGTCGGCGGAGGGCCGGCCAGCCGTAGGTGTGCGCCGCGAGCCCGACGCCTAGCAGCACCCCGACCCCGTTGGTGTAGAAGCGCCAGGCGAGCAGGAGCCAGCCTGCGCGCTCGCCCAGGTCGCCGGCGGCGCCGCCCAGAAAGCCCAGCTCCACCGCGCCGGCGCCGGACGGGGTCGGCAGGATGAGCTGGCTGTAGAGCAGGGCGAACGAGCCCAGGAACATCGGCCCGAGCTCGGGTGGCGACGGCAGCGTCAGCGCGAGCACCGGGAGAATCGCCGTTCGGGTGGCGACGTTCAGGAAGCTGAGCGGCAGGCTCACCACCAGCGGCCACATCGGCATGCGCCGCCAGTACACCAGCGCCCGCCGCACCGGCCGCCGCACGTGGCGGACTGCGGTCGACGCGACCCGGCGCGAATACCACCACACGACCACGCTCACCACGCTCACCAGCAGCACCCACGGCCAGGCCCCGGCGGCCGCTGACGCCAGGCGGGGTCCGGCCGTCGCCCACCAGTCGGGAGCGTAGTGCCAGGCCATCCACCCGGCCGCGAAGAGAATCACCGGCCAGGCGGCGAGCACCTCGAGACTGATGGCGACGAACGCCGCGGTGGCGGGAACCCGGCTCTGGAGCATCCCCGCCAGGCGGGCTGGCTCACCGCCGATCCGCAGCGGCGTGAGCGCGCAGGCCGCGTCGCCATAGGCGTTCAGGACGAGTGAGTCCCGGAACCCGATGCGATGGCCGAGCCCTTGCACAATCCACTGAATCCGCCAGGCGCGGGCCAGGAGATCGGTGAGAACGAGGGCGATGCAGAGGAGAGTGGCGTCGAGAAGGTGCACCTGGTCACCCTGAACGCAGTGAAGGGGGCATCTGCAGGGTCATGCTCCCTTCCCCCTCCCTTCGCTCGGGGTCAGGCGACCCCCAGCACCCGTCGGTAGACGTCGAACAGCCGCCCGAGCACCGCGTCCCAGCCGTGGTGCTCCTCGGCATAACGCCTACCCTGGCGGCCGAGGGCGGGAAGATCCTGATCGAAGAGATCGATGGCGCGGCCAGCGAGGTGTCCGGGGTCGCCTGAGGTGTAGAGGCGCCCCGCCCCCGAGAGGTTGACGGCCTCGGACACGCCGCCGCGATCCACCGAGAGTACCGGCAGCCCGCTGGCCATGGCCTCCATGGCCGAGAGGCCGAAGGTCTCCGCTGAGCCGGGCGCGACGTATAGATCCATCGCGGCATACAGGTCGGCGAGAAGGTCCCGGTCCCGCTGGTAGGGGAGCCAGGTGGCGCGGCTCCCGCCTTTGGTCCGGCGCAGCCCGCGGAGCTGCGGCCCCGCACCCACCAGCACCAGGCGAGCACCGGTGCGTCGCTCCACCTCGAGCCATCCCTGGAGCAGCAGATCGATGTCCTTCTCCGCCGCCATCCGGCCGACGTAGATCGCGAGTGGCCCCTCGGGCAGCCCGAACCTCCGCCGGGTTTCCTCGGCGCGGCCCCGGCGGGTCGGGGTGAACCGGTCCAGGTCCACGCCCAGCGGCACGTGAACGACGTTGGCCACCCCCGCACTCTCCAGCTCGCGCGCGACGGCACGGGTGGGGGCGATCGTGGCCTGCACCAGACCCCCGAGGCGGCGCACATAGCGCCACGCCAGGGCGCTGGCGGTGAGACGTGGCCAGCCAGCGCTGTGAGGGCGCGGGGCGATGATGCGGGGAAAGTTGCTGTGGTAGAACCAGACCGCGGGGACCCGCAGCCTGCGCGTAGCGAGATGCACCAGCCACGGCGCGCACCAGGCGCTGCCGACCTCGATCAGGTCCGGGCGCTCGTGGGCCACGATCCGCGTGGTGGAGCGAGTCGCCAGCATGAACCGGTATGGCTTCTGGGTCGGGATGTGGGGGCCGTGGAGCCGATAGCACCGCACACCGCTCGCCTCCAGGATCTCGTCCTCGGCCCCGGGAACGACCAGCACCTGCCGCAGCTCGGGGCGGCGCTGCACGTATTTCGCCTTTTCCAGGAGATAGGTGCGCACGCCGCCGGTGGTATCGCCGAAGAACTCGGTGATGTCGAGCACTCCGACCGAAGCGGTGGATCTCAGGCGGGGCGGCAGCTCGATGCGGGAGATGTCGAGCGGGGCCGAAGTGACGCCGGAGACCGGCTCGAGGTCGAGAATCGCGGTCGCCGAGCGCTCAGTCAGAGCAGTCCCCCAGAGGATAGATGGTCCCGCAGTTGGGGCACGGGTTCTTGCAGCCGAGCGGGCGGGAGGCGGCGGGGGAGCCGCAGCGCTGGCAGGCGGGCCCGTCATCCCGAGCGGCGGGCCTGTCATCCCGAGCGAATGCGAGGGATCTTGCCGGCGGCATTCCGGACAGGCGAGCAAGATCCCTCGCGTTCGCTCGGGATGACAGCAGCCTTTCGCTCACGCCCGCACGCTCCCGGTGATGAACGGATTGGTGAGCCGCTCGACGCCGATCGTGGTGTCGGGACCGTGACCGCTGTGCACCACAGTGGAGTCGGGAAGCGAGAGGAATTGCGAGTGGATGGACGACATCAGCGTGGCGAAGTCCCCGCCCGGCAGGTCGGTGCGGCCGACCGAGCCGTTGAACAGCACGTCACCGCCGAACACCATGCCGTGCCCCACGAAGCTGACACTGCCAGGCGAGTGGCCCGGGGTGAAGCGCACCTCGAACTCCAGCCCGCCTCCACCCACCCGGAGCCGGTCCCCCGCGGCCAGGTCGATGTCCGGGGGCGGGGGCGCCTCCACCTCGCGCCCCAGCCAGCCGCCGAACTGGGGGAGCGCATCGTAGATCGCGCGGTCACGCGGGTGGAGGTGGATGGGGACCCCCGTGGCTCCCTTCACCGCCCCGACACCGAGGACGTGGTCCACGTGCGCGTGGGTCACCCAGATGGCCCGCAAGGTCCAGGCGCGGGTGTCGAGTTCGGCCAGGAACATCGCGGGCTCTTCACCGGGGTCGATGATGACCGCCTCTCGGGTGCGGCGGTCGGCGATGAGATAACAGTTCTCGGAGAACTGCCCGTTGGGGAGCGAGACTACCTCGAGATCGGACATCCGCCCCCCTCAGCGGTCTGCCAGCACCGGCGCGTCGTTGGTCTGGCCGTGCCGCTCGGCGCCGCCCCGGGCCGCCGCTCCCTCGGGGGCCCGGGGACGTGGAATCCCGATGTCGCCCAGAATTGCCCCGACCGGATCGGGGTGCCCGCTCCGGAGGGCCGCCAGGTACCGGTACACTGCGATTGCCGCCGTCGTGGCGTCGCCCTGGGCGGTCGTCACCTGGCGGGTGAGTTGCGCCCGCATGTCGCCCGCGACGAAGAGACCCGGGATGGACGAGTGCATCGCCAGGTCGGTGATCACGTATCCCGCCGCATCGTGCTCGTAATGGTCGGCGATCAGCCGGTCGAGCAGACGGACGCCGAAGGCGGTGCCGCCCTTCGGCGTCAACGGTGCGTCCCGGCTCGACCACGCCACGCCGGCGATGTCGAGATGCGCCCACTTCACGCCGTCCTGCACGAAGCGCTGAAGGATCTGGGCCGCGGTGATCGAGCCGGCATCCCGGCCGCCGACATTCTTCATGTCGGCGAT
>Ga0210114_1000253_pt1 | contig 13886 bp, 14 predicted proteins | sample MayberryNW_TuleA_FD_185524 | JGI IMG/M metagenome (GOLD analysis project Ga0210114, IMG submission 185524) | Wetland microbial communities from San Francisco Bay, California, USA, that impact long-term carbon sequestration - MayberryNW_TuleA_D2... | ecosystem: Environmental > Aquatic > Marine >...
ACACGAAGCCCGTCGAGGGACGGCCCGACCAGGTGGACGTCACCTACAGCGTGGAAGAGCGCTCCACCGGGGCGCTGGCGCTCGGGGTCGGTTTCTCCACGCTCGACAAGGTCATCCTGTCGGCTTCGATCACCCAGCCGAACGTCTTCGGCACCGGCAAGTTCCTGTCGCTCGAGGTGAACAGCGGAACCGTCAACCAGGTCTACTCGCTGTCCTACGTCGACCCGTACTACACCGTGGACGGCGTCAGCCGCGGATTCGACATCTACAAGCGCGATGTCGACGCGTCGACGCTGGCCACCGGCGCCTACGGCACGAACACGCTCGGCGGCGGAATCAGGTTCGGCTATCCGCTCTCGGAGCGCATCACGGTGAGCTTCGGCGCGCTCGCCGAGAGCGTCGACGTGATCACCTACCCGACGAGCTCCGCGATCTACAGGAACTTCGTCGCCGACTTCGGCAACAAGTACCGCTACGGCGCCTTGACCGCCGCCTGGGCGCGCGACACGCGGGACAGCCTGATCCTCACCACGGAGGGCCTGCTGACCCGCGTCTCCTCCGAAGTGGCGGGTGGCGGGCTGCAGTACTACCGGCTGGGCATCAACCAGCAGGTGTACTGGCCGCTGAGCCGCAACGTGACGCTGCTGCTGAACGCGGATCTCGGCTATGCGAGCGGCCGCGGCGGCAAGCCTCTGCCGTTCTTCAAGAATTACTACGCGGGCGGCCCCGGAACCGTGCGCGGCTATCAGGATTTCTCGCTCGGACCCCGCGACATCGACGGCAACTCGCTGGGCGGCACGCGCCGGGTGGTCGGCAACGTGGAGCTGCTGTTCCCGATGCCGGGCGCCGCGCAGGACAAGTCGCTGCGCCTGGGGCTGTTCGTCGACGGCGGCCAGGTGTACGGGGACGGCCAGCCGGTCGATCTGTCCGAGCTGCGTTACTCGGCCGGCCTCGCGCTCGCCTGGTCCTCGCCGCTCGGGCCGCTGCGCCTGTCCTACGCCACGCCCCTGAACGAGCGCGCGGGCTTCGACCGCGTGCAGAGGTTACAATTGAAGTTCGGCACCGCGTTCTGACGCATCGGACGATTCATGCAGAAGCTCAAAGCATTCCTGACACTGGTTCTGTTTTGCGCGCTCGCCCTGGCGGCGCTTCCCGCCGCCGCGCAGGCGGAAGGGCGCATCGGCTTCGTGAACACGGCGCGCATCCTGCGCGACGCGGCGCCGGCGGTGCGCGCGCAGAAGAAGATAGAGGCGGAATTTGCCAAGCGCGACCAGGAGCTGGCGAAGACCGCCGAGCAGCTCAAGCGCATGCAGGACGACCTCGAGCGCCAGGGCGTCACCCTGCCCGAGAGCCAGCGCCGCGCCAAGGAACGGGAGTTCAACGACCTGAACCGCGACTTCCAGCGCCGCCAGCGCGAGTTTCGCGAGGACCTCAACCAGCGGCGCAACGAGGAGCTGGCGCAGGTGGTCGAGCAAGCGAACCGCGTGATCCGCCAGATCGCCGAGCAGGACAAGTACGACATCATCTTCCAGGACGCCGTCTACGCGAATCCGCGCATCGACATCACCGACCGGGTGATCAAGGCGCTCGAAGGCAAGCCGCCCGCGCGCTGACATGGCGGGACCGATTTCCCTCGGCGAAATCGCGTCCAGGCTCGGCGGGCGCGTGGTCGGCGACGCCGGCGTCCTCGTCGGGCAAGTCGCGTCTCTGGAGCACGCGGGCACGAGCGACATCGCCTTCTTCTCCGGTGCGCGCTACAAGGCGCAGCTGGCCGCGACGCACGCCGCGGCCGTGATCCTCGGACCGCAGGCGGAGGCGCTGACGCCGCTGCCGCGCATCGTGAGCGACAACCCGTACGCCTACTTCGCCCGCGTCGCGCGGCTGCTCAATCCGGCGCCGGTGCCGCAGGCGGGCGTGCATGCCGCGGCGCACGTCGACGCGCGCGCGCGCATCGCGGACAGCGCGCGCGTCGATGCCCGCGCGGTGGTTGAAGCGGGGGCCGAGATCGACGAGCGCGCGTGGATCGGCGCCGGTTGCTATATCGGCGCGGCGGCGAGCGTGGGCGCGGACAGCCGGCTGCATCCCGGCGTGGTGGTGTACGAGGGGTGCCACCTCGGCAAGCGCGCGATCGTGCATTCGGGCGCGGTGATCGGCGCGGACGGGTTCGGCATGGCGCTCGAAGCGGGCCGCTGGCTGAAGGTGCCGCAGATCGGGCGCGTGCTCATCGGCGACGACGTGGAAATCGGCGCCAACACCACGATCGACCGCGGCACGGTGGACGACACGGTGATCGAGGACGGCGTCAAGCTCGACAACCAGGTGCAGATCGGCCACAACTGCCGCATCGGCGCGCATACGGCGATGGCGGGATGCGCCGGGGTGGCGGGGAGCGCCCAGATCGGGAAGCGCTGCACGCTCGGCGGCGCGGCGGTCGTCCTCGGCCACCTGAGCCTGTGCGACGACGTGCACGTGTCCGCGGCCACCGTCATCACGCGCTCCATCCGCGAGCCGGGCACCTACACCGGCGTGTATCCGTTCGCGGACAACGCGTCCTGGGCGCGCAACGCCGCGCAGCTGCGGCACCTGGCCAAAGAAAGGAAGAAACGCAATGCCTGAGATGGATGCGCTGCAAGTCCTGGACTACCTGCCGCAGCGCTATCCGCTGCTCATGATCGACCGCGTGCTGGAGTGCGAGCCCGGCAAGCGCATCCTCGCCCTCAAGAACGTGACCAATAACGAGCCGCATTTCACCGGGCACTTTCCCGGGAGGCCGATCATGCCCGGCGTGCTGATCCTGGAGGCAATGGCGCAGGCCGCGGGCATCCTCGTGTTCCGCACGCGCGGCGACCGGCCCGACGCCAACACCATCTACTATTACGCCGGCATCGACAACGCACGCTTCAAGCGGCCCGTGGTGCCGGGGGACCGGCTGGAGATCGAGGCCGTGATCCTCGCGCACAAGCGCACCATCTGGAAATTCGCCTGCGTCGCGCGCGTCGACGGCGTGGTCGCCACCGAAGCCGAGATTCTCTGCACCGAGCGGGTTCAGGGGCCGGAGTGAGCGTGGCCGAGGTGCACCCGAGCGCGATCGTGCATCCGCGCGCGAAGCTCGCGCCGGGCGTAGCGGTGGGCGCCTACTCGATCATCGGCGAGCACGTCGACGTGGGCGAGGGCAGCTGGATCGGGCCGCATGTGGTTCTCGACGGCCGGGTGCGCATCGGCCGCAACAACCGCGTCTATCAATTCGCGTCCATCGGCGCGCCGCCGCAGGACAAGAAGTATGCCGGCGAGGACACGGCCGTCGAAATCGGCGACGGCAACACGATCCGCGAGTACGTCACCATCAATCGCGGCACCGCGCGCGACGCGGGGGTGACGCGCGTGGGCAACGACAACTGGATCATGGCGTACGTGCACTTTGCGCACGACTGCCAGATCGGCAGCCAGACGATCTTCGCCAACGCCTGCGAGCTCGCGGGTCACGTGCACGTGGGCGACTGGGCGATCCTCGGCGCGACCACGCTGGTGCACCAGTTCGTGCACATCGGCGCGCACAGCTTCACCGGCATGGGCACCTACCTGCCGCAGGATCTGCCGCCCTACGTCAAGGCCGCGGGCAACATGGCGAAGCCCTACGGCATCAACAGCGAAGGCCTGCGCCGGCGCGGCTTCGGTGCCGACGCCATCGCGCGCATCAAGCGCGCCTATCGCACGCTCTACCGCGCGGGCCTCAGCCTGGAGGAGGCAAAGCGCGAGCTCGCCGCGCAGGCCACGGAGAGCGCGGAGGTCGCCGAGCTGGTGGCGTTCCTCGGCCGCTCTCAGCGCGGTTTCATCCGCTAGCGCCGTGGGTGCCGGCGCCCCGCACATCGCCATGGTGGCCGGCGAGGCTTCCGGCGATCAGCTGGGCGCCCACCTCATCGCGGCGCTCAAGGCGCGACGGCCGGAGCTGCGCTTTTCGGGCATCGGCGGCCCGCGCATGGCGGCCCGGGGTTTCGACGTCAAGGTGCCGATGGACCGGCTGGCGGTGCGGGGCTACATCGAGGCGCTGCGCCACTACCGCGAGATCATGCGCATCCGGGGCCGGCTCGGAGACGCGCTGCTGCAAGAGCGGCCCGGGATGTTCATCGGCGTGGATGCTTCCGATTTCAACCTGGACCTGGAGCGCCGCCTCAAGCAGGCCGGCATTCCTGCGGTGCACTACGTCAGCCCCTCCGTCTGGGCCTGGCGGCGCTGGCGGGTGCGGCGCGTGGCGCGCTCGGCGACCCATCTGCTGGCGATGTTTCCCTTCGAGCCCGCGCTGTACGCAAGATCGGGCCTGCCGGTCACCTACGTCGGCCATCCGCTCGCCGACATCATCCCCCTCGACGTGGACAAGTCGGCCGCCAAGGCCCAGCTGCGCCTCCCGGGGCGCAAGCTGGTGATCGCGCTGCTGCCGGGCAGCCGCCGCTCCGAGCTCGAGCACATGGCGGAGACCTTCATCCTCGCCGCACACCGCTTCCGCCAGGAAATCGCCGATGTGCACTTCGTGTGCCCGCTCGCCACGCGCGAGACGCGCGACCTGTTCGAGGCCACGCTGCACGCCCACGGGCGCGCCGATCTCCCGCTCACGCTGCTCTTCGGGCATTCGCACGAAGCGCTCGCCGCGGCCGACCTGGCGCTCGTGGCGAGCGGCACGGCGACGCTCGAGGCCGCGCTTTTCAAGACGCCCATGGTCATCACCTACCGGCAATCGCCCCTGTCGTGGGCGCTGCAGCGCCAGATGCTGTATCTGCCCTACGTCGGCATGCCGAACATCCTCGCCGGCGAGCGGCTGGTGGCCGAGCTGATCCAGGGCAGGGCGACGCCGGCGGCGCTGTCGGCGGCGCTCCTCGACCTGCTGCGCGACTCGGCGCTGCAAAAGCGCCAGGTGCAGCGGTTTCGCGACATGCACGCGCTGCTCAGGCAGGACAACGCGCAGAAATCGGCCGACGCGGTGCTGAACCTGCTGGATGCGGGCCATGCCTGAGCGGCTGGTGTGCGGCGTGGACGAGGCGGGGCGCGGGCCGATCGCCGGCCCCGTGTTCGCCGCCGCCGTGCTGCTCGATCCGCGGCGTCGCATCGCGGGACTGACCGACTCGAAGCTGCTGTCGGCCCCGCAGCGCGAGGCGCTTGCGCACGCCATCCGCGACTCGGCCCTGTGCTGGGCGGTGGGCAGCGCGAGCGTCGAGGAGATCGATCGGCTCAACATCCTGCAGGCGACGCTGCTCGCGATGCGGCGCGCCGTGCAGGCCCTCGCAGTCGCGCCGCACGAAGCCTGGATCGACGGCAACCAGTGCCCGCCGCTGGCCTGCACGACGCGCGCCGTGATCGGCGGCGACCGTCGCGTCCGGCAGATCTCGGCGGCCTCGATCATCGCCAAGACAGCGCGCGACGCCGAGATGCGGCACCTGCACGAGCGCTTTCCGCATTACGGCCTCGACCAGCACAAGGGCTATGCCACCGCCGAGCATCTTGCGCGGCTCGCGCGGTACGGCGCCTGCGAGATCCACCGGCGCTCTTTCGCCCCGGTGCGCCAGATGCTTCTCGACCTGTGAGCGTGCTGCGTTCCAGGGACAACCCGCGCGTGCGGCGCTGGCACGCGCTTGCCCACGACGGGCGCGCGCGGCGCGAGGCGCGCTGCACGCTGATCGAGGGTGCGCACCTGGTGTCGAGCTATCTGGATTCCGGCGCGCTGCCGCGCGCGCTCCTGGTGAGCGAGTCCGGCGCCGGCAGGCCCGAGATCGCGGCCCTGGTGCGCCGCGCCGCGCTGGCACCGGTGATGCTGCCCGATGCGCTGTTTCGCTGGGTCGCGGACGCGGTCACTCCGGCGGGATTGGCGGCCGAGATCGGCATCGTGCGGCCGGACCCGGCGCTCGCGCAGTCGCGCCATGCAGTGTTCCTGGACGGCATCCAGGACGCGGGCAACGTCGGCACGCTCTTGCGCAGCGCCGCGGCGTTCGGAGCGGATGCTGCCGTGCTCGGTCGCGGCTGCGCCGACGCATGGTCGCCCAAGGTGCTGCGCGCCGCGATGGGCGGCCATTTCGCGTTGCGCGTCGCCGAAGTCCCCGACCTGCCGGCCGCGCTGGCGGAATTCGGCGGCAAGCTGGTGTGCGCCGACGCCGCGGGGGGCGCGGACCCGGCGACACTCGACCTGACCGGGAGGCTGGGCTGGATCTTCGGCGCCGAAGGGCGGGGCGTGAGCGAGGCGGCGGCGACCCGGGCCGCGCTGCGCGCCAGCATCCCCCTTGCGCAAGGCGCCGAGTCGCTAAACGTCGCGGCGGCCGCCGCGATCCTGTTCTACGAGCGCGCGCGCCAGCTCAGTACAGCGGGCGCTCGAGCCTGAGCTCGCGCAGGATGTTGGTGGCGATTTCCTCGATGGATTTCGCCGTGGAATTGATCCAGCGAATGCCCTCGCGGCGCATCAGCCGCTCGGCCAGCTCGACCTCGTAGCGGCAGTTCTCCAGGTCGGCATAGCGGCTGTTAGGGCGGCGGTTCTCGCGGATCTCGCGCAGGCGCTCGGGGGCGATGCTCAGGCCGTAAAGGCGCGCCTTGTGCGGCACGAGCGCCGCCGGCAGCTGCATGCGCTCGAAATCCTCGGGAATGAGCGGATAGTTGGCCGCGCGCACGCCGAATTGCAGCGCGAGGTACACGCTGGTCGGCGTCTTGCCGGAGCGCGACACGCCCACCAGGATGACGTCGGCCTGGTCGAGCTCGCGGTCCGACGCGCCGTCGTCGTGCGCCATGGCGAAATTGATCGCTTCCATGCGGTGCGCGTAGCCCGGCTTGTCGAGCGCGCTGTGCGAGCGCCCGATGGTGTGGGTCGACTGCACGCCCAGCGCCGCCTCCAGCGGATCGATGAAGGTCTCGAAGAAGTCGACGAACAGGGCATTTGCCTTGCGCACGACGGCGCGCACCTCGCCGTTGACGAGCGTGGAGAACACGATCGGCACGCCGTTGCCGCGGCGTCCTTCCTCCTCGATGCGGGCGCGGCAGTCCTCGGCCTGGTCCTGGGAATTGACGAAGGGCAGGGTCACCTGGCGGAACTCCACGCCCTCGAACTGCGTGAGCAGGCTGTGGCCGAGCATCTGCGCCGTGATGCCGGTGCCGTCGGAGACGAAGAACACGGTGCGGCGGTGCGGCATGCAGCTAAAATACGGTCTTTGAACGTCCGCGGCAACCGCGCAAATGCCCATGAAGCACGTTGTCTGGCTCAAAGACCTGCGCATGGCGGACCTGCCGCAAGTGGGCGGCAAGAACGCCTCCCTCGGCGAGATGATCGGAGCGCTGGCCGCGTCCGGGATCCGCGTGCCCGGGGGTTTCGCCACCACCGCCGATGCCTACCGTGAGTTCCTCGCCGCGGGCGGGCTCGACCAGCGCATCGCCAGGCGCATGGCGGACCTCAAGGCGGGTGATGTCGAGGCGCTGGCGCGGTGCGGCGCCGAAATCCGCGGCTGGATCGAGGAGGCACCGCTTCCGAAGGATCTTGAGATTGATATAAGAGAGCATTATCAGTCTCTTATAAATGACTCCTCGAGTGATATATCGTTTGCGGTGCGGTCCTCCGCGACGGCCGAGGACCTGCCCGATGCATCGTTCGCGGGCCAGCAGGAGACCTACCTCAACGTGCATGGCGTGGAGAACGTGCTGCAGGCGGTGCGCCGGGTATTCGCCTCCCTGTACAACGACCGCGCCATCTCCTATCGCGCGCACCAGGGCTTCGCCCACGGGGACGTGGCGCTGTCGGCGGCCGTGCAGCGCATGGTGCGCAGCGACCTCTGCGCGAGCGGCGTCATGTTCACGCTGGACACCGAATCGGGATTCCGCGACGTCGTGTTCATCACCGCCGCCTACGGCCTGGGCGAGATGGTCGTGCAGGGCGCGGTCAATCCGGACGAGTTCTACGTGCACAAGCCGATGCTGGAGCGCGGGCGCCCGGCGATCGTGCGGCGCGCGCTCGGCAGCAAGCTGCACAAGATGATCTACGCCGACGGCGTAGACGGCGGACATGCCGTGCGCACCGTGGACGTGCCCGAAGCCGAACGGCACCGGTTCTCGCTCGGCGACGCGGACGTGCTGGAGCTGGCGCGGGCGGCGGTGGCGATCGAGAAGCACTATCGCCGGCCGATGGACATCGAATGGGCGAAGGACGGCTCCGACGGGCGCATCTACGTGCTGCAAGCCCGGCCCGAGACGGTGAAGTCGCGTCCGCACGCCGGCACCGAGGAGCAATTCCGGCTCAAAGGCCGCGGCCCGCTGCTCGCCACCGGGCGCGCGATCGGCCACAAGATCGGCGCCGGCCCGGTGCGCGTCGTAGCCAGCACTTCGCTGATGTCGAAGGTGAAGAAGGGCGACGTGCTGGTCACGGACATGACCGACCCGAACTGGGAGCCGGTGATGAAGCTGGCCGCGGCGATCGTCACCAACCGCGGCGGGCGCACCTGCCACGCGGCCATCATCGCGCGCGAGCTGGGCATTCCCGCGGTGGTGGGCTGCGGCGATGCGACCGGGAAGCTGCGCGACGGCCAGGCGGTCACCGTGTCGTGCGCGGAAGGCGACACCGGCAACGTGTACGAGGGCATGCTGCCGTTCGAGGTGAGCGCCGTGGAGCGCGGCGCGATGCCTGACATCCCGGTGAAGATCGCCATGAACGTCGGCAATCCTCAGCTCGCCTTCGACTTCGCGCAGCTGCCCAACGCCGGCGTCGGGCTGGCGCGCCTCGAATTCGTGATCAACAACGAGATCGGCGTGCACCCGCGCGCCTGCCTCGAGGCCGACGGGCTGCCGCCGGAGCTGCGTGCCCGGGTCGACGCCGCCGCGCGCGGCTATGCCAGCCCCGAGGTCTTCTTCCGCGAAAAGCTGACCGAGGGCGTCGCCACTATCGCGGCGGCGTTCTGGCCCAAGCCGGTGATCGTGCGGCTGTCGGATTTCAAGTCGAACGAATACCGCAAGCTCCTGGGCGGGGAGCGCTACGAGCCGGAGGAGGAAAACCCGATGCTCGGCTTCCGCGGCGCCGCGCGCTACCTGGCCGAGAGCTACCGCGCCTGCTTCGACCTCGAATGCGCGGCGCTGCGCAAGGTGCGCGACGAGCTCGGCCTGACGAACGTCGAGCTGATGGTGCCGTTCGTGCGCACCGTCGACGAGGCCAGGCGGGTCGTCGCCTTGCTGGCCGAAAACGGCCTGCGGCGCGGCGAGAACGGGCTGAGGGTGGTCATGATGTGCGAGCTGCCTTCGAACGCGCTGCTCGCCGAGGCGTTCCTCGCGCATTTCGACGGCTTTTCCATCGGCTCGAACGATCTCACGCAGCTGACGCTCGGACTCGACCGGGACTCCGGGCTGGTCGCGGAGGAATTCGACGAGCGCAATGCCGCGGTGAAGGCGCTGCTCGCGATGGCGATCCGCGCCTGCCGCAAGCACAAGAAGTACGTCGGCATCTGCGGGCAGGGTCCGTCGGACCACCCCGATCTCGCGCGTTGGCTCATGGAGGAGGGGATCGAAAGCCTGTCGCTCAATCCCGATACCGTGGTCGCCACCTGGCGGGCGCTGGCGGTGCCGGCGCGCGCGCCGCAGCCTTCAGCGGCTGCGTAGCAGCTTCTGCTTGTCGCGCTGCCACTGCTTCTCGCGCTCGGCGGCGCGCTTGTCGTGCTTCAGCTTGCCGCGCGCGAGGCCGACCTCGAGCTTGATGCGCCCCTTGCTGAAATGCAGGTCGAGCGGGATCAGCGCATAGCCGCGCTGTTGCACCTTGCCGATCAGGCGGCGGATCTCCTCGGCGTGCAGCAGGAGCTTGCGCGTGCGCCCGGCGTCCGGGCTGTAGTGCGTGGAGACCGTGGCAAGCGGCGTGATGTTGCCGCCGATCAGCCACAGCTCCTCGCCCTTGATGAGCACGTAGGCGTCCGCCAGCTGCGCGCGGCCCGCGCGGATCGCCTTGACCTCCCAGCCTTCGAGCGCGATGCCGGCTTCATAGCGCTCCTCGATGAAATAGTCGTGGAAGGCCTTGCGGTTCTGGACGATCGACATGGCGGCGCGCACTTTGCCGCGATTCTCCCATGAAGCGCATCACGCGCTCGGCCATCGTCGAGCACGCTGCCGCCCAGATGTACGCGCTGGTCGACGGCATCGAAGCCTATCCCCAGTTCCTGCCCTGGTGCCGCGCAGCGCGCGTGCGCGAGCGCAGCCTGCAGCGCACCGTGGCCACCCTCGCGGTGGGCCTCAAGGGCTTGCGGTACGAATTCACCACGCAGAACGCCAACCGGCCGCCCGAGGCGATCGACCTGCAGCTGCTGGAGGGGCCGTTCCGTCACTTCGCCGCCCACTGGCGGTTTCGCGCGCTCGGCCCCCACGCTGCGCGCATCGAGTTTTCGATGGCCTACCAGTTCTCGGGCCCCCTCGTATCGCGGGCCCTCGGTCCGCTTTTCGAGACCATCGCCGATACGATGGTGGACGCCTTCAAGCGCCGCGCCGACAGCCTCCATGGCAAAGCTGCGCGTTGAGGTGATCGAGGCCGTTGCGCATCGGCACGAGCGCGTCGCGCTGGAGCTCGAGCAGGGCGCCACGGTGCGCACGGCGCTCGCGGCCGCCGGCCGGACCGGCATGCCGGCCGTCGGCATCCACGGCCGGCGCGTCGGCCTGGACGCGAGGCTCGCCGACGGCGACCGGGTGGAGATCTACCGGCCGCTCAGAGCGGACCCGAAGGCCGCGCGCCGGCGGCGCGCGCGCTGAGCGGCATCAGTCGCACCAATCCCGTACCGCCTGGCGCGCGGCTTCCGTCTCGCGCGCGCGCGCCGCGTCGTCGAGGTAGGCGCGCTCGCCCTGGGCGTCGGTGCGCGAGATGCGCTGGCCGCTCTCCAGGGTGGCGAGCGCACCCCGGGCACGCGCGCAGTTCTGCTGCTTCGTCTGGGCATCGCGCTCCGCCTGCGCCTGCTTCTCGCGCGCCTTCTGCGTCTCGAGCTGCCGCTTGCGGAATTCCTGCTCCTGCTCGGCCGGCGTCAGCGGACCCTTGTGTGCATCCTTGGCGGCCGCGTCCTTCGCCGCGTCGTCCGACGCCGGCGCCGGCGCCGCGGGCGGCGGCGATGACGGCGCTGCCAGCGTGCGCGACTGGACGCCCGCCGGCGGCGGCGTAGCCGTGTAGTGCACGCGACCGTTCTCGTCGACCCAGCGGTACATCTGCGCGGACGCCGCCGCCGCGAATGCGAGCATCACGGCCAGAATCACGATTCTCGTCATGCGCTGTTCCTCTCATGCCTGCCGACGAAGCGCGGTCGGCGCTGCAGACGCGAGTATAATGCCGCTTTGCATGAAAGGCCGAGCATGCGCGTCATCCAGAAGGCGCTGACCTTCGACGATGTCCTCCTCCTGCCCGCGCATTCGCGGGTCCTGCCGCGCGAAGTTTCCCTCAAGACCCGCCTGACCCGGCAACTCGAGCTCAACATCCCGGTCGTGTCTGCGGCGATGGACACCGTGACCGAGGCGCGGCTGGCGATTGCGATCGCGCAGGAGGGTGGCCTCGGCGTCATCCACAAGAACCTGACGCCGCAGCGGCAGGCGGCCGAAGTGGCGAAAGTGAAACGCTTCGAGTCGGGCGTGCTGCGCGACCCGATGACCATCGCCCCGGAACTCTCGGTGCGCGAGGCCATGGCGCTGCAGAAGCAGCACCGCATCTCCGGATTCCCGGTGCTCAAGGGCGACAAGGTGATCGGCATCGTCACCAACCGCGACCTGCGCTTCGAGACCAATCTCGACCAGCCGGTGAAGAACATCATGACGCCGCAGAAGAGCCTCATCACGGTGCGCGAGGGCGCGAGCCGGGAGCAGGCCCTGGAACTGCTGCACAAGCACCGCCTCGAGCGCGTGCTGGTGGTGGATGCCGACTGGCGCCTGCGCGGGCTGGTCACGGTCAAGGACATCATGAAGGAGACCGAGCATCCGCACGCCTGCAAGGACGCGCAGGGCAAGCTTCGCGTGGGCGCCGCCGTCGGCGTCGGCGAAGGCACCGAGGAGCGCGTCGCAGCCCTCGTCGAGGCGGGCGCCGACGTGCTGGTCGTGGACACCGCGCACGGCCACGCGCAGGGCGTGCTGGACCGCGTGCAATGGATCAAGAAGCAGTTCCCGCAGATGCAGGTCGTCGGCGGCAACATCGGCACTGCCGACGGGGCGCGCGCGCTCGTCGACCACGGCGCCGACGGCGTCAAGGTCGGCATCGGCCCGGGCTCGATCTGCACGACGCGCATCGTCGCCGGCGTCGGCGTGCCGCAGATCACGGCCATCCAGAACGTCGCGGAGGCGCTCGCCAGGACCGACGTGCCGCTGATCGCGGACGGCGGGGTGCGCTACTCGGGCGACGCCGCCAAGGCGCTGGGCGCGGGCGCTCACGTTGTCATGCTCGGCTCCATGTTCGCCGGGACCGACGAATCGCCCGGCGAGATCGAGCTCTATCAGGGGCGTTCCTACAAGTCCTACCGCGGCATGGGATCCCTGGGCGCCATGCAGAAAGGCGCGGCGGACCGCTATTTCCAGGACTCCGAGATGAACGTGGACAAGCTGGTGCCGGAGGGCGTCGAAGGGCGGGTGCCCTACAAGGGCAGCGTCGTCTGGGTCCTGCAGCAGCTGACCGGCGGCATGCGCGCCAGCATGGGGTATACGGGGTGCGCGACCGTGGAGGAGCTGCGCACGCGCTCGAAGTTCGTGGAGATCACGACGGCGGGCATGCGCGAGTCGCACGTGCACGACGTGCAGATCGTCAAGGAAGCGCCCAACTACCGCGCCGAATGAGCAAGGTCGGGGCGCACGACCGGATCCTGATCCTCGACTTCGGGGCCCAGTATACGCAGCTGATCGCGCGGCGCGTGCGCGAGGCGAAGGTCTATTGCGAGATCCATCCGTGCGACGTCGACGACGCCTTCGTGCGCGGCTTCGCGCCGCGGGGCGTGATCCTGTCCGGCAGCTACATGTCGGCCTACGAGGAAACCACCGCGCGAGCGCCCCAGGCGGTGTTCGATCTCGGTATTCCCGTGCTCGGCATCTGCTACGGCATGCAGACCATGGCGCAGCAGCTGGGCGGCAAGGTCGAGGCGGGCAAGGTGCGCGAATTCGGCTTCGCCGAGGTGCGCGCGCGGGGGCATACGAAGCTGCTGGACGGCATCGAGGATGCGCGCACTGCCGAGGGCCACGGCCTGCTGCGCGTGTGGATGAGCCACGGCGACAAGGTCACCGAACTGCCTTCCGGGTTCAAGCTGATGGCCTCGACCGAGGCCTGCCCGATCGCCGGCATGGCCGACGAAGACCGCCGCTTCTACGGCGTGCAGTTCCATCCGGAGGTCACGCACACGCGCCAGGGCGCGAAGCTGCTGCAGCGCTTCGTGCGCGACATTTGCGGCTGCCGCGGCGATTGGAACATGCCGGACTACGTTACGGAGGCGGTCGCGCGGATCCGCGAGCAGGTCGGCAGCGAGGAGGTGATCCTCGGCCTCTCGGGCGGCGTCGACTCGTCGGTCGCCGCGGCTCTCATCCACAGGGCGATCGGGGAGCGGCTCACCTGCGTGTTCGTGGATACCGGCCTGCTGCGCCTCAACGAGGCGACGCAGGTCACGGACACCTTTGCCCGGCACATGCACGTCAAGGTGATCCCCGTGGACGCCTCCGCCGACTTCTACGCGGCGCTCAAGGGCATTGCCGATCCCGAGGAGAAGCGCAAGATCATCGGCAGGCATTTCGTGGACGTGTTCCAGCGCGAGGCGGCGAGGATCGGGAACGCCAAGTGGCTGGCGCAGGGCACCATCTACCCGGACGTCATCGAGTCGGCGGGCGCCAAGACCAAGAAGGCGACCACGATCAAGTCGCACCACAACGTCGGCGGGCTGCCCGAGACGCTGCAC
>Ga0210114_1000254_pt1 | contig 13886 bp, 14 predicted proteins | sample MayberryNW_TuleA_FD_185524 | JGI IMG/M metagenome (GOLD analysis project Ga0210114, IMG submission 185524) | Wetland microbial communities from San Francisco Bay, California, USA, that impact long-term carbon sequestration - MayberryNW_TuleA_D2... | ecosystem: Environmental > Aquatic > Marine >...
CGCCGAAGGTGGCAATGATCATCGCGCTGCCGAGTGCGCCGATCCCCATCGAGGTCAAGAGCAGCCCCTGCCCTTGCGCGCCCACCTCGAGAATGTCGCGCGCGAAGATCGGCAACAGCGTCGAAAAAGGCACCATGAAGAGCGAGGCGACGATCACGATCAACAGGCTGCTGCGAACCTCGTCTTTGCGCCAGGAAAATCTCCATCCCGTCACGATGCTGCGCGCGAAGGATTCGTTCTGGCCGCCGTAACCGTGTCGCGCCGCAGCCGCGCGCCGCCCCGATTTCATTTGCGTCGTCCAGATCGTCGCGAGAATAAAAAACAGACCTTGGACGCCGTAGGCCACCCCGGTATTGAAAGCGGCGATCAACACGCCCGCCAGGGCCGGTCCGGTGCTGCGCGCCATGTTGAAAATGACGGCGTTGAGACCGATGGCGTTCGTCAGATTCTCAGGCGGCACTGTGTCGGAGATCATCGCGGCGCGGGAAGGCTGAAGAAACACTTGGACGCAGGCCATGAGAAACGCGGTCAAATAGACGTGCCACGGCTCGATGAGACCGAAAAGAATCAGTGCCGCCGTGGCGGTGAAAATAAAAGCGATGGCGAACTGCGCCGTCACGACCAGGAACTTGCGCGAGTAGCGGTCGGCGACGCTGCCGGCGATGGGCGATAAGAACAAAAAGGGGATTGCCTGAATGCCGCGGACCAGACCCAGTTGCAGCGCGGAGTCGGTCAGTTCATAGATGAGCCAGCCGCGCGTCACCTGATCCATCCAGACACCGAGCGATGCGAAGACCTGCCCGTACCAGAGCAGGCGGTACTCCCGGTGGCGCAGCGCGTCGAATGCGCGCAGGCGCAACAAGAATCGGATCGGATAACTAAGCGGCTTTTCGTTTGCGTTTACGGCGCTCGGGCCGGCCGGAGCATCGGCCGGTTCTTGTTGGCTCGACGGTGATCGCAGAGTGAACTCCAAACTGGCCGAAGGAGACGAGGTGGCTCGCGGACCCTAAAGCCGGGGCATCGGAATATTTTTTATAGCACGGGGTCACAAACAAGGTCCAGCCAGGCATTGAGAAAACGGAGTGCTGGAGGTTGGAGCAATGGAACATTAGGTTTTCTGACCCCCAACACTCCAGAACTCCATTACTCATCATCATGACAGTTCTTCCACCGAGGTCACTCCAGTTTCGGTGGCTACGAAATCGCGAAAATCCATGATAGCCTGCGATCTATGCAGCGTGTTTGGCGCCGCCGGGATCGAGCTAGCGCGAGCGCCGTTCGTGAGGAGTGACGACTTTGCCTGACGCGACTCGACAGCCTTGGCGCTACCGCCTGGATCAATCGATCCGCGAGCTCGTTATGAGGATCATTGGCTGGTTGGCGCCGGAATTCAACCCAGCCGACGTCGATCCGCGCAGTCCCTCAATCAATAACATTCTGCTGGTTCGAGCGAACTTCCGCATGGGTAATGCCGTTCTCGCGCTTCCGGCCATCGCCGCATTTCGCAAAACATTTCCCGATGCGAGAATCGATTTTGTCGGCTCACCGATCTCGGAACTGCTCTTCGAGCAGCAGCCTTTGAACCATCACTACCTGGCGCCGCGGCGATTTCCCCAAGTGCTCTGGCAATACCCGCGCCTGATGCGCAAGCTGCGCGCTCAAGGTTACGATTTAGCCGTCGATGTGAGTTGTTCTCAATCTGGGGGCGCCGCGTTCATTATCGGTTTATCGGGCGCGCGAATCCGTGCCGGCATTGCCGGGAAGTGGGATCATTTGTTCAATCTGAAGATTGCAAAACCGCGACATCCAAACAAATATTGCAAACTGACCGAGCTCTTCGCCGCTTTGAATCTCGACTCTGTCAACTCCGTGGGGTCTGTCGAATTCTCAAACGTGGAAAAGCAAGCGGCACTGACAGAGCTACAATCCCTTGTTGGCGAGAATAGCGGAAAAACGGTAGGCGTGTTTGTCGGTGGCCGCAAGCTCCGCGGCAAACGTTGGCCGCTGGAGAATTTTGCCGGAGTGATCGACGAACTTCATCAACGCGGCATTCGCGTCGTCACGTTTTTTGGTCCCGAGGAAAAAGACCTGGCCGATTCGCTCCGCGCTTCCGTGGACCCGTCCATCCCGATCATCTTCGAACCCTCCGTGCGAAAATTTGCCGCGATGATTTCACACCTCGATCTGTTGATTTGCTGTGACTCAGGCCCCATGCATCTCGCCTGCGCCGCCGGTGTCCGCGTCGTGGCGATCTTTCGGGAAGAAGAGGTCCAGCGCTGGTCGCCGCCGGCCAGCTCAGCAAGGACTGTTACCGCTCCGAACGGCGTCGCTGCCGTCACCGTCGTGCAAGCCGCTCTCGATGAGCTTGCCCTCGTCAAACCCACCGGCTCTGGACCGATAAAACCGCAAGCCGCCGTGCAAGGCTGAAACCTGCATCCCGTCTCTCCTACCGTGTCGGCGTCAACTTTCTTAGCCGTTGGAATCTGCCGCTGCGATTTTCTTTGAATTAAGAATTTTGCAGCAAAAAAACTCTGAAATATCCTGCAAATCGTTGGCGCATCGATTGCTCATTGTGGAGTCATGATTCGCTCAGGAGGGGATCTCATGAATAAGCATCTCATTCACGGTTTGGCTGTCGGCGCGGTTTTTACGGTGATGATCACCTGGGTCGCGGCCTCCGATACGCTCGCCGAAGGCGGCCTTGCCTTACTGGCATCGATTGTTTTCGGCCTGTCCGCCGGTCTTTGCATTGGCGGCTTGATTGCAGCGAATTTCGCCATGCTTGCAGCGGAAGAAAAGAAGGTGACGAAAGAAAGAGCGGTAACCAGCGAAACACCGCAAACCGCCGCGCACGTTCACGCCTGAACGCGGCGCATATCACCTTCCAAACGGCGCTGGCTAGGGTTGATCAGGCCAGCGCCGATTTTTGCTTGGCGCCTTGACCGCCGTGCCGTCTGAGCGCTGGCGGCTGCTCGCCAGGCAATGTTTCCTCCTTTATCGAAAGCCTCGAAAGTTTACCTTTCGTCATCCTGAGCGCGAGCAGGGGAACTGCTTTGGCTCAAAATTCAATTTGGCGTGAGCATCCGTCCCTTCAACGACAACAACGACCAGGATCTTACGAAAAACTTCCGAATGCACAGCGGTCGTCGCGACATTTTCGGCCCCACAGTAATGACTTGCACGCGGCAAATAAGTTAAAATTACTCGTAGCTCTGCCATCGAGTGAGGTCACTATGCCGAGATCCTGCTCGCTATCTTTCTCTGCCAGGCTGCTTTCAATCATCGCCCTGCTGACAGCACCAGGGCCTTCCCACGCCGCCGATGCGCCGCCCGCCTTAATCGTGCGCGAGAGCGGTGTCGCTCTGTACGCACAACAAGACGCTGAAACAAATCGCATCGCCACACTCGAGAAGGATGAAGTTCTTCTCCCGATGGTCGAAGCGGTCGGGAGAGAGGTTTGGTACATGGTGCGCACCAAACAGGGAGTTGTGGGTTGGGTGCGCGGCGTCGATGTCATCGCCAGCAACCAAACGAGAGAGGCTTTCAAAGAAAAGGACAGCGACACATCGACTTGGGCCGCGCGCACGGCGGACGGCCGCATCTTCCGCGGTACCTGGAGCGTCGCTCCGAACTCCACCCAGCGATCAGCCAGCGGCGCCTGGACCTTGAGCGATGACACCGGCACCACCGTGATGCGCGGCAGCTGGTCCGCCGACAAACACAATACCGGCTGGAACGGCGTCTGGCGCGCCCAAATCGAGGGCCGCGAGGGAGAACGTAGCGGCAGCTGGTCCGCCGAGCTTCCCCATGTTCGCAACACGCCCTTTTCCGAGCTATTCGCGGCCGCCGCCCGGGAAGCGATCCGCGGCCTTTGGACGGGCAGCAACCAGTCGGGTAGCTGGTCCATACGGAGCGCCAAGAAATCGCAGTAATTCCGATGCCGGCTCGCCCGGTTCCCGATTCATTGGTTGAGTTTTTCCCCGCGCGGCGATCAGCTGTGCTATAATCGCGATAAACCCTGATGCCGCGCGCTTTAGCGCCAGACCGCAAAGCGCGCCCCGGAATCGACCCCGAGCATAGGAAAAGATATCCAGCGCCCAAGTGTCGCGCTCATCTCCAAGGATCAAGAAAGGGCTATACGATTCATGAATGCCGTCACTTCTCCGCGATTTGAGCCCATGACCACGGGCGTGCTGCTCGATCGCGCCTTTCGCCTTTACACCAGCAATTTTGCGCTGATGCTCGGCATCGCCGCTGCAGCGTATGTGCCGTTTTATTTGATCATGCTCGTGGTTGAGTCGAGCTTCGGCGGCAACTTGCCGGCGCGCCAAGTCGGTCTATCGACACTGCTCTTTCAGGTCGTGTTTTTGATGCTTTGGGCGAGTCTCGCTTTTCCGATCGCCAGCGGCGCGACCACATACGCGATCAGCGAACGCTATCTCGGCAATGAGGTCACCATCGGCGGAGCGCTGCGACGCGGCTTGAGCCACTTCTGGCCATTGTCGATCGCGCAGATTACCGCCACCATCCGAGTGATGTTCGGTTTCATGCTCTTGATCGTTCCCGGCATTCTTTGGATGCTGGCGTATTCGCTGGTCGTTCCGGCGATCGTTGTGGAAGGACAACGAGCGCTGCCCAGTCTTCGGCGCAGCCGTGACTTGATCAAGGGCTATCGCGGTAAAGCGTTTGGCATTATGTTGGTCGTCGGACTGCTTCAAGTGGTTCTCGCCGGCGGCGTGGGCGTGCTCAGCGGCCTGTTTTTCAACGACGAGGCGGCAAGCGGCGCGATCCTAAGCTCCGCATTCCACAATCTGCTGTCGATTTTTCTCACTCCTCTTGGAATTATCGCGGCCATTCTCCTCTACTACGATATGCGCATCCGCAAGGAAGGTTTCGATCTCGAAATGCTCAGCCGCGCCATTAAGACCGAAACGCAAGGTCTGGCGGCTGCGCCGACCCCGAACCGCTGACTTAATGCCGGCCGCCGCGCAACTCGACCCAATTCCCGCGCCGGAAAAAATCCGCGAGGCGACCCGCGCCGTCCTCGAGCGTCCGGAGTTCGCCGAACCGTCGCGCTGGCATGAATTTCTTTTCGAGATCCTTAGCGCGGTCAAAAAATGGCTCGACGGGCTAAGCAGTTGGGCGGAGACGAATCCCGCCCTTGCCCGATTTTTCTTCATCGTCGCGCTTTTGATCCTGCTCGTTTGCCTTGCCCATATCCTTTATCTCGCCCTGGCCGACGTGCTGCCTTTTCGACGAAAGAAAGATGGCCCGACTGCCGGGCGCGCTCGCTGGGATATCCTGGAAGGCGCCGCGACCAACTGGCGCGCAGCCTTACAGGTCGCACTCAGCATGCTCAAGGAAGGCAAGACGCGCCGCGCGATTTGGATCGCCCACCGGGTCTTGCTCGGATTGTTGGATGAACAGGGCGCCGTTAAATTCGCCGGCTGGAAAACCAATTCGCACTATCTAAGGGAATGCGCCCAGAATCATCCCTGGCATGGGACGTTCGCCGAAGTGACGGAGCTTTACGACCAAGTCGTCTACGCGAGCCGCAACGTTTCCGCTGACGTCGCTGAAGCCCTGGTTCTGCGCGTCGACCGGCTGTGCGATGAGGCGGGTGTCTCCACATGACTTCGCAGACGTACAATCGTCTCACGGCGACCGTGTCGACCGCAATCTTTCTGATCGTCTCGGTTTTGCTGGCAAGTCTTTCAACCCAGCAAAGCGCAGATCCGCTGTTGCATCGCACCTCGACGTTTTTCACCGATCCGAGCGGCACGCGCGCGCTGTTCCTGGTCATGCAGCAACTGCTGCCCGGAGTCGGGCAATGGCGTCGCCCGCTAGATTCGCTCCGGCTACCCGGCACCTCGGACGCGTCCAGCACACTGATCGTCGCCGGACCGGCGCGGCCGTTATCCGCCAACCAAATGGAGCATCTCGAGCGCTGGCTCTCCGCCGGTGGCCAACTGATCTTGCTCAGCGCCGACGGCTGGCCCCTAGGCCGGCGTGTGAGCTCCGCTAGGGTCGAGCGAAGGCCTGGCGCGGATGACAGCGATTTTGCGCAAACCGAGACATTGCTTTCGCGTTACGCGCCGTCTTTGCGCTGGACGAAAGCCGGCCAGATTAATACCGGCCGAGCCTTCGGTTCGTCGATTCCAAACGGAGAAATCACATTGGGCTGGCGGCGGAGTTTCGCCGCCACGGGCGACGCCAAGGTTATCGCCGCCGCCAATAATGCGATGATGGCAATCGAAATTCCCGTAGGGCAAGGGCGCATCGTAGCCGTCGCCGATCCGATGATGGCGAGCAATGGCGCACTGCGCCGCTCGGACAATGCCGTGTGGCTTACCAGTCTGGCCGCCGGCTGGGGCCAGGGCGGGATTCTTTTCGACGAGTATCATCACGGCTTCGGACAGAAGCGCGGCACCGCTGAATTGACCGCCGCCTTTCTCATGACTCCATGGGGTTGGTGTATTTTGCAGATCGCCGCCGCGGGGTTGCTTTACATCTTCGCTTACCGGCGCCGCTTTGGCCGAATTAGAGAATCGCCCCCACCCGATCGGAGGAGTCCGCTGGACCTGCTCGATGCGCGCGCCGGCGTGCTGCAAGCGGCAGCCGCCCAAGGATTGGCCGCGGAATTGATCGTGCAGCATCTTTGCTACTGTCGTACCCGCACACGCAGCAAGAACGTGGACCCTGCCAACTGGAATCAAGAAATTACCAGCCTGGCGAAAACCGGCGCTGCATCCGCGGCCACATTGCAAGCGTTGTTTAAAAAAGTAAAAAACGGCGAAAAATTGACCGAGCGGGAATTCGTCGATTTCGGACGAAGCGCCGGAGAAACTATCAAGGGATTACGACCATGAACGATACCCAAGTTTCCAACCATGTGCTGAACATCGGCCGGGCCGTGCAAACCGAGCTGCAGCGAGTCATTCACGGCCAAGCGACGGCGATTCAGAGTTTGCTTGTCGCGATCACGGCCGGAGGACATGTGCTGATCGAAGGCGTGCCGGGCGTGGCCAAGACCTTGCTCGCGCGCAGTCTTGCCGCGGCGTTGCGCTGCCGCTTTTCGCGCATCCAGTTCACCCCGGACTTGATGCCGTCGGACATCACCGGCGTGAATATTTACGAATCGGCCACGCAGGAGTTCAGCTTCAGGCCCGGGCCGCTGTTTTCCGAGATCGTGCTCGCCGATGAGATCAACCGCGCGCCGGCCAAGACCCAGGCCGCGTTATTGGAAGCGATGCAGGAGTACCAGATCAGTATCGACGGCGAAAGCCGCTCCTTGCCGAGTTGCTTTACGGTGGTCGCCACGCAAAATCCGATCGAATACGAGGGCACCTATCCGCTGCCGGAAGCGCAGCTCGACCGCTTTCTCATGAAGGTGAGCATCGATTACCCCGGCGAAGAAGACGAACGCGCGATGCTGAAGACGATGCAAGCGCTGGGCGACAAAGCATCGCAGGCCCACAGCATCATCAAGCCGGTCGCCGGCCCCGAGGACATCATCGAGTTGCGTCACGCCACCCATGCCGTCCGCGTCGACGAGAGCGTGTTGGAATATGCGCTGCGGCTCATCCGCCAGTCGCGCGCCTTCGCGAGTCTCACGCTCGGCGCCAGCCCGCGCGCGGCGATCATGCTGCTGCAGGCTGCCAAAGCGCTCGCCCTGCTGCGCGGCAAAGATTACGTCACACCCGATGAAATTCAACTCATGGCCTTGCCAGTACTGCGCCATCGCATCCGTTTGACGCCGGAGGCGGAGATCGAAGGCCTTACACCCGACGGTTGCGTTGAATCGTTGCTCGCTCAAGTCGACGTGCCGCGATAAGCGAAAGGAAGAGGAATATTTCGCCGCTGCCGACATTGCGCTTGATCCGCTTGCTCGCCCTGGGCGCGCCGCTGTGGCTCTTGGCGCTGGTTTTCGCCGGAGGCTGGCTCGCGGGCTTGTTATATCTGGTCTTTTTGATCGTCCTCTGCTGGCGCGATGCGGCCACGATACCGGCTTTCTCCCAGGTCGCCGTGCAGCGCCTGTTGCCGCCGCGCTTCGCCCTCGACGTTGAGCAGACGGTGAAGTTAGTGATCGGGAATCTGTTGTCGCGCGCGATCACGCTATCGGTGCGCGACGAGATACCGGATGTCTTTGAGCTACGAACCGTTTTACCGCCGGCGCTCATCCCGCCGGGAAGCGAGGCGCAATTGTCCTATACGGTGCGACCGCGCAATCGCGGCGCGCACAGCTTCGGCGACGTTGTTTTACGCGTCCAAGGACAGCATGGCTTGGTGCAGAAACAGCTGACGTTCGCTGTCGCCGGCACCGCGAAGGTGTATCCGAACTTCCGCGGCGCGGACCGGTATCAACTGCTCGCCCGGATCGACCAACGGGACGAAGTTGTGCGCAAGCCGCGCCCGTTCAAAGCCGTGGGCACCGATTTCGAGAGCCTGCGACCTTACATCCGGGGCGAAGATACGCGCAACATCGATTGGAAAGCGACCGCGCGACGCGCCGCGCCGATCAGCCGCAACAAACAAGTCGAGAAGGGCCAGCAACTCGCTGTGCTGCTCGACGCCGGTCGACTGATGGCGGAAACCGTCGGCCAGTATTCCAAGCTCGAGCACGCTCTTAATGCCACGGTCATGCTCAGCTACGTCGTGCAAAAACGCGGCGACGCCTTGGCGGTCGCCTCTTTTTCCAACAAGATCGAATCTTTTCTGCCGACGGTGCGCGGGCCTTCGCTGTTGCCGCGCGTGCTCGAGTCGCTCTATGCCGTCCAGGTACGCCCGGTGGAGTCCGACTACTGGCAGGCGGTTGCTCAGGTCATGACCTTGCTCAACCGGCGCAGCCTGGTGATCTTGCTGACCGATGTGTTGGACGCCTCGGCGAGCGCCGGCTTGATCAACAATCTTTCCCGCGCCGCGGAAAAACACCTGGTCCTCTGCGTCGTGCTGAGCGAACCCGAAATCGCCGAGGTCGCAAGCTCGATTCCTGACACGGTGGCACAAACCTACCGCAAGGCTGCCGCCTGCGATCAGCTGCGGCGGCGCCGGTTGGCGCTCGAGAGCATGCGTTCACGTGGAATTTTAGTTCTGGAAACCGATCCGGCGCACTTGAGCGTTCACCTGGTCAAACGCTATCTGGAGATTCGCCAGGCGAATTTGCAATAGGCGGGCATTAGCTACGGAAGAACGGGTCCACATATCGACGCCGGATCACGTCAGTCTCGAGTTCGAGCTGGCCGGCCCAGGCTCGCGCTTTTCCGCCTACGTGATCGACTTCATCTTCAACATCCTGTTGATTGTTGCGATTATTTTTATCGCCTATCTGGGCGGCGCGCTCGCCGCCTTGCGGTCGCTCGTCGGATCGGTGTCGGGAAGCTCCGATTGGGGCGTTTCCTGGGTTCTGGCTTTGGTCGTGCTGATCATTTTTTTGATCAACTGGGGCTACTACGTGTTTTTCGAAGGGCTCGGCAAAGGCTCAACGCCGGGAAAAAAGCGCATGGGCATTCGCGTGATCCGCCAGGATGGTTTGCCGATCGGGCTAGGTGAGGCAGCGCTGCGTAATCTGGTCCGCGCCGCCGACATGCTGCCGCCGCCGAGTTACATCCTCGGCGGACTGGTGATGCACTTCGATCCGCAGGGCCGTCGTCTCGGCGACATGGTGGCGGGAACCTACGTTGTCGTCGAAAAATTTGATCTTGCCGCCCAGGGCGCAAGTGGCGCCGCGTGGGCCCGGCGGATCGAACAGGGAGGCTCGCGCCAGGCGCTCACCTTGCCGCGCGGCACGATCTCGTCGCAGCAGCTCGCACTGATCGAGCAATTTCTCGCCCGTTCCCATGAGCTATCGCAGGACCGCCGCCAACAATTGGTCTGGCAAATCACCGAGCCGCTGCTGCCGTTGCTCGGCGAAGATCGCGATAGTCTGGCGCGCAGCGCCGACCGTACCGAACGCTGCGAACGTTTGCTGTTGCGGGTGCTCGATCTTGCTCAGGCGAAAGCGCCAAAGATCAGCCGCCCGGCCAAGGCGCCGCAGCCGGGCTCGTTGTTTTAGATCGTAAGCCATGCAAGACGCCGAAGAAAAACTCGAACAGTGGACGCGCTTTTACCAGCGCGCGCAGACGCTATTGCGCAGCGGACGGCGCGCAATGCGGCGCTTGAGCGGCGCTGAGCTCACGCGTTTGATCGACGATTATCAGGCGCTCACCGCCGACTTGGCGCGGGCGCGCTCGCTCGGCGCCGCGCGCGAGACCGTCGATCAGCTCAATCGCATCGCCGTCGCCGGCCATAATCTGCTTTACGGCCAAATTCGCTTGGGTGAACGCGCGAGCCGTTCCTATGGCTTCGGCAGCTTCGCACGCGCGGTACGTCGATACTCCTGGGCCGTTGCCCTGTCAGCGAGCATTTTTTTCGGTTCCGCGCTCGTCAGTTTTTTCGCCGTGCAGCTCTATCCCGCGCTTGGCTATGATTTACTCGCCGAGGAGTTTCTCGATTTCGATCCGGCTAGCTCGGAAAATTTGCATAGCATTCCAAGCCTGGCGCGGCCGGTGGTTTCTTCCTTGATCATTTCCAACAACATCCAGGTGACCTTGCTCGCTTTCGGCCTCGGTCTCACCGCCGGCATCGGCACGAGCATTCTGCTCATATTCAACGGCATCCACCTGGGCTCCGTAGCCGGTTGGATGGCGCTGCATGGCAAAGACCGAGCCCTGTGGGGTTGGATCATGCCGCACGGCGGTACTGAATTGCTGGCGATCTGCCTGGCCGGTGCGGCGGGTTACATTCTTGCGTCCGCCATCGTCGCGCCCGGCGAGTTGCGCCGCAGTACCGCGCTCAAAGGCGTCGGTGGTGACGCGCTGGTGATCGAGCTCGGCTGCATGGTGATGCTGGTCATCGCCGGGCTGATCGAAGGCTTTGTTTCACCGAGCGGCATCGACTACACGAGCCGCATCGGTGTACTCGTCGTAAGCCTCGGTTTCTGGGCAGTTTATTTTCTCTTCGCGGGTCAGAAGCGGAAACATCCCGATGATTCCAATCGAGCCAGTGGCTGATCGAGAGCCAACTATTAATGAATTCATTGGTATGTAGACATGTGACATAGGCGGCGTGCTTCGGGTCAAGCCCTTCCGAACGCAGTCAATGGGCCTGTGCCTTGTAGGCCACCACGCCATCCTCCCCAAGGGTGCTCATTAGGGGCTCGGGCCGGAACGCGACCGGTACGCTCCTGTGCCCGCGTTCTCCAGGGCTCGTCCCTCGGTTCCATGATGACTACTTACTTTTGAACTCCTTAATAATTTCGATCATTACCACGCGTGTTTGCCCGCTGCCAAACAAATCGGAACATAGTTTAACCACGGTCATGAGCTTACGCTCGCCCACAGAACAAGAAAATGGCAGGCTGTTCGCCCCCATCTCTTTCTTCCTCCGTCACGGGGGAAGATGAAAAAGGGGGACCGCAAAGGTAGATGAAGGGGCTTCGACGGTTCCACGGGCCGTATTTTCGAAGGAGCTTGCGAAGAGCCCAGCGCGGCAGAGCCGCAACCAAAGTCGCAACGGACATCTCACCACAGAGATAAGAAGAGCACGAAGGTAGGAAATTAGAAGATAAGAATTCCTGAATCCTTCGTGTCCTTCGTCCCTTCGTGGTGAGTCCTGTGATTATCCCTTTGGTTACGAGGAATTTAATTACCGCTCGCGCAGGTACTTCTAGACAGTCTCAAAGCCGCCATGTTAATTTTCACGCAGACGCAAAGGGTACCAATCGTGGCCCAGCCAACAACAAAAAACCGCATCCACTTCTCAATGCTGAGAGGCTATCAGCCAGCCGATCTGATCACCCTTGCCAACGGGGCCGCTGGAACGGCGGCAATCCTCGTTATCATGAGCTACCTGACCGTGCCGGAACTCTGGCGCATCTATTTGACGATTGCGCTGTTAGTGATCGCGTTGCTGTGTGATATCGCCGACGGTAAAATCGCGCGGCGGCACGATCAATATTCGCCGTTCGGTCAGGAACTGGACTCCCTCGCCGACATCGTCAGCTTTGGCGTCGCGCCGGCGGCGCTGGCCTATGGTCTCGGCATGCGCGGGCTTCTTGACGGCATCATCCTCGTCTACTTCGTCGCCTGCGGCATCAGCCGCTTGGCACGCTACAACGTGACCGCCGAAGATCTCGCCGATGCTAAGGGCAAGGTGCAATATTTCGAGGGAACGCCGATTCCGACAAGCATGATTCTGGTCGCCGTTCTGGCGGCCTGCGTTTACTTGGGCCGCAGCGGCGATGCTCTGCCATTCGGCATGGTGGAGATTGTCGGAGCGCGCTGGCATCCGCTCTCCCTGCTTTTCTTTGTGAGTGGTTCGATGATGATCAGCAAAACGCTTCGCATTCCGAAATGGTAAGCGCCGCGCTCTTCTCTCTAAACCTTCGCGTTCTTTGCGCCTTTGCGCGATACGATCTTCTCCGAATCAGGATTTATTTCGCGCCAAGACGCCAAGACGCAAAGTGGAAAGTAAATCCTATCTTGCAGACAATCTCTGAACAGGCCAGCGAAGCTGTGACAGACCGCCTAATTTCTGGACACTCCCGGCACTAACCCTTTGGCGCAAGAATCGGCTTGAGTTTTTCTTTCAGCGCCGCGGGCATTGACAGTCCCTCGACGATCATCTTGTGCAGCGTGGTGCCGGCGATCGGGTTCAAGGTCATTCGCGTTTTTTCGGCTTCCGCCACGAACTCCGGATCCTTCAGCGTCTTCAGGAATGCCGCTTCCATGGCGCGAACGCGATCGGGCGGCACGCCGGGAGGCATCGCATACGGACGCGCATAGCTGTTAGGCTTGACGTGACCGAGCTTCAGCATCTCGCGTTCTTCGTTGTTGCGCGCGAACTGATAGATCGAAGGCACGTTTTTCTGCGGCAAATCGGTCAGCGGCTCATCGACCCACTGAGAAAGAATCAGCCACTCGCCGCTGACGAAGTCCTTGTAATTGGATGCGCCCAGGGTTTCCCAGCCGGTGATCACGCTGTTCACTTCGCCCGAATGCATCGCCAGGCGAATCTCGGCGGTGCCTTTGAAACCCGTAACGAGCTTGACCCTGCCGCCCAGCACGTCTCTCAGGAACGTCGCCGCATGTTGAATGCTGGTATTGGGAACCGCGCCGACCACGACTTCCTTGGCGCCGCTCATGAAATCTTCCATTTTGGTGATGCCCGAACTCTTGGTGACCACCATGATGTATTTAAAGGTATCGGGCGCGCCGATGTAGTTGAATTTGGTCATATCGAATTGCACCGCTGACGAACCGTAAAGCTGCGATGGCCAGAGACCGCCGTCGAAGCTGTTGATCACCGTGCCATCCCTGGGCGCCTGATTATAGGTGTAGTTGGCGGATACCATGGTGCCGGCACCGACCATATTGTTGACGATGACCGCGGGATTGCCCGGGATGTATTTGCTGATACGGCGCGCGATCGCCCGCGCGTACCGGTCAAAGCCGCCACCGGCGGAATGGCCAACGACGATCGTGACGGTTTTGCCGCGATAGAAATCGGCGACAGCTTTTTCGTCGTAAGCGGCTGCCTGACCCCCAACCACTTGGCCGGCAAACGAGACCGACAGAAGAAGACCAATAACCATTGCTAATATTCGCGCCACGGTTAACCTCCGAAAATTGCTGACCAAAATCTATAGCATCGAAACACCCGCGAGGGGAAGACACAGTAGGGATTGGAGTACTGGAGCGATGGAATGATGGAGTGTTGGTCTCGAAAATCCATTACTCCAATACTCCACCACTCCAATTGTGCTCATCCGCTCATCTTCGCCATGAGCCTCTTCGAATCCATGACCACACCGAAATGCTTGTCGAAATTGTTGAGTGTCGCCTCCTGTT
>Ga0210114_1000256_pt1 | contig 13684 bp, 15 predicted proteins | sample MayberryNW_TuleA_FD_185524 | JGI IMG/M metagenome (GOLD analysis project Ga0210114, IMG submission 185524) | Wetland microbial communities from San Francisco Bay, California, USA, that impact long-term carbon sequestration - MayberryNW_TuleA_D2... | ecosystem: Environmental > Aquatic > Marine >...
GAACCACACGTCCTCGCAGATCGCGAGGCCGAAGCGCGCGCCCTTCAGCTCGACGATGCAGGGCTCGGTGCCGGCGTCGAAATAGCGCTTCTCGTCGAACACGTCGTAATTGGGCAGCTCGCGCTTGCGCGCCACCGCGGCGACGCGAGCGTCGCGGATCAGCGCCGCGGCGTTGAAGCGCCTGCCGTCCGCCGCGCTCTCCGGGAAGCCGACGACCAGCGCGATGCCGCGCACGCGCGCCGCCAGCCGCTCGAGCTCGCGCCGGCAGTCGGCGAGGAAGCCCTCGCGCAGCACCAGGTCTTCGGGCGGATAGCCGCACAGCGAAAGCTCCGGCGTCAGCACCAGGTCGGCGCCCGCAGCGCGTGCGCGCTCCGTGTATTGCAGGATGCGCGCGGCATTGCCGGAAAGGTCGCCGACGGTGCAGTTGATCTGCGCCGCTGCGATCAGGAGGCGTCGGGACATCGTGCGGATTCTATAATGGCCGCATGGCGGCGAACGATTCCGTGCGCGTCGTCGATTCGCTGGCCGGGGTGTCCGCGGCGCAATGGAACGCGCTCGCGGGCGCGCACCCCTTCATGCGCCACGAGTTCCTCGGCGCCCTCATCGACAGCGGCTGCGCCAGCGCGCGCCGCGGCTGGCAACCGCAGTTCCTGCTCCTCGAGCGCGACGGCGCGCTGGCGGGCGCCATGCCGCTTTACGTCAAGTCGCATTCGCGCGGCGAGTACGTGTTCGACTGGGCCTGGGCGGATGCTTACGCTCAGCACGGGCTGCAGTACTACCCGAAGCTCGTGTGCGCGGTGCCGTTCACGCCGGTGCGCGGCCCGCGCCTGCTGGCGGCCGACGCGGCGGCGCGCGGCGCGCTCGCCGCGGCCGCGCTCGCCGCGGCGCGCGAATTCTCCTCGCTGCACGTGCTCTTCGCGCCGGAGCGCGACGCGCGCGAGCTGCAGGCGGCGGGCATGCTGCTGCGGCGCACGGTGCAGTTCCACTGGGCGAACGCGGGCTACGCCGACTTCGAGGAGTTCCTTTCGCGCCTGTCGCACCGGCGGCGCAAGACCATCCGCCAGGAACGGCGACGGGTGCGGGAAGCCGGCGTCGAGCTGCGCTGGCTGCGCGGCGCGGAGATCGGCGAGCGCGACTGGGCGTTCTTTCATCGGTGCTACGCCAACACCTACGCCCAGCACGGCATGCCGCCCTACCTGAGCCTCGAGTTCTTCCTGCGCGTGGGCGCATCCATGCCGGAGCATTTCCTGCTCGTGCTTGCCGAGCGCGCCGGGACGCCGCTCGCGGCGGCGCTCGACGTCGTGGCCGGCGACACGCTCTACGGGCGCTACTGGGGCGCCGTGGAGCACGTGCCGCTCCTGCACTTCGAGGCCTGCTACTACCAGGCGATCGAATACGCCATCGCGCACGGCCTGGCGCACTTCGAAGGCGGCGCGCAGGGCGAGCACAAGCTGTTCCGCGGGCTCCTGCCCGTGGAGGCGCTCTCGGCGCACTGGCTGGCCCACCCGCGCTTCGCCCGCGCCGTCGAGGACTACCTGGAGCGCGAGGCGCTCGGCATCGCGCGCTACGTCGACGAGCTCAACGAGCACACGCCGTTCAAAGTATGATTCCCGGCAAAGGAGGCGCCATGAGACTCGCGGGCAAGGTGGCACTGGTGACGGGCGGCGGTTCGGGCTTCGGCGCGGGTATCGCCCGGCGCTTCGCCGAGGAAGGCGCGAAGCTGGTCGTCAACGACATCAACGCCGAGGGCGGCGCGCGCATCGCGCAGCAGGTGGGGGGCGAGTTCGTGCAGGCCGACGTCGCGAAAGGCGCGGACTGGGCGAAGCTGGTGCAGGCGGCGACCGCGAAATTCGGCCGCCTCGACATCGTGGTCAACAACGCGGGCTGGACGCACCGCCGCAAGCCCTACCTCGAGGTCACCGAGGCCGAGTTCGACAGGGTGTACGCCATCAACGTGAAGAGCATCTACCTCTCGGCGTTGCACGCGCTGCCGGTGATGAAGAAGCAGGGCGGCGGCTGCTTCGTCAACATCGCCTCGACCGCGGGGCTGCGCCCGCGCCCGGGCCTCACGGTGTACAACAGCTCAAAGGGCGCGGTGATCCTGATGTCGAAGTCGATGGCCGCCGAGTTCGGCCCCGACAAGGTGCGCGTGAACTGCGTGAATCCGGTGTTCAGTCCCGAGACCGCGCTCTCGGCGGAGTTCGCGGGTGGCGCCGTGACCGAGGAGGCGAAGAGGGCGTTCCTGGCGACGATTCCGCTCGGGCGCTTCTCCACGCCGCTCGACGTCGCCAACGCCTGTCTTTACCTCGCCTCGGACGAGGCGGCGATGATCTCGGGGTCGTGTATCGAGGTGGACGGCGCGCGCTGCGTCTAGCGCTTCACGCCGCCCAGCAGCGCGGCCACCTGCGGCGGGCGGCGCTTCGACTGCTGCGATTCCTGCGGCTTGGGCGCTTCGTCGGCGGCGCGTGGCGCCGGCTCGTAAGGCCGCGAGAAGATCGGATCGCCGATCGGCCGCGGTGCCTTTTGCTGCGGCTGCGGCGGCCGCTGTGCCTGCGGCCGCGGCGCCTCGCTGCGGCGCGGCCCGCGGCGCCCTTCCCGGCCGCCGCCGTTCCCGCTCACCAGCGTCGCCACCGTGCCGCCGTCGGGCTGGAAGCCCGGCACCAGCGTGCTCTCCAGCTTGCGCTTGATCAGGCGCTCGATCGCCGCCAGCGCCTCGAGGTCCGGGGGCGCGACCAGCGAGATCGCCTCGCCCGCGGTGCCGGCGCGGCCGGTGCGGCCGATGCGGTGTATGTAGTCTTCAGGCGAGTGCGGGATGTCGAAATTGATCACCTGCGGCAGGCCTTCGATGTCCAGGCCGCGCGAGGCGACGTCGGTCGCCACCAGCACCGCAGTCTTGCCGGCCTTGAAGTTCTCCAGCGCCACCAGGCGCTCGGCCTGCGACTTGTCGCCGTGGATGGCGTCGGCCTGGATGTGGTCCTTGCGCAGCTGGTGCGCGAGGCGGTTGGCGCCGATGCGCGTGCCGCAGAACACCAGCACCTGCTTGAGCTCGCGCGTCTGGATGAGGTAGGAGAGCAGCTCGCGCTTCTTTTCGCGCGCCACCGGATGCACGACGTGCGTCACCAGCTCCGCCACGGCGTTGCGCGCGGCCACTTGCACTTCGGCGGGATTGCGCAGCAGCGACTTCACCAGCCCGCGGATCTCGTCCGGGAAGGTCGCCGAGAACAGCAGGTTCTGCCGCACCGCCGGCAGCAATGCGATGATGCGGCGGATGTCGGGAAGGAACCCCATGTCGAGCATGCGATCGGCTTCGTCGAGCGTCAGGATGCCGACCTGGTTGAGCATCACGGTCTTGCTTTGCACGTGATCGAGCAGCCGCCCCGGGGTCGCCACCAGCACCTCGACGCCGCGGCGCAGCTCGCGGATCTGCGCGTCCATGTCGGCGCCGCCGTAGACCACGGTGCTCCTGAGCGGCAAATGCTTGCCGTAATCCCGGAAGCTCTGCTCCACCTGGATCGCGAGCTCGCGCGTCGGCGTCAGCACCAGCGCGCGCACCGGGTGGCGCGCGGGCGAGGCGCTCGTGCTGGCGAGCGGCGCCAGGCGTTGCAGGATCGGCAGCGCGAACGCCGCGGTCTTGCCGGTGCCGGTTTGCGCGCCCGCCATCAGGTCGCGGCCCGCCATCACCAGCGGAATCGCCTGCTCCTGTACCGGGGTCGGGTGCTCGTAACCCTGCTCGCGCACCGCCTGCAGGAGGGGGGGGAGCAGTCCGAGCTGATCGAAGGAAGTCTCTGCCAAGGCCGCGAATTATACTCCGATCCCCCATGATTCTCCTCAGGAACCTGGCGCTCGCGCGCGGCCCGCACCGGTTGTTCGCGGGCGTGTCGTTGACGCTGGAACGCGGCTGGCGCGTCGGGCTGGTGGGCGCCAACGGCAGCGGCAAGACGAGCCTGCTTGCGCTGCTCGCGGGCGAGCTCGCCGCCGACGCCGGCGACTGCGAGATCCAGCCCGGCACACGCCTCGCGCGTGTCGAGCAGGAGGCGCCCGCGCTGGAACGCGCGGTGCTCGACTACCTGCTCGATGCGGACATCGAGTTGCGCGCGGCGGAAAGCGAGATCGCCGCGGCCGAGGCGCGCGGCGACGGCGAGGCGATCGCCCATGCGCACGAGCGCCACGAGCGCGCGGGCGGCTACACCGCGCGCGCCCGCGCCCAGACGCTGCTCGCCGGGCTGGGCTTCGCCCCGGGCGACGCGGCGCGCGCGGTGCGCGAATTCTCCGGCGGCTTTCGCATGCGCCTGAACCTCGCGCGCGCGCTGATCGCGCCCTCGGACCTGTTGCTGCTCGACGAGCCGACCAACCACCTCGACCTCGACACGATCCTGTGGCTGGAAGGCTGGCTGCGCGCGTACGAGGGCACGATCCTCGTCGTGTCGCACGATCGCGATTTTCTCGACCGGGTCTGCGACCATTCGCTCGCCATTCTTCCCGCCGAGGCCGGCGGCACGGTGCGGCTCTACGACGGCGGCTATTCGAAATTCGAGAGCGCACGCTCGGTGGAGCTCGAGCAGCAGTTCGCCGCGGCCGCGCGCCAGGACCGCGAGATCCGCCGCATCACCGCGTTCGTCGAGCGCTTTCGCGCCAAGGCCACCAAGGCGCGCCAGGCGCAGAGCCGCCTGAAGCGCCTGGAGCGCATGGCGCGCGTCGCGCCGGTGGTGGCCGCGGACACCTACCGCTTCGAGTTCGAGGAGCCCGAGCGCCAGCCCGAGCGCATCCTCGCGCTGCACGGGGTGGAGGCCGGATATGCCGGGCGCGCCGTGCTCGCGGGCGTGGAGCTCGCGCTCACCCGCGCCGACCGCGTCGCGGTGATCGGCGCCAACGGCAACGGCAAGACGACGCTCATGCGGCTGCTCGCCGGCGAGCTCGAGCCGCTCGGCGGCGAACGCATCGCCGCGCGCGACATCGCCATCGGCTACTTCGCGCAGCACCAGATCGAGCTGCTGCGCGCCGAGGAGACGCCGCTCGGCATGATGGCGCGCCTGTACCGCGGCGAGCGCGAGCAGGCGCTGCGCGATTTCCTCGGCCGCTTCGGGTTTTCCGGCGAGCGCGCCGAACGGCCGATCGGGCCGCTCTCGGGCGGCGAGAAGTCGCGCCTGGCGCTCGCCGCGCTGGTCAGGCGCCGGCCGAACCTCCTGCTGCTGGACGAACCGACCAACCACCTGGACCTCGAGATGCGGCGCTCGCTCGCCGTGGCGCTGCAGAGCTACAGCGGCGCGCTGGTCCTCGTGTCGCACGATCGGAGCCTGCTCGCGTCCTGCGCGGATCGCATCCTCGTGGTGGCGGGCGGGCGCGTGCGGGAGTTCGACGGCGACCTCGACGACTACCGTCAGCTGAAGATGAAGGAGAGCCGTGCGCGCGACGGCGCCGCGCGCGTATCCCGCAAGGACGAACGGCGCGCGGCCGCGGCCGCGCGCGCCGCTATCGGGCGCCGCCTGCAACCGCTCGAGAAGCAGCTCGCCGCGATCGAAGCGCGCCTCGCGCAGCTGGCGCGCGAGATCGGCGAAATCCGCGCCGCGCTCGCCGACCCGGCGCTCTACCGGAACCCGGACGCGGAGCGCGTCGCCGAGCTCGGGCGCGCGGAAGCGCGACTCGCCGAGGCGCTGGCGAGCGCCGAGGAGGACTGGCTGCACGCCTCGGCGCGCCTCGAGGCGCTGCGCGGCGAGGCTAGTTGATCGTGCGCCCGGTGCGCTCTTCGGGGGGCGCGGCCTCGGCGCCCGGAAGTTTCAGCTCCATGTCCCAGCCGCTCTTCTTCACGGCGGCCTGCAGCAGCCGGCACACCGAGTGCAGCAGCACCGCGTCGAGCGTCAGCGTGACGCCCTGGCCTTCGGCCGGGTGCATCGCCAGCACCGGCTGGCCCTTGCGGTCGTGCCCGGTCTGGATGCGCCCCAGCAGCAGCGGCTCCTCGCCGAGCGGCATGTTGCGCGACTTGCCCTCGTAGGCCTTGCTGAAGTCGGCCTTCTGCACCGCCTGCTGGTGCTCGATGCCGAGCAGCGCCTTGCGCGCCTCGGGATTCGCCTGCGTGCGGATGCGCGGGCTCGCCTCCTCGGCGAGCTTGACGAGCAACGGCCACAGCAGCTTCACGAAGCGGCGCGTCAGCCACATGCGCAGCTCCACCGACTCGCTCGCCGCGATCAGCATGAGCAGGCGGTCCTGCTCGGCGTTGTAGTCCACCTTGAGCTGATGCAGCTTCACCGCGGCATGATAGCAATGCTGCGCCTGGACGGCGCGATTATCGCCGCGCCGCGCGGCCCTTACGCTTCGCCGGCGACGCCGGGCGCGGTTTTTTTCGAGCTCGCGCTTTGAGCGCGCCGACGCGGCGCAGCAGCGCCGTCGTCGAGCGCTGGTGCTCGAAGGGGATCGAGTGCACGGCGCCGCCGCGCGCGCGCACTTCGGCCGCGCCGACGATGCGCGCCGCCGGCCAGTCCCCGCCCTTCACCAGCACGTCGGGCCGGCAGGCGGCGATGAGCGCGGCCGGCGTGTCCTCGTCGAACCAGGTCACCGCGTCGACCGATTCGAGCGCGGCGACGAGCGCCATGCGGTCGGCGAGCGCGTTGACCGGCCGTCCGGGCCCCTTGCCCAGGCGGCGCGCCGAGGCGTCGCCGTTCAGCGCCACGATGAGCGCCGCGCCCAGCGCGCGCGCGCGCGCCAGGTAGGTCACGTGCCCGCGGTGCAGGATGTCGAACACGCCGTTGGTGAACACGAGCGGCCGCGGCAATGCCGCCGCCCAGCGGGCCGCCGCTCGCGGATCCAGGATCTTGCCCTCGAACGCCGGCGCTACTGGCGCGCCCGGCACACTTCGTCGGCGGGCTGGCAGTACTCGAACATCTTCACCACCTTGCGCACGCCGGCGGTGGTGCGCGCGATCTCCACCGCATCGGCGGCTTCCTGCTCGGTGACGATGCCCAGCAGGTACACCACCGCCGCCTCGGTCACCACCTTGACCTGGAATACGTTGAACTTGTTCGCATCGGCGAAGCGCGCCTTCACCTTGGAGGTGATCAGCGTGTCGTTGGAGCGCGAGGTGGTCGAGGACTTGCCGGCGATCTGCAGGTCGTTGCTCACGCCGAGCACGTTGGGCACGCCGCGCACCAGGGTCTCGATCTCGGCGCGCGCCGCTTCGTCCGGCACTTCGCCCGTCAGCAGCACGTAGCGGTTGAACGAGGTGACGTTCACGTGCACGCGCTCGCCCATGCGGTCGTCGATGCGGTTGCCGGCGCGCAGCTCGATGCCGCGGTCTTCGAGCTGCGTGCCGGTGGTGCGCCGGTCCTCGGCCGTGGCGACGGCGACGCCGGTGCCCACCATCATCATTTCCATGCACCCCTGCAGTGCCGGCAGCACCAGGGCCGCGGCCAGAAGGAATGTTCTCGACAGGTTCATGACTTGGCTCCAAACAGCAGGGTATCGATGGCATCGCACAGGCAGTGCAACGCGAGCAGGTGCACCTCCTGGATGCGCATGGTGCGCTCGTGCGGCACGCACACGTGCACGTCGCCGGCGCCGAGCGCCGCACCCACCTTTCCGCCGCCGCGGCCGGTGAGCGCCACCGTGACGAGGCCGAGCTCGCGCGCCGCGGCCGCCGCCCGCACCACGCTCGGGGAATTGCCGGAGGTGGAGATCGCGAGCAGCACGTCGCCCTTGCGGCCGAGCGCGCGCAGCTGCTTCTCGAACACCTGCTCGTAGGCGTAGTCGTTGGCGATCGAGGTGAGGTTGGAACTGTCGGCGGCAAGCGACAGGGCGGCGAGCGGCGGGCGCTCGCGCTCGAAGCGGTTCACGAGCTCGGCGGCGAAGTGCTGCGCGTCGGCGGCCGAGCCGCCGTTGCCGCAGGCGAGCACCTTGCCGCCGGCGCGCAAGCTGGCGCTCATCGCCTGCGCAGCGCGCGCGATCGGACCGGCAAGAGCCTGCGCCGCCGCGAGCTTCAGCTGCGCGCTGTCGGCGAAGTGCGCCGCCACCCGCTCGGCGAGCGCCGCGCTCTGGTCGGCATGACCCATGGCGGCCCGATTCTACACGCCGCGTGCCGGTTCCGCGGCTATTCGCCGAACGCGTCGCGGATCCAGCGGATGCGGGCCGGCGCGAGGTCGTCGAGCAGCAGCACGTCGAAGCGGCAGTCGACGTCCGCGCGGCCGGCAAGGTACAGGCGCGCGGCGGCGAGCAGCCGGGCGCGCTTGGCCGCGGTGATGCTTTCGGCGGCGCCGCCAAAGGCCGCGTCGCGGCGCAGCCGCACCTCCGCGAAAACGAGGGTCGCGCCCTCCTCGGCCACGAGGTCGATTTCGCCGTGCCGGCAGCGCCAGTTGCGCGCCACGATGCGCAGGCCCGCCCTTTGCAGCAGCTCGGCGCAGAGATCCTCGGCTCGCGTGCCCGTCCCGTTCATGGCACCCTTAACGCCGCCGCCCGACGCGGCGTTGACCGTGCCCCCCGGAATCCTCTACGTCGTCGCCACCCCGATCGGCAATCTCGCCGACGCCAGCCCGCGCGCCCTCGAGGCGTTGCGGCAGGCCGACACGGTCGTGTGCGAAGACACGCGCACCACGCGCACCCTGCTCGCGCGGCACGGCATCGAGCGCCCGACGCGCGCGCTGCACGCCCACAACGAGCGCGCGGCGGGCGCCGCGGTACTGGCCGAGCTGCAGGCGGGCAAGCGCGTCGCGCTGGTGAGCGACGCCGGCACGCCCGGCATCTCCGATCCGGGCGCCCTGCTGGTCGCGGCGGCGCACCGCGCCGGGGTGCGCGTCGTGCCGGTGCCCGGCCCGAGCGCCGCCGCGGCAGCGTACTCGGCCGCCGGTTTCGCCGCGGACCGGTTTCTGTTCGCCGGCTTCCTGCCGCCGAAGGCAAGCGCGCGGCGCAAGGCCCTGGAAGCGCTCGAGGTGCCGTGGCCGCTCGTCCTGTACGAGGCGCCCCACCGGGTGCTCGGCTGTGTCGCGGACCTGCGCGCGCGCTTCGGCGGCGAGCGCGAAATCGTGATCGCGCGCGAGCTCACCAAGAAGTTCGAGGAGGTCGCGCGCATGCCGCTCGCCGCGGCGGGCGCGTGGCTGCAGGCGCACGCGCACCGGCAGCAGGGCGAATTCGTTCTCGTCCTCGGCCCGGGCGCGCCGGCGCCCGCGGACGAGGCGGCCGCGCAGCGCGTCCTCGATGCGCTGCTCGAGGCGCTGCCGGCGAGCGAGGCGGCGAAGCTCGCCGCGCGCATCACCGGCGCGCCGCGCAACGCGCTGTACAAGCGGGCCCTCGAACGCGCCAAGTAGAATCGCGCCATGGACCGCGTCAGCCTGATCCGCCCCGACGACTGGCACCTGCACCTGCGCGACGGCCCGTACATGGCGGCGGTGCTCGCCGACAGCGCGCGGCGCTTCGCACGCGCCATCGTCATGCCCAACCTGCGCGCGCCGGTGCGCAGCACGCAGGAGGCGCTCGCCTACCGCGGCCGCATTCTCGCCGCCCTGCCCGAGGACGCGGTCTTCGAGCCGCTCATGACCCTGTACCTCACCGACGACACGCCGCCCGAGGAAATCGCGCTCGCGCGGCGCTCGGGCCACGTGCACGGCGTCAAGCTCTACCCGGCCGGCGCGACGACGCATTCGGACGCCGGGGTGACGCGCATTTCGCGCTGCTTCCACACGCTGGAGAAGATGGAGGAGCAGGGCATGCCGCTGCTCGTGCACGGCGAGGTCACCGATCCCGAGGTGGACGTGTTCGACCGCGAGCCGGTGTTCATCGAGGAGATACTCGGGCCGCTGCTCGAGCGCTTTCGCGGGCTCAAGGTGGTGCTCGAGCACATCACGACGCGCGAGGCCGCGCAGTTCGTCGAGGTCACCGGGCCGAACGTGGCCGCCACCATCACCGCGCACCACCTGCTGCTCAACCGCAATGCGCTGTTCCAGGGCGGCTTGCGGCCGCATCATTACTGCCTGCCGGTGCTCAAGCGCGAAGCGCATCGCGAGGCGCTGGTGGAGGCCGCCACCTCGGGCAACCCCAAGTTCTTCCTCGGCACCGACAGCGCGCCGCACGCGCGCGACGCCAAGGAAGCCGCCTGCGGCTGCGCCGGCATCTATACCGCGCATGCCGCGCTCGAGCTGTACGCCGTGGCATTCGAGGAAGCGGGCGCGCTCGACAAGCTCGAGGGATTCGCCAGCCGCTTCGGGCCGCAGTTCTACGGGCTGCCCGTCAACGGCGCGACCGTCACGCTCGAGCGCCGCGCGTGGCAGGTGCCCGAGTCGCTGCCGTTCGGCGCCGAGCAGCTCGTGCCCTTGCGCGCCGGCGAGACGCTGCCCTGGAAGCTCGCCTAGCCCACCCGATCTACGATCCGCTGCGGCCGTGGCTCGAGGCGCTCGGCCCCGAGCCCGGCCACGACGCCCTCAATGCCGCCGCCGAGCGCGCCGGGCTGCGCACCGCGCGCGGCCGGCCGGTGCGCTTCGTTCCGCCCGCGGCCAGCGACCCTTACTACGAGGTCCACCTGTACGAGACTGGGCAGGTGCAGACGCGCCCCGGCAACCGCCACGACCTGTTCAACGCGCTGTGCTGGCTCGCCTTTCCGCAGACCAAGGCGCGCATCAACGCCTTGCACGCGGCGCAGATCCCGCACGAGGGCGGGCGCCGCGGGCGCCTGCGCGACCTGCTGACGATCTTCGACGAAGGCGGTGCGCTCGTCGCGTGCGCCGACGAGTCGCTCAATGCGCTGGTGCGCGGGTTGCGCTGGAAAGAGCTGTTCTGGGGCGAGCGCGCGCGCGTGCGCGCCGCCCTGCGCTTCGTGGTCCTCGGCCACGCGACGCTCGAGCAGGCGCTGGCGCCCCGGCCCGGCATCACCTGCAAGGCTCTGTTCGTCGAGCCGGGGCGCGACGCCGATGCGCAGGCCGCCGCATGGCTCGCGCAACTGCCCGCCGACGCTTCGCCGCGCCTGCTCGCGCCCGTGCCGGTGTTCGGCTTTCCCGGCTGGCTGCCCGAGGGCGAGCACGCCGCCTTCTACGACGATGCGCGCTACTTCCGCCCGCTCAGGGAAACGCCGGGAAGCGCGAGGCCACCCCGCCGCTGAGCGCCTCGGGATGGCGCGCGAGCACCAACTCGCGCACGCGCTCGACGCTCGAGTAGGGGACGTCCACCATGAGCAGGACCTTGCCCTTTTCGATCTCGTCGTGAAACGGCTTCAGGCGCGAGTTCGGCACCGCGGCGGCCGCCATGCTCGCCATCCACGCACCGAGCGCTGCGCCCACCACCGCCGCCACGAGCACAGCCACCAGCTGCGGATTCGTGCCCTCGATCGGGAAGGCGACGATGACCGCGCCCAGGATCAGCCCACCGAGGCCGCCGAGCGCAAGGCCGATGCCCGCGCCGTGCGCGAGATCGGTCTTGTGCAGGAAGCTCGCTTCGTGGAGCTCGCCGAGGTCGGTGCCGCGGCGCGCCAGAAAGTGCATGTGGCGGTCCTCGATGCGCGCGAGCAGCAGGTCGTTGGCGGTGCGGCGCGCACTGGCCACGTCGGGAAGCAGGAAATAAAGGCGTCTGCGCATATCGGCCTCCTTTCGGTTCTCCTTGGACACGAAGTGTGCGCCGCACGTGCCCCGGAATCGAGCCCCGCGGGGTTACAATGCGCGCGGGAGATGGCCAGGCAGCCGCTGTGGCGACACAGAGGAAAGTCCGGGCTCCACAGGGCGGGATGCGGGGTAACACCCCGGCGCGCATATTTGAAGGCGACGAACAGGGCCACAGAGACGAGTCCCCGGGGTCATACCCGGGGGGTGAAACGGGCAACCTCCATCCGGAGCAACACCAAATAGGCAAGCGCTTGAGGCCGGCCCGGCCGAGCTTGCGGGTAGGTGGCTTGAGCCCGCGGGCGACCGCGGGCCCAGAGGAATGGCTGCCGCAAGGGGTTCGCCCCTTGGCACAGAACCCGGCTTATCGGCCGTCTCCCATTTTCAATCGCGCGGCCGCGCGCGTCGTGCGCCGCATATGCAAATACTTTTTGCCTTGCGCCGCGGGACGGCAGGATAATTCGCGAGTGCACGACCGCCTCAATCAGAACGACGTCACCAACAAGATCAATGTCGAGGATCCGGGGCGGGTCCGCGACGCCGTGCTCGAGCTGTTCGCGGCGCGTTATCCGGGCGCCGACCTGGCGCCCCTGCGGCAGGCCTTCGAGGACGTCAAGTCGCTGTTCCTGGGCACGTTTCCCGGCTATCTGCCGTGCGATACCCTGTACCACGACCTGCGCCATACGCTCGACATGACGCTGGCGATGGCGCGCCTGCTCGACGGCCACGACCGCAGCCACGCCGAGCCCGACCGCATCGGCGCGCACCGCGCCATGCTCGGCATGGTGGTCGCCCTGCTGCACGACTCCGGCTACATGAAGCGCGCCTCGGAAGCGCACATCGAGAATGGCGCGGTGTTCACCAAGATCCACGTCAGCCGCAGCGCGGACTTCCTCTCGCGCTACCTGCCGCAGCTCGGCTTCGCCGACGAGGCGCCGGCGGCCGCCAAGCTGGTGCATTTCACCGGCTACGAGATGGATATCGACGACATCATGCTGCACGATCCCAGGGACCGCCTGCTCGGCTGCCTGGTGGGCACCGCGGACCTGATCGGACAGATGTCGGACCGCATGTACCTCGAGAAATGCCGGGAATTCCTGTATCCGGAATTCGTCTGGGGACACATCGCGCGCGAAAAGCTCGCCGACGGGCGCGAGATCGTGCGCTACGCGTCGCCCGACGACCTCATGCTGAAGACGCCCGGGTTCTACGAGTACGTGGCGCGGGCGCGCATCGAGCGCAAGCTCGGCGGTGCCGACCGCTACGCCGAGGCGCACTTCGACGGCCCGAACCTGTACCAGAGCGAGATCGACCGCAACATGCGCTTCCTGAAGGACGCCATCGAGGAAGCGGACCTGAAGCGGCTGCGCCGCTTCTGCTACTCGCTGTCGCACCGGGTCGCCAAGGTGGCCTAGCGCGCCGCCGCCTGTGGGGTTTGTCACGTTTCGCCCCACTTAGACGGCCCGGCGCTTGCCCTCGCCCCCCGGGGCGTGGCAAAACACCCGCATGACGGTTGCCGAGAAGCTGCGCCTGGGCGCCACGCGGCCCGAGGTCGCGCCAGCGCTGTTCCGCCTGCTTGCCGAGGCGGCGCTGTCGCGAGCGGCGCTCGATGCCTGCGGCCTGCCGGTGGCGCTCGTCGACGCAGCGGGCTCGCGGCCCCTTTCCTACGTCAATCATGCGTTCGAGGCCTTCTTCGGCCTGCGCGCCGCCGAAGCCCTTGGGCGACCCGCGCAGGCGCTGCTCGCCACGGACGCGGCGACGGTCGAGCGGCTGTTCAGCGAGAGCGCGGCGCCGGTCGCGATGCGCGTGCCGCGCAGCGACGGCGCGCCGGCGCAGGTCGAGGTCTCGGTGGGGGTCGTGCGCGGCAGCGACGGCCGCGTTACGCACTGGGTGCTCGCGTTCAGCGACCGCACCGAGCTCGAGCAACTGCGCGCGCGGCTGGCAGCCGGCTAGTCTTCTTTCGACTTCAGGGACTGCCAGATGTCGGCGATCATCATCGCGAGGCCGATCAGCACCACGACGCTGAAAGCGACGTCCTTGAGCTTGACCGCCACCGGGCCGATGAAGACGATGAGCAGGCTTGCCGCCAGGATGCTGCCGAGGATCTTGAAGAGCATTTC
>Ga0210114_1000258_pt1 | contig 13663 bp, 12 predicted proteins | sample MayberryNW_TuleA_FD_185524 | JGI IMG/M metagenome (GOLD analysis project Ga0210114, IMG submission 185524) | Wetland microbial communities from San Francisco Bay, California, USA, that impact long-term carbon sequestration - MayberryNW_TuleA_D2... | ecosystem: Environmental > Aquatic > Marine >...
GCTCGCGCGCCCGGATGCGCAGATCTACTTCATCAACTTCTCCACCGCCAAGCGCGGCGGGGTGCTGCATCCCTTCTCCGGCTTCACGCTGTCGCTGTCACAGCTGCAGGCGGAATCGCGCGGCTGGGTGCGGATCCGCGCCGCCGATCCCGCGGCGCCGCCGGCGATCCAGTACAACTACCTGTCCGGAGAGAACGAGCGGCGCACCATGGTCGAGGGTCTCAAGTTCGTGCGGCGCCTCGCCGGTACGCCGCCGTTCGCCGGCTACGTCGCGCAAGAAGTCCAGCCGGGCCCCCGGGTGCAAAGCGACGCCGACTGGCTCGCCTACGGCCGCGAATTCGGCGACACCGTGTTCCACCCGACCTCGACCTGCCGCATGGGCGAGGATGCGCGCGCCGTGGTCGATGCGCGCCTGCGGGTGCGCGGTCTCGCCGGGCTGCGGGTGATCGACGCCTCGATCCTGCCGGCGGTGGTCTCGGGCAATACCAACGCGGCGGTGTTCGCGCTCGCCGAGAAGGGCGCCGACCTGGTGCGTGCGGACGCGAATCGTGCTTGACACGACGGCCCGGTGTGCGAAAGACTGATCCGCACAAGGAGGAGACACCCATGCGTAACCCTGGAATGCGCGCGCTCGCCGCCGCCGCCGCGCTCGCCGCCTGCGCGTCGCTCGCGCAAGGCAAGGAAATCAAGATCGGCGTCATCTACGACTACACCGGGCCGTTCGCCGCCGGCGGGTCGGTGCCCGCGGCCGTCGGCACCAAGATCGCGATCGACATGATCAACGAGCAGGGCGGCGTCGACGGCTACAAGATCGTGCCGATCTATGCCGACGCGCAATCCAAGGCCGAGGTGGCGATCAACGAGGCCACGCGCCTGCTCGACCAGGAGAAGGTCGACATGATCATGGGTGTGTACTCGAGCGCGCACTGCGTGCCGATGGCGCAGAAGGTCGACGCGGCGAAGAAGTTCATGTGGGCGAACGTCTGCGTCGCCTCGAGCGTGTTCAAGGACAAGCACCTCACGCACGTGTTCCGCGCCCAGGTGCACTCCGACCAGTTCGGCGCCGCCTCGTGCTCGTTCCTGAACGAGAACTCGAAGAAGAAGCTCGGCATCGACCCGAAGAAGCTCAAGGTCGCGATCATCCACGAGGACGGCCCCTACGGCACGGGCGTGGCCGCCGGCAACGAGGAAGTGTGCAAGAGCTACGGCATGCAGGTGGTGCTCAAGGAAGGCTACTCGGCGACCGCGCCGGACCTGTCGTCGCTCGTCACCAAGCTGCGCCGCGCGCGGCCCGACGTGATCCTGCACACCGGCTACAACCCGGACATCACGCTGTTCTGGCGCCAGGCGCGCGAGCAGGGCCTGAAGTGGAAGGCGCTCATCGGCCACGGCGCGGGCTACGGCCAGTACGACAAGCTGAAGGAGGCCTTCGGCAAGGAAGCCGAATACATCTACAACGTGGACCCGGTGGCCGCGCAGATCCTCGATCCGAAGACGCTCAAGCCCGGCCTGGGCGCGCTCACCCAGGAGATGGTGAAGCGCTACAAGGCCGAGACCAAGGCCGACGTGGTGCCGCCGCACGTGTCGATGGGCTTCAACCAGGCGTGGATCTTCTTCACCGACGTCATGCCGCGCGCCATCAAGAAGTACGGCGGCATCGGCCCCGAGGCGCTGAGGAAGGCCGCGCTCGACACCGACATCCCGGTGGGCGGCACGATCCAGGGCTACGGCGTGAAGTTCTTCCCCCCCGGCGCGCCGATGTCGGGCCAGAACGAGCGCTCCTCGCCGGTGGTCATGCAATACACCGGCGGCAAGACGCAGATCGTGTGGCCGACCGCGATCAAGACGGCCGAGCCGATCCTGCCGATCCCGAAGAGCTCGGCCTACTCGCAGTAAAGACGCAGCGAGGCGTGCGCCCTCCCTCTCCCGCGGCGGGAGAGGGAGCGGGCGCCCCCTGCCCGCGATGCTCACGGTTACCGGCCTCACCAAGCAGTTCGGCGGCTTCACCGCGGTCAGCGGCGTGGCGTTCGAGCTGAAGGAAGGCGAGATCCTCGGGCTCATCGGGCCCAACGGCTCGGGCAAGAGCACCACCTTCAACCTGATCGCGGGCACGCTCGCCCCCACCGCGGGCTCGATCCGCTTCCGCGGCCGCGAGATCGTCGGACAGAGCGCGAGCCGCGTGGCGCACTGCGGCATTGCGCGCACCTTCCAGATCCCGCGCCCGTTCCGGCGCCTGTCGATCGTCGAGAACGTCGCGCTCGCCGCCTACTACGGGCAGGCGGAGCGGCCTGCGCGCGGCGCGGCCTTCGCCCAGGCGAAGGAGGCGCTCGGACTGGTCGGGCTGCCGGCCGACGACGCGGGGCGCGTAGAGGGACTGGGCGCCGCGGGCCTGAAGAAGCTGGAGCTGGCGCGCGCGCTCGCCACTCGGCCGCAGCTGCTGCTCGCCGACGAGTCGCTCGGCGGCCTCGACCACGGCGAGATGGACCAGGCCGCCGACATGCTCGCCGGCATCCGCGCAAAGCGCGGCATCACCATCATCTGGGTGGAGCACATCATGGGCGTGCTGATGCGCGTCGTCGACCGCTGCATCGTGCTCGATCACGGCGAGGTGATCGCCGCGGGCCGGCCCGACGAGGTCGCGCACGACCGCAAGGTGATCGAGGTGTATCTCGGCACCGACGCCGGCGACGTGCAGGCCACCGTGGCGGCACGGGGCGGCTGATGCTGAGCCTCGCGTCGGTGTCGGCGGGCTACGGCGGCTTCCAGGCGCTGTTCGACGTCAGCCTCGAGGTCAAGGCGGGTGAATCGGTGGCGGTGATCGGGCCCAACGGCGCGGGCAAGACCACGCTGCTGCGCGTGATCTCGAAGCTGATCGACGCGCGCGCCGGCGAAATCAGCATGGAAGGCCGGCGCATGAACGACGTGCCTGCGCACGAGGTCATCGGCCACGGCATCGCGCACGTGCCCGAGAACCGGCGCCTGTTCGCCAAGCTGTCGGTCGAGGACAACCTGCGCATGGGCGCCTTCATGCCGGCGGCGCGCGCAAAGTACGCCGAGCGGCTCGAGTTCGTGTACGCGCTCTTTCCGCGCATGCGCGAGCGCCGCCACCAGGTCGCCGGCACGCTCTCGGGCGGCGAGCAGCAGATGTGCGCCATCGGTCGCGCGCTGATGTCGGGGCCGAAGCTGCTGCTGCTCGACGAGCCCTCGGCGGGCCTCGCCCCGGTGGTGGTGCAGTCGATCTTCGAGCTGGTGCGGCGCATCTGCAGGGAAGGCTACACGGTGCTGATCGTCGAGCAGAACGTCCGCCAGGTGCTGAAGGTCGTGCACCGCGCCTACCTGCTGGAGACCGGGCGCATCAAGCTCGCCGGCAGCAGCGCCCAGATGCTCGAAAGCGACCTGATCAAGAAGGCTTACCTGGGGCTCTAGCCCGGAGGCACGATGGAATTCTTCGACGTCTTCCTGCTCGAGGCGGTGATCAACGGGCTGCTGCTCGGCGGCGTGCTGGCGCTGCTCGCGCTCGGGCTGAACCTGATCTTCGGCGTCATCGACGTCGTCTGGATCTGCTACGCCGAGCTGGTGATGATCGGCATGTACGCGGTGTACTACTTCCACAATGTGTTCGGCTGGCCGCTGTGGCTGGCGATGCTGGTGGCGATCCTGGCGGTGGCGGTGCTCGGCGCGGCGCTGCATCAGTTCGTCATCCGGCCGGTGCTCGCGGCCGAGCCGATCAACCAGCTGCTGGTCACCGGCGGGGTGCTGTTCTTCCTGCAGGCGGCGGCCACGCTCGCCTTCGGCGTCGAGTTCCGCAACATCGGCGTCAGCCTGCCGGCGATGCAGGCGGGCGGCATGTACCTCAGCCTCGCACGGCTCATCGCCTTCCTGGTCGCGCTCGGCGGCATGGTCGGCGTGTACCTCTTCCTCACGCGCACCTTCGTCGGCACGGCGATCCGCGCCATCTCGCAGGACCGCGCCATCATGCCGCTGATGGGCGTGAACGCGAACCGCATCTTCGTCATCACCTCGGCGCTGGGCGGCGGCCTGGCGGGCCTCGCTGCCTGCCTGCTGGTGCTGCAGTACGACATCCATCCGGCGATCGGGCTCACTTTCGGCCCCATCACCTTCATGATCTGCGTGCTGGGCGGCCTCGGCAACATGCTGGGCGGCTTCATCGCCGCGTTCATCTTCGCCCAGTTCATCTCGGTGGGCGGCTACATCCTGCACATCGAGTGGGGCTACGTTTTCGCGTTCCTGTTCTTCATCGCGATGATGTTCTGGCGGCCGCAGGGCCTGCTCGGAGGCAAGTAGCGTGGCCAACCCGATGCGCTGGATCGGCCTCGCGCTGCTCGCGGCAGCGCCCCTGGCGGGCATGGGCAACTACCCGCTGCATTTGCTCATCATGACGCTGCTGTGGGCCTTCGTGTACACGGGCTGGGCGATCATGGGGCGCCTGGGCCTGGTGAGCCTGGGCCACGGCGCCTTCCTCGGCATCGGCGCCTACGTGGTGGTGATGGGCTGGAATCACTACGGACTCTCGCCCTGGCTCGGCATTCCCCTGGCGCTCGCGGTGACGGCGGTGATCGCCCTGCTCATCGGCTACCCGTGCTTTCGCTTCAAGATCGTCGGCCACTACTTCGCGCTGGTGACGCTCGCGCTCTCCGAGGTGGCGCGGCTGATCATCGTCGCGCTGCGCGACCAGACCGGCGGCTCGCTCGGCGTGACGCCGGTGACCGCGCTCGCCGACACTTCGGGGTCGCTCGTCGCGCTGCAGTTCTCCTCCAAGCTGGTCTGGTTCTACATCATCTTCGCGTTCTGGCTCGGCGGGCTGTGGATCTGGACGCGCGTCGACCGCTCGATGGCGCGCCTCGCGCTCGAGGCGATCAGCCAGGAGGAGGAGGCCGCGGCCTCGGTCGGCATGAACATCGCGCGCCTGAAGCTCGGCGTGACCCTGATTTCCGCGCTCATGACCAGCCTGGGCGGCGTGCTCTACGCCCAGTATCAGCTCTACGTGAATCCCGAGACCGTCTCGGGCATCGGCATCAGCCTGCAGATGGTGTTCGGCGCCATCGCCGGCGGCATGTTCGTGCGGCTCGGCCCCACGGTGGGCGCGGCCTTCACGCTGCTGCTCGCCGAGGTGCTGCGCCTCGCGCTCGGCCACGACATCCACGGCCTCGACACCACCCTCTACGGGCTGATGCTGGTGCTGTTCATCATCTTCATGCCGAAAGGCATCCTCGGCGCCGCCCAGGAGGCCTGGGCGCGCCGCCGCGCGGCGCCTACGCGAGCAGCCGCTCCGTCGTGACGCGCCGCACGTCCATCTCGAACTCGATCTCCTCGATCGTCGGGCGGCAGTAGTTCCATTCCAGTCCGCTGCCGGCGCGCGCCCAGGCCGGCGAGGGGACGGAGCGCGTGCATGACCCGAATATAATTCAAGGCTCGCATGAGCAAGTGGCTCGAAGGCCGAGTGGTCGGCCAGACGCGCTGGACCGACCGGCTGTGCAGCCTGCAGGTCCGGGCCCCGCTCGTCCCGTTCGAGGCAGGCCAGTTCACCAAGCTCGCGCTCGACGTCGGCGGCGAGCGCGTCGCGCGGCCCTATTCCCTGGTCAACGCGCCGGGCACCGAGCCGCTCGAGTTCTACTACAACGTGGTGCAGGCAGGGCCGCTGTCGCCGCGGCTCGCGGCGCTGGGCGCGGGCGACGCGGTTCACGTGGCGCCGAATCCGGCGGGCTTCCTCGTGCTGCGCGAAGTACCGGAGGCCGAGAACCTTTGGCTGATCTCCACCGGCACCGGGCTCGGACCGTTCCTGTCCATCCTGCGCACCGATGCGCCCTGGCAGCGCTTTGCCCGAGTGATCCTGGTGCACGCGACGCGCACCGCGGCCGACCGGGCATACCGCGACCTGATCGGCGCCATCGCGCGTGCGCGGGGCGGCAAGTTCGGCTTCGTGTCCTTCGTCAGCCGGGAGGCGGTGGACGGCGCGCTCGCCGGGCGCGTGCCCGCGGCGATCGGCGACGGGCGCCTCGAGCGCGCGGCGCAGGCCGCGCTCTCGGCCGAGCGCTCGCACGTCATGCTGTGCGGGAATCCCGCGATGGTGACGGACGCCACGGCCGCGCTGGAAGCGCGCGGCATGCGCAAGCACCGCCGCCGGGCGCCGGGGCACATCACGGTTGAGACCTACTGGTGATCGCGCGCCTGCTGGCGATGCTGCTCGTCGCCCTGGCCGCGGGCTGCAGCGCCCTCGAGTTCGCCTACAACAACGCCGACACCTGGCTGCGCTGGCAGGCGGACCGCTACTTCGACCTCGAGGCAGCGCAGGCCGGGGAATTCGACGCGCGCCTCGCTTCGTTCCTCGCCTGGCACCGCGCGCAGGCGCTGCCGCGCTACGCGCGCCTGGCCGAGGAGGCGGGCGCACGCGTCGAGCGCGGCGCGACGCGGGAGGACCTGGTTTGGGGGTACGATGCGATGCGGGCGGAGGCGCGCGCAGCGCTGGAGCGCGCGGGTGCCGGGCTGGGGGATTTCCTGGACCGGCTCGAGCCGGCGCAAGTCGCGCGCCTGGAGCAGGGATTCGCGCAGGACAACCGCAAGTTCGCCGCGCGCTGGCTGGCGGGCACGCCCGATGAGCGCCGCGCGCGACGCTTCAAGCGGCTGGCGCACGAGCTGGAAGACTGGCTGGGAGAGCTGAGCGATGCGCAACGCGAGCGCGTCCGGGAATTCAACGAGCGCGCCCCGCTCAATGCGGAGCTGCGCGACCGCGAGCGCCGCCGCCTGCAGGCGGAGCTCGTCGCCATGCTGCGCGCGCGCGCGAGCGCGCCGCGGCTCGCCGACTGGGCCGCGCACTGGGATCGCGGGCGCGAGCCCGAGTTCGCCGCCGCCAACCGGGCGTACCTGGACGGCTTGTTCACGATGCTCGCCGGCGTGGAGCGCAGCCTGAGCGCCGGGCAGCGGCGGCACGTCGTGCGGCGCCTGCGCGACTATGCCCGCGACTTCCAGGTGCTGGCCGACGCGCGATGAACGACCGCACCGTGCCCGTGGACAGCCTCGAGCAGCCGCCGGCGAGCTACGCCGGGCGCACGCGCTTCACGCAGCTCGAGTACGAGGCGGTGCTGGCGAACGCCTGGATCGGCATCGCCTTCACGCGCGACCGCAAGTTCTTCCTGTGCAACCCGAAGTTCGCCGAGCTGTTCGGCTGGCAGCCCGCGGAGCTGATCGGCCAGCCCGGCGAGGTCATCTACCCGTCGGCGGAAAGCTACGAGGCGCTCGGGCGCATCGCCGTGCCGGTGCTCTCGGCCGGCAAGCAGATCGACCTCGACTGGGAGTTGCGCCGCAAGGACGGCTCGACCTTTCTCGCGCGCATGATCGCCAAGGGCATCGGCCACTCCGACGCGCGCCGCGGCACCGTATGGATCGTCGACGACGTCACCCAGTCGCGGCGGCATGGCGACGAGGTGGCGCGGTTGCTCCGCGAGCAGGAAGTCATCTTCGAGACGGCTTCGGTCGGCATCGTGTTCCTGCGCGACCGGCGCGTGGTGCGCTGCAACGCGCGCTTCGAGCAGATGTACGGCTACGCCCCCGGCGAGCTGAAGGGCAGATCGACCGCCCAGCTGTTCGTCGACGAGTCCGAGTACCGCAAGCTCGACGAGGCGTACGCGCAATTCCGCAAGGGACTGCCGTTCGAGGAAACCGCCCGTCGCCGGCGCAAGGACGGCGGCGAAATGTGGGTCCGCACGGTGGGCCGCGCCATCAATGCGACGGAACCGCACAAGGGGTCGGTCTGGACGCACGAGGACATCACGGAGCAGCGCCGCGCCGAGACGGAGATGCAGCGCCTGCTCGCCGAGCAGGAGGCGCTGCTCAACAACGTGGTGGTCGGGATCGCCATCACGCGCGAGCGCAGGGTGGTGCGCTGCAACCGCCGCTTCGAGGAGTTGTTCGGCTACGAGCCTGGCGAGGCGAGCGGCCTGTCGGCGCGCCAGCTGTACTTCAGCGACCGGGAGTTCGAGCAGGCCGCGGCGAACTACGACCAGCTGAACAGCGGCGACACGCATACGCGCGAGCAGTGGCTGCGCCGGCGCGACGGCACCGGCTTCTGGTGCCGGCTCTCGGGGCGCGCGGTGCAGCCCGGCGACGCCGTGCGCGGCGCGGTATGGCTGTTCGAGGACATCAGCGATGCGCGGCGCCGCGAGGAGGAGGTGCGCCGCGCGCTCGCCGAGCAGGCGCTGATCCTCGACAACGCCACCATCGGCATCACCTTCCTGCGCGAGCGCAGCATCCAGCGCTGCAATCCGCGCATGGAGGAGATGCTGGGCTACGGGCCCGGGGAGCTGATCGGCCGCAGTACCGAGTTGATCCACGAATCCCGCGAAGCGTTCGAGGAGGTCGGGCGGATCGGCTACGAGGTCCTGACGCAGGGCGGGACCTACAGCGAGGAACGCCAGCTGCGCCGCAGGGACGGCAGCCTGCTCTGGTGCAAGGTGGTCGGCCGGGCGATCGATCCCGCGCAGCCGCTCGAGGGCTCGATCTGGATCTACGACGACATTACGGCCGAGCACGCGGCGCGCGAGGGACTGGAGCGTGTCGTCGCCGAGCGCACGAGCGAGCTGCGCGACGCGCAGGAGCGCGCCCAGCACCTCGCGGACCACGATGCGCTCACCGGGCTGCCGAACCGGCGGCTGCTGGAGGACCGCCTGACGCAGGCGCTCGCGCTCAGCCAGCGCAACCGCAAGCAGACGGCGGTCATGTTCGTCGACCTCGACCGCTTCAAGGCCATCAACGACACGCTCGGCCACACCGTCGGCGACCAGGTGCTGAAGGAGGTCGCCCGGCGCCTGGTGGCGCAGCTGCGCGTCGGCGACACCGTGTGCCGCATCGGCGGCGACGAGTTCGTGGTGGTGCTGCCGGAGTCCAAGCGCACCACCGACGCCGCCAACGTCGCCGGCAAGATCATCGAGACGCTGTCGCAGCCCGTGCACGTGGCGGACCGCGCGCTCAGGGTCACGCCCTCGATCGGCATCGCGGTGTTCCCGGACGACGGGCGCGACGCCGCCATGCTGATCCGCAACGCCGACGCGGCGATGTACCACGCCAAGGAATCCGGGCGCGCCAACTTCCAGTTCTTCACCGAGCAGATGAACCAGGCGGCGGCGCGGCGCCTGGCCCTGGAGGGCGACCTGCGCCGCGCCGTGCAGCGGGGCGAATTGCGGCTGCACTATCAGCCCGTCGCCTCGGCGAAGGACGGCGCGGTGGTGGCGCACCAGACCGTGGTGCACTGGCAGCACGCGCGCAGCGGGCCGGTATCGCCCGCCGATTTCGCGCTCCTCGCCGAGGAAACCGGCCTCGTCGTCGGCATCGGCGGCTGGGTGCTGCAGGAAGCCTGCCGCTGGCGCACCTTCATCGGCGTCGAGCACGGCGTGCAGGTCGCGGTGAAGCTCTCGCCGCGGCAATTCTACGATCCCGGGCTGATCGAGCGGGTGCAGCGCACGCTGACCGACACCGGCTTGCCCGCGCGGCTGCTGTCGCTGGAGATCGCCGAGGCGACGGCCGCGCAGCAGCCCGAAGTCGCCGCGAGCACGCTCGGCAGGCTGAGGCAGCTGGGCGTGTCGCTGGCGCTCGACGAATTCGGCGCCGCCTATTCGAGCCTCGCCACCCTGCGCCGCTTGCCCGCGGACCGGGTGAAGATCGACCGCTCGATCGTCGCCGATGCGGCGAGCGACGAGCGCGCCGCCGCGCTCGTCGGCGGCATCGCGAGCCTCGCGCATGCGCTCGGCCTGGCGGTGGTGGCCACCGGCGTGGAGACGCCGGCGCAGCGCGAACGGCTCGCGGCGCTCGGCTGCGACTGGGTGCAGGGCCCGCTCGTCGGCGCGCCGCTGGATCCCGAGGCGGCCGCCGAGGGCTACGTCTAATCGAGCTTGATGCCCGCGTCGGTGATGACCTTGCGCCACTTGGCGATGTCGCCGACGAGGTACTGCTCGAACTCGGCGGGGTTCATGACCAGGGGCGCCGCGCCCTGCTTGGCCCATGCCGCCCTCACCTCGGCGCTGCTCGTGACCTTGGTGATCTCGGCGTTCAGGCGGTCGACGATCGCCTTCGGCGTGCCCTTCGGCGCGACCACGCCGAGCCAGATCGTCGCCTCGTAGCCCGGCACGCCGGCCTCGGCCACGGTCGGCACATCCGGCATCACGGCGGAGCGCGTCTTGCCGCTCGTCGCCAGCGCCCTGACCTTGCCGGCCTGCGCGTTCGGCGCCATGGTGGTGATGGCATCGAACATCATCTGCACCTGGCCCGACAGGATGGACAAACGCGCCTGGTCGCTGCCCTTGTGCGGGATGTGCACGACGTCGATGCCGGCCAGCGCCTTGAACAGCTCGCCGGCCATGTGGTACGGCGTCCCCGGGCCCGAGGAGGCGTAGTTCAGCTTGCCGGGCTCGCGCTTGGCGAGCGCGATCAGCTCCTTGAGGCTGTGGGCGGGCACCGAGGGATGCACGACGAGCAGCAGGTCCGAGTAGTTGATCGGCGCCACCGGCACGAAATCGCGCATCAGCTGGAACGGCTTCTTGGGGCGCAGCGTTTCGTTCACGGTGTGCGTGTTCGACATCAGCAGCAGCGTGTAGCCGTCGGGCGCCGCTTGCGCCGCCACGGTCGAGCCGACGATCGAGCCGCCGCCGGGGCGGTCCTCGACCACGAACGTGCCGAGCGATTTCTGCATGCGCTCGCCGAGGAAGCGCGCGTAGATGTCGGCGGGGCCGCCCGCGCCGAACGGCACGATGATCGTGATCGGGCGGCTGGGGTAGCTCTGCGCCTGCGCCAGCATGGAGGCGAGCGCGAGTGCGAGCGATGCGAGCAATCTCATGGTCAATCTCCCGAGTTGGGCCGCGCGAGGCGCAGGAAGCGCTGCGCGGTCTTGTAAGTGATGTTGTCGAGGTCGGCGGGGCCGAGCGCCACGCCCTCGAGCTGCGCGAGCGGGTGGTCGACGCCCATGTCGAAAGGGTAGTCGCTGCCGATCATGATGCGCTCGGAGCCGAACCTCTCCAGATTGAAGGCAAGCAGGCCGGGGTCGTGCGTGAGGGTATCGAAGTACAGGCTCTTCGCATAGTGCGAAGGCGGCCGGGCGATGAACTTCCTCGCTTCGGCGCGCACGCGGTGGCCGTGGTCGAGCCGCCCGAGCGCCGCGGGAAACGCGCCGCCGCCGTGGGCGAAGCAGACCCGCAGGCGCGGCAGGCGCTCGAGCACCCCGCCGAGGACGAGGCGCGCCGCGGCGAGCGCCGAGTCTGCCGGATAGCCCACCATGAAAGGCAGGTAGTACTGGCCCATGCGCTCCTGGCCGATGGAGGGGCCCTGCGGGTGGACGAACACCGCCATGTCGAGCGCCTCGGCCGCGGCGAAGAAGTCGAACAGCTGCGGGTCGTCGAAGTCGCGTCCATTGACGTGCGAACCGATCTCGACGGCGGAAAATTCCATCGTCTTCAGCCGCTCGAGCTCGCGCACCGCGAGCTTGGCGTCCTGCAGCGCCACGGTGCCCGCGCCGGCGAAGCGCCGCGGGTGCTGCCGCACGACGCCGGCGATGAAGTCGTTCTGCATGCGGGCGAAGGCGTCGGTGGCCTGCGCCGGGCCCCAGTAGCACAGCATCACCGGCACCGGCGAGATCATCTGCAGGCCGATGCGCTCGGCGTCCATGTCGGCGATGCGCCGCGCCGGCAGGAACGAGCGCTCGTCGACCTTGCGGAACTCCTTCTCGCCGAGATAGATCGTGGCGTTGCAGGCGTCGTGCAGCCGGCACGAGGGCCAGCCCGACACGCCGAAGCGCGCGGCCCAGTCGTCCCAGCCGGGCGGCAGGATGTGCGTATGGATGTCGATCGCGGCGTGCGTCATGGCGGCGCATTATAGTGCGCGGCATGCCGCAGCCGGTCCTGCATTTCGCGCACGCCAACGGCTTTCCCGCGCCGTGCTACGAGGCGATGCTCGCGCCGCTGCGCCCGCATTTCCGCATCGGCGCCATCGAGGCGATCGGCACCGACCCGCGCTATCCGCCGAGCGAAGGCTGGCCGCACCTCGTCGAGCAGCTGATCGACACGCTGGCGCGCGAGTACCGCGGCGAGCCGGTGCACGGCGTCGGGCATTCGCTTGGCGCGTACCTGTGCTTTCTCGCCGCGGTGCGCAGGCCGGCGCTGTTTCGCACCCTGGTGATGCTCGATGCGCCGATCATCGGCGCCTTCCGCGGCCGCGCGCTCGGCCTGGTGAAGCGCCTCGGCATGGTCGACCGCGTCACGCCCGCCGGCATGACGCGCGAGCGGCGCGCGGTATGGACCAGCCGCGAGGAGGCGAAAGCGCATTTCGCCTCGAGAAAGCTGTTCCGGAATTTCACCGGCGAGTGCCTCGGGCACTACGTGCAGCACGCGCTCGCCGGCGCCCCGGGGCGCTTTCGCCTGCGCATCGATCCGGAGATCGAGTACCGCATCTACCGCACGATCCCGCACGACATGGGCCGGCAGCTGCGCGCGCTCGAGGTGCCGGCGGGCTTCATCGGCGGCGTCGACTCCGACGTCCTGCGCCGCGTCGGGCTCGGCGCGATGCGCGGGCCGCGCTTCGCCAAGCTGCGCGTGCCGGGCGGGCACCTGTTCCCCTTCGAGTACCCGCTCGTCGCCGCCGCGGCGATCGAGGAGCTTATCGCTCGGCTGTCAGCTCGACCTTGATCGGGGGCGCGGCGCGCAGCGTCTGGTAGACGACGCAGTAGCGCTCGGTGAGCTGCAGCAGCTTGTCGAGCTGCGCGCGGTCCGCATCGGTATCGAGGATGAACCTCAGGCGGATGTCGCGGAACCCCACCGGGGCGTCTTTCGCCACGCCGAGCGTGCCGCGGAAGTCCAGGTCGCCCTCGGCGCGCACCTCGCCGCCGCGCAGCGTGATGCCGAGCGCCGTGGCGACCGCGTTCAGCGTCACGCCCGCGCAGGCGACCAGCGCCTCGAGCAGCATGTCGCCCGAGCAGGCGAGGCTGCCGGTACCGCCGCTCGCCGGGTGCAGGCCGGCCTCGACCAGCGCGCGGCCCGTCTGCACGCTGCAGCTCACGCCCTCGCCGATGCGCCCCTCGGCCCTGAGCGTGACCACGGCGGACCCGGCATCGGCGCGGTAGCGTTCCTTGATCGGCGCCTGCAGGGCGCGCAGTTCGTCGGCGTTCATGTGCGTCGTTTCTCCCTCAGATGGTGTGGTCGCGCTTCTCGCGCAGCAGCTCCTCGGCGCGCTTGATGTTGAACTCGACGCCGAGCATGTTGGGATTCACCTCCAGCGCGCGGCGCCACCACGTGAGCGCCCGCTCGTAGTCCTCGAGCGCGAAGTGGATCTGGCCGATGCCCGAGAGCGCCCCGAAATGATGCGGGTTGCGCTTGAGCACTTCGTCGCAGTCGGCGAGCGACTTGCGGTACTCGCCCGCAAGATAGTATACGGTGGCGCGGCGGTTCCAGCCTTCGGCGAAGTCGGGCTGGCGGCGGATCACCTCGGAATAGGTGGCGACGGCCTCGGCGTAGCGGCCGGCATGCATCTGGTCCACGCCGCGCGCCATGAGAAGGTCGATCTCGTGATCGAGTTTCAGGTCGACGAGGCGATCGCCGGCGCCATCTCGTCGCGCTACCTCGAGGCCGGCATTCCGTTCATCGCGGTGCACGTGCCGCACCCGGGCGGG
>Ga0210114_1000260_pt1 | contig 13646 bp, 11 predicted proteins | sample MayberryNW_TuleA_FD_185524 | JGI IMG/M metagenome (GOLD analysis project Ga0210114, IMG submission 185524) | Wetland microbial communities from San Francisco Bay, California, USA, that impact long-term carbon sequestration - MayberryNW_TuleA_D2... | ecosystem: Environmental > Aquatic > Marine >...
TGCGCGAAGCGTTCCTCGAGGCCTACCGCGAGAGCACCTGCGTGCAGACTACGCTCTTCCCGGGCGTCGCCGAGCTGCTGGCCGAGCTCGGCCGGCGCGCGCTGCCCTGGGGCATCGTCACCAACAAGGCGACGCGCTTCACCGATCGCATCGTCGAGACGCTGGGGTTGAAGCCCGCCTGCGTGGTGTGCGGCGACACGACCGAGCATCTCAAGCCGCATCCGGCGCCGATGCACCACGCCGCCGGGCAGCTGAAGCTGCCGCCGGGCGACTGCGTGTACCTCGGCGACGACCTGCGCGACATCCAGGCGGCGCGCGCCGCCGAGATGCGCGCGGTCGCCGTCGGCTGGGGCTACCACCATCCCGAGAGCGGCGGGCCGCGCTCCTGGAAGGCCGACGCGGTGATCTCGCAGCCGCGGGACTTGATCGCGCTCCTGTAGGCCCCATATGGGATAATGCGTCTACGCACGAAACGGGGGCGACCTGGTTTCGACGCGGGTTGCGACGCAGCGCAGGGCATGCCGAGGACCAGTGACCTCGTAAATCCATCTGGAAACACTACAAACGCCAACGACGAGCGTTTCGCTCTAGCCGCCTAACACCGGCTAGACGCTGCACTGGTCTGCTGATGGGCCAGGCTCCCTAAAAGGAGTGCAGCGTCATTCACATCAGCCTCTCCTCCGGGCCTGGCCGCTTGGCCCGGGGGATCCGTCGAAGCGGCTAGCCGAGCATCAGCCTGCCGGTGGGCGGTTGCGAGGCGAAGCTCAAATTGCCAGGCTAAGCATGTAGTCCTGACTGCCGAGGGCTTGCGGACGCGGGTTCGATTCCCGCCGCCTCCACCAATTCAGTTGCCATGGCCACCCCTTCGCTTCCCACTCTGAGTGCCGCCGAAGCTCGCGTCCTCGCCGTGCTGGCCGAAAAGCAGCACACGGTGCCCGACACCTATCCGCTCACGCTCAATTACCTGGTTTCCGGCTGCAACCAGAAGAGCAGCCGCGAGCCGGTCATGGAGCTAAGCGAGGCCGAGGTGCGGCAGGCGCTCGACAGCCTCCGGAAGATGTCCCTGGTCATCGAATCGAGCGGCGGGCGCGTGCTGCGCTACGAGCACAACATGGAGCGTGTCCTCCACGTTCCGACCACCTCGGCCGCGCTGCTCGCGGTGCTGATGCTGCGCGGGCCGCAGACCGCGGGTGAGCTGCGCATCAACTGCGACCGGCTGCACAAGTTCGCGGACATCTCGGCGGTGGAGGGTTTCCTGCGCGAGCTCGCGGAGCGGCCGGCCGGCGCGCTGGTGGCGGAGCTGCCGCGGCAGCCCGGCTCGCGCGAGAACCGCTGGGCCCACCTGCTGAGCGGCGCGCCCGCGGCTGAATCGCGACCGGCTCCAGCCGCGCCTGCGCCGGGCGACGAGCTCGCCGAGCTGCGTGCGAGGGTCGAGGCGCTGGAGGAAAGCGTAGCGCGGCTGCAGGCGCAGCTGGCGGAGCGGCGGGCGGAGATCAAATAAGCGCTCGCCGCCCCTAGACGATGCGCTCGAGCGGCAGCAGGAACAGCCGGATATGGTCCGCCGCGCGCTTGATCTCCCGGTTCGCCTCCTGGATGCTGCCGATCAGCGCCTCCAGCGGCGCCTCGTCCTCGAAAGCGATCATGGTCACCGAGTTGGTGCTGCCATAACCGCCGGTGCCCAGGTGCGGCTCGGTGCCGCGTCCCTTGCCCTTGGCGTTGCCCCAGCTGGTGAAGTAGTCGATGCCGTTTTGCTCCAGGATCCTCATGACGTGATCCATGAAGTAGCTGTTGCAGACGATCAAGGCCATCTTCACGCAGCCACCATAGAGCCGCTCCGGTCGCGTGACTTGACGCAGATCAAGCGCGCAGATGGTTCAGCGCGACGTCCATGACGTCGAAGTTGCGCAGCCGTTTCTTCCCCGGGATCCCGCCCGTGCGGCGGTTGAAGACGAGCGGCACCGCCTGCTCGGAAACGCCGCCGTGCGACCGCAGCGGCGCATCGAGCCCCGAGAGGTCGTGGCGCGACCGGCCGGTGCCGAGCACCACGTGCTTCTCCGAGATCACGATCACGTCGCCGAGGCGGTCGGGCGGCAGCTCGAAGCGCGCGCAGGCGTCGGCATTCGACAAGGCAAGCTGCACGCCGTCGACGCCGGCGAGGCGTGAAAGCATCGACTTCAGGTCCGCGTTTTCCGGCAGGTACGCAGTGGCGAAGGAGCCGAGCGCCCCGTGGTGCACGACGTACGGGTCGGTGATCGGCAGGATCACCCTCGCCTTTCCCGCGCCCAGCCACTCGTCGAGCAGGTCCTGCAGGTAGATCGCGTTCGGCCGGCCGTCGGCGCCGAACTTGTCGTTCATGCCGTGATCGGCGGTGAGCGCGAGCGTCGCGCCGAGCGCATCGAGCTTGGCCAGGTACCGGTCCATCATGGCGTAGAACGCGTTCGCCGCCTTCGCGCCCGGCGCGGCCTTGTGCTGGACGTAGTCCGTCGTGGAGAGGTACATCAGGTCGGGCCGCTGCGTCTCCATCAGCCTGACGCCGGCGGCGAACACGAACTCCGAGAGCTCGGCGCTGTAGACCGAAGGGCGCCCCATGCCGGCGAGCGCCTGCTGGGTTTCGTCCGCCTTCTCGGCCGAGAAGCAGGCGCCGTCGAGGTCCTTGCCGAGCAGCGCGCGCAGCTTGTCCTTCGCGGTCACCACCGCGACCTTCGCGCCTGCTTTCGCGAAGGCCGCGAGGATGGTGCCGGCGCGCAGGTACTTCGGGTCGTTCATCATCACCTCGGCGCCGGCCTCGCGGTCGTAGAAGTAGTTGCCGCAGATGCCGTGCACCGCGGGCGGCACGCCCGTGACGATGGACAGGTTGTTGGGATTGGTGAACGAGGGCACCACGCAGTCGGCCTCGAGCGCCGCGCCGCCCGCGAGCATGCGGCCGAAGAAAGGCGCCACGCCCGCGGCGACCGCCTGATGGATGTAGTCGAACTCGCAGCCGTCCACACAGACGACGGCGAGCGGGCGGTCCATCCAGCGGTAGGTCCGGCCGTTGACGGTCAGGGGTGCGCGTTCAGGCATGCGGGCATTATCGTAGACTTCCGGCATGCGGGAGGCCCTGGACGCGGAGCGCGCGCTCGCGCTCTATCGCACGATGGCGCGCATCCGCGCCTTCGAGGATGCCGCCGAGGAAGCGTCCAGGGGCGGCGTGGCGGCGTTCGGCGCGAGCTTGTCCGAAGCCAAGGTGCGCGGTCCGCTGCACCTGTCCACCGGCCAGGAAGCGGTCGCCGCCGGCGTCTGCGCGCACCTCAGGAAGAGCGACCTCCTCACCTCCACTCACCGCGGCCACGGCCACACCATCGCCAAGGGCGCGGCGCTCGAGCGCATGATGTGCGAGCTGTTCGGCCGCGCCTCCGGTTACAACGGCGGCAAGGGCGGCTCGATGCACATCGCCGACTTCTCGGTCGGCATGCTCGGCGCGAACGGCGTGGTCGCCGCCGGCATCCCGATCGCGGTCGGCGCCGCGCACGCGCTGCGCGCGCGCGGCGGCGACGACGTGGTCTGCTGCTTCTTCGGCGACGGCGCGATCAACCGCGGACCGTTCCTCGAAGGCCTCAACTGGGCGGCGGTGCAGGCGTTGCCGATCCTTTTCGTGTGCGAGGACAACCGCTGGGCGGCGACGACCGCGACGGCAACCACCACCGCAGGCGCCGGCGCACTCGTTCGCGCGCAGGCCATCGGCGTGCCGGGCGCGCAGGCCGACGGCAACGACGTGTACGCGGTATGGGCGGCGGCCGGAAAGCTGCTCGCGGAGGTGCGAGAAGGCGGCGGCCCGCGCCTGCTGCACGCCATCACCTACCGCGTGAAGGGCCATGTCTCGGTGGATGCCGCCGCCTATCGCGACGCCGCGAAGCACGACAGGGAACTCGAGCGCGACCCGCTGGTGCTCGCGGCGACGCGCATCGGCATGCGGGAAACGCTGGAGGCGATCGGCCGCGAGGCCCGTGACGAGGTTGCCGCGGCGCTGGCCGCGGCGCACGCTGCGCCTTGGCCGGAAAGACAGTCCGCCTACACCGACGTGCAGGACACGGGAGCCGGCAGATGGCGCGGATGACGTACGCGCAGGCCGCATGCGCTGCGCTCGAAGCCGCCATGCGCCTCGACCCGCAGGTCGTCGTGGTCGGCGAGGACGTCGGCCGCGGCGGCATCTTCGGCCAGTACCGCGGGCTGCAGACGGCCTTCGGCGCCGCGCGCGTCATCGACACGCCGATCTCCGAGGCGACCATCATGGGCGCGGCGGTCGGCATGGCGCTCGCGGGCCTGAAGCCCGTGGTCGAGATGCGCGTGGTGGACTTCGCGCTCTGCGCCATCGACGAGCTCGTCAACCAGGCGGCGAAGGCGCGCTACATGTTCGGCGGCCAGGGCCGCGTGGGGCTGGTCGCGCGCCTGCCGAACGGCCTGTGGAGCGGCTCGGCGGCGCAGCACTCGCAGAGCCTGGAAGCGTGGTTCGCGCACATCCCCGGTCTGGTGGTGGTCGCGCCGGCGACGCCGCAGGACAACCACGCGCTGCTCGCGGCGTCGCTCGCCTGCGGCGATCCGGTGGTGTACCTGGAGCACAAGGAGCTGTGGGGTTTCGAGGGCGAGGTCGCGGCTTCGAGGCGCGCGCGCCTCGGCGAAGCCGAGATCGCGCGTCCCGGTAGCGACGCCACCGTGGTCACCTGGTCGCGCACGCGCCACGCGGCGCTCGAGGCCGCCGATCTCGCCGAGCGGCAGGGCGTATCCCTGGAAGTGATCGACCTGCGCACCCTGTGGCCCTGGGACCGCGACGCGGTGCTCGAGTCCGCCGGGCGCACCGGGCGCGTGCTCATCGCCCACGAGGCGGTGCAGGTGGCGGGGTTCGGCGCCGAGATCGCCGCCACGCTCGCCGAGGAAAGCGACGCGCGCGTGCGGCGCCTGGGCGCGCCGCGCATCCCGGTCGGCTACTCGCAGCCGCTGGAGGACGAGTCGCGCATCACGCCGCAGGCGATCGCCGCGGCCGGGATCGGGCTTGCGCGCGATCATCGCCGTTGACGGCGTGACCGAGCTCGGCGCGGCGGCGCGCGGCGCCGGGCTGCCGCTCGCGAAGTACTTTGGGTAGACTCGCAGCGCCATGGCCTCCACCGTCCTCGACTCCGCGCTGTTTCGCGATGCCTTCGGCACGCCGGCGATGCGCGCGATCTTCGAGGAGGCCGCGCTGCTCGCCCGCTACACCGAGGTCGAGGTCGCGCTGGCGCGGGCGCAAGCGCGGCTCGGCGTGATCCCCGCGCAGGCGGCGCAGGACATCGCCGCGAAATGCGATAGCGCGAAGCTCGATCTCGAGCGGCTGAAGCAGGAGACCGAGACCGTCGGCTACCCGATCCTGCCGCTCGTGCGGCAGCTCGCCGCGCAGTGCGGCGACGCCGGCAGGTTCCTGCACTGGGGCGCGACCACGCAGGACATCATGGACAGCGCGGTGGTGCTCCAGGTGCGCGCTGCGCTGGCGCTGATCGGCAACGACATCGCGGCGCTGCAGTCGATCCTGGCGCGGCAGGCGAAGCGCTACCGCGACACGCCGATGGCGGGGCGCACGCACCTGCAGCAGGCCCTGCCGATCACCTTCGGCTACAAGCTCGCCATCTGGCTTTCGATGCTCGACCGGCACGCCGAGCGCCTGCAGCAGCTGAAATCCCGCGTGCTCGTGGGCCAGCTCGCCGGCGCCGCCGGCACGCTCGCCTCGCTCGGCGACAAAGGCATGGACGTACAGAAGGCGCTTTGCGAGGAGCTGAAGCTCGCGCAGCCGCAGGCCACCTGGCACGCGGCGCGCGACGGACTCGCGGAAGCGGTCGGTTTCCTCGGCCTGCTCACCGGCTCGCTCGGCAAGATCGCTTTCGACGTGATGCTCATGGCCTCGACCGAGGTCGGCGAACTCGCGGAGCCGTTCGTGCAGGGCCGCGGCGCCTCGAGCACCATGCCGCAGAAGCGCAACCCCATCTCGTCCGAACTGATCCTCGCCGCGGCGAAGGCGGTGCGCCAGCACGCGGGCCTGATGCTCGATGCGCTGGTGCAGGACTTCGAGCGCGCCACCGGCCCCTGGCACGCCGAGTGGATCGCGCTCCCCGAAGCCTTCATCCTCGCGGGCGGGGCGCTCCACCAGGCGAAGTTCATGCTCGGCGGCCTGGTCGTCGACGCGGCGCGCATGCGCAGGAACCTCGACATGACGCACGGCCTCATCGTCGCCGAGGCCGTGATGATGGGCCTCGCGCCGCACCTGGGCCGCAACGAAGCGCACGACGTGGTCTACGACGCCTGCCGCGCGGTGGCGGAGCAAGGCGGCAGCCTCGCCGAGGCGCTTGCCCGCGTGCCCGAAGTGACGCAGCACCTCGACCGGAAGGCGCTCGACGCCCTCACCGATCCGCAGAACTACCTCGGCGCGGCGCAGGAAATGGTGGACCGCGTCGTCGCTAAGCGAGCCTGAGCGGCAGCTTCCTGAGGCGCTGGCCCGTGGCGGCGAACACCGCGTTCGCCACCGCGGGCGCGACCGGCGGCGTGCCCGGCTCGCCGACGCCGCCGAGGTGCGCCCAGCCGCTCTCCACGATGTGGGTCTCGATCGCCGGGCAGGCGGCCATGCGCACCACGTCGTAATCGGGGAAGTTCGACTGCTCGACGCGCCCGCCCTTGAGCGTGATCTCGCCGTAGAGCGCCGCGGAGAGCCCGAAAACGATGCCGCTTTCCATCTGCCGCTCCACGATGCCGGGGTTCACCGCCCGGCCGCAGTCGATCGCGCACACCACGCGCTTCACGCGCAGCGCGTTGTCCGCGCCCACCTCGACCTCGGCGACCTGCGCGACGATGGAGTGGAACGACTCGGCGAGCGCGATGCCGCGCCCGGTGCGCGGCGGCAGGGACGATCCCCAGCCCGCCTTCTGCGCCGCGGCGTCGAGCACGCGCAGGTGCCGCGGCGCCTGGGCGAGCAGCGCGCGCCGGAACTCGTAGGGATCGCGCCGCGCCGCGTGCGCCACCTCGTCGAGGAACGCCTCGACGAAGAAGGCGTTGTAGCTGTGGCCGACGCTCCGCCAGAATCCCACCGGCACCGGCTGGTGCACGAGCACGTGCTCGACCAGGCGGTGCGGCATCGCGTACGGCAGGTCGAAAGCGCCTTCGGCGGTGGTCTTGTCCTTCATCAGGTCGGAGGCGGCCGCGGGCTGCAGGCGCGCGGTGAAGTCGCCGGTACACGACTGGCCGACGACGCGGTTGTGCCAGGCGCGAATGCCGCCCTGCGCATCGAGCGCGCAGCGGAAACTCGCCATCGCCATCGGCCGGTAGACGTCGTGCTGGATGTCCTCCTCGCGCGACCAGATGAGCTGCACCGGCGCCCACATGACCTGCCGCGCGATCGCCGCCGCCTGCACGACGACGTCCATCTCGGCACGCCGGCCGAAGCCCCCGCCGAGGAACGGCGTATGCACGCGCACCCTGTCGCGCTGCACGCCCGCGGGCCCGGCGGCAAGCCATTTCACGAGCGTAGGGGACTGGCTGCCGACCCAGATGTCGCAGTAGCCGTCCTTGACGAGCGCCGTGCAGTTGATCGGCTCCATGGTGGCGTGCGCGAGGTAGGGCACTTCGTAGCGCGCCTGCACCACCTGCTTCGCCGCCGCGAGCTCCAGGGGCGCGTTGCCCACGCTCTCGTAGGTGCGCGCCTCGTCCCCGTCCAGCAGGTCGGCGTAGAGCTTGCGCTGCGCCGCCGAATCGAGCTTCGCGTTCGGGCCGTCGTGCCATTCGATCTGCAGGGCCTTGAGCGCGTCCTTCGCGCGCCACCAGCGGTCGGCGACCACCGCCACGGCGGCCGCCGAGGTCGAGGTGGCCTCGAGCTCGATCACCGCCTGCACGCCGGGCATCGCCTTCGCCTTGTCGGCGTCGGCGCGCTTGAGCGAGCCGCCGAACACCGGGCACTGCGCGAGCGCGGCGTAGCGCAGTCCGGGCACGCGCACGTCGATGCCGAATTGCGCGCTGCCGTCGGTTTTCGCCGGCACATCCAGGCGCGGCAGCGCGCTGCCGATCACGCGGTACTGCGCCGGATTCTTCAGCGCGGGATCGCCCGGGATCGGCTGCCGCGCGGCTTCCGCGACCAGTTCCGCGTAGCGCAGGCTGCGGTCGCCGAAGCGCACCGTGCCGAGCTCGGTACGGCATTCGCCCGGCGCGACGCCCCAGCGCGCCGCCGCGGCGCCGACCAGCATGGCGCGCGCCGCCGCGCCCGCCCGGCGCATCACCTCCCAGGCGTCGCGCACGCTGGTCGAGCCTCCGGTCGCCTGCACGCCCAGCAGCTCGCCGACCTTGTACTGCGAGACGCGTGCGAGGCGCGCGAGCCAGCTGTGGTCGTCGGGGCGGAAGGGCACGCCGTCGGCCATCAGGGTGGCGTTGGCGTACACGGGATCCACCGGCGCCTGCTCGAATCGAAGGCTCGCGGGGTCGCAGTCGAGCTCCTCGGCGACCAGCATGGGCAGCGCGGTGGTGACCCCCTGCCCCATTTCCTGGCGCGGCACGGCGACCGTGACGCCGCCGCCGGCATCGATCCTCAGCCAGGCGGTAAGCCAGGACGCGCCTTTGGGCGAAGCCAGGCCCTCGGGGAGGCGCAGGCGGTCGCGCGGCCGGTAGAAGAAGTACCCGCCGACGACGAACGCGCCGCCCACGAGGCCCGCGGCGATGAGCAGGCGCCGGCGCGTCCGGCTCTTGATCATCGCGGCCCCTTGGCCAGCGCCTCGGCTGCGCGGTGGATCGCCTTGCGGATGCGCGGATAGGTGCCGCAGCGGCAGATGTTCGTGATGGCACTGTCGATGTCGGCGTCGCTCGGCGCCGGGTTGCGCTCGAGCAGCGCGATGGCCGCCATCACCATGCCGGACTGGCAGTAGCCGCACTGCGGCACCTGCTCGGCGATCCAGGCTTCGTGCACCGCGGGCCAGGGCGCGCGCGCCGACGCGCCCTCGATGGTGTGGATGGTCTTGCCGGCGACCGCCGCGAGCGGCGTGACGCAGGTGCGCGTCGGCTTGCCGTCCACCAGCACGGTGCAGGCGCCGCACGCGGCAACGCCGCAGCCGAACTTGGTGCCCGTCAGGCCGAGGTCCTCGCGCAGCGCCCACAGCAGCGGCGCCGATTCTTCCAGCCCGACGTCGCGCTCGGCGCCGTTCACGTTCAGTTTCGGCATGCTGCCTCCTTGCGTTTAGTGTATGACAATCCGTACGAATTAAATGGTGACTGTCACCATTTGGAATTAAATGGTGACTGTCACCATTTGGGAGAATCTGCATGCGCTACCGGGAAATCCGCTACGAGGCCGCCGATCGCGTCGCCACGGTGACGCTCAACCGCCCCGAAAAGCTCAACGCTTTCACGCAGGTGATGCGCGACGAGCTGATCGACGCCTTTTCCAGGGCGGACGCCGACGACGAGGTGCGCGCGGTGATCGTCACCGGCGCGGGGCGCGCCTTTTGCGCCGGCGCCGACCTGTCGGCGGGCGGCGCGACCTTCGACTATGCGAAGCGCGAGGGCCTGAACGCGGACACGCATCGCGACGGCGGCGGGCGCGTGACGCTGCGCGTCTTCGAGATGAAAAAGCCGGTGATCGCCGCGGTCAACGGGCCCGCGGTCGGCATAGGCGCCACCATGCTCCTGCCGATGGACGTGCGCCTCGCCTCGAGCGATGCGCGCTTCGGCTTCGTCTTCACGCGCCGCGGCATCGTGCCGGAAGCCTGCTCGAGCTGGTTCCTGCCGCGGCTGGTGGGCATCGGCCAGGCGCTCGAGTGGACGATCACGGGTCGCGTATTTCCGGCGCAGGAGGCCCTGGAAGGAAGGCTGGTGAGCCGCGTCGTCCCTCCGGATCAGCTGATGCCCGCCGCGCGCACGCTGGCCAAGGAGATCGCCGACCACACCGCGCCCGTTTCGGTCGCGCTCGCGCGGCAGATGATGTGGCGCATGCTCGGCGCGGACCACCCGATGGAAGCGCACAAGGTGGACTCGCGCGGCATCTTCCACATGGGCGCCTCGCCCGACGTCGCCGAGGGCATCGCCGCGTTCAGGGAAAAGCGCGCGCCGCAATTCGGCATGCGCGTCTCCCGCGACATGCCGCCGTTCTACCCGTGGTGGCAGGAGCGGACGTTCAAATAAAGGGGGTCAGATCAACATTTCCACGGGCAAGCGACGACATACGGGTCAGCGCGGCGTCGTTGCAGTTCAAGACATCTCGGCTTTTCTGGCGGGAAGATTCACCCCGCCAGAAAAGCCGAGACCATGAAGGACAGAACGAAGGCACCGACGTGTCCGCGTCGCCGGCGCAGTGGAAATGTTGATCTGACCCCTTTTTTAGGGACAGTCCCCATTTGACTGTCGCTCCGCTTGGTCAAATGGGGACAAGTCCCTTATTGCTTCACCGCGAGCGCCGCCGGCTTGCCGGCCTCCGCTTCGCGGATCGCCCGCCAGACGCGCTGCGGGCTCGCGGGCATGTCGAAGTGGGTGACGCCCGCCTGGCGAAGCGCGTCCATCACCGCGTTCATGAGGCAGGGCATCGAGCCGGTGACGCCCGCCTCGCCCACGCCTTTCGCCCCCAGGGGGTTGGTCGCCGTCGGCACCGCGTGCTCGGTGATGCGCAGGCCCCCTACGAGCCCGGGACGCGGCATGGCGTAGTCCATGAAGCTCCCGGTGAGAAGCTGCCCGCCCGCGTCGTACACCGCCTGCTCGCTGAAGATGTGCCCCGCACCCTGCGTGATGCCGCCGTGCATCTGCCCGTGCACGATCTGCGGATTGACGAGGTTGCCCGCGTCGTCGCAGGCGACGTAGGACACGATCTCCACCTCGCCGGTCTCGGGCTCGACTTCCACCTCGGCGATATGGCAGCCGTTGGGGAAGGTCGAGGGCACCTTCGGGCGCTCCTTGAAGTCGAGGTCGAGCTTGCCCGGGTGCTGCTGCGCGAGCGCCGAGATCGAGATCCTGCGGTCGGTGCCCTTGATGCGGTACTCGCCCTTCACGAACTCGAGGTCGGTCTTCGCGCTCTCCAGCTCCTCGGCGGCGAGGTCGAGCCCGTTGTGCACGATCTCGCGCGCGGCAAGGAGCATCGCGCTGCCCAGGCCGTGCAGCGTGCGCGAGCCGCCGGTCGGATTGGCGACGAGGTTGGTATCGGGCTCCGAGGTGCGCAGGCGGAACCTGGTGATCGGGATGCCGAACACGCCCGCCACGATCTGCGCGAAGGTCGTCTCGTGGCCCTGGCCGTGGTTGTGCGAAGCCGTGTGCAGCGTGACCGTGCCGTCCTTTTCCCAGTTGATCACCACCTGGTCGTAGGGCGCGAAGCCGCCTGGCGCGGTCGCTTCGATGTACGTGGAGATGCCCCGGCCGCGCAGCTTCCCCCGTCCCTTCGACTGCGCGCGGCGCTTCTCGAACCCGTCCCAGTCGGCCTCCTGCTTCGCCTGCTCGAGCACGCCCGGAAAATCGCCGCAGTCGTACTCGAAGCCGCCGACGAACTTGTAGGGCATCTTCGACTTCGGGATCATGTTGCGGCGGCGGAACTCGGCCGGGTCCATGCCGATCTCGTGCGCCGCCTGGTCGACGAGGCGCTCGAGCGCGTACGACGCCACCGGCCGCCCCGCGCCGCGGTACGCCGCGGTCGGCACCGTGTTGGTGAGCACGAGCCGTCCGCGCACGTGGATCGCCTGCACGTCGTAGACGCCGCAGATCACGTTCACCATGCCGATGGTGTTCACGACCGCGCCGGTGAACGCGATGTACGCGCCGAGGTTGGCGAGGTAGTCGAAGCGCATGCCGAGGATGCGCCCGTCCTTGTCGAGCGCCATCTCCGCGACGTGCACGATGTCGCGCGCCTGCTCGTCGCCGAGGAACACTTCCGAGCGCGTGCCGACCCACTGCACCGGGCGGCCGAGCTTCTTCGCCGCGTAGAGCAGCGCGCCGTACTCGGGATAGGCGTTGAAGCGCACGCCGAAGCCGCCGCCCACCTCCTCGGCGACGACGCGCACCTTCTCCGGCGGCACGCCGAGGACCGTCGCGCATTGCGCGCGCATCGGCCCCACGCCTTGCGTGGTGGCATGCAGGAAGTAGGTCTCCGTCTTCGCGTCGTAAGAGCCCATCGCCGCGCGCGGCTCCATGGGATTGCCGACCACGCGCGTGTGGTAGGCCTTCAGCTTCACCACGCGCGCGGCCTTTTCGAACGCGGCCTTCGCCGCCGCTTCGTCGCCGCCGGTATAGTCGAGCGCGAGGTTGCCGGGCGCGATCTCGTGCAGCTGCGGCGCGCCTTTCGCGAGCGCCTCCTCCGCGCTCACCGCGGCCGGCAGCTCCCGGTACTCCACCATGACGTTCTCGGCCGCGTCCTGCGCCTGCGCCGCGGTCTCGGCGATCACCAGCGCCACCGGCTCGCCGACGTGGCGCACGCGCCCGTGCGCGAGCGAGGGCCGCAGTGCCTGCCGCTGCTCGGAGCCGTCGCTCCACTTGAAGGGCGCCGCCGCCGGGATCGGCTTCAGGCCCGCTTTCGCCAACTCCTCGCCGGTGACCACCGCGATGACCCCGGGCATCCCGAGGGCCCCGCTTGCGTCGATCGATACGATCTCGGCGTGCGCGTGGTCCGAGCGCAGAAAACGGCCGTAGGCCTGGTTGGGCAGGGCCCAGTCGGAGACGTAGCGCCCCGCCCCCTTGAGCATGCGCTCATCCTCCAGGCGTCCCTGGTGCCCGAAACTCTCCATCGTGAAGCTCTCCGTTATGTGCGCGACAGCGCGACCAGCAGGCTGCAGGGCGCGTAATCGAGGATCGAGGCGCCGACCGAGCCCTTCCACCAGCGCGCGGCGAACGAGGTGTTCTGGTTGTGCCCCACGACGATCAGGTCCACGCCGAGCTCCTTCGCCGCCCGGCAGATCTCCTCCACGGGCTCGCCCACTGCGAGGTGCCCCTCGGCCTTGAACCCCTGCTGCTTGAGGCTGGCGATGCCCTCGTCGAGCACCGTCTGCGTGCGCTTCTTCTCCTCCTCGAGCAGCTCCTCGGGCACAAAGCCCTCGGTGAGGAACAGGCTCGGCGGCATGCTCGCCACCGCCAGGAGGTGCGTCTCCGCCCCCAGGAAGTTCGCCAGCTCCGCGCACTCGAGCAGCGCGCGCTTCCCCTCCGCCGAACCGTTGTACGCGAGCAGGATCTTGCGGTATTTCATGGCCGTCCTCCGCGTTTCTCTTTGTGCGGGGGATTATAGCCTCCGCTCGCAGGCGGATAGAATCGGGTTTCGTCCCCATGCTCGACGTTTCCCGCAGCGACCTCCTCGCCGGCGTGGCCGGCAGCGGCACCATGGGCCGCGGCATCGTGCAGGTGCTGGCCCAGTGCGGCGCGCGCGTGCGCGTCTTCGACGCGCAGGCCGGGGCCGCGGCGAAGGCGAAGGACGCCATCGGCAAGGCGCTCGCCGGGGTGGTGGCCAAGGGGCGCCTCGCGCAGGGCGACGCGGACGCCGCGCTCGCGCGCATCGAGATCGCCGAGTCGACCGCCGCCTTCAAGGGCTGCCACCTGGTCGTCGAGGCGATCGTCGAGGACCTGGCGGCGAAGCAGAAGCTGTTCCGCGAGCTGGAGGCGATCGTGGGCGAAACCTGCATCCTCGCCTCGAACACGTCATCGCTCTC
>Ga0210114_1000262_pt1 | contig 13610 bp, 14 predicted proteins | sample MayberryNW_TuleA_FD_185524 | JGI IMG/M metagenome (GOLD analysis project Ga0210114, IMG submission 185524) | Wetland microbial communities from San Francisco Bay, California, USA, that impact long-term carbon sequestration - MayberryNW_TuleA_D2... | ecosystem: Environmental > Aquatic > Marine >...
AACCCTAACAAAGCGCTACATGTGGGACATTTGAGAAACATGATTATTGGAGATGTTCTATACAGAATTCTCTCGGCTGTCAATTATGACACAAGTGTACTCTACTATGTAGACGACTCAGGCCTTCAAGTAGCCGACATAGTTGTAGGATTTCTTTATGCTGGATTCCCCATCGAGCCCCCGGATCCCAAAACAAAGTTCGACCAATATTGTGGGAATGAAGTTTATGTGAAAATTAATGAAATGTACACCAAGAACCTAGATCTTCAACAAAAGCGTAGGTCAGTTTTGAAAAGCATTGAAAAAGGTAGCTCTGAGTTATCGAAGTTCGCGAAGGATATCAGCCTACGCGTGTTGAGGGATCAACTAAAGACGTGCTGGAGCCTAAAAGTGAGGTATGATCTACTAAATTTCGAATCAAACATTGTAGCTTCCGAGCTCTGGGAAAAAATGTTCGAAGTCTTGAAAAATAAAGGTATAGCTGTCCACGAAGATGAAGGAAAAAATAGAGGTTGTTGGGTGATCAGAGGATTCGACGAAGACGACGACAAGGTGTTGGTCAGAAGTGATGAAACCCTGACATATATTGCCAAGGATATACCATACGCTGCTTGGAAACTGGGTTTGTTTTCTGACCCCTTCCTTTATTACGCATTTTCAGAGCAATGGGACACTTCAATCCTCTGGGCAGATACCCTTGACAAATCGGTCGGTTCTACGCCAAAACGAAGGTTTGGAGGTGCAGAGATCATAATTAACTTGATGGACTCGAGACAATCGAGACTACAAAATATAATCTCTAGTACCCTCTCGGCCATTGCTGATTATGACCAAGAACGGTATATGCATTTAAGCTACGAACCGGTTACACTTAGCTCTCGGACCGCTAAATCGTTAGGTATCGACATTGGGAATACGTCTGCTCATATGTCAGGTAGGAAAGGGATTTATGTTGGCGCAGATCAGGTTATGGAAACAGTTTACAAGAAGGCAAAGGAAGAAATACAGAGTAGGCATCCGGATATGAGCGACTCAGAACTATCTGATATTTCTGAAAGTTTAGGTAGGTCTGCCGTCCGTTACAATTTGATTAAACAGGATTTGGAGCGGCCGATAGTGTTCGACTTGGAGGAGTCATTGAGCTTGGATGGTGACAGTGGACCATATTTGCAGTATGCATTCGCGAGATCTCAAAGATTGCTCGAAAAAGGAGAATTAATACATCCGAACTTCAATCATACTGAACTTTTACACGATAAGGAGGTAAACTTGATTCGAGAATTGTCAAAAATGGACTTGATTGTCGAACAATGTTCATTACAAATGAACCCAAAGCTCGTGGCAAAGTATGCTCATAACCTCGCCGTAGCGTTTAATTTATTTTATGAGCAGGTACCCATTCTGAAGGAGACTAAAGAATCTCTAGTATCTGCAAGACTTCTAATAGTAAAGGCCTTTAACATCGTGATGAGACTAGTACTAAACTATCTTGGTATTGATCCATTGAATAGAATGTGATGGTCAAAATTTATGAAAGCCTGCGGTATTTCCATAAGGTATACAATGTCAATTCATTTTTTGCACTGAATTTATAAAGTCGAATGTATGGCAGGCAGCCATTGATCCTATTGGTTACCTCTTGAAAAAAGGTGTGTCTCCAAGTATGAGCGCTTGTGAGTTCCACTGAATCAAGAATCTATGTAAAACCCACAATCAAGCGAATCAATAACGTTCTCTATCATTATACCACTCAAAAAAATTAGGAAACTTTCGAGAAGAGGCGAAGGAATATTATATCAATGAGAACTCCATTTGGATACTTTCGTATAATGAAACATTATGGATATACTAGAAATCAGTTGATGGCGGGTTTCTATCCCATAAGCACACAAGATACGATCCAGATCGACATCTGTTGTTCATTTCGTTTTTTGCACCACAAGAGGACACGAATCCTCATATAGCTCCCTCCAATGTTAGCTGATATGGCGTTCCCCCTTTTATTAGCAATTCTAATTAAATGTTGACATTCAAACGAAACCATGAGAAGGACCCCATAATCCTGCAGTCATTTGATATATCTTGAGTAACATTTTTTGATTTTTCCTTACTGTTCCAATCTGCAACCCATATTAATTCCTCAATCGTATTAGTGCAGTTAATAGCAGTGAGGTAGCAATTACATTCAGGTAATTATGACTAAAATCCTCTTGACATCCAACTTACTGGATGTCTAGCTATTGGGTTCTCCATCATATTCATCTGCAGAATTTAGTGCAGTTAACCACCCAAAGAAAATGCTGCAGATTGTTTCTGAGAAGAATAACCTTGTAGATATGCTTCAACTGTAAGAGTCGTATTGTACATCTCATCTGCTTGGGAGTGCAATGCAAATGTGGATCTTCCATTATTATCGGTCAGTCCACTAAAGAAATACGTAGAAACGCCACTTCCATTTGCTATCCAACCATCGATGCTAACTCCAGCAAGTTCTGCTGATGTCTCCGAGTCTAATGCAGAAAAATTAAGGTTTAGGGTTGTATTGCCAGATTCTTGAGCTGAAACACGGAGAACAAATTCTTTCAATTCTAATATTCGTGCAGTTTCATTCAGAACATTTTGGGTAACATTGAGAATGACCTTATTCATTGCTACTGAAGTGAGTGCACCTATGGTAACAGGATTAGTGGTTGTGATAGTATCATTGATCCTGGTATTGGTTGCGTTTTCAAAAGTGGAAACTGTCAGATTTTCCTGGCTAATATTTTGGATCAATGATTGTACCTGGTCTTGAGAATAAGCAGGTGTACATAATAGTGCTAGAGGACAAATCAGGTATATGATTAGGGAAATTAAACTGCCGCGCATCAATTTAAATATTCTATAGGCTACTCCAATCTGTTATAAAAATACTGGCAATATATAGACTGCCATTTGGTTCAGTAGGGGGTTATCTGATCAATAGAGAGTCTATGATATTTTGGGCTGTTCTTGGATTGAAATAGGCTGATGGTTCGGCAGAATATGAAACCACAATCCATTTGTTATCTTTAACTGTCCAGGCCTGAGTCTGTTTAACTTCTGATTGATTCCCATCTATAGTGTATGTTATTTTATATGCGGGAAGTCCTGAAACTATTGTAGAAATAGCTTCTTGCAGGATAAAGTTATTTAAATTTCTCGCGAGAGTTAGAACGGTAGAGTTAGTGAATTTGTCGAGCGAATCAAGTTCCATGTTGTTAGGAGATGATACAACAATGTTTGCATTCTCTGCATATCCAAGTGTTCCATTAATCCCGGTATGGTAAAAATCTACGAGTATATTGTTACCCGAAATATTTCCAAGTTGCTCAAGTACATTCCAATTTGAAGGGTATTTGATTCGGACGCCCGAACTCGTATCTTCAAAAATTATATAATTAATGTTGCTTGAATTCTCTTCAAAGTCAAAGAAAACTTGTCCTATAACGACAAATCCATCATATATTCCCAATGAATTCAATATCACAAACAATAACCCGCCAAAAAGGGCCGCCCATATAATAAAGGAATTCAAATCTAGTTGGTCCCCTACTACGAATTAAGCTTTTTGATCCAATTTCAATATTCCTATTTCTGTAGTCAAGGTAAACTAGACTATGAGTTACATTTGGATTAAATAGACTAGAACATTATAATGAAGAACACAGTTGATTATAGCATTCAGACAGATCGCCATCATAGCGTATATGACTGGAATTTTATGGCTGAGAAGAAATCCACTTTCGATGTTGTTTTCAGCGATAAGTCCGTTTTCAATTCTATTTGTCCTTTTTGTAGTAAGCAATGGTGAGTATACGGACCTTGCAATCGCAGGAAGTCTTGTCATGGCAACTGTTGGCTATGGCCTAGCACTCGGGCAAGATATTTCATTTTACAAAACTGAATACAAAATTCAAGATATCTTCGTCGCAGCACCAGTGTCCCCCCTCACATACATGACTGGACTCGCATTGTCCGAATTGTTGTTTGGTCTCCCTGCATTGATCGCGCTTACAACCTTAGCCACATTGTTCGGAGAGAATTTATCAACTTTGCCATTGCTGATTTGTAGCATACTCTTGACTTGGGGGGCGATGTCTGCAATGGGTTTTTTCTTGTCTTCTCATATGCTACATATGCGAAATGCAACACAGATTATCTCTTTTGTAAATGTGATACTTGCGGTAATTCCGCCAGTGTATTATTCTATCGAACGACTTCCGTTGAATCTCCAATACTTGGCTTATTTAGTGCCTACAACTCACGCATCTTTGATGATACAGGATAGTATGGGACTAGTCACACCCGAAGCATGGTCAATATACTTGGGATTAGCAGTTCAATCCGCGTATCTGATAGGCTTCTTAGCTTTGGCCAGAGCGCGCGCAGTTTGGAGGGATTTGTAGCGATTCGCTTTAATTCTTACGCCTAATCATCTCTTTCATATGAAGTTTTTCATGTGGGCGGTATGATGCGCAATTTTATTCACAGATCTAAATTATTATCTAGGCATACCAATTCCTTAAGATCGTTATATAGAGTCAGAAATTCTGTACCCTTGACAGTCATTATAATTTCAAGAAAGTATGGATCGAATGAGATAAGGTCGTTGTACTCTAATTCGATTAACCATTCAGAAATATATGACTGGTATTTATCAAGCATTTTCTCTATTTTCTGAATCTTCAATCTTCCGGTACTATCCGAGAAGGAGAGTATATCCGCCACTAAATCTAGACCGTTGTACATCGATTACGATACTTAATTCATACCCTAAATAAAAGGAGCACCCAGACAAATATGAGAAAATTGTGACTCACATTTCCCTAACCAGCCTTTTATGTTACATCGATCAGGCATACGATAAAGGAAGAATACAATTTTACTAGGAACAATGCAATAGGTTAGTTGAATAGTTCTGTCTATCTACGGAGAAAAATGGAAGCAGTTGGTCAGTAGCCTAACCTCTTTCGTTCTCGATTTAAGTAATTCTTATTCATGTATTCCTCTAAAACTTTCTGTGGAGTCATTTCCAGCTCTATAGCGGTCTGGATTACAAAATGCAGTATGTCAATCAATTCAGTCTGCGCCTTTTCGGTTTCAAAGATAGCAGATTTTTTCCACCACTTCCAACTAGTGAGGTCTTGTAACTCGATGGCCTCGTGAATGACTGCTGTCATAAGAGCTGAAACCCTTTCATCGGTCTTTTTTGGATACCTATCTAGTCCCAAATAATCTACTAGTCTTTTCTGTTCGTTAAATATCTTTTCTAACGTATCTTCATACTGATTCATACCAGTCTTAGTCTGTTCTCATGCCTATATGAGAACTTCTAAGCAATGGAAGGTATGGGCAAAATTAGAGTTATAGTATACTATTTCACGGGTGGCCTACAAAGGAACCTTTTTATTGTAGCCTGTGTGCTTTCACTTCCAAAGTGAATATTTGAATTGTCATCCCCTGCGGCATCACAGCAATCCAAAAGACCATTAACCACATTACAGCGTTCAGTAAATAGGCGAGTGGCAGTACGATTGAAAAGTGAAATAGAATACCGAGGGAGGATGAGCAATGTGGATACCTATATGAATTTGATATTGGTTGATGCTGAGGAATTCAATCGACAGGATTTGTTGGCAAATTATGGAAAGGTAGTAATTCGAGGAAATAATGTCCTATTTATAAGACTGGAAAAAGACCTTTAATGGTAATCTTGTGAGAATTAGGGTATATGGGGAGTAATGGTAAGAAGGTATATATTCACTTCAGAAAGTGTAACAGAAGGTCACCCTGACAAGATATGCGATCAGGTCTCGGATTCTATTTTAGACGAGTTCCTCGCAAGTGATTCAGAATCTAGAGTCGCTGTAGAGTCGTTAACATCTACTGGAATAGTTTTCGTCGCAGGAGAGGTAACATCAAGACGCAGGGTAGATATACAGAAGGTAGTGAGAACCGTAATACGTGAGATCGGATATGATCGGCCTGAATACGGGTTTGATTCCGAATCTTGTTCGGTTATCGAATCTTTACACGAACAAAGTCCCGACATTTCTTTGGGAGTAACTCCGAGTAAGCAAAGAGAGCAGGGAGCAGGCGATCAAGGCCTAATGTTTGGATATGCAACTAATGAAACCCCGGAACTCATGCCGCTACCTATCATTATGGCTCACAAACTCTCAATGAAGCTGTCTGCGCTCAGAAAGCAAAAAAAACTGGGTTGGATTAGACCTGATGGTAAATCCCAGGTTTCAGTGGTTTACGAAGGTTCAAAGCCGGTGAGGATAGATACTGTAGTGATTTCAACACAACATGCCCCAGACATAAGCCTGAGCCAATTGAGGGAGGAGATTGTAAGTAAGGTGATAAAGGAGATCTGCTCAGATTGGATAACTCCTAATTCGAAATTCTTGGTCAACCCGACTGGGAGATTTGTCATAGGTGGGCCTATGGCTGACACCGGTTTGACCGGAAGGAAGGTAATCGCAGACACTTATGGGGGTGCAGGGAGACATGGTGGAGGAGCATTTTCAGGCAAGGATCCTTCTAAAGTTGATCGGTCTGCTTGCTATATGGCTAGGTATATAGCTAAGAACATAGTGGCTGCTGGGCTTGCTGACAAATGTGAGGTACAACTCGCGTACGCAATCGGTTTGCCCGATCCTGTTTCTGTGATGGTGAATACCTTTGGGACGTCTAGAATCGACGACGAGCTAATCGAGGGACGAGTCAGAGATTCATTTGAAATGAAGCCCGCGGATATAATTCGGATTCTAAATTTGAAGAGGCCAATTTATAAAAAGACAGCAGCATACGGCCACTTCGGAAGAAACGAACCTGAATTTACATGGGAAAGGACTGATAAAATGACAGATTTGACTGGTGGGACTATTAATAGCTGACATGAACATCATAGCTCCAGCTAGGAGATAAAAGCTTGACCCTATTTGGAATTCGAAGATACTACAATTTAGACCGTCCAAAATGTTAACATTTCCAATATGTGTTAACTGTTCTTGTGAGACTTGATTGGCCATGGCTATGAAAGTCGCTCTCGTCACCGGTTCATCGAGCGGGATTGGGTTCGCCATATCTAAAGAATTTGCTGAAAATCAGGGGTCCACTGTGTTAGTATGTGCTAGAAATATCAATGATGCTATCCGAGCGTCACAAAGGATTAAAGGAAATACTCATGCTTTTCAATTAGATGTTACGAAAGAAAAGGACGTCAGATCAGTTGTAAAAGAAGTCGTAGCAGATTATGGGACTATAGATATACTGGTGAACAGTGCTGGGTATAAGTTCGATAAGGCGATCTGGTACAAAAAGTATCATCAGATGACCGATCGGGCTTTGGATGCTATTTTAGAAGTTGATCTCAAGGGCACAATTCATATGACTAGAGCATTCCTTCCGAGCATGATAAGGAAAACTAGTCGCTCCGGTGGCGCTACAGGTGTAATAATTAATATCGCTTCTACTCCTGCCTTGTCAGGTCAAAAGGAAGGGGCACCTTACACCATAGCCAAGGCAGCCGTTATTGCTTTAACCAAGCACATCGCACTAGAATATGGAAATAAAAAAATTAGAGCGTATACTCTGGCACTAGGAAATATTGCAACAGATGCCACTTATCATGCTATGACGAAGCGAGACAGGAATAAGGGAGTTAGTGAACCGGCGATGAAAAGATGGGGTTCTGTGGAGGAGGTCGCCAAAGTAGCAGCATGCTTAGGGAGTGAAAGCTTTTCGTATGCTACAGGAAATACTATAATAATAGACGGTGGTAAAGTCATTGTTTAAGAATCATATATCCAATTCGGGAATAATGAAAGAGAGATGGTTGCGAGCATAGTAGGGAAGATGCAAACTACTCCTCTTTTGACGGCAAATTGAAAGTCAAGAGTTCCTCCCTTAGAAAAGGATACACAACTGGGACCTCAGCTGCGGCTGCCACCAAAGCAGCATTGAATCGACTTCTATTGGGGAAGGAAGTAAATTGTGTAGAAGTTGCATTACCAAAAGGAGGAAAGATCATCATACATATTGAATGGACTCAAGTTGGTGACGGATACGTGACCTGCTCTGTCACGAAGGATGGTGGAGATGACCCAGATGCCACCCATGGGGCGCAGATTCTGTCTACTGTTTCACTAAACAATAACGTCGGTGCTATCCAAATAGATGGAGGACAAGGAGTTGGACGTGTAACAAAGCCTGGTTTAGGACTTCCAATAGGAGCAGCTGCGATAAATCCTGTGCCATACATGATGATCAAGGCGGCTGCTTTGGAGATTGCAGGGAGGCTGCTTGAAACAACAGGGATTAGTGTAACAATATCGGTACCAACGGGGGAGACCATAGCGCAAAAAACCGATAATCCGCGGTTAGGCATTCTGGGTGGAATATCGATACTGGGAACAACAGGGATTGTTATTCCTTATTCTACGGCTTCGTTCGCCGCATCGATCAGACAAAGTTTAGATGTAGCACTAGCTATGGGTGTTGACACAGTTGCGTTGACAACTGGAGGTAGGAGTGAAGAGTTCGTTAGAAAACTGTATAATGACACACTCCCAGAACATTCCCTCATACAGATGGGGGATTTTGTAGGGTACGCTATAAAGCAGTGTCGAATCAAGAAGGTGAAGAATGTCGTCATCGCTGGCTTTATTGGGAAGCTTACGAAGATAGCGATGGGAGTAAAACAGACTCACGTAAAAGGTTCACACGTTGACATGGAGTTCATGGCAAATCTTGCGTCGGATTGTGATTGCTCCTCCGATATTCAATCCAAAATACTGAAAGCCAATACAGCGCGTCACGTTCAAGAGATAATAAATGAACATAGAATATCAGGGTACTTTGATATGATATGCAACCGCGCTCATACAACATTGATTAAGGATAACGAACCTTCATTGAATCTCCAAATCGTAATGTTTGATTTCGATGGAAAGCTGTGTGGCTGTTACCCGACAAAAAATTATAACCCCTTCATTGAATATCCGAAATAGATAATTCTCTCACACTCCATTTTGGCAACAGTGAGTGGTCATGTTTGCACGAAGATTCAGAAAAGTATTGGTTAGTCAATAATATTCAGCGATGATCATATCTTAAACTTCATCTACTGAACCGGTGACTATAACCCAATTCCACAATTATGCTAAAGACGATATCCTAGCGAACCCTGCCTGACGTAAGCTCTAGCAAAAGGGGGTCAGAGATAGAAGTTTTTCCTGCACCTTGATCGCGTAGTTTTCCACAGTTCTCTCCACTATGAATAGGAATAAAAGAGGGTATAGGGACCCAACCCCAGTAGGATCCAATCTGAATCACAAAAGACCTACAGTCATTAGTATAGTAGCAATAACCAAGAATGGAATCAGAATAGCCAAGAGTATAAGAAGCAATTGGCCTGATGCTGAGATTTATGTTCCCAGAAAGCACTATGAATCATCAGATGACATTCAATGGTTCGAAGAACCGACCTCGCAAATTATGGAGAGGCTTTTTAAGACCAGCGGTGCGTTAATCTGCATTTTTTCTCTTGGAGCAGTAATCAGACTTATAGCTCCCTTTATAAGTAACAAGAAATATGACCCTGCAGTTGTAGTTATTGATGATAAGGCAAACTTTGTCATTAGTGCATTATCTGGTCACCTGGGCGGGGCGAATTCGTTAGCTACAGAGCTATCTACCTTTTTCGAAGGAAGCAAGGCTGTTATAACGACCGCTGCCGACGTGAATCAAACTATAGCTGTGGACATTCTAGGGAGGGATCTAGGATGGACAATAGATGGCTACGATACCGTTACTCCCGTAAGTGCTTGCATGGTCAACGAGATGCCTATAGGACTTTACCAAGATTCGGGAGAACGAAATTGGTTGTCAACGAAAAGCCTTCCTCGAAACGTCAAACCCTTATTAGGACTTGATGATCTGAAATCTACAGAATTTCTTGCTGGCTTAGTGATTACAGATAGGATTCTAAGAGACAGGGAAATTTCATCTAAATCTGTAATCTATAGACCTAAGAGTCTTGTAGTAGGTATCGGCATGCATTTGGACACCTCTAAGGAAACGATCGAATCGGCAATACTTCAGGTATTCAAAGAAAATTGTTTAAGTTTCAAAAGCATAAGAAATCTAGCTACAATTGAGAATAAAGCTGGGGCAAGAGGGTTGCTTGATTTTTCAAGATCATACCAAATTCCGATAGAAGCCTTCAACGACGACCAGCTTTCTAGAATACATGTTCCTAATCCTTCGGAACTAGTGGGACGATTTCAAGGCACGAAGAGTGTAGCTGAAGCGGCTGCGCTATTGAGCTCCAGCGGTGATCTAGTGGTCCCCAAGCTTAAATTTCCCCCTGATCTTACTCTGTCTGTTGCTAGGATGGAATTTAAATAGTTGAATAAAGCGATGCTGATTGTAGATAGAGGCAGCAGAGAGCCAGAAGTCAAAGAAGAGCTAGAAGTTATTTGTTCAGCCATTAGCAAGAATTATCCTGGCATGTACAGTTATACGACATACTGTTTTTTGGAAGTGGTTCCGCCCTACATAGAGGATGGAATTTCAAACTGCATAGCCAACGGCGCCGACTTCATCACTATCATTCCGTATTTTCTATATCCCGGTATGAAACTAAAAGATTCTGTGAAGAAAGTCGCATCCCTATCGAGGAGTAAGGATGTTCGTGTTGCTATCGCTAAGCCACTTAGCAAGAACACAAAGATGGCCGAAGTTATATTAAGAAGAGTTCACGAAACTAAGCGAGAGAACTCTCTACAGTTGTCTGACTTTGAGTGCGACTTATTGCTTATTGGTCATGGTAGTAGTGATAGAAGGGCTAGAGAAGCGTTCGACTACATGGTTGATTTGCTTAGACCTAATTTTAGAAGTGTCCGTTTCTGTTTCCTAGAGCTCGACGAACCTGATATTATGGAGGGAATAAGGAGTTCCTTGGCCGCTCTACCCAAATGTCTTTTGATAGTTCCATATTTCTTGCACAAAGGAGCTCACATTAAATATGACATAGTGCGAGAAATCAGTACGTCGATCAGGGAACAAAATCCAACTAACATGTACCTCACAGAGCATTTAGGGGTTGACGGTCAGTTAGTTGATATAGTCTTGGATAGGGCAATGGAAGTTGAGCGAGGAATCTTACCCCAAACCTAATTACTACAACGCAGATCATGGTCTGCGCAAGATGTCGACGAAAGCATTTGAGATCGAGAATGAGAGTTTCGCCATAATAGATAGCGAAGTGGGAGTACATACCTATGATGAACTTGAATGGGCAATCGTAAGAAGGGTAATTCATGCAACGGCTGATTTTGATTTTGCAGGGAAAGAAAAAATAATATTTCATGGAGACGTTTTCGCATCAGCTTTCAAAGCGATTGAGGATGAATGCCACATTCTCTCTGATATAGAAATGGTACTTTCCGGTATAAACAAGCAATTGACCAAGGAATTAAATCTGAAAACCTTGTGTAGGATTTCGGATATTTCAGTTATTAAATACTCTCGTGACAATAACCTGACCCGATCTCAAGTGGCAATGGATTTTTCAGCAGCGCAGATTCAAAACGGCATAGTGGTTATAGGTAATGCTCCTACAGCACTGTTTCAACTAATATCCATGATTAGGGAAAACAGAGTAAAGCCTGCTCTCGTAATAGGAATTCCTGTAGGTTTCATCTCTGCCCTCGAATCAAAGAGAGAATTATTGCGCACCCCCATTCCGTCCATTACCAATATCGGGCGCAAAGGGGGTAGCGCAGCTGCCTCTTCAATAATCAATGCGCTAATGTTAATTCATAAGAGCAGAGTACGGTAGAATTAGTTGAAAATTCTAACGATCTGAGAAATTTTTATTAACTAAGATAAGTGATCGTTCTTTCTTTTGCCTGGATTGAAAGTGAGGATCACTTTATTATTGTCTGTATTTTGGGTTTCGAACGATGTAGATATCAATCGATCGTATCCATAATATACTTGTTTCAACATCCATAAATCGATGTTAACGCTGGAATCAATCAAGAAGATAATGACCAACAAGTTGGAGGTAATTCGTGAACATGAAACGGCTCAGGAAGCTGCTAAGAAAATGAAGCATAAAGAGATAGGTTCATTGTTAGTCGTTGATGAATCAAATAAGCACGTTGGCATAGTAACCGAAAAAGACCTTGTCTCAAAAGTCTGCCTCCAGAACAAAAGGAGTAATGAGGTACTAGTAAGCGACATAATGTCTTCCCCCTTGGTGTACATTGACAATAAAGCAACCCTTGAGGAAGCAGCTAGGAAGATGGTTGATAACAAAATACAGCATCTGTTGATAAAGGATACAGGTACGCTGGTTGGCATACTCACCACAAGCGATCTCAGTACCTATCTAAGGCAAAACATGGATTTGGACGAAGTTAATGCTACTATCCTTGAATCATTGATGGAACAACAAAAGACAAAATGAGCCTAAGAGTTGATCGGAAAATGTCTGTGGCCAAGCTTCTGTAATACGCAATTAACGTTATTCCATCTCTTAAGAAATGATTTGCCATTGAAAAGGAGACATCTTACTCTTGAAAGAGATAATTGCAAGCATAGAAATTAGATCAAACCCTGAGAAGGTTTGGAAAGTATTAACTGATTTTCAACTCTATAAATATTGGAACCCATTCATAATTGAGATTGATGGGTCTCCTAGGAAGGGAGAGAAGATCAAAATAGAATTAAGGACTGCAACTCAAAAGACTCGTGTTTATCGCCCCGTAATAACAAAGGTGGATCCCCCAACAGAATTGAGATGGCATGGAAAGGCTCTTCTCCCTTTAATATTAAATGGAGAGCATATATTTACAATCCAAGAAAATGAAGGTCATGAATCAATCTTTACTCAAAAAGAGATATTCAAAGGTTTAGGAGCATATTTGGGGGATGCCAGAATGTTCAATGATATACGGAAAAGCTTTCAGATGATGAATTCTAGTTTAAAAATAAGAGCAGAGAGTCATGAATAGATTTTTCATTTCAAGTTGATGCCTAAGTAATGAACTTGTTGTTGGTCATAACATATTTTTCAACCTTACTAACGAAAGACATATCCTTGCAGGGATCAATACCCTCAGTCATCGGCCAAATGACCATTGCCAGTTTTTAATTTGGCTGAGTACTAGTAACTCTAAACGTTATCAGATTACGAGTAATATCTGGATTCAACCCATTATTGATTATTTTCGATGCTTTTATTCGACAGTATTCTGCCTACAGTTCGAGAACTGCATCGGAATATGCTGCCTTCCGAGAGTAACCCACAAATTACACAAACTTGCCCCAAATAATTCGCTCAATCATTCACAACATGGAGTCATCAAGAGGCTATTCAAGCTTTCCAGGCTCATCACATTCCGCGTGTCAAAACTAGGAAAGTTTAGAAATCTCGTAAAGGCGATCTCTACGTTACTTGAATTTACCCACATACCATATCAGCGATAAAAGACAACTACAGTAGGAGGGATTTAGTGAAATGATCAGTCTGGATATTCAAGTGAAAATGAAGACACTGGGGCAAGAACTAT
>Ga0210114_1000263_pt1 | contig 13576 bp, 11 predicted proteins | sample MayberryNW_TuleA_FD_185524 | JGI IMG/M metagenome (GOLD analysis project Ga0210114, IMG submission 185524) | Wetland microbial communities from San Francisco Bay, California, USA, that impact long-term carbon sequestration - MayberryNW_TuleA_D2... | ecosystem: Environmental > Aquatic > Marine >...
GCCTGAAAATAACCTTCTCCGTCCTATGCCCGCAATCTCCAGGGCTCGGCCCTCGGTCGCTTTGTTAGTTACTTAATTATGGACTCCTTAATAAGTATCGTTATCGCCCCTTGGCCTTTCTTTCCTGCGCCAACTGCTCCAGAAAAGACAAATCCAACAGCTCACTCACGTTCAATTTCATTCCCATCAGGTTCTTATCGTTGGCAATCACGTTCTCCATCGCCTTGGCCGTGACAATCGGCAGTCCCGGGGTCACTTGACTATAGACTCTGCGGGTTTCTTCAAGCTCTTCGATCACGTTGGAACGATAGTATTCCCCGAGATATTTGAGGACACGGTCTTTGTTTTTCTCGTCACGATAAAAATCCATGCCATCCGCCAAACCGCGCATGAAGTTCATGACCGTCTCTCGTTCAGCGCGGATGAAGGATCGCATGGTCACCGGTCCGGCAATGGTATATTCAAAATCTTCCTTGGAAAAATCGATAAACGTTGGGTAACCCGCTTTGCGCGCCTTAAGGGTAAATGGAGATTGAAGTACGGTCGCATGAACTTGCCCCGTCGTAAGCGCCGTCCAACGGTCGCCCTGCCCGCCGATCCCAACGATCTGCACATCCTTATCGGGAGCTAGACCGAGACGCCGCGCGGCCAGCCGGGCAATGAAATCCGTGCTCGATCCGAGTTGGCTGACTCCGATTCTCTTGCCCTTGAGCTCCTCCGGTCGCTTGATCGAAGGATGGGCCGCCAAAATGTAATCCAGGCGGTTTCCGACCGCGCCAATAAACTGAAACTCCTTGGCACCCTGCGCCCAGGCCGCCACTACGGTGGAAGCGCCTTGCAGTTGGAGCAGTAGGGCCCCGGAGAGTGCCGCCTGAATCCCCATGAGCCCTCCCCGGATGTAGATCGGCTCAAGCTTCAAGCCATGCTTTTCGAATGAGCCCGAACGGTACGCAACCCAAAAGTAACTGGACGAACCCCCCAAAGGGTAGCCGACTTTAAGCTCGCGCAGCGGTTTGCTCTGGGGGGAGGCCGCCGACGGCAGTTGAAGGACTAACAAGGCAATGCAGGCGAGAATGATTTTCTTGCAGCCTCGAGCGGCTACTTTTGGACGTTGGATTTTAGATTTCGGATTGTCGGATAAGACGTGCTTCCAGTTTGATCCATTCATCACATTCTCCTTTTGCCGACCTCAAATCGCCCCAAAGTGCTCAGGCCAACTCGAAGCAAGGCAGCTTGATCGCCGGATCGTGGGTCGGCTGGAAAACCGCTTTGACACGGTCGCCTGTTCTCACTTTCTCTTTCGAGTCGCCGACCAACTTGCTTTCGATGATCACGCCTTCGTCCAAGATCACGTTGATGTAGTAAATGGGAACTTCGTCTTTGAACGCCGGATTGCGCGGCACCCGCACCAGAGTGAAGCTGTGAATTTTGCCGGTGCCTTTGGACTCGATCCAATCTAGCTCGCCGAAACATTCGACGCAGGCAACGCGCGGAAAGAATTGCAATTTGCCGCAGCTCCTGCACTTTTGCAGCAAAAACTTTTCGTTCGCGGCCGCTTGCCAGAAACGCTCATCGACTTTATTGACCTTGGGAAGACTCTTCTGAGGCATTCTTGCTTCGGCCATTACTTTCTCCTTTCCATGACCAGCGCCGCCGTCGTGCCGAGATTGCGGCCATAGTTGAGCCAGCCGATGCCGGTCACCAAAGCACGCTCCGCTTTTTTAACTTGGTGGCCATCGGCTTCGCCGCGCAGTTGGCGCAGCGCCTCGACGATATGAAGATACCCGCCCGCCAAGCCCGCCTGCCCCACCGACAATTCGCCGCCGCCGGTATTGACCGGAAAATCGCCTTTGTAAGTCAAATCGTGTGCGTCGACGAATTTGCCGCCTTCGCCCTTTCGGCAGAATCCCAGATCCTCGATCTGAATCATGACCGCGATCGGGTAGTCGTCATAAATTTCCACCAGGTCGATATCGGAATGCTTGACCTCGCTGAAAATGCGCTCGCCGACGACTTTCTGGCCGAAGGTGGTCTTGTCGGGCAACATGTTCGCCACTTGATAATGCGAAATTTCCGCGTCGGTCACGAGATAGACGAGCTTGTCGGTAATCCGTTTCGCCTTCTCCTCCGACGCCAGTACGATGCACTCGGCACCCGAGCAGGGCATGACGCAGTCAAAAAGACGAATCGGATCCGAGATCATCCGCGAGCTTAAGTAATCCTGCATGGTCATCGGTTCGCGAAACAGCGCTTGTGGATTGTTAAGCGCGTTTTCGCGTTGCGCGATGGCGATCTTGCCGATCTGTTCGAGGGTCGTGCCGTAGTTTTCCATGTGCAGCCGCTGGATCAGCGCCATCAGACTATTCGGCCCGCCATAACCGTAAACATCCACGAAATTACCGCGCTGGTATTCCAATTGGCGCTGGGTCGGGACGCTCTTATCGAACGAGTTGCCGCCGACTAAAACCGCGACGTCGAGGTGACCGCATTCGATCGCATCCGCCGCGCGCCTGACGCTCATTACGCCGCCGGCGCCGCCATAATCGCCGTTCAACACCCAGTCGACTTCCAAACCCAACTGCTCGGCCACATGCGGCGAGTAGTCGGGGCTGGTTTGTGTGGTGATTGAAAATCCCCGGATGTCTTTTTTGTGAAGGCCCGTCTGGCGTAACGCATCACGTATCGCCTCGGCATAATAAGAAAGCGCCGATGCTTCAGACTTGCGCGAGTATTCGGTGGAGCCGTAGCCGACAAAACAAACTTTTCTTCGCTTCATCATCGCTCCCTTGTGGTCGCAGGTAGGGCCATGGACCCAACACAATCGTAGCGCAGCGGCGCCCGTGCGTGCGGATCCCCCCGCCTCACGTTTCGATGAATCTTTCTCCCCGCGCCCGATCCAACTCGTGCTCTTGACCATAGAGCAGGCGCAGCAGGCGGGCCTCCCGGTAAAATCCTTCGAAGGGAAATTCCTTGCACACGCCGTAGCCGCCGTGAATTTGAATCGCGGTGTCGGCGGCTTGAAACGCCATTTTCGCCGCGCGCTTCTTTGCGAGCGCAGCCTCTTCGAAATAACTCAATTCCTGATCGGCGCGCCAAGCAGCTTCCAGAGTAAGCCAAGTCGACGTGCGTAGTTCGATCGACAGATCCGCCAACATCCACTGAATCGCCTGGCGCTGCGCCAGCGGACGACCGAAGGTCACCCGGTTACGCGCATGTTCGATGGAGCTTTCCAGGCAGCGCATGCCGATACCCAGCGAGCGTGCGGCGATGTTCAGTTGCTCGGATGCGATCACAGCCCCCGCCTCATATTCGTAGCCAAGCAGTTGTTCGCTGGGAATTTTGCACTGGCGTAGCATGAGCCGCGCCACGATCCAGTCGTTCGTGAGCTCGACTTCATCGCCGATGGTGACTCCCGGCATGTCTCGCTGAATCGCAAACAGCCCGAGTCGCTGTGTGCCCTGCTCTCGGGCCGGAAACAGAAATAGATCCGCGCGCGGATTGGCAATAAAAATCGATGAATCGCGCAAGATACAGCCCTCGGGCTCCTCTCGGTAGAATGTTTGCAGCCGGCTGAGCTCGCCGGTCTTGTGCGCTTCTGCAAAAGCCAGCGCAAGCGAGATCGTACCGTCGGCAAGAGCTTCGCCATATTGGGTTTCGAACAAGAACCGTGGGATTGAAACCGGTCGAAAAGGTAACACCGAGCGGCCGAACTCACGTTGAATCAATACCCGGGCGACCGCACTCATGTTCGAGCCGCCCAAATTTTCGGGCAAGTCCAGGCTCCACAGCCCCACCTGGCGCGCCCGCTCGTTCAGCTCGGCCGCTGCTTGCGCGTCTAGCTCGCGTTTTGCTGGGGCACCGGGCGGAAGAAACGGCGCTTGCTGTTTTAAATACACGCCTTCGCGCGCGATCAGTTCCCTATCGACGAACTGTGCCGCAGTGTCTTTGATCAGCCTCTCTTCTTCGGTGAGTTTCAGATCCATGGGAACGCCTTCTTGGACGAACAGGTCAAAGGTTCAATCGTTCACGGCAATGCCAATGCCGCCGCGCCTTCCCGAAACAACTCTCGTTGGATAATATGCCGCTGTATTTCAGACGGGCCTTCGACAATTCTCGTTGCCCGCGCATGGCGGAATGTCCTGGCGAGCACGTGGTTCTTGTGCAGTCCCGACGGGCCGCAAACCTCCAAAGCAAAATCCGTCACCTGGTGTAGGAGTTCCGTGGCAAACAATTTCACGCTGGCTGCCTCGGAGCGCACGTTCATTTTTTGATCGGCTTTCCAAGCGCCGAGATAGGTCAGCGTTCGTAACGCTTCGATTTCGCCGAGAAAATGGCCGATTCGGCCGGCAAATCGGTCAGCAGCCTTATGCCGTACTAAATCGGCGACCACGCGCAGCACCCGCCGCGCTTGGCCATGGGCGCGAATGCCGACTTGGAAGCGCCGGTTGCCGAGCCAGGCCTGATTGAGCGCCCAGCCGTCGCCGACTTCACCGAGCACCTGGGATTTGTGCACCCGGCAGTTTTCGAAAACCAATTCGCACGGCTCGGTCCCGGCAAGGGTCGCAATGCTGCGCGTCACTCGATAGCCCGGTGTGCCGGTATCGATGAGAAAGCAGGTCACGCCCTCGCGCCCTACCGTACCCGGCAAGCGCGCGAAGAGTTGCACGAAGTCAGCGACGTCGGCAAAGGTCGGAAACATTTTCGTGCCGTTGATCACGAAATCTTCGCCGTCAGGCGTCGCTGTCGTCTGCAACATCGAAGGGTCGGCGCCCGATGCGGGCTCGCTGAGACCGAAAGCCGACGTCTTCTCGCCGCGGATACAGGGCCAGAGATATTGGTCGATCTGCGCGCCCTTGCAGCTATAAAGGATGTTCGACACGTGATTGCCGAACTCAAACGGAATAGCGGTTTTCTCGAGCTCTTCGGTCACCGCGATCATGGCGACATTGCTGATCTCCGCGCCGCCGTATCGTTTCGGCACGTCGAGGCGCCACAATCCTTGGACCTCGGCCTTTTTCTCAAGACCTTCCATGATGCCCAAGTAACGTTTGATCTCCGGGTCATCGCTCGATTTAACCCGGCTCTTCCAGCGGCTGCCTTCGAATATGTCGGGGGCGTTGGTGAATTCCGGCTCTAGCGGAACCAGCTCATCGCGCACGAACTCGGCGACAATCTTGCGCAGGTTTTCCTCATCGCTGGAAAGATAAAATTCCATGGCCGGCCAATTCCTTATATGTTCCTAATCGACGATCGAGCTCTCACAGACTTCACGGCAAGACAACGTCCCCTTATCACACCTCGCGCTCTCCGCGAAAGAGCGCGGCGACGTTGACCCACCCCTGATCTCTATGCTAAGCGAAAAACGAACCCAACAACGGCTGGCACGCAAAGCGGCCGATTCGCATAGACTCGCGGGGAAAACTTTGCTACATTGCGCCGCTCTAGGGATGGCGAGGACCATCGCGGCGGCGGCAGCCGGGCGTTCGAAAGGAGTTTTCGTTGAAGATCACACCCGCAGCGTTATTTAGCTTTTGCGCTCTGGTTTTTTTCTGTGTGTTCGTCTATCTGGCGCAGGAGTGGCGCCTTCAGGCACGGCTTTATCCCTGGGCGATCGGCGTCCCGATGGTGATTCTCGCCCTCATCCAAGTCGTCCTGGACTTAAGGGGTTTCAAAGCGAAACAATCGGCCGACGCAACGCCGGTGGATTTTCAGTTCACCAAAGAGATCGATCCGGCAACGGCGAAGAAGCGAGCCATCGTCATGTTTTCATGGCTGCTTGGATTCTTTGGATTGATTTGGCTTCTCGGTTTTCCGATCGGAATCCCCCTAATGATGTTCGCCTATCTGAAATTCCAGGGCGGCGAGCCGTGGGTTCTGTCGATCACGTTGACCGTTATCGCCTGGCTGTTCTTTTATGGCTTGTTTGTTAAGTTACTGACCCTGCCGTTCCCGGAAGGATTGATCATCACCTGGCTTGGACTGAGTTGAACGCGTCGCTCGCCTCGGCTCGCCGCTATCGTCTAGAAAACCGCGCGCTCTCAGCGCCCGATCTTCGTAAACCGGATACATGCCAGCACAACTGAGGAGATTGAAATAACCCGCCGATAGGGGTTCTTGAAAAAAGAGCGCGCATGATTGATGAACCGGCCCGCGCTCATCGTCAAACAGTAAGGAAGGATCGGACAATCGAATGTTATCCGCCAAGCGCGCGCCAGCGCGTTTGGCATGCAAAAAAAGGAGGAACAAGACAGATGAGAAAAGTCCTACTGGCAAGCCTTTTAATGGTCATGGCCGCGGCGAATCTTCATGCCCAAGCCACCCCTTACTATCAGGGGAAACAGATCAGGGCGGTCGTCGGCTTCACGGCCGGCGGGTTCTACGACCGCTGGGCAAGATTGTTGGCTCGTCACCTACCCAAGTACATTCCCGGCAAACCGGAAATGATCGTCCAAAATATGCCGGGTGCCGGCTCGGTGGTGGCCACCAATTACGTCTATGACGTCGCGAAACCGGATGGCCTGACCCTGGGCTTCCCCAGCAGCGCGATCTACCTGGACCAACTGGTTGGCCGCACCGAAGCGAAGTTCGACATCCGAAAAATTAATTGGATTGGGTCGCCGGTCAAAGAGCCGGTGCTTCTTTATGTGCGAAGCGACAGCCCGTATAAAACTATTGCGGATTTAAAAAATGCCAAAGAGCCGCCCAAATGCGGTGCGACCGGAACGGTGAGCACCGATTTCATCTTGGCGCGCTTGCTCGAAGAGACCATAGCAGGAATCAAGATTGAAACCGTGTTGGGATATCCCGGAGGGTCGGAAATCGATCTCGCCGTAGAGAGAGGCGAAGTCGTCTGCCGCGGCATGACGGCGTCACCGTTCCATGGCCGTGAACCGTTTCTTTCGTGGCAGAAAAAAAACTTTGTCCGAGTTTTGCTCTTTACCGGCGAAAAGCGCCACGAGAAGATGCCGAATGTTCCGACGCTCGACGAGATTTTCGATAAAGAGAAAGTTCCCGAAGCCGGTCGACGGGTTGCCGACGTCATACTGGCTGCCGAGAAATTCGGACGCCCGATCATTGCCGGACCTGGAACTCCAGCCGAACCGGTAAAGATTCTGCGCCAGGCCTTCAATCAGGTGATGAAAGATCCGGAGCTGCTGGCCGACGCCAAGAAAGGAAAGATGGACGTGGATCCTGCAAGCGGCGAAGAACTCCAGAAGCTGGCAAACCAGGTCTTGGAGCAGCCGCCTGAGGTCATGGCCCGCGTAAAAAAGATTCTGGGAAAGTAGCCCGTTGGTTATTTTATTATGTTGACCGCAAGAAAAACAATTGGAGGTGAAAAGCGTATGAAGATCGCCATTACCGTGTTTGCATGGATTCTGCTCTGGTGCACGGCTGTTCAAGCCCAGGAACCCTTCTATAAAGGCAAGACTATCACCATCATCGTTGGCACCAAGGCGGGAGACGTTTACGACCTCTATCCAAGAATGCTGAGTGATTACTTCACGAAACATATCCCCGGCAACCCGAACGTGATCATTCAGAACGTACCTGGCGCGGCGTCGCTGATTGCCGCCAATCAGGTCTACAACGTCGCTAAGCCTGATGGACTGACCATTGGAGCCATCTATCCAGCCCTCTACTTCGAGCAATTAATCAAACGACCGGAAGTCAAGTTCGACTGGAACAAGTTTGGTTGGATCGGCAGCACCGTCACTTCCAACCATCTCATGTATATGCGCTCCGACACAAAGTACAAAACCTTCGCAGATGTCCACCAATCGCCGGTCGCACCCAAATGCGGAGCAACCGGAGTCACTTCCACCGGGTACTACATGCCGAAATTGGTGCAAGAGGCCACCGGTGCAAAGTTTGACATCGTTTCAGGTTATGTGTCGGGCCAGGACATCGATTTAGCGGTAGAAAGAGGCGAGCTCCAGTGCCGCGCTTTTACCATCACGGCTTATTTCGCTCGCGAACCATTCATCACCTGGCGCAAGAAGGGTTTCGCTCACGTATTGTTCCAGACCGGTCAGAAACCCGATGCTAGAGTTAAAGATGCGCCGACGATTTATCAGCTGATGGACAAGTACAAGACTTCTGACGGTGTCCGAAGTCTTGCTAAAGTCATCTTGGCCTCCGGTGAATTCGGCCGGCCGTTGGTCACGCCTCCCGGCGTTCCTGCCGACCGTCTCAAAACCTTGCGCGATGCTTTCGACAAGTCGATAAACGACCCCGGCATCAAAGCGGATGCAGAGAAGCGCAGACTGGAGTTGGATCCTGCAAGCGGCGCAGAGCTCGAGTCACTGGCCAAGGAGGTCATGGCCTCGAGTCCCGATGTTGTTCAGAGGGTACAGAAGCTGCTAGGTAAATAGCCGCTGAAAATGTATGCGAAGGCATCCGTTCGCAAGTAGCGCGGATGCCTTCGCGTCTTTATGTATGACAAAAGCGGCGCCTTGCGATCGGCAGGTTTTTCTCGCATGGATCCGAAAGCTTTACACCCAAACACGGCTTTGCTATGAGTTGAAGCGCCCGTTACGGACGTTGTGTGGCCGCAAGGAGGACCAAGATGCTTTCCGCTCTTATGACATTTCTGTTGTTCAGCCTGTGGAGTATCAGCGCCCATGCTCAGGCCCCTTTCTACCAAGGCAAGACCATAACTTTCGTCGTCGCCGCCAAGGCCGGCGATGTTTACGATCTCTACCCGCGCCTGCTTGCGGAGTTCTTGCCCAAGCACATCCCGGGTAACCCAAACATTATTATTCAAAATGTTCCCGGCGCGGCCGGCTTGATTGGAACAAACCAGTTTTACAATACCGCCAAGCCTGACGGCTTGGCGTTGGGTGCAACTTATCCGGCGCTTTATTTCGAGCAGCTCGTCGGGCGGCCCGAAGTTAAATTCGACTGGAACAAATTAATCTGGGTCGGCAGTCCGGTGAGCTCAAAGAGCCTCATGTACATGCGTGCCGACTCGCCGTACAAGTCGGTTGAAGATATCCGCACAGCCAGCACGCCACCGAAATGCGGCGCAACCGGAGTCACTTCATCGGCCTATTACATGCCGAAACTTATGGAGCAAGCCTTTGGAACCAAGTTCGATGTCGTCTCCGGCTACGTTTCGGGATCCGACATCGACCTCGCCGTGGAGCGCGGCGAAGTTATTTGCCGCGCCTTTACGATCAACGCATTTTTTGCTCGCGAGCCGTTTATTACCTGGCGCAAGAAAAATTTCGTTCGCGTAATGTACCAGACGGGGAGCAAACCGGATGAACGCCTTAAAGACGTGCCGTTGTTCAAAGATTTCATGGATAAGTACAAGACCCCTGAAACCGTGCGACGCTTAGCCAACGTCGTATTGGCCTCCGACGAGATCGGCCGTCCGATCATTTTCCCGCCGGGAGTGCCTGCCGACCGGGTCAAGATCATTCGCGACGCATTCAACAAAACGATTGACGATCCGGCACTGAAGGCGGAAGCGAAACGACGCCGCTTGGACATCGACCCGGCCAAGGGTGAAGAGCTCGACGTCTTGGCCAAAGAAGTCATGACGACACCCCCGGATATCGTGGAACGAGTGAAAAAGCTGCTGGGAAAGTAAAGATCGCATCGCGATGCCCGGAGGTCACTTATGCGCCTACGCTCGAGCGCCCGGATGAAAAGTCGCGCCGATGAATGCAGTCCACGGTCAATTTCACGAAGAGCAAGGTTGCGCGCTTTGCTCTTCTTTTTTTTGCTAGCGCTGTTGCCGGCCTGGAACTCCAACCTCTATCCCCAAACTCCCTTTTACCAAGGCAAAACAATAAGAATCATAGTCGGTTCGACTACAGGGGGCGGCTACGATCTTTGGGCGCGTCTGCTGGCTCGATACTACGGCAAACATATTCCCGGCAATCCTGAAATCGTCGTGCAAAATATGCCGGGCGCCGGCTCGCTGGTGGCAGCCAACCACGTCTACAACGTGGCCAAACCCGACGGCCTCACGCTCGGCGCAATCCTACCTGCACTTTACTTCGATCAGCTCGTTCGACGTAAAGAGGTCCAATTCGACTGGGCGAAATTTACCTGGATCGGCTCCCCTGAACAGAACGAACCACTCCATTACATGCGCGCCGATTCCCCGTACAAAACCATAGAAGATATCCGCAAAGCGAAGGAGCCGCCCCGCTGCGGCAGTTCGGGGACGGGAACCACCGGCCATTACATTCCCAGACTTCTCGAAGAAACGCTCGGACTCAAACACACCATTGTCGGCGGCTATCAAGGCGGATCGGAAATTGATCTTGCAGTGGAGAGAAATGAGGTCCAGTGCTGGTCGCCGCTCATCGCGACCTTCTTCGGCCGGGAGCCCTACGTTAGCTGGTACAAAAGAGGGTTCGTACGCGTGCTCGTTCAAATGGGCAAAAAACGCGACCCTCGGCTCGAGAACGTGCCAACGATTTACGAGCTCATGGACCGAGACAAAACGCCCGAGGCAGGCAAGCGCCTGGCACGGGTCGTCTTGACCGCGGCATCCTTGGGCCGTCCGATCGTCGGGCCTCCCGCACTTTCGGCCGAGCTGGCGAAGATTCTGCAGCAGGCTTATCTGAATACCTTGAAGGATCCGGAACTTTTGGCCGACGTAAAGAAACGGCGCTGGGAAGTCGCTCCGCTTTCCGGCGATGAACTCGCCGAGATGGCCCGAGAGGTCATGGATCAGCCGCCGGCGGTAATTGATCGAATGAAATGGGTGATCGGGCGCGAATAGGGCAAAAGCTGCTAGCGAAGTAATCGCAAAGAGAGGTTCAACATGACCCACACACTGCGAGTTTTAATCCTTCGGCAGGCCGAACGTTCAGGGATCCAGAGCTTCAAAGTGACGGCTCTATTCGCACTTGCCGGCTTTGTGCTGCTTAGCGCGTACAACCGCGAACCGCTCTACGCACAAGCAAATTTCTACCAAGGCAAAACTATCAGGATCATGATCGGCTATCAGGCGGGTGATAGTCATGATCAGTGGGCCCGCACCTACACCCGGTTCCTAGGCAAACATATTCCGGGACATCCGGAGTTCATCGCGCAAAACATGCCCGGCGCCGGCGGCATGATCGTAGCGAACCATGTCTACAACGTGACCAAGCCGGACGGGCTCACGCTCGGCGCCATCGGCGGGGCATTGATCATGGCGCAGATCACCGGGCGCAAGGAAGTGCAGTTTGACTGGCCCAAATTCAGTTGGATCGGCACACCGTACGTCGGCGGGCATCTACTCTATGTTCGCTCCGACGCCGGCTTCAAAACCGTCGATGACTTGCGCGACAAACCCGCAAAGTGTTCCGCTACCGGCGTGGGAAGCACGGGCTACGACTTGCCGCGCTTGTTGCAGGACGCGTTTGGCCTGAAGTTCAACGTCGTCAGCGGGTATCCCGGCGGCGCCGAACAGGATCTCGCGATGGAGCGCGGCGAGGTTAACTGCCGCGCCATCACCATCGACACCTTCTTCGGGCGTGAACCGTTCCTGACCTGGTATAAGAACGGGTTCGTGCGCGTTTTGCTGCAGACCGAAAAGAAACGCGACGAAAAGATTCCGGACGTGCCGACTGTTTACGAATTGATGGAGCGGTACAAAACTCCCGAGGACAAGCGCCGTTTGGTCACCGCCTATTTGGGCCTGTGGGCCTTTGGCTCTCGGCCCATCGTGTCGACCCCGGGCGTGCCGGCAGATCGAGTGAAAATCCTTCGCGACGCCTGGAACGCCATGTTCAAGGATCGCGAATTCAACGATGAGCTGAAAAGACGCAAGTGGGAAGCTCAGCCGGTCGAAGGCGCGGAATTGCAAGCCATGGCAAAAGAGATTGTCGACCAACCACCTGACGTCGCCGCCGCTTTGAAACGCCTCTTGAGCAAGTGAATTCATTTCTCGCCGTGTCAACAGGCGGGGTTTGAAGCATCTACTTGGCTCGGAACACCGGTCCGCCGGATGGGCTACGCGCGCCCGCACCCGCCGCAAAATCCAGCCATGTTTTCGACTCGAAAGAGTTGACCGTAAGATCAATATGAGATAATGAGCATGCTCCAAGAATTTGAACTTTTAGGAGACCGACATGCTTGAGGCGTTTATCTCAGGATTTTGGCAGGTCGTGGCATGGCCGGCCTTTGGCTACATGCTCCTCGGCATCGCTATCGGTTTTTGGGTCGGTCTTCTGCCCGGCATCGGCGGCTTGGCCACCTTGGCGCTGATGCTGCCGTTTTCCTACAACATCAAAGATCCGATTTCCGCATTTGCGTTTCTGCTCGGCATGCTCGCCGTCACCAGCACGACCGGCGACTTGACGTCGATACTTTTCGGGATTCCCGGGGAGGGGTCTGCAGCCGCTTTGATACTCGATGGCTATCCCATGACGAAGAATGGCGAAGCCGGCCGCGCTCTCGGCGCGGCGATCACGGCATCCGTCTTAGGCGCGATCATCGGCGCTCTATCATTGGCCTTATCGATACCCATTATGCGCCCGCTGGTACTTCTCTTCGGATCGCCGGAGCTGTTTATCATCGCGATCATGGGCATTACCTTTATCGGCACGCTCGCTGGCGCCTCTTTAATCAAGGGCCTACTCGCCGGCGGTCTCGGTTTAATGTTGGCGGCCATCGGCGTCGATCCTCAGACCGGATCACTCCGTTATACTTTCGGTTCTCTGTACCTGTGGGATCGACTCGACCTCATCCCGGTGGTCGTCGGCCTATTCGCGATTCCCGAAATCGTCGACTTATCGGTTCGCGGCACCAGCATCGCGAGTCACAAACCAGATAAGCTCACCGGGGTGATGGAGGGAGTCAGAGACGCCTTTCGTCACTTCTGGTTGGTGGTTCGCTGTAGCATGATCGGCGTCTATTTCGGCGTCCTGCCCGTCCTCGGCGCCAACGTGGCGCAATGGATTTCCTATGCTCACGCCGTCCAGGGTTTAAAAGACAAGTCGCGCGCCGGCAAGGGTGCAATCGAAGGATTGCTCGGTCCCGGCGCGGCCAACAATTCGACGCGCGGCGGCGATTTGATTCCGACTCTCGCGTTCGGTATTCCCGGCAGCGGCGCCATGGCTTTACTGCTTGGGGCGATGCTGATCGTCGGTCTCAATCCCGGTCCCGAAATGCTCAAGTCGCGGCTTGATGTGACGTTTTCGATGGTGTGGGTGCTGATCATCGCCAATCTCATCGTCGCTTCGCTGTGTTTTTTAATCCTGAATCACCTGGCGACCTTGACGTTTATCCGCGGCACCTTGTTGATTCCGTTTCTGATGTTTCTGGTCTTCATCGGCTCTTTTACCGCCAACAACGATCTCAACGACATCATCAGCACGCTGATCTTTGGCTTTATCGGTTTTTGCATGGTCAAATTCGGCTGGCCGCGGCCACCGTTGATTCTCGGCCTCACGCTCGGCAAAATTGCCGAAAATTATTTGTGGATCTCGACCGCCGCCTATGGCGCCAAATGGCTTACGTTCCCAACGGTCATGGGTCTGATAGCCCTCACCATCTTTACAGTGGCTTATCCGACGATCAAAGAGCGCATGGGTAAAGCCAAGTACGAGCGTCCGGAAGACGCGATATA